>WNFB01003045.1_pt1 | contig 14702 bp, 15 predicted proteins | sample 5400501 | NCBI WGS metagenome assembly WNFB01 (sample SAMN13153341, study PRJNA577476) | soil metagenome | isolation source: 200 cm saprolite under Douglas fir tree site 2 hole 1 | place: USA:California | collected 2015-04-18
AAGGCCGCCGGGTGACGGCCAACATCGAGCGCGTCGCCAACCTGTTCATCACCAAGACGGTCTGGGCGACGCTTCTCGCGGTAGCCGTCGGCGTCACGCTGCTGCCGTACCCGTTCCTGCCCCGCCACCTCACCATCATCGACACCCTGGCCATCGGCGTTCCGTCCTTCTTCCTGGCGCTCGCGCCGAACTCGCGGCGCTACCGGCCCGGGTTCGCCGGCCGGGTGCTGCGCTTCGCCATCCCGGCCGGCAGCATCGTCGCGGCGGCGACATTCGCCGCATATGCCCTGGCCCGGGCCCGCGGTCTCCCGCTGGTGCAGCAGCGCACGGCCGCGACCCTGGTCACCCTCATCCTCAGCCTGTGCGTGCTGGTCCTGCTCGCCGCTCCGCTGACCTGGCGCAGGATCGTGCTGGTCGGCACGGTGCTGGCCGGCTTCGCGCTGCTGTTCCCGGTACCCGCGGTGCGCCGCTTCTACGCGCTGCAGCTGCCGCACGGCGAGCTCGCAACCACGCTGGCCGTCGCAGCACTAGGGGCCGCTGCGCTCGCAGGCTTCTGGGTCCTGTCTCGCCGGCGTGGCCGCGGACCGCCCCCGGTGGTCCGCGAGAGTGACGGCGGGAACTGAGCCCGAACCCGGGCCCCTGACGGGCACCGCCACGGCGGGACATCCTGGAAATGAAGTCCTGGCGGAGGCTCGTGCCTGCTTTAGTGGCTGCCGACCGCGGCCCTGGGCTCATTACGTCCCCGCGCTGACGGCGCAGGCGGCGACTGGGATCTCAGTGGTCACCGGGCCCGCGCAGCAGCTTGCGGATCAGGTCCTCGTCACCGGGCGAGCCCGGTCAGGAACCGGGCGAGCACTGCGTCGCGGTCGTGTCCCCGGCCAAGCAGCGCGCGCATCGCCTGGGCAGTGTGTGCGACCTCGTCCTGGGCCGGGCGGTAGGCGTTGCCGCGCCCGGACAGCTGGCGGGCGACCAGGCCCTTGCGGTGCAGCCGGTGCAAGATCGTCGTCACGGTGCTGCAGGCCAGGTCTCGTGCTTCTGCCACCCGGCACGGTTACGCTGGGGCACGCAGTTCGACGCGGATGCTTCCGCAGTCGCTTTTGACGCATCGGCTCCGTATGCGGTGATGCGATACGGGACGATGGAGCGATGACCGAGGACGAGAACCAAGCGAAAGACACGCACCCGGTGCTCTTGTGCTTCGACGGGTCTAACGATGCTGCTACCGCGATCGCGAAGGCGGGCGAGCTACTGGGTCCGCGCACTGCAGTGGTGCTCACCGTATGGGAGCCGGTGGCGCTGTGGGAGCCATATGACCCGGCCACGATTCTCACCGCCCCCTTGTCAAAGCTAGCTTCGAAGGAACTCGGCCTCGATGAGATCGCCAGCCAGGTAGCCCGCGAGACGTCAGACCGGGGGGTAGCCCTCGCGCGCACGGCCGGATTTGAGGTTCGGGGCAGTGTCGCGAAAGGCAAGAGCTGGCGAGCGATCTGCGACGAGGCTGAGAAGCTTGACGCCGAGCCGATCGTGGTCGGTGCCCGTGGCCTGTCGCGTGTCCAGTCGGCGCTCCTGGGCAGCGTGTCGTCTGCCGTCGTCGTGCACGCGCACCGCCCAGTGCTCGTCGTCCCGGGCCGCTGAAAGATCTCGCGAGCACAGAGAGCCTTCTCGCGCAATGGCCAGCGCTGGCGTGCCAGGAGCCAGGAGCCAGACGGGCGTATCCAGGGTCAGTTGCTAGCATGCTCCCGGATGCCGGCGGGCGACTCCTGTGGCCCAAGCGTGCAACCAGGCAAGCCTGGAGCACAACACGGGACCGTGGTGGCAGCTACAGCAGGGCAGCTTGCCGAAACCCCCGTCGGTGGCCTGAGCAGCGCGCAGGTGGCCGGGCGTGCCGCGCGACAAGGTCGTCCCGAAGCCGGCGACGGTCACCTTCGAGCAGGCCGCATCCGTTCCCGTTGCCGCGGTACCGCCCTGCAGGCGCTGCGGGACCAGGCCCGGGTGCAGCCCGGGCAGCAGGTCCTGATCAACGGCGCGTCCGGCGGCCTCAGCACGTTCGCGGTCCAGATCGCCAAAGTGCTCGGTGCCGAGATGACCGGCGCGTGCAGCACCAGGAACGCCGGCCTGGTCAAGTCGATCGGCGCCGACGCGGTGATCGACTACACCCGCGACGATTTCACCCGCGGACCACAGCGCTTCGACGTCATCCTCGACAACGTCGCCAATCATCCGCTGTCGCACTGCCGTCGCGTGCTGACGCCGAAGGGAACCTGGTACCGAACGCGAACACGCCCGGCCGCTGGATCGGAGGCTATCGCCGGACCCAGGCGCTGGTCATGGCACGGTTCGTGCGCCAGCGCATCCGCCCGTTCCTTGCGGCCGTGAACCACGACGATCTGGTCACCCTCGCCGGGCTCATCGAATCAGGGAAGATCACGCCGGTGATCGACCGGACGTACCCTCTCAGCGAGGTCCCCGAGGCCATCCGGTACCTCGAGGAGGCACACGCCCGTGGCAAGATCGTCATCACCGTGTAAGGCGCGGCCCGCACGCGCCGTTCTGCACAGTCACCGGCCTACTTGAACTCGCTGCCGTGGCCGCACCGATCGGGACTGTGCGCTTCACTGTCATCGATGTCCGGAAGTTGCCGATGCCGGTGCTCCTGGCCGTCGCCGACATCGGGATCTCGGCGTCGCGGGCCGGCTACTGGTTGCCGCTAACGCGGCCGGCGGGCAGCATTTGACCCTGCCCGGACGTGCCCGCTGGGGGCCGTGATGGCGGTCGCGGTCACCGTCTTCGGCGGCGCTGACCCACCCGGGCACAGCAAACGCCCACGGCGAGACCAGCGGAGCTGGGAATCCATTCACGCATGGGCCACACACGCCCTCGCCAGCGCAGGCGGCACTCCGCAAGACCATAAGACGGCAGGCCAGGAGGCACCGCCAATCCAGGGAGGAGGCGGGGCCCTATTTGCAACGGCTCAGTTCAGCGGAACCCCCGGATCACCGAATCTGTGCGACGACAGCCCCCGTCCGCTGCCGACTCCGACCGTACATATCGGCGGACAGGGAGCGCGCAAGCGTCCAGGCCCGTGGTCGCATGCCGTGATGAAATTGGCCTGCATGACCCGGGTATCTCAAGCTGGCGGGCCAGGCTAGCCCCGGCGGTCCCGGCGGCCCAGCGCGTCTTTCTGGCAACGCCGGCGGCCGGCCGGGACGATTCCGCGCATGGCCGGGACCCGTGACTGTGGTGATCACCGGCGGCATCGGCGGCTCGGCCGGTGCTCAGATGCCGACGTTCACCTGCCAGGGCCAGCCGTTCGGGATCGACCTGGCCGGGAAGAACCGGGTTGCCTTGGGGGCCGCCGTGAAGCCGTGCATCGGCGCGGCCGGTGTCGTCTGGCCGGGCGGCGCCGGCGCGGGGCCCGGGAAGCGCGACGATCTCGCGGCTCATTTTCGGTGGACCGGGCTGCGGTGCGCGCCTGGGCCCAGAACCAGGGTAGCCAGGTTGCCGGGCGCGGCCGGATCCGGGCAGGCGTGCCGGGACGGCACGCCGCCGCGCACGAGCGCTGAGGGACCGGAACCCGCGGGCGCGGCCGTCCCGGTCATCACGACGGCGGAATCAGCCGGCGTGATGGCCGCCAGGCCATCAGGCCCGCCACGATCGGGCCGCCAACACCGTTCGATCCACGCCCCTGGCCCGGAGGATGCCAGGTCAGCCACCGCAACCTGGGCGGATCTGGCCGGCAAGTGGTCAGTTCGCTGGCCCGCTGCGGCCGGAGTCAGCCCGGAGCAGGCATGCCGGCCATTGACGGCACCGGCCTGCGACCCACCGGACCCGGGGGAAAGGGCAGTGAGCGTGGCGGGCACCACGATGCCGGCAGTGACATTCCGGGGCAGTGCCGTGCGCGGTGAGCCCGGCGATCATCATCGGGTAGCTGTCGTCCCGATACCGCCGCGCGCAGGACAGCAGGCGCCCGCGCCGGATTCCCCGTTGAAACCACCGGGCAGAACGCCGGGCCGCAGAGCAGGAGGCATAGGACTTGCCTAGAGCCGGTGTTCCTCTCGGCCGAACTTGTCGGTTGCCTATGACTTTCGATGGGCCGTACGCAGCAGTACCGATAACTCGCAGATCCCCGGGTCGCGCGCGCGTGAAGGTCCCGCGGCAGATCTCCATCCCAGCCTCGCACCGCCACGGCCGGGGCGCGCCGGGCCCGCGCCCAGCCTGTCACCTCGGTTATGACGGCGCGGCGCTCCTTGCCAGGCCGGGCATGCGGGCACGGGAACAGGTCATTCCGCCCGGTGACAAAGCTGCCGGGCACCGTCGCGCGACGGCACATTGCAGACTGTCCGCGACACGCCCTGGCGGGGTGTCGCTCACCGAGCCGATCATGGGAGAGCGCAAGGTCACCAATCATCCGCTGGGAGTCTGTCGTGGCCACAGGATCTGCAGGGCGGCGGTCGCCCGGGCGCCTGCGGCTGCCTGCTACGCAGAGTGAGCGCGGCCCATGCCGCCTGGAGGCTCGTGCCGGCGACAGATCGCCGAGTAGGTGCAGGTCGCCGGTGGGCTGAGTAGTCGCGGCGCAGCGGCCAGATCGACCAGTTCTGGACGTCCTTAGCCTGTCGCAATCACCGCAACTGGATAGCTCTGACACGATCGCGGGTCAGTTATCTGCTACGCTGACGTGTCAAATGATTGAAGGGACCGCTGTGGCGAGTTCAGGCCGTGTTCCGCGTAACCCCTACGGCGGGGTGAGTGCCCGGGCACGGGTCGCGGCCCGGCGTGATCGTCTGCTTGCGGCGGGGCTGCAGTTGTTCGGCACGCAGGGCTACCGCCATACCACCATCGATCAGGTGTGCGCGGAGGCCGGGTTGACCAAGCGGTACTTCTACGAGAGTTTCCGTTCGTGTGAGGACCTGCTTGGTGCGGTCGTGCGGAGTCTGTGGGTCGAGGCGGCGCAACGCGGCATGACGGCGGTGGAGACGGCGCCGGCCGGCGTGGATGCCCAGATACGGCAGGGCATCGGCGCGGTGGTCGACTACTACACCGGTGATCTGCGCCGCGGGCGGGTGGCGTTCTTGGAGGCGGCCGGGATCAGTGACCGGATCGAGGTGCAGCGCCGGGAATTCGTCGGCGTGTTCACCACGCTGCTGCAAAGCTACGCCGCAGAGCTGCTGGGCGAGCTGATCCCACCGGAGCGGACCATGCGCCTCAACGCGGGCGCCCTGGTCGGCGCCGGGAGCGAACTGATGGCCGAGTTCTTGCTCGGGACAGTCGCGATCTCCCCCGGCGAGCTGGCCGACTACCTGACCGGCCTGGCCTTCGCCATGATCGGCCCCCGGTCGCGGGACGTCCCGGCCGTCGCCAGTCCCGGCCGGACAGGATCCCGCTCATGACGGGCGGCGCCGTCGGCGCCGATGCGATCACCGCGCGTGCGGCCGGCGCGGTTCCCTCGCGGGTGTCACTCGCCTCCGAACAGTTCTCCGGGCTCATCGACTTCCTGCTCCCGCACGCCCGCACCGACTACTGCGACCTCGACACCGCGACCGTGACCCGGTATCTGGACGCATATCACGCCACCGACACCCTGGCCGACGCCTGGGTGGCGCGCCTGCGCAATCACCGCGGCAGCGGACGGGAGCAGCTCGAACAGGCCCTGCAGGCCGGAATCGGCTCGGTCACCGGCCAGCCACCCGAGCTGACCGACTTCGTGGCTAGCGTGGACCAGCTCCCGGCCGCCATCGACATGACCCGCGTCGAGGAGGGGGCACGCTGCCTGCGGCGCATCGGCGCGATCACCATCACCGGGTTCGGGATGGCCGCTGGCTTCTACCTCGGCGCGATCGTGCCCGGCTCCGCCCGCGCACTAGCCGCCAGTGCCCGCACCGTCCAGCACCCAAGCCGCCGCATGTCCGAGACCGCCAAATTCGTCCTGGGCACATTCGCTCCCGGCGGTTATGGCCGCTTCGGCGACGGCTGCAAGAACGCCACCCGGCTACGCCTGACCCATGCCGTGATCCGCGCCCGCCTGCACCGGCACGGCAGCTGGGATACCACGATCTACGGCGCACCGCTGTCGCAGGCCGACACCCTCATGGCGTCGCTGACCTTCAACGTCATGCCGGCGCTGGCCGCCGCGCGGCTGGGCTACCGCTTCACCGGCCACGAACAGGACTGCATCGCCCACTTCTCCGCCTGCGCGGCCTACCGGCAAGGCGTGCCCGCCGACCTGCTCACGGTCACCCTCAGCGAGCAGCGCGCGTTCCTCTACTTCATGCTGCGGACCGCCCGCGGCAACGTCGACCCGCAATCCACGCAGACCGTGATGCAACCGCTGGTGACCATGGACTTCCCCGGCCTGCCCGCACCGATCCAGCCACTGGCCCGCACCATCCTGCACGGCTACGGCAGGCTCTTCTTCGGCGACGAACTATGCGACCGCGCCGGCATACCCGACAGCATCATCAAGCACCTCATCCCGCTCGCGCGGCCCGCGATCACCCTCCTGGAACAAGCCCGCACACGAAGCCGCGCCGTCCAGGCACTCGCCGATATCGCGGCCGACTACCGGTGGAACACGCTCATGCCCCGCACCAGCCGGCTCATGGCCGAACCCGACGCCACCCGCTTCGCTGCCTACTGACGGGCGGGCAGATGCAAGCAGAACAGCCACCATGCCGGGACGTTGGCCAGCGGCATACCTGTACGGCACTGTCTTGACGGATGCAAGCGACTTGCCTGCCATCCATGCGATCTCGTATGGAGCGAGGATCAGCATGAGGCTTCCGAACGCTGCGCACGAATCTCGCCCCTGGCGTATCCGCGAAATCGCGCCAGACTTCACTGTGGAGGATGTCTGGGCCCTTCCCGTGCACGGTGGTGCCGAGGACTTCCAGACGCTGCTCGAGCTCATGATTTCCGGGGATCCGGCCAGCGCGGAATCCCTCGCGACCCGCGTGCTGTGGCGTGTCCGCTTTCGCCCTGGCAGCTGGTTCGGCTGGGATGATGCCGCCGGCGAGCTGCCGATTCCGGGTACGAACGAGGCCTCACTGACTGGCCGCCTGCCAGACGACCTGCGCAACACGGCGGCGGATCTGGTTTTCGGCTCCCTGCCTTTCGCGCCCCTCTATCGCACCGACGTCGAATTTGCCGCGGAACTGTCGAACCAGACCGTGCACGCCGTGATGCACCTGGCCTGGGTCGATCAAGGCGAAGGCCGCTACCGAGGACAGATGGCCGTCTACGTCAAGCCACGCGGCCGGCTCGGGAACGGATACATGGCGCTCATCAGGCCGTTCCGGCACCGGGTTGTTTACCCAGCACTCATGCGACAGATCGACCGGGAGTGGCATACACGCATTCCTCAGTAGGCCGCGTCTACGTCGCGCAGGCCGAACCCTCAACGACGACATCGAGGCCACCCTGGCTGATGCCCTCGGTGACCAGGCCGCGATCTCCAAGTCCACCGTGTCGGCGATCTGCCAGCAGATCAAGGCCGAGTACGAGGCGTGGGCCCGGCGCCGCCTGGACGGCGTCCTGCTGGATTACCTGTTCCTGGACGCCAGCTTCTTCCGGATGCACCCCGGGTCGCCGGCCGAGCCGGTGCTGGCCGCCTGGGGCATCACCACCGGCGGCAAGCCCGCGTTCATCGGCCTGGCGCCGGGCACCGGGGAGTCCGCCGACGCCTGGCACGCCTTCCTCACCGATCTGCAGGACCGCGGCCTGGCCTCCCCGCTGCTGGTCATCTCCGATGGCGCGCCGGGGCTGATCGCCGCGATCGAGCAGGCCTACCCGAAAGCGCTGCGTCAAAGGTGTCTTATTCACCGGGCGAGAAATGTCCTGGCGAAGATCCCGGCCGGGATGCAGGCCGAGGTCAAGGACGCCTACTGGAAGATCTTCGACACCGAGAAGCTGAAGACCCCGCCGGGCCCGGCCCTGGTAGAGATCACCGGCGCCCGCATCAGCGAGATGGCCGCAAAGTACGGCCCTGCCTACCCCTCGGCGATGAAGTGCCTGACCATCGACCGCGAGGGACTGACCGCCTACCTGCGGTTCCCCGCCGGGCACCACAACCGCGTACGGCACTCCAATTTCATCGAACGCACCTTCGGCGAAACGAGGCGGCGGGTCAAGGTCATCGGCCGGCTGCCCGGCGAAACCAGCTGCCTGACCCTGGTGTGGGCCGTGCTCGACCGGGCCTCGGCCGGCTGGCGCGGCCTGACCATGACCTCAGACGGCCTGCGGCTGCTGCAGGACCTGCGCCGGTCGCTGCTCGAACCACCCCGCCAGCTCCGGCCACGCGCCATCACCGCCAGCCAGCCCGCCGACAGCCCGGAAATTGTCAGCACCGTCGCCTAACCTGATCATGAAGCCGGGAACCACGCCCGCCGATTTACACCGGGCTCCGGACGCCATTCATCCCGAGCGAGGGGACTCTGATGCGCAAGCTGATCTACTCGATGGGCGTGTCGCTGGATGGCTTCATCGCCGGGCCAGGCGGCGAGATCGACTGGGGGGCGCCGGATGAGGAGCTGATGCGGTTCCACATTGAGCAGACGCGGGAGATCGGCGCGCACCTGTGTGGGCGGGGGCTGTACGAGGACATGTTGCCCTGGGAGACCGCTGAGGAGACCCGGTCCGACCCCCTCGAGCTCGAGTTCGCCCGGATCTGGAAGGCCATCCCGAAGGTCGTGTTCTCCACGACACTGGCGAAGGTCACGGGCAACGCCAGGCTGGCCACGGACGATGTTGCCGGCGAGGTCGCCAGGCTCAAGGAACGGCCGGGGAAGGACGTGGTGTCCGCCGGCGGCGCGGGCTTCGCCTCCACGCTGGTCAAGCTGGACCTCATCGACGAGTACCGGCTGTTCGTCAGCCCGGTCATGCTGGGCGGCGGCACCGCTTACTTCCCGCCCCTTGCGGAGAAGATCAACCTCGAGCTGCTCGAGACACGGACGTTCGGCTCGCGCGTCGTCTACCTTCGCTACCGGTGTGCATAGCACGACCCAGGCTGCCGCTCTCGCGGGCGTCTCTTGACGAGCTCGCAGAGCTCCTCGGACCACTGGGCGGCTCGCCACAGCCGACCGCGAAGGAACGCGGTGACCTGCCGGGCACCGTCTCGGGACGCCGGGACGTAGATCATCTGGATGCGGGCGCGCTCGGCGCCGGGCAGGGCGGTGCGGTCGTCGTCGCTGTAGGTCTCGTCGAATGTGTGGACGATCCAGAGTTTCGCCGACAGGTCGCCGTCGATGGTTCCGTCGGCTTCCCAGGTTGCCTCCAGGACGATGCGGCACTTCAGCGAGCCTTGGTCGTCTGCGGCCATCCGGTGGAAGAACTGCGGGACGGCGTCCTTGCCTTCGTCGTCATCGCCATCGTCGAGTTCGGGGAACGCCAGGACGGCCTCGATGACGAGCGTGCGTGACTGTGGAGCCTCGGTCTCGCCGGCGGGGACGTGGAAGTCATCGATGCGGACGGTGCGGTCATCGGTGGTGATTCCGAACAAGCGCTGGAGAGCGTGGCAGGTGGCGGTCTTGCCGGCGCCGTTTGACCCGATGAACGGGGTCAGACCCGGATCAAGGACGATGACGGTGCGCTGGTCACCGAAACATTGAAAGTTCTGAAGCACGAGAGACTCGATGTACATGACCTCGCCTTTGGCGATGGAGCGTGCGCCCGATGATCTTGGCGCTCAGACGGTAGTAGAGCTCACGCGGGAACCGGCTTCTGAACCGCCCCGAGTTCCGTCGAGGCATCTGGTGCTGGCGCAGCCATCGGGCGGGGCTGGGTTTGAGCGTAGTGGCAGCTTCGTGCTCGGCGGGCGGGACATGAACGATCGCCAGTTCGCGCATAAGCCGCTTCACCGTGCACCGGACCACGGTGATGCCCTGGCGGTTCAGTTCCCGCCACATCTTTTACGCGCCATCGATCTGGTAGTTCGGCGTCCGTACCCTGGTGATCTCGGCTTTCAGCTGCGCATCCCGCTGCTACCGCGCCCAGGCCGACCAGGACCGGGCGACACAGTACGTGCTCGTTGCGATCTTCCAGCCCTGCTGGGTCAGCATGCGGCAGATCGGCTCGACACCACCGAGGCGATCACGATGCTCGTCGATGAACCTCACGAGCGCGGCAGTGGCCGGTCCAGCTCGGCCACGAAGAAAATCGAGCTGTGAGTTCGAGGAGCGCTGCAGCGGCACGAGTGAGCGAGTGCCAGTGAACAGCCCCGTCATCAAGTCCTCGCCGCTGGCCACCGGCCGACGCAGAACCAGGTGATCTGGGCTCTTCCCGCCGACGATCGGCCTGGCGTTCAGCCCGCGCGGAGTCGGCGATCTGGCGCTCTCCGGTCAACGTGGGCGCCTCGTCGGCGTGGTCGCGCTCCGTAGTCGATCATCGCCGCCAGGAAGCGCACTAGATCCGCCGTTCGGTGTGCGGCGGGCAACCCGCGTCAACCCGGTGTTGGTGTTCAGATCAGGAGGATCTGTGCGCCGACAGCGGCGACGGGCTTTCGGTAGTTCGGGAACGACCGGCAGCGGGCGTGCGCGGCAGGCCCGGCTCTTACCCCCACTACTGTCCATCTCGTGGCTGAGATGCTTCGCCGGGTTGTCATGACAGGCGCGGCCGGCTCCATAGGCAGAGCGGTAGCACCCCTTGTCGCCCATCGGTGGGACCCGCATCTGACCGACTGAGACCCAGGCGCAGGGAGCGTGCTGGACGTCAGCAGCGGGGAAGCTTGCAGAGCAACCTATCCAGAGGGTTACCGCGGCAGATGCATTCACATTGCTATTATGCCCGAACTGTCTTCATACAAGCAGGAATGCCCAGGACCTGAGCAATGCCGTACGAATTGCTGAGCGGGAGTGATCCGCTGGGACCGGATTGTTGGTATCAGGCTGTTCCTACCGACTTTGGTCGGAACAGCCTGAGTTTGGGATCGCGATGGTTGGCTGCCCACGTTGTACCTCAGCGGCAGGGGCGGTATACTCATAGGCGGACGTCGGCGGAATTGCCGTCGCCGGTGTGCTACTGGTCGGAGCTGCTATTCTTCAGTGGCGAACGAGAGTCATGGACCGGCGTAGCCGGAGAAAGGAGGAAGCGCATATGAGAAAAATACAACATAGCGTCACTTCTTCAATCATGACAGTTGCCTGCAACACAATGATAGCTACCGTTCCGGCCGGAGCCTCCACCGGACTGTACGGACCTTCCTGCCGGGCCCCACTGCACATGCGGCCCGTGGCATCCTGGGTTCTCGACCCGGAATAGTAAATCAATTATGGCTAGGCCCGGCGGCGACTGGCCGGTCTTTGTATCGCCCAGCAAGGGCATCTGTCTTGCCGCACGAGCTGTCCAAGCTGGCGACGTCGAGAGAACTCGTTCACCGCTCGCGCTCGTAGCACCTCCCTCAATACGATCCAAATCCGGCGCGCATCCTATGGGGGTTCCAGAACTCGGCTACCGGTCTTGACCTGAGCTTCTACACAGCGCACTCAAATTCGCTTATGAGGCCGCCGGGGACAGGCCGACGCTGAGCGTGGACATCCCGCGCGGCGGATGGCGTCGGAGAGTACGTGATCGACGAGGAGTAGGTCAAGGGTTTCAACCAAGCAGGCCATTCGTCGCCTTCTCGACGCCTACTCTCAGCCGCGATGATGGTCGTTCGCCAGTTGGTCACGGAGCGTGCCGGGCTCCAGTACCGACACGCACGTATAACCGCCTGGTGCCTCAGCGCCGTTAGGGTCACTCGCGGCCTGACTGCGTGGAATAGGCGATCTGTTCCGTCGATGCCCGGCTATATCCGACCGTCAGGCAGCTGGGAGGACTACCATTCCAGTGGAATGACTCACGGCCCCAGCGTGGATCGAGGACGGCAGGGTGACCGTCTGGCAGCCCGTGATCCTGACCGTTCCGGAGCCGCCGGTATTGCTCATTCTTCCACGCTTCCATACCGGGGTAGCGGTCCACGATCTGCGCGATCTTGCATTTGTCCAGGCGCTCGCCGCAGCGGCAACGCCCAGGCCCGCCCTCGCGATGGATCAGCCGGGTGTCTACGGTGGCCAAGGACACGCTGCTGGCCAAGTGGTCCCTGAGCGCATCGCGGCGCGCTGTTTCGTGGACTAGCCGATGTCGTGCACGCTGGTCTATGCGATCATAGGCGGTCGCTTCGTCAACCTGGCGGGGCCAGTCCGCGTCAACAAAGCGGACTGCAGGGATGCTGATCAAGATCCGCCCGGTATTCGGCTCTTTGAAGTGTGCATGGCTGGCTTCTGGAACGCGAAGATGGACTACGGGCAGGTAAAGAGCTGAGAAGAGAGCTGAAGATGAACCGGATTATCTGGCCTGCATCGGCAGTCCTGATTGCTGTCATCCTTGTCACAGGCGGTGTCCTCACGGCACACTCGCTGCGACCCGTCGCAGTTACCAGGATCGTGCCCGGTCCGAGGGTCACGATCACAGCCCGACCCGCCGCGATCGTGCGGCATGTGACCAGGTGGCCGGCCCGGGCGCTCCGGGCCGCCCAGCCGTGGCCGCATCACCTGGTTAGCCGCGCCCGTTGCGCTGCGCGCCACTGCGGCGTTCGCCCGCCACCGGGGCCGGTCAGCTGGCCCGCGCGGTGAGCTGGGAGACGCGCTGCGCGCTGATGCCCAGCAGGGCGGCGACGTCGCGGACGGACAGGCCGCGGGCAACAAGCTCGGCCGCAGCCTGGCCGGTGCGGGCGGTCGCCGCTGCGGCGAGCTCGTCGGCCTGCCGACGCAGCTGCCGCACCTCCAGCGCGGTGGCATCCAGATCCTCATCACCCGTGTGATAGTCGTACTCCAGCACGAGACCGGGCATGGCCTCATCCGGCAGGTCAGCCGCCAGCACCACCACCTCGCGCACCGCCTGGTCCAGCGCCGGCAGGCTCCGCGCATAGGTGTGCGCGCCCTGCAGCCCGGGCACGTCCGCCAGCCAGTGACCATCCTCCCGCGTCACGACCACCTGGTAGGCCTCGCTCACCGCAGCCATCCCTTCCCCAGCGCCGGCTCCAGGTCCCGCTCGATCGCCCGCAGGGTCCCGGCCGGGATGTCACCCGCATGCTGCGACACCGTCGTGGCCGCCTTTGCCTCCGCCCCGGCAGCATCGGTATAGGTGACCACGTAGCGCCGGTGCGACCCGGCCTGCCGGGCCATCACACCGCCCAGCCGCTCGATCCGCCGGTTCACCTCACGCGCCCTCACCACCGTATATCTAGCGGCTAGACACAGCAACTGTCAAGCTGTTAGACACCATTGCTTTAGCACCTCCGGGTGATACCGCACCTGATCCACGGCGGGCGCCGGTTAGTAACTGCGTGGGCTGTATACGTAAAGCCAGATCTCTCGACCCTCGTCGTCGATCTCGGGCTCACTGGACTCCCGAATGTAGTGGGCATCGACACCGTCAGGATCGTCATCCCGCGGCTCAAGGTCCCACTCATCTTCAAGAGCCGGCCGCATGCGCCACAACCTAGCCAGGGGCGGGCCCGTGGAGACGACGAAAGACCCCGCCTCTATGGTGGACCGATGGCGTCGGTCAAGCAGATCCAGGTCACCTTCGACTGCGCAGAACCTGAGCGCGTCGCTCGTTTCTGGTGCGAGGTGCTGGGGTACGTCGTACCGCCGCCACCGGAGGGGTTTGCTACCTGGGACGATTTTGATCGCGCGCTGCCGCCTGAGCATCAGGGTTCAGCGTTCGCATGCATTGATCCCTCAGGTGCGGGCCCGCGACTGTTCTTCCAGCGCGTTCCCGAAGGCAAGGTCGTCAAGAATCGGCTGCATCTTGACGTGCGGGCCGGCACCGGGCTCGCGGGTGAAGAGCGCCTGGCCGCACTTGAGGCCGAATGCGCACGACTGGTCGCGCTCGGCGCGGTACGCGTGCGACTACTGCCTGCCGATGGCGACAACGAGTCGTGCCTCGTGATGCAGGACATCGAGGGCAACGAGTTCGATCTCGACTGAGTGGCCGCGAACGTGGCACCTTCGCGAGTCGACTGGTGCAGTTCGCCATCACGAGGGTCGCCGTCCCGCGGCGCGCCAACGGTCCTGATCCAGAACCACCCCTCGGTGTCCACGAGCACGAATCTAGCGGCGATCGGCTCGAACATCCGCTCATGGCTCGTAGCCGCTGCGGGCGCTGTTTCGTGAGCCCGATAACGGCGTTGGATTGGTAGCCCACCGGCTACATTGGCGCTCGGCCGGGACGCTGAGGTCACCGGGTTGGCGGCAGGCATGGACGGGGAGGGGTGGCTGGTGGGCGGGATGCGGAGCACGCCGCTGCAGAATCGGGTCACGTCGGCTGGGGAGATCGTGTCTGACCCGGGGCGTGGTTTGCTGATGGGCAACCGGGGTTGCCTGCACGGCCCGGATCGTGAGCTGGGCGTCGCACGCTGGCGCTCGAAGCTGTGGATCTGCTGCGTGCTGGCGTGGAAGGACGTTCAGCGCGATCCGATGCCACCTGGCCGCTGGACGGCGCTGTTCTTCCTGGACGAGGCCACGGCGCTGGCGGCCGGGCATCGCCCGTGCGGGTACTGCCGTCGGCTGGAGTTTCTTTCCTTCGCCGAGGCGTGGCGCCGTGCGCGCGGGCTGGCGCAGCGGCCGCGCGCCGGTGAGATGGACGCCCGGCTGCACGCCGAGCGGGTCGATGCGCGCTCGCGGCGCCAGCTGACCCGCCCGGCGCTGGCCGGGCAGTTGCCCGACGGGGTG
>WNFB01003046.1_pt1 | contig 14701 bp, 12 predicted proteins | sample 5400501 | NCBI WGS metagenome assembly WNFB01 (sample SAMN13153341, study PRJNA577476) | soil metagenome | isolation source: 200 cm saprolite under Douglas fir tree site 2 hole 1 | place: USA:California | collected 2015-04-18
CGGCGAGGTCGCGGAGCTCGGCACGCTGGGCAAGCATCTTCTCGGTGGTCATCCGCTGCATGAAGAGGTTCGGCGCGTGATCGGTGACGGCGTAGTAGGAGTAGCCGCGGCCGGCCGCGGCGGCCACCATGTCCGCCAGCGAGGCGACGCCGTCGGTCAGGCTGGTGTGGGTGTGCAGGTCACCGCGGATCTGGGTCTCGGTCACCAGGTCGGGGAGCTGGCCGCGGAGCGCTGCCTGGACCTCGCCCGCGTCCTCGCGCAGCGTCGGCGGTATCCAGTCCATGCCGAGCCGGCGGTAGACCTCCTCCTCCGTGCGCGACACGATCAGCTCGCCCGACTCGACGTCGAACAGGCCGTACTCGGACAGCCGGAGCTTCTTCCTGACCGCGATCTCGCGGATCCTGACGTTGTGCTCCCTGGAGCCGGTGAAATACTGCAGGGCGGCGCCCCAGCAGTCGGGCTGAACCACGCGCAGGTCCACCTGAAGGCCGGCAGCGGTGCGGATCGAGGTCTTGGCCGGGCCGGCCGCGATGACCTCTGCCGCCTCGGGCAGGCCGGCGAAGGCGGCCATCAGCGGCGCGCTGTCGTCGGCGGCGGCCAGGATGTCGATGTCGCCGGTGGTCTCGCGCATCCGGCGCAGCGAGCCCGCCCAGGTGCACTGGGTGCAGCCGGGGACCGCGCTGATCGCCGCGACCATTGCGGCGGCGGTGTCCGTCGCGACGTTGAGCATCACCCGGCCGCTGCCCTGGCGGACCAGGTCGATGCCACGCAGCAGTTTCTCCTCGCTCTTCGCGCCGAAACCTTTCAGGTCCCGAAGGCGGCCGGCCTTGATGGCGTCGGCGAGCTCGCCGACGGAGCTGATGCCCAGTTCCTGGTAGAGCTGGAGTGCGCGTTTCGGGCCGAGAGCCGGGATCCTGGTCAGCTGGAGCACCCCAGCCGGGATCTGGGCGCGAAGCTCCTGCACTGCCTTGATCGTGCCGGTGCGCTGGTACTCGCCGATCTTGTTCGCGATCGATGTGCCGACACCGGGTATCTGGCGGAGCCCGGCGGCGTCCAGCAGGGCCAGGTCGCCTGAGTAGCCTGCGACGGCGCGCGCGGCCTTCTCGTAGTTGCGCACCCTGAACTCGTCGCCCCCGGTGATGTGCAGCAGGGCGGCATACTCGTTGAGCAGTGCGGCGACCTCATCGTTGACCCGGCTCACCGGATCCATTCTGCCCGGCGATCTGCGGGCAGCGGCGAGGCGCTCCAGTCGTCTTCTGAGCAGCCTTCGGCGAATCCGATCAGCCGCTGCCGCGCGGCGGCAATCGCGGCCGCGTACTCCGCCGCGTTCCGCTCGTCCGTCATGGAGCCTAACGGCGTGCCGGGCGGGCGTCACTTGACATCTCCGCCGGGCGCCTCTGACGATGCAGGAGCACGCCGGATGCCGGGACGCGCGGTGCGGGCGGCACGCGCCGGCCCGGGCCGCACGGACTTACCCGGGCCGCACGGACTTGCCCGGGCCGCACGAGCTGCACGGGCGATGCTGACATCCTGATCGCCCCGGACCGCACGGAGGAGCTGACGATGACCACGGTTGACGGACTCACCACGGGCAAGGCTGACGAACTCATCACCGGCAGGGAGCTCGGCGCGGCCGGGCAGCCGGTCTTCACCTCGGCGGCGGAGGAGCGGCTGCACCGCAAGCGTGAACTGGCTGCCGCGTTCCGGGTGTTCGGCCGGTTTGGCTTCTCCGAAGGCGTTGCCGGGCACATCACGGCACGTGACCCGGAGTACCCGGACCGGTTCTGGGTCAACCCGTTCGGCATGAGCTTCAGCCAGATCAAGGTCTCTGACCTGATCCTGGTGGATCACACGGGCGAGGTCGTGGAGGGCGACAGGCCGGTGAACCGGGCGGCCTTCTGCATCCACTCCGAGGTGCACAAGGCCCGGCCGGACGCGGTCGCCGCAGCGCACGCCCACTCCCTGCACGGCAAGGCATTCTCCAGCCTGGGCATCCGGCTGGATCCGCTGACCCAGGACGCCTGCGCGTTCTTCGAGGACCACGGGCTCTATGACGACTACCGCGGCGTTGCTTACGACGTCGAGGAGGGCCGCCGCATCGGCGTCGCGCTTGGCGCAGCCAAGGCCTGCATCCTGCAGAACCACGGCCTGCTGACCGTCGGCGAGTCGGTGGGGGAGGCGGCCTGGTGGTTCGTCACCATGGAACGCTCGTGCCAGGCGCAGCTGCTCGCGATGGCGGCCGGCCCGCCGAAGCACATCGACGCCGCCACCGCGCTGATGGTGCGCGACCAGATCGGTCATCATCTGGCCGGCTGGTTCCAGTTCCGGCCGCTGTGGGACCAGATCATCGCCTCTGACCCCGACCTGTTCGGCTGACCCGGGCGGCAGGTCGTGGATCAGCCGCTGGAGACATATCAGGACGAGATCTACCTGGCCGGGCTCGGCGGCGTAACACCCGATCTGCCGACCGACCTGAACGAGCTTGAGTGGGCCGCGGCAGGCCGCCTCACCCCGCAGGCGCATGCGTATATCGCCGGGGGAGCCGGCTCGGGTGATACGGCCAGGGAGAACCGGGAGGCATTCCGGCGCTGGCGGATCGTGCCGCGGATGCTCACGGACGTCGGCGCCCCGTGCTACGCGAGCACCGTGCTCGGCGCCGAGCTTCCGGTGCCCTTCCTGCTCGCGCCGGTCGGCGCGCTGGGCATCGCGCACCCCGATGGCGAGGTCGCCGTCGCCAGGGCGGCGGCCTCCTGCGGCGTGCCCATGGTCCTGAGCACCGCCTCCTCGACGCCGATGGAGCAGGTCGCCGACGCCAGCGGCGACGGCCAGCGCTGGTACCAGCTCTACTGGCCGAGGGACCGGGCGGTGGCGGCGAGCTTCCTGGCCCGGGCGAAGGCGGCGGGCTTCACCGCGCTGGTGATCACCCTGGATACCCGGATGCTGGCCTGGCGCCCGCGCGACCTCGACCAGGCGTACCTGCCATTCCTGCGCGGCATCGGGGTGCAGAACTACCTGACCGACCCGGCGTTCCAGGCGCTGCTGGCCGAGCCGGCGTCCGCTGACCTCGGTGAGGCGGTCCTGCAGTACATCCGTATTTTCGGGGACCCCTCGCTGACCTGGGCAGACCTGTCGTTTGCGCGCGACCACTGGGACGGGCCCATCGTGCTCAAGGGCATCCTGTCGGTGGCGGACGCCGAGCGCGCGGCCGAGGCAGGGATGGACGGGATCATCGTGTCCAACCACGGCGGACGCCAGGTCGACGGGGCCGTCGCCGCGCTGGACGCACTGCCGGGCATCGCCGCCGCGGTCGGCGGGCGCCTCACCGTCCTGTTCGACAGCGGCATCCGCGGCGGCTCGGACATGCTCAAGGCGCTGGCGCTCGGCGCCAGGGCGGTGCTGATCGGGCGGCCGTACGCGCTCGCGCTCGGCATGGCCGGCGAGCCCGGCGTCCGGCACGTGCTGCGCGCCCTGCGCAACGACTTCGAACTCACCATGCGGTTGTCCGGCTACGCGAGCCTGGACGAACTGGGCCCCCAGTCCCTTGTCCGGGCATGAGGCGCGCAGTGCCCTATGCCCAGGACCCGCCGGAGCGTACGCTGGACCCGTTGCTCCGGGTTCCGGCAGCTCAGATGCCGAAAGGCCGCGTCTGCGAAGCAGCGCCGGATTTCTTCCTTTCCCGTGTACGGGCAGTTTCCGGCCAGGACTCGCGCGGCCAGGGGGATGACATGCCCATGAAGAGGTTCGCCGAGCCGGGCCAGCGATATCAGCTGCCAGCGGGCCGTCGGCGCGCGATGAGCGCCGGCCTGGGCATTCTGCTCATCGGGATCGGCGCGGTCTTACGGTTCGCCGTCACGCTGCGCTCCATGCACGGGCTGAACGTGCACATCGCGGGTGTCATCCTGATTCTCGCCGGCCTGGTCTGCCTGCTGCTGCCCGGATCGGCGTGGGCCAGGCTGCGGCCGGGCTGGCTGCGTCCGGGCTGGCTGCGGACCAGCTGGGTGAGCCCTGGCCAGCCCCGGCCGTTCGGTGAGACCGCGCCGCGCGCGCGGCCGGCCGGCCACGACGATGGCCAGGCGGCGGCCAGATACGGTCCGGCATACGAGTTTGACCCGCCGCCCGACGCACCTGCCAGTGGCGGCACCGGGCTGCGTTAGCCTGGCCGGTCCCGGCGGTTCTAGAGTCCGCCCAGGTTGACCACGATCGCTTCCTGGGTGGACCGGGCGATCACCACGACCGCCTCGGTATCGGGAGAGCGGTTCTCCTCGCGGTGCGGGACATGCGGCGGCACCCAGACGTAATCGCCGGGTTCAGGTTCGAGCCGGGTGAGTCCGCCGGACGCCGGGTCGCGGAACACGAAGGCCGGGCGGCCCGACACTACGAAGATTCCCGTCTCGGACTCGCCATGGTGATGATCACCGGAGGACGCGCCCGGCGGCAGCACGGTCCGGCCCATCCAGAGTGACCGAGCGCCGACCAGGTCGCCCGAGATCGCGGCCGCCCGCAGCAGGCCGCTGGTCTGCGCGGTCGCGCCGGACAGGTCGCCGCCCCTGATCAGCGCCAGCCGCGCCGCCGGTGCCCCGGCGGCCGGCTGCCCGGCGTTCCCGCCGGCCATCAGCTCCCGCCCGGTTCGGCGCTGCCGGCGGCCGGCTCCAGCGTCAGCGAGACCGAGTTGATGCACCAGCGCTGATCGGTCGGCACCTGGTAGCCCTCGCCCTCGAACACATGGCCCAGGTGCGAACCGCAGTTGGCGCAGCGCACCTCGGTGCGGACCGAGCCGAGCGAGCGGTCCTCGATCAGCTCCACCGCGTCGTCCGCGGTCGGCTGGTAGAAGCTCGGCCAGCCGCAGTGCGACTCGAACTTCGCCGCCGACCTGAACAGCTCGGCGCCGCAGGCCCGGCAGCGGTAGACGCCCTCGGTCTTGGTGTCGGTGTACTCGCCGGTGAACGGGGCCTCGGTGCCGGCCTGCCGCAGCACCCGGTACTCCTCGGGGGTCAGCCGCTGTCGCCATTCGGTCTCTGTCAGCTGGACATTCTCCATGTTGCCGAGATTACCCGGAGCGCGCCGCTCACAGGCTTACTCCGTACTCGGGCCCGGGTACCGCCGCCGTGCGCAGCTCGACCCTCGCCACCTGGCCGGCCGCCTGCACGTCCCGCAGCACGGCGGTCAGTGCCGTCAGGTCGGCCGCCGTGGCGGACACCACAAGCTCGCTGACCGGCGCCCGCATGGACAGCCTGGCAGCCGACTTGGCCGCCCGCACGGCGGCGATCGCCCCGGATGCGGCGGCCAGCATCCGGTCCAGGCTGTCATCCGGTTCGGCGCCCGCGCCGGGCCCGGCCGCGGTGAACTCGGCCGGCTCCGGCCACGGGGCGCGGTGCACCGAGCCCGGCTGCCACCACGACCAGACCTCCTCGGTGACGAACGGCAGCACCGGCGCGAACAGCCGCAGCAGCGCGGAAAGCGCCAGCCGCAGCGCCGTGATCGCCGACCCGGCGGCATCGGCGCCGTGGGCGCCGTAGGCCCGCGTCTTGACCAGCTCGACGTAGTCGTTGCAGAAGAACCAGAAGAACTGCTCGGCGAGGTCAAGCGCCCGTGCGTGCTCGTACGCCTCGAACGCCGCCGTGCACTGGCGTGCCACCACGGCGAGCCTGCCGAGCATGGCCAGGTCCAGCGGCTCCGTAATAGCTGCCCTTGATCTTTCGCTTTCCGGCGGGCCGGCCTCCGCGGGCCCGGCCGCTGCCTGCGGGGGCAGCGCCGCAAGGACGAACCTGCTGACGTTCAGGATCTTGATCGCCAGCCGCCGCCCGATCTTGCACTGGCCTGGATCGAAGGCGGTGTCGGTGCCCAGCCGCGCGCTGCCCGCCCAGTAGCGGACCGCGTCCGAGCCGTACTCGCGCAGGATGGCCATCGGGGTGACCACGTTGCCCTTGGACTTGGACATCTTCTTGCGGTCCGGGTCGAGTATCCAGCCGGAGATCGCCGCGTGCCGCCAGGGCAGCGCGGAGTGCTCGGCATGCGACCGGAGCACCGTGTAGAACAGCCAGGTCCGGATGATCTCGTGGGCCTGCGGCCGGAGGTCCATCGGGAACACCCGGCGGAACAGGTCATCGTCGGTGCTCCAGCCGCCGGCGATCTGCGGCGTCAGCGAGGAGGTGGCCCAGGTGTCCATCACGTCCGGATCCGCGGCGAAGCCGCCGGGCTGGCCGCGCTGCCCCGGCTCGTACCCGGGCGGCGCGCCGGCGGCCGGGTCGACCGGCAGCGCCGCGTCGGCGGGCACGATCGGCGCGTCGTACCTCGGCTCGCCGCCGGAGTCCAGCGGGTACCAGACCGGGATCGGCACCCCGAAGTAGCGCTGCCTGCTGATCAGCCAGTCGCCCGCCAGGCCATTGACCCAGTTCTCGTAGCGCGTGCGCATGTGCGCCGGGTGCCAGCTGAGTTCCTCCCCGCGGGCGAGCAGCGCCGCGCGCAGACGCGCGTCCCGGCCGCCGTTCCTGATATACCACTGCCGGGAGGTCACGATCTCCAGCGGTGCCTCGCCCCGCTCGTAGAACTTCACCGCGTGCAGCACCGGTTCTGGCTCGCCGCGCAGTTGCCCCGATTCCCTGAGCAGCTCCGTCATCCGCCGCCTGGCTGCCTTCACCGTCGCGCCCGCCAGCTGCTGGTAGGCGGCGCGGCCCTGCGGGCTGTCGAGCCCGGGCGGCGGCTCGGCCGCCATCCTGCCGTCGCGGCCGATCACCGGGCGGGTTTCCAGCTGCAGCTCCCGCCACCAGATCACGTCGGTCGTGTCGCCGAAGGTGCACGCCATCGCGATGCCGGTGCCCTTGCCCGGCTCCGCCAGCCGGTGCGCCAGGACCGGAACCTCGACGCCGAACACGGGCGTGCGGACCGTGCGCCCGAACAGAGCGGCGTACCGCTCGTCATCGGGATGCGCCACCAGCGCCACGCACCCGGGCAGCAACTCGGGCCGGGTGGTGGCGACCAGCACTTCCGCAGGATGCGGGCCCGGGCCGCCGCGATAGGGACTGCCGCCGGCGACCGGAAAGTTCATCAGGATGTACGCGCCCTGCACCGGCCGGTCCTCCAGCTCAGCCTGCGCGACCGCCGTGCCGAATGTCACGTCCCACAGCGATGGTCCCTCGGCCAGGTAGGCCTCGCCCCGGGCGAGGTTGCGCAGGAAACCGCGCTGGGCCACGGCCCGGGACCGCTCATCGATGGTCCGGTACTTCGTGGACCAGTCGACCGACAGCCCGAGCCGCCGCCAGGCCTGCTCGTAGGCCTGCTCGTCCAGCTCGGTCAGCAGCTGGCACAACTGCACGAAGTTGCGCCGGGACACCGGCACCGCCCGGCCAGCCGGCTTCCGCGCGGCGGCGGGCGGCTCGAAGCCGGGGTCGTAGGGCAGCGACGGGTCGCACCGGACGCCGTAGTAGTTCTGCACCCGGCGCTCGGTGGCCAGCCCGTTGTCGTCCCAGCCGATCGGGTAGAACACTTCCTTGCCGCGCATCCGCTGGAACCGTGCGACGGCGTCCGTGTGGGTGAACGAGAAGACATGCCCGATGTGCAGCGACCCGCTGACCGTCAGCGGGGGAGTGTCGATGGCATAGACGCCATCGCGGCTCGTGGTGCGGTCAAACTTGTACTACCCGCACCTCTTCCCATCGGTGTGACCACTTCTCCTCGATGCCGTCAAGCGTGGGCCTGGCTGGCATGTCGCCGGGGCGGAAATCAGGGCTCATGGCAGAAATCGTAGTGCGTCGTGACGGCATGCGCACGCGGGTCAGTAGCGCTCCGCCAGGCGCGCGCCCGGCCGGGGGTTCGCGGGGATCGGGCCAGAAGCGAGCGTGGGCTCAGCCGACGTCCTGCTCAAGGGCCTGGCCGGTGACCGGGGCGCCGAGTTGCAGCACGAGCCAGATCTTGCTGGCGTCGTCGAGTAGCTCCGGCTTCGCCAGCGGGTCGCCGTCGACGATCAGCAGGTCGGCGAGCTTGCCCTCCGCCACCGTGCCGATGTGCTCCGCCAGGCCAAGCGCCTCGGCTGCCGTCTTCGTCGCGGCCACGAGCGCCTCCGCGGCGGTGAGGCCGTGGCGGATCATCCGCTGGATCTCCAGCCCGGTGCCGGCCGAGATGTCGCTGCCGAGCGCGATCTTGACGCCTGCCTGCCTGGCCGCCCGCATGCTGGCGGCGCCCTCAGCCAGGTTGCGGTGCGCCAGTTCGACCAGCATCGGCGGCATCTCGGGATCGGATGGCGCCCCTGCCTCGTCGATAGCGTCGCCCAGCCCGGCCATCCAGTAGTAGCCAGACAGCGTCGGGACGAGCATCTGGCCATGGGCGGCCATCGCCGTGAGCAGGTCCGGCCGCTGGTTGAGGTACATGCCGTGCTCGATGGTGTCCGCGCCGTGCGCGATCGCCGCCTCGCAGCCGGCCAGCCCCTCGGCATGCGCGGAGAGCCTGAATCCCATCCGCCCGGCCTCATCGGCCACGGCCGACAGCTCCGCGTCAGTGAGCTGGGGCGGATCGGGATCTTCCAGCTCGTTGGAGCGTGCGCCGGTCGTCATCACCTTGATGAAATCGGCGCCGGCCCGGATCTGCTCACGGACAGCGCGCCGCATGTCGTCGGGCCCGTCCGCCTCCCGGTACATCTGCCCGTAGAAGCGGCCGCCTGGCGCGGTGGCCGAGACGATCCTGCCGCAGGTCAGCAGCCGGGGACCACGGAACGCGCCATAGCGCATCGCCTGCCTGGCCTCCTGCGGCGCCAGCCCCTGAGACCCGGTGACCCTGATCGTCGTCACTCCCCGGCGCAGGTACTCGCGCAGCTCAGCCTGCAGGAAGTGCGCCGCGGTTCCCGGCAGCGCCTCCTCCGCGCCCCGCAGGGTCCGCGGGACATGGCCGGCCGTGTGGGTGTGCGCGTCGATCAGCCCGGGCATCAGCATCCGCTGCCCGGCGTCGATCAGCCGGGCGCCGGCCGGGCACGGTTCGGCCGCGCTGGCGACGCGCCGGATGACGCCGTCCTCGATCAGGACGGCGACGCCCTCGCGGACCGGGCCGCCGGTGCCGTCAAACAGGCGCGCGCCGGTCAGCCATAGTGGCTCCTCGGCTGCCCGGGGGGCGGCGATCAGAGCCGGAAACCTGTGCGGCACGCCGGATCCTTCCTGTTCGCTAGTAGTTCCATCATCTGATGTGCGGCAAGACCGGCGGTGAGCAATCATGATCGCACCTCCCGGCCAGGCTTCGTCCGACCGCGGCCACGAACCCCCGGCCGCGGCGACGCCGTCGCTGCGCCGGCGCCCGGCCTGACCCGGCTATTGCGTGGCCCGGGTACGCCGGACCATCCGTAAGTGCTGAAGGTCATGGGCCTACGGTGGGGGGATGAAAGCGGAGCCCATCGCGATCACCGTCGGCGGACGGCAGCTCAGGATCAGCAGCCCGGCGAAGATCATGTTTCCGGCCGCCGGGATCACCAAGGAGGAACTGGTCCGCTACTACATCGCGGTCGGCGACGGGATCTGCGCCGCGCTGCGTGACCGGCCGACCACGCTGCGCCGGTTCCCCGACGGGATTGAGGGGGAGGCGTTCTTCCAGAAGCGGGTGCCGGCCGGCGCGCCCGACTGGGTGGAGAAGGTCCGGATCCAGTTCCCCAGCGGCCGCTACGCCGAGGAGGTCTGCCCGACCGAGCCGGCGGTGTTCGCGTGGGCGGCGAACCTGGGCACGGTCGAATTCCATCCCTGGCCGGTCCGGCGCCCGCACGTCGACCACCCCGACGAGCTGCGGATCGACTTCGACCCGCAGCCGGGCACGACGTTCCGTGACGCGGTGGCGGCGGCGAAGGCCGCGCGGGCGGTACTGGAGTCCGTGGGCTGCACGGGCTTCCCGAAGACGTCCGGCGGGCGCGGCGTGCACGTTGCCGTCCCGATCGTTCCGGAATGGACTTTTACGCAGGTTCGCCGGTCGGTGATAGCGCTGGGCCGGGAGCTGAACCGGCGGCTGCCCGGCCTCGTCACCGTGGACTGGTGGAAGGAAGAGCGCGGCGAGCGGGTGTTCATCGACTTCAACCAGGCGGCCCGCGACCGCACCATGGCTGCTGCCTACTCCGTCCGGGCGACTCCGGAGGCAACCGTTTCGGCGCCGGTCACCTGGGACGAGCTGGACTCCGTGGAGCCGCTCGACTGCACGGTGCGCACGATGCCGGAGCGGTTCGCCTCGGTGCCGGATCCGCGTGCGGGGATCGACGAGGCGGCCGGCCGCCTGGACGCGCTGCTTGAGCTGGCCGACGTGGACGAGCGGGACCGCGGACTTGGTGACATGCCGTACCCGCCGGAATACCCGAAGATGCCGGGCGAGCCGATGCGGGTGCAGCCGAGCCGCGCGCGATCGTCTGGCTAGATTTCCTGGCCGGCGATGTTCATCGCTCACGTGTTCTAATGTGTCGATGGATGATGTGGAGCGGCCGGACTGGTGGTGCTACCCGGTCGCGTGCCGGAAGGGGCATCCGTGGGGGCCCGGCCGCGTGTCGGTCGGCTGGACGCCATGCCAGTGCGCGGGCGGCGACGGGCACCTTCGGGTGCATTGCCGGGCACCGGGCTGCCGGGAGACGTGGTACAAGCCGCCGCACAAGGCCGGGGCGGAAGTGGTGCCATATCCGCCCGCCGGCCGGCCGCCGGGGCCCGCTGCGCCGCCCCCGGAGCCGGGCCGGTCCGCAGGTGCCGCGGGCACCGGATGACCACGGCCCGGCCGCCCGGCGCACGTGCTACTTCGTGGCCGTTTCCGCCCGGATGATGACGGCATAGCTGTCGTGCCATTGCGCTGAGCGAAATCCCGCCGCTGCCGGGTTGTTCAGGTATTGCACCCGCGGCGCCGGCACGTGAAGATCACCCGGACGGGCCGGGCGGCGGTCGCTGTCCGCACGGCGACGGGCGCTTCGCTGCCCCTTTTGATGATGAAGCCCAGGTAGTAGTCGGATACTCGCCCATTGTCGCCCGGTGGCGTTCCGCGCGGGCAGGCCGCCAGGGTCAGGCTGTCAAGCCCGTCACGAAGCGGGTAGGGGCCGCTGCCGTTGGTGAAGCCGTCCAGGAACCTGAAGTACGGCCGGGCGCTGGCGGCGACCGTCAAGACGGCGCGGAACCCGTAGTCGACCTCGACGATCATCACGCCCACTTCGGGCTTGCCGCCCCGGTGCGGGCCGGGCGGCGCCCCCGCTGAACTGGCGAGGCGCACGTAGCCCTCCCGGCGCGCGTAGACGAACCACACCGGGCCTGCCCGCAGGCTGCCGTCACGCCAGTTCGAGGCCAGCTGGCCTACCGAAGGCTGGCAGGCGTCCGCCGATGGGGTGGTAGGCACCGCTGCGGGCGCCGAACTGCTCAGCGCGGGCGCCGGTCGCGTGGCGGCAGGCCCTGCGGGCTGGCCGCCCGTCGCATGGCCGGCCCGCAGCGCGTGCGCCACTGGCGGCACCGCGATCGCGACGGCCGCCACCGCGGCCACGCACGCGGCGCCCACCCGCCTGATATGCCGCCGGTGCCTGCGCCGGATCGCCTGCATCAGGCCGGCCGGCGGTTGCTCGGCGGCCGCGATCATCGCGGCACGCAGCCTGCGCTCGAGGTCACTCATGACGCACCGCACCGTCCCCTCTTCCGGCCCCGCTGCCGGGTTCGGGCCCCGCTGCCGGGCCGGCGATCACGCGCAGCCGGGCGAGCGCGCGTGAGGCCTGGCTCTTCACCGAGCCGACGCTGCAGCCCAGCGTTGCGGCCGTCTGCGCCTCCGACAGATCGTTGAAGTAGCGCAGCACGAGCACCGCCCGCTGCCCGGCGGGCAGCAGGGCCAGGGCCCGCAGCAGCAGGTCCCTGTCCGCGATCTCGCTGGCCTGGTCACCAGCGGCCGGGCCGGCGCCGGCGGCAGGCAGCGGCTCCTCGGGCCGGCGCCGCAGCAGCCGCCACCGGTCCACCGATGCGTTCACCAGCATCTGGCGCACGTAAGGCTCGGGGTCGCCGTTCTGGCAGATCCTTCGCCAGCGGCGGTAGGCACGCTCAAGCACGCCCTGCAGGAGATCCTCCGCCTCCACCCGCTGGCGGCCGGTCAGCAGCAGCGCCATCGTGAACAGGCGCGCCGACGAGCCATCGACGAAATACTCGAAGGACGCAGCCGCATCCTCCGCGCCGATGACGTCGCCCTGATCACCCACGCTCATCGCGGTCCCCGCACAGCCGGCCACATAATCCTTGCACGGTGCGGCGCGGTAAAAGGTTGACGAGCGCGTGGCGCGAGCGGTCGTGCCGCGATGATTGCCGACGGGGAAGGCCGCCGGCCAGCCGAAAGGGGCGGTGACTCAGCGTTGCGCCGGCCATCCGGGCGACGAGCTGGCGCACTGCGGGCCGACGGTACTCCCGGTCGCTGATGAGCTTGCGTACCGTGCGGTCATGCGCCCGGCAACCCCCCGCACGACGTGCAGCAGGTATTCCTTGCGGTTGAGCGGATTGTGGTCCGACCGCGGCCGGGTCGGGATCGTGCCGCGGACCGGCTGGTAGCGGTCGAAGGCGCAGTCCAGCACGCCCTCGCCGCGAGTCAGGGCCGGCAGTTGCTGGTGCAGATCGTGCATCCGAGCAGCCGGAATGTCTCCCTCCAGCGTGCACGAGGAACCACGCACCGCCGATGTCCGCGGAACGGCGCACAGCCGTGCCAGTACGGGCAATATCGGTCCCAGCAAGTCTGCGGGGACTTCGAGGCGGAAACGGTGCATCGGCTCATATACCCTCGTGCCGGCCTGCTTCAGCGCGCTCATCAAGACCAGCGGCGTCAGGTTGCGGAAGTCCCCTGCAGTGCTCGACACACTGCAATAGCCGGAGTGCGTCATGGTGACCGTGCAGTCGGTGACCTGCCATCCGTAGATTCCCTGCCGCAGCGTCTCCCGCACGGTTTCCTCCACGGCCTTCATGAACGAAAACGGCATCGACCCGAGCTCGACCGCCAGCCGAAACTGCACGCCGGAATCGATCGCGGCCGGATCGACTCGCAGCCCGACCGTGCCGAGGAATGGATTGGGCGCCGTCCAGATTATCTCGACTGCCACACCGGTGCCGATGGGCCGTTCAATGCAAATCGTCGTTGTCTCGCGGAATCCGACGTCGATGTCGTAATCGTTCGCCAGCGTTGCCTGGATGACTTCTTTCTGCACCTCGCCGTAGAGCGAGACAAGTATTTCCTGGCGAACATCGTCTTGCCGCAGGTTGATCAGCGGGTCCTGCTCGGCGAGCTGGGCGAGCGCGACGTGTAGCGCACTCTTGTCGGCCGGCCGGGCGGGAACGACGACCGTCTCCAGTGTGGGCGGGGCGAAGTAGTGGTGCGCCGAGGTCGTTGGCGATACGCCGAGCATGTCGCCAATCTGGATGTTGCCGAGACCCCAGAGCTTCCCGATCTGCCCGGCGGTGACCGACGCACGCTGGACGGCCGAGCCGCGGTCGAAGACCCTGATCGCGGTGATCTTACCCTCGCGATGGCGGCCGAATTGCAGCCGATCTCGCACTCGCAGGATTCCCGAGAACACGCGAACATATGCGATCTTCTCCCCGGCCGGACCCCGTTCGACCTTGAAAACTGTGCCAGAAACGGGGCCATCCGCATTACCTTCTGTGGCAGGCAGCATCTCGGTGATGCCGACGCTCAGCGAATCGGTGCCCGCACCTGTAATCGCCGAGCCGAAGAACACCGGATGCACGAGTCCCCGCCTGGCCTGCGCCGCAAGCTCGCCCCGGAGCTGGCGGTATGAGACCGCCGTCTCGTCGTCGATGTACGCGGCCAGAAACGCATCATCGTGGTCGGCAAGCACATCGGCCAGCCTCGTGGTAAAGGCAGCATCACCGGCGCCGTAAGGCGCGAAACCGGCGCTATGCGTGCCAAGGTCGCGCGTCGACCCCATCGGGACAATCGAGTGCGTCAGCTTCGCGGAGATGCCCTGCAGTACGCGCTCGTGGTGCGCGCCACAGCAGTCGATCTTGTTCACAAAGATGAGGGCAGGAATGTGCAGCCGCTGCAGCGTCCGCATCAGCACTCGGGTCTGCGCCTGCACACCCTCAACGGCGGAGATCACCAGCACGGCGCCATCGAGCACGCCAAGCACTCGTTCTACCTCAGCGATGAAATCTGGGTGACCGGGCGTGTCGATCAGGTTGACCATGACGTCATCGATGACGAACGACACGACAGCGGACTTGATCGTAATGCCGCGCTGCCGCTCCAGCGCCAGGGAATCGGTCTGGGTGCTGCCGTCATCGACGCTGCCGACCTCATCGATGACACCGGCGGCGAAGAGCAGCCGCTCGGTCAGGCTGGTCTTACCGGCGTCTACATGCGCCAAGATCCCCAAGTTCAACGTTCGCACCAAGCACCATGTCCTCTGAACAGGCAGCGATTACCTTCTGAACGGACATGAACGCCTCGCGCATTTCGCTCTCCCTGGTCGACCGGCTGTTGCCCGGAGTACAGCAGACGGTCCCCCGGATGGCAACCGATTTGCCGGGCGGCTCAGCGGCGACCTGGGCTGGTTCCGCCGGTACGCCGAGATGTGGCCGGCGGCGGGGAGATCGATGTCAGGGCACGGAGCGGTAGCCGTGATAGGCGAGCCATGCTCGGGCGCGGCCGAGCTCGCGCTCCTGGCTGTAGATGCGCCACCGGGTCAGGACGTCCTCTGGCGCGCTATGCACGACATCCCGGAACCTGCGGAATG
>WNFB01003047.1_pt1 | contig 14700 bp, 12 predicted proteins | sample 5400501 | NCBI WGS metagenome assembly WNFB01 (sample SAMN13153341, study PRJNA577476) | soil metagenome | isolation source: 200 cm saprolite under Douglas fir tree site 2 hole 1 | place: USA:California | collected 2015-04-18
CCGGTTCGGGGTATACATAGACTGCAAAGCCTGCCAAGAGCTTTGCCGATTCCCTGAAAGGAGTGATCTGGCGGCCCGCCACGCCACGCAATACCCTTCTCTCGAAACAGGCGGCCTACCCATGCCCACACTCGCAAACCCTTTGGAATGCGCACATACGAAATTTCGCGCTGTAAGTCCCGCAGAATCTGCACTTACAAAATCATTGGACTTAATGTCCTTTACAATCAACAGTTACGGAAAAACTAGGGGGGAGGGGGAGATCTGTCCTGCCGGCAACATGCCTATTCCGCTCCGTTGTCGAGCCATCCAGTGGCCTATATTCCTTTTGCCCGTTGACCACTGCCGAACGCCGTCACTCTCGCTTCCCGACCGATTCCGTGTATTCTGACGCGCTATGCCGAAGCGACCCAAACCGATTGTGTTGACCGTGCTCGACGGCTGGGGCTACCGGCCCCAGGTTGAGGGCAACGCCATTGCTCTTGCGCGAAAGCCGAACTACGACGAACTGGTGCGCAAGTTCCCGAATACGCTGATCCACACCTCCGGGCCTTACGTCGGCCTGCCCGAAGGCCAGATGGGCAACAGCGAAGTCGGCCATCTGAACATCGGCGCCGGGCGCATCATCCATATGGACATCACGCGCATCGACCACGCAATTTCCACGGGCGCATTTTTCAAGAATGAGCTGTTGCTGAAGGCCATGCAGCGCGGGCGCGAACGGCAACTGCACCTGCTGGGCCTGGTCAGCGATGGCGGCGTGCACTCGCACATCGAGCACCTGTTTGCGCTGCTGCGCATGGCTCGGGAAAACAAAGTCGAGCGCGTCTTCGTCCACTGCTTTATGGACGGACGGGACACGCCGCCCAATAGCGGCATCGATTATCTTCGCCAACTCCAGCAGAAGATGCGCGAGTACGGCGCCGGGCGCATCGCCACGGTCATGGGCCGCTACTACGCTATGGACCGCGACAACCGCTGGGAGCGCATCGAGCGAGCCTATCGCGCCATGGTGCACGGCGAAGCCGAATACAAATCGAGCGATGCGATCGAAGCCCTCCGGCGCAGCTACGAGCAGGGCGTCACCGACGAATTTGTGGTCCCAATTGTGATTACGGAATCCTCTCCTTCCGGGGCGGCGGGGCTTCCCGTCGGACAAATCCGCGATGACGATGCGGTGATCTTCTTCAACTTTCGCGCCGACCGCGCTAGACAAACCACCCGCGCGCTGGCCGAGCCGGGCTTCGATAAGTTCACAGATCCAAAGCGGCCCAAAAACCTTTTCTTCGTGGCCATGACGCAGTACGACAAGACGTTTACCTGGCTGCCCTACGTGTTTGGCCCGGAGAAGGTGGAGCACATCCTGGCGCACGTGTTTGCCGAGATGAATCTCAAGAACCTGCGCCTAGCAGAGACGGAGAAATACGCGCACGTCACCTACTTCTTCAACGGCGGCGTGGAAAAGCCTTTTCCGGGCGAGGAGCGCATCCTGGTGCCCTCGCCTAAAGTGCCCACCTACGACCTGAAACCCGAGATGAGCGCAGCAGGCATCACCGACAACGTCGTCAAGGCCATCGAAAAGGGCGATTTCGATGCCATCGTGATGAACTTCGCGAACGCCGACATGGTCGGCCATTCGGGCAAGCTTGAAGCCGCAATCAAGGCCGTCGAGACGGTGGACGCGTGCCTGGGCCGCATCTATCAGGCATTGCGCCCGCGCGGAGGCGGCTGGATCATCACCGCCGACCACGGCAACGCCGAAACGATGATTGACCCCGAGACGGGCGGCCCGCACACCTATCACACCACCAATCCCGTGCCGTTCGTGTTGGTCACGGAAGACGACAAGCTGCAGCTCCGCCCCGGCGGCTCGCTGCAGGACATCGCGCCGACGCTACTGGCCATCCTGGGGTTACCACAGCCGGAGGAAATGACTGGGCGCGACCTGCGAGTCGCGAGCAAAGAGCAAAGCGGAGGGCTGTGAGCGGGCAATGACACGCGAGCATTCCACACTGGGATCGACGCGGCGCCACGAGCCGGCGCGCGGTGACCGGCCCGCGCCGGCGGGAACCAAGTTGTTGATCTGCGTTTGGCACCGCTTCACGCTCTGGCGGCCGCCGGCGGACGTCGCCGTGCGCGTGCGGCGCCGCTGGCCGGAGATGAACGTCGTGCACCTGCCAACCTACGAGCACATGGAGGACGAGATCGGCGACACCGACATTTTTGTCGGGTACTCACTGCGGCCGGAGCAGTTCACCCAGGCGCGCAAGCTGAAGTGGCTCCATTCGACCGCGGCAGGCGTAGGGCAGTTGATGTATCCGGAGCTGCGCGCGTCAAATGTGGTGGTAACCAACGCCAGCGGCGTCCACACCATTCCCATGGCCGAGCACATCCTGGGCACACTCGTCGCGCTGGCGCGGCATTTCCCCGCTGCGGTGCGCTATCAACTGGAGCGCCGCTGGGCCCAGCAGGAGATCTGGGACTTGCCGCTGCGTCCGCGTGAGCTGGCCGGGCAGACGCTCTTGATCATCGGCTTTGGCGCCATCGGGCGCGAACTGGCGCGTCGCGTGAAGGCGCTGGGGATGAAGGTCTGGGCAGTGACGCGCTCGGGCAAGGCCGATACGGACCTGGCGGAGCGCATTCTGCCGGCGTCGCGCCTGGACGAGGCGCTTCCCCAAGCCGATTTCGTCGTATTGGCCGCGCCCGAAACCCCGGAAACGCGACGCCTGATCGGCGCCCGGCAGCTCGCAGCGATGAAGCCGACGGCGTTTCTGATCAACGTGGCGCGCGGCTCACTTGTGGACGAAGCGGCATTGACCGAGGCGCTCCAGCGGCGAGCCATCGCGGGAGCGGCTCTCGACGTGGCCGACCGCGAGCCGCTGCCGCCGGAGAGTCCTCTGTGGGGGCTGGAAAACGTTTTCATCACGCCACACATCAGCGCGGCGAGTGAACACTTGTGGGACCGGCAGACGGAACTACTGCTCGAGAATCTGGAGCGGTGGTTCAGTGGCCGCGAGCTGCTGAACCAAGTGGACTTGCAACGCGGCTATTGAGCAAGCGGTGTGTAGCGCGGGGCTTCAGCCCGGCACTTGGCTGCTTTTAGCTGCTTAACGACTCTCAACCGGGGAGCTCCGGCGAGGGACGATGACCGAAGTCACACAAACGGGATGGACGCGCGTGCTGACCTGCACTGGACGCTACGAGTATCAATTCCAGGGACGCGTGCCCGCGGTGCGCAACGGACAATACGAGGACGCCGGCGATTATCAGTTCCTGCTAATGGATGAGGAAGGCTGGCTCTACCGGATTCCGGTGCGTCTGGCTGCGGCTGCCGAGGCGGAAGCGCGGATGACGGACGACAGCGGCCCAGCTCCTCCGGCTTCGGAACAACATAGCGCCGCACGACAGCCCGGCGCTAGAGCGGTTCGGGCCGTCACCGCCACACAAATCGCGGAGGCGCAACTGCGCAAAGGCCTGGAGAACTATCGGCCGCGGCAGAATGCACCTTATGCGGAGCTTGATGGCTACTTCGCGGTGGACGCCGCCCGTGCGCGCCAAATCGCCGCAGGAGACCTCTAGTTGCGGGCTCCCTCTTGGCGGACCCGGCACTCAGTAACTTGCTATGCCACGGCCCGGGCGAAGGAGCTTAAAGGAGGACGGCTAGTCGCCGACGGCGGTCTTGGGTGCGAAATAGCCCTCTCGGGCATACACCACGTACTTCACCTTCTTTTGGTGCTGATCCACCACGATCAGTGGGCTGCCGTCGGGGCCAACCAACTCGACCTTGATCTTCCGGAATTTGCCGTCGCGGGCCTTGTTGGCAGGAGTGTAACCCAGGCTGTACTGGTTGCGCAGGCTAGCCGCTACTTCGCGGAAGATACTCGGCAGCTCGCCATCGAACCGCGGGAACCACGCCCGGCCACCGGTCTTCTGCGCAAATGCGCGGAGCTGATTCTCCGCCTGGTAGTAGCTCAGCCGGCTCGGGCCGCCGAAGCCGCCGCGCGCGTCGTAGTACTCAAAGAAGTCCCGGGCGACGCCCAGACAAAAGATGCTGACGTCACTCTGCTGCACGCGCTTCAGGGTCTGGTCGAGGGTATGCTTGCTGAAGGTGTCGTAACCCGAAGCGAGAATGAAGATGGATTTCTTGCCCTTGACGTCCTGCAGGCGGTCGAGCGTGTCGAGCAGCGCATCAAACAGGTTGGCTTCTGTGAAGCCGGGAAACACCATGCGTGCGAGGGCCTGCTTGACTTCCTGTTTGTCACGGGTAAAGTCCACCTCGATGCGGGGCCGCAGGTCAAAGGTTTCCAGCGCCACCCAATCGTCCTTGTTGAGCTGGTCCAGGAACTCGTAGGCGGCGTTCCTTGCTTTATAGGCGAAGTACTCATATCCCAGCTTGCTGAACTCCATCAGGACCACCATGGTGATCGGCGCGTCGGTGGGAGAAAAGTTGGTGATGGTCTGCGGCACGCCGTCTTCCAGGATGCGGAAATTTTCTTTCTTCAGCCCGGTGATGAAATTTCCAGAATTGTCCGTAGCCACCACGTCAACGGTCACCAGGGGCACTTCGATCGAGATGGCAAACTCGCCCGGCTGCTCTGGCTTTTTTTCCTGCTTGTCGGGCTGTTGAGTTGGCTGCTGCGCCTGGGCCAGCGCTTGCAGTTCGCCTGCCGGCAGGATCAGCGTGGCCATCAGCACACCCAAGAGCAAGGCGCGGAACAATGTCAGTCGCATACAAACCTCGCTGGCTCTCATGCTGCCACGAAACGTGTGACGATTCAATCTCAGGCCACGTTGCCTCCCGCGGAGCGGGTCCTATGCGCCGAGAACGACGCGCAGGATGGCCATGATAGTATGAAGCGTTTGTCGCGCGATAAGTTTCATCAATCTCTGGGAGGTTATTGGATGCGATTCCGCCTCGGATGTCTGGCACTGCAGATTTCACTCGCCGTCGCTACAATCGCTGCCAGCACGCTTGGCCAGGAGCCCCCGAAGCCCGATCTGGCGAAGGTGCAAGGCGAAGCCGCAGGGTGGCTCGCTGATCTGCTGCGCATCCAGACCGTCAATCCGCCGGGCAACGAGCTTGCCGCAGCCCGTTATTTGGCGGGCGTGCTGGAGAAGGAAGGGATTCAGGCCGAGGTACTGGAGAGCGCGCCGGAACGCGGCCTGGTCGTTGCGCGGCTGCGGTCGAGCGCCGTGCCCGACCCCTCGCGGGCGCTGCTGTTGCTGGGCCACATCGACACGGTCGGCGTGCAGAAGGAGAAGTGGAGCGTCGACCCCTTTGGGGCGGTCATCAAGGAAGGGTACCTCTACGGCCGGGGCGCAATTGATGACAAAGGCATGGTCATCGCCAACCTGGCGGTCGTGGTGGCGCTCAAGCGCGCCGGAGTTCGCTTGGACCGCGACGTCATCTTCCTGGCCGAGGGCGATGAAGAGGAGCGCGGTGAGTTTGGCATGGACTTCGTGATCAACAAGCACTGGGACAAGATCGCCGCGGGCTTCGCCATCAATGAAGGCGGCCGAGTGAAAGTCAAGGACGGCAAAGTGCAATACGTGGGCGTGCAAGCCAGCGAAAAAATCCCCGTGAATGTCCAAGTGGTCGCTAGCGGGCCCTCCGGGCATGGCTCGCAGCCGCGCAAGGACAATCCCGTGCTGCATTTGGCCGCAGCCGTCGCCAAGATCGGAGCTTATCAGGGGTCGGCGCGGCCCAGCGCGATCGTACGGCGGTATTTCGAGCAGTTGGCCAAGATCGAAGACCCCGACACTGCGAAGTGGATGCGGGCCTTAGAACAGCCTGAACGCACGGAGCACGCCGCGCGCGTGCTCTCGGAAGCCAGTCCGATGTGGAACTCCATGCTGCGGAACTCGATCGCCCCGACTATGCTGCGCGCTGGCATCCGGGCAAATGTGGTGCCGTCGGAGGCCCGAGCCACGCTGAATATTCGGCTGCTGCCCGGCGATTTGATCAGCGACTTGATGGCTGAACTAACAAAGCTGGTGGACGACCAACAAATCCGGTTTGAAGTGGAGCCGGCATTGCGCCAGCCCGCGCCGCCTTCCTCGATTGATAGTGAACTCTACCATACGATCGAGCGCACGAGCGCCGCGGTTTTCCCCGAAGCTGTGGTGCTGCCGTTCCTCTCGACCGGCGCCACCGATTCGGCGCAACTCCGCCTGCGTAACGTTCAAGCCTACGGGCTGCTGCCTTTCCCGATGGCCGATGAAGACGACCGCAGGATGCATGCCGACGATGAGCGCATCCCGCTCGAAGCCTTCCGCAAGGGAATTGAGTTTCTCTACCGCGTTGTCGAAGAATTCACGCGGGCCAAGTAAATTCAGGAACCCCACCGAACATCATATGGAATACCGAAGGTCAAAGATTATTTGCACGCTGGGTCCCGCCAGCGAGTCCGCCGAAATGATTGACCGGCTGCTGCAGGCCGGCATGGACGTGGCGCGGCTGAATTTCTCCCACGGCACCTACGCCGAACACGCCCGCACCATCGCGCGAATCCGCACAGCCTCCGCGCGGTGGCAAAAGCCGATCGCCATTCTGGCCGACCTCCCGGGGCCGAAGATCCGCACCGGGGCGCTCGAAGGAGGACGCCCGGTGCATCTCCGCGCCGGACAGCACTTCGCCATCACGACTGCGAGCCGGCTCGGCACCAGGGCCCTGGTCAGCACCAACTTCAAGCGTTTGCCCCAAGAGGTTCGACGGGGAGACCGTATCCTGCTGGCGGACGGCTTAATTGAGCTGCGCGTGCTGGCCGTGCGCGGCGACACTGTTTCCAGCGAGGTCGTCAACGGCGGAGAGTTGGGCGAGCACAAGGGCATCAATCTGCCCGGCGTAAAGCTCAACGTGCCTGCCCTGACGCCGAAGGACCGCGAAGACCTTGCCTTCGCGCTCCGCCACGGAGCGAACTACATCGCCGTTAGCTTCGTTCGCCAGGCCGAAGACGTGTTGGCCGCCAAGGCCGCCGTGGCTCGGGCGGGCAAGGATACGCCGATCATCGCCAAACTGGAAAAGCCTCAGGCCATCGAAAACCTCGATGCCATTCTGCAAGTGGCCGACGCGGTGATGGTCGCGCGCGGGGATCTGGGCGTGGAGATGAGTCTGGAAAACGTGCCGGTGGTGCAGAAAGAGATCATTGCCCGCGCGCGCGAGGCTCGGCTCCCGGTCATCACCGCCACGCAGATGCTCGAATCGATGACCCAGAATCCGCGGCCCACGCGCGCTGAGGCTTCCGACGTGGCCAACGCCATCTTCGATGGCACCGACGCGGTGATGCTCTCGGCGGAAACCGCTATCGGCCGGTACCCGGTCGAAACCGTGCAAATGATGGACCGCATCGTCCGCAAGGCCGAAGCCAGCATCGCGCGGTTCCCGCATCCCCGGCGACGGGAACGGCTCAACGTCGCCGAAGCCACCTGCGAGCTGATTTGCCACGCCTCCCGTGAGTTGCACATGAAGGTCATCGCCGCCTTCACCGAGACCGGCTCCACCGCGCGCCTGGTCTCCAAGTACCGGCCCCAGGGGCTCATCGTCGGCTTTTCACCGAATCGTGAAACGCGACGCCGGATAAGTTTGTACTGGGGTGTGCTCCCGCGCAGTATCCCGCGGGTGCGTAACATTGACGCGCTGACCGCCGTCGCCGAAAAACGGCTGCTGGAGGAGAAGCTGGTTCGCCGTGGCGATTTGATCGGGGTTGTCGCCGGCACGCCATTCGACATCCGCGGCACCACCAACTTCATGAAATTCCACGTCGTCGGTAGTTAAGCGCCATGGACTTTGCCGGCATCGAACGGGCGCGCGCGCTGCTCCGCGACTCCATTCCTGTCACGCGGCTAGTTCCGGCGGACTCGCTCGCCCAAGCCTCGGCCGCAGACGTGTACTTGAAACTCGAGAATGAGGCGCCGACATCGTCCTTCAAGTGCCGCGGAGCACTCCATACGCTCTGCCAGCAGGCGCGGCGCGGGCCGGTGGCGGGCGTGGTCACCAGCAGCACCGGGAATCACGGCGCTGCCATCGCCTGGGCTGCGCGCCGGATGGGTCTGCCGGCGCTCATCTTTTTGCCCCAGCATCCCAACCCGGTCAAACGCGCCCGCATTGCGCAACAGGGCGCGCGCTTCGTGGAAGCAGGCCGCGACCTCGAAGAATCCCGGGAACACGCCGCGCGGTACGCCGCCGAGCAAGGCTGGTTCCTGGTGGTGGACGGTCAGGATGAGGACTTGACCGCGGGCGCGGCGACCATCGGCTGTGAGATTCTTGAGCAAGTGCCGGCCACCGATGTGATCTACGTCCCGGTCGGGGACAGTAGCTTGATTCGCGGCCTAGCCTTCGCCGCCAAGCACCTTCGCCCGCAGGCGCGCGTCATTGGCGTGCAAGCCGAGCGCGCCCCTGCTTACTACCGGTCTTGGACCGAGCGGCGCGTCCTTGCAACCGACACCAGCGACACCCTTGCCGATGGCTTGGCAGCGCGCGTGCCTCTAGAAAGCAATGTGCGACAGATGTGGGAGCTGGTGGATGATATGCGGCTGGTCACCGATGAAGAGATGCTGCGGGCCATCTACCGCCTGATCCTCGATGAGCATACGGTGGCTGAGCCCGCCGGCGCCGCCACGGCGGCAGCATTCCTGAAGAGCGGCCGGTCCCACAAAGGAGAAACGGTCGTGCTGCTGGTCACCGGCGCCAACATCGCGCCGGAAGTTCTGCGGCGGGCGGTTGCAGCCTCCCACGCCCCGTAAAGCGAGCCAGGGGCAGGGGGTCGCAGCTTTAGCTCCGACACAAGAAGGCAGGCGCCGCTTCCGGCTTCTAATTAATTAGTTCACCCAATGATCGGGGCGCGAGGGGGGCTTATCCTGGTGATCGCGTACGTAGACTTCAAACTTGCGGCGCATGCGCCGCCGTTTCCAGTCCGAGAGGCGGTTGCGCATGCGATAGAGGAACGATCCGCGGCGCAGGTAGAAGTAACCGACCAGCATGCCGCCGAGGTGGGAGATGTGGCTGATGTTGTCCCCAGTCGCTCCCAGCGTGCCGAAGAACTCGATTGCGCCCATGATGGCGACGTAGGCGCGCATCGGCAAGGTGATGGGGAACGGGATGAGCCAGACTTGGCGATCCGGGAACACCACGGCAGCAGCCAGGAGCACGCCGTAGATCGCGCCAGAGGCGCCGATGGTGGGCTGCAGTGCCGAGCCGAGCCCCGCAGGATCGGCAATCGTTTTCACAATGATGTTCACGACGCCCGCGCCCACCCCAGTGACAAAATAGTAGGCGTAAAAGCGCCTCCGGCCCCAGGTCAGCTCGAGGTCCCTGCCGAACATCCACAGCACCAGCATGTTGATCAGCAGGTGCATCAGACCGCCATGCAGGAACAAGTAGGTAAATGGCTGCCAGACGCGCAGGCCGTGGGTCACCCCACGCGGCATCAGCCCAAACCACTCGATGAGCCAGCGATGAGATTGAGGGCCCAGGATCAGCTGGATCAGAGTCTGCACGAGGAAGACAGCGGTGTTGGCAATCAGCAGTACCTTGATCGCGGGCGTCAGCAGGCCGCCCCAGTTGAACCGATAGCCGTACGAGCGTGGATGAGATCCCATCGACTAAGTTTAGCGGTAATGGTGTGGGGAGTCAAAGAGGCCTAACGAGGGAGGAAAAAAGGCAAAAAAGGTAAAGACTTGAACGAATAGGACTCGGCGCCTCGAGGGATTATAGGAGCAGGGCACCGTTCCCTTCCGGGCGTTTGGGCTGCTACTAATCCAGTTTCTTTCGGGCGAAGATGAAGAGGGAGAGCGCGAGCAGGGCGAACACCGCCACCGCCAAGCCATCGCTCTGCGACAGTCTTCCCAGTACTCGCTGACCGATATTGAAGAAGCCTTGCGGAAGGAAGTGGAACTTCACCTCAGGGTCTTCGAGCAGGTTGATGATGATGCCGAGCAGGCCGAAAACACCGCCGGCGGCAATCAGGCCGCTAGCGTAGAGCGAGCCGGGACTGACCTCGCTTTCAGCGTGCTCGCGCTTCGCTTGGCCGCGCTCGGCGAGCCAGCGGACCAGGCCGCCGGCAAAGATTGCCATGGTGGTGGCGATGGACAGGTAGGAGCCCACCGCAAAGGGGAGTGACCTGATGCCCAGCAATTCCACCGCGATCACCAGGAACACCCCCAGCAACACCAGGCGCCACGGCAACCGCTGGTTCAGGATGCCGTTGATGACCGTGGCCATCAGCCGGGCCTGCGGCGCCGCGGCCTTGTCGCTCCCGATGCCCTGCACCCACTGGATTTCGATCCGGCGCGTGGCGGGATCGTAGAGGTACTTGCCGTCGGGCACGGTGCTGGAGCCCAGGGCGTTCACCAGGACGTAAGTCTTACCCTGGTGCGTGTAGCTGCGATCTTCGATCATCACGCCCACCGGTGGATGTTCGATGTCGAGGGGAATTTGCACGGGATTGTACTGCTCGAGACCCTTGTTCATCAGGATCAGCGTGCCACCGATTACCATCACCGAGGTCAGGACGCCGATCACCAAGCCAACTTGCTGCCGCGCTGGCGTGGCGCCGACAAGGTAGCCTGTCTTGAGATCCTGCGAGGTGTTCCCCGCATTGGCGGAGGCAATGCACACCACGCCTCCGATGGTCAGCGCCAGCGCCGCGTAAGCCCCGCCGGTCCAGTGCGCCAGCAGGAACACCGCGCAGGTGGCCATCAGCGTGGCGATAGCCATCCCGCTGATGGGATTGGCGGAGGTGCCGATCAGCCCGGCAATGCGTGATGACACGGTGACGAACAGAAAGCCGAAGAGCACCACGAAAAGCCCCGCGGCCAGGTTGGCCACCACGCTGGTTTGTGCGCCAGGAATCGGCTTAAACGTCAGCAAGGCCCACATCATGGCCACAATCACGACCGAGCCAAGTACGACCAGCTTCATGGGAAGGTCGCGCTCGATGCGGCTGGTGGCCACCGCGCTGCCGCCGCTCTGGGCGCGGATGTCCTTGAGTCCCGAGCGAAGCGCAGCAAGAATTGTCGGCATGGTCTTCATCAGGGTGATGAGCCCTGCCGCAGCCACCGCGCCGGCGCCCATGGGCCGGATGTAGCTGGCCCAGAGTTGGGAGGGCGTCATGTCCGGGATGGGCACGGTGCTTGGGTAGACGGGTCCCGGCGCGAGCTGGCCGAAGAATTTGATCGCCGGCATCAACACCAGCCAGGACAAAACGCCGCCGGCGAAAATCGTACCGGCCACGCGCGGGCCAATGATGTAGCCCACGCCGAGGTACTCCGACGTGATCGCGGCCCGGAATGATGCGCCCGGCAGCCATTTCGGCTGGTGGTCGGGCTGGCCGGGCCACAGGCCCAGCGTGGTCATACAGAAAGTGTAGACCCCGCCCAGACCAAGGCCCCAGAAGACGCGCCCGGCGAATGATCCGCCCTTCTCGCCCGCCACCAGCACGTCGGCGCAGGCGGTGCCCTCCGGGTAGAGCAGGTTGCCGTGTTCTTTGACGATGAGCTGGCGGCGCAGAGGAATCATAAACAATACGCCTAAACAACCGCCGATCAGCGCCAGCAGGAAGATGCGTGAGTACTCCAGCGGAAAACCCAGGAAGATCAACGCGGGCAGGGTGAAAATAACTCCGCCCGCCACCGATTCGCCCGCTGAACCAATCGTCTGAACGAGGTTGTTCTCCAGAATCGAGGTCCGGCCGAAGGCGCGCAGGATGCTGATGGAAAGTACTGCGATGGGGATGGACGCGGCCACGGTCAGCCCGGCGCGCAGCCCGACGTACACCGTCACTGCGCCGAACAGTATGCCGAACAGCGCGCCCAGGATGACAGCGCGCAGAGTGAATTCCGGCAGCAGCGTCGTCGCCTCGACGTAGGGGCGGAACTCGTCCGGCGGCGCCGTCGAACTCCAGGGCTTCGTAGCCACGCATCACCTCCGGAGCAAAGCTCCGTCGCACGATTCACCGCGAGGAGCGGTAGCAAGCGCGGGCAAAGTAGCATTAGAGCCCGCGCCCAAGCAAGCTGCAAAGGGGCCGGAAACCTAGACACCAGGCAACAAAACGACAGCGAGGATTCGATTCCTGCACCGCGGCTCCACTGGACGCAACAGGCGCCTAGCCGGTTTGCATATCCGAAGAAGTGACATCGGCGATCAGTATCGCGACTCAATGTTTTGCGGATCGAGCGCGCAAAATACTCGCTCGCAACGAACAGACACGGTCTGCGTCGCCGAACAGAAACGCAGCGAAGCAGAACGCCAGCGCGAGGTGATCCAGGGCAGCGCCGAAGTATTGCCAGAAGGCCGCGTGCGGTCCGGGGTAGTCCGAAGAAAACAGCAACGCGAGCATGAAGAGAAGCCCGAACAGGCTGGCGGCGCGCACCAGCACGCCGAGCACGAGCCCCAGGCCGATCGCCAGCTCTCCGTAGGCCACCAGGAAGGCGATTGGGGTCCCGTGTGGCAGAACGAATCCCCGCAGCACGGGGGCCATGAGCGGATACGTTCCGCCCGCCAGGAAGCGGTTGATCCAGGATTGAAAGCCGCCGCCGAGCGTGAACTGCGTGCCAAAGACTTTGTACTCGCCGAAAATCAGGAAGAGCGCGCCGACCGCAATGCGCAGTCCGGCAAGTACCCAGGCGTTCCGGTCCGCCGATTCTTGTCCGCTGTGCATCTGTGGCTCTCCCCTCTGCGCCGATTGCGCGCCGGTCAAGCGGCCCGGCGCGGGCAAATGAAAACGATGCGGGACATCTCGGGCAGTTGGCGCAACCCAGCCTGCAGTTCGCGCGGTGCCAGGCGTGCTGCCTCGCCGGCGAGCGCCGCGATTTGTTCGGCAGAAACCGCTTGCTGATACAGATCGGCGCGGCGCAGATACGAATACCCCTGATACACGGGCGCCAGCGCCTGGCTGAGTGCCAATAGGGAATCCCAGAAGCTACGCGAACGAAACCACCGTTTGCGAGCCGCTGCCTCGCGGCTCAGCTCCACCGAATGACGCGGCGGCTGGCCACCGCTTTCGAGCAGCGCTGCCGTGCACTCCTCAGCCCGGAACGCCCGCGCAGGATCGTCGTCGGGGAAGGACGCCAGCGCTGCCGCGAGTTCTGCGGCATCGGCCTCGAATCCCTGCCAACGGTAGCGGTAGAAATGGAACACCACGGTTCCGGTGCGCAGGATGTGCTGGATGCGGGCCAGGTCTTTGCCGGTCACGCACAACACCATGTCGATCAGTTCTTGCAGGCGGAAAGTTTGCCGCACCACCGGACGCACGCTCAGGTATTCAGCTTCCTCTTCGGTGTAGCGGACGGGGATGGTCTCCGGCAGCGGCACAAGGCACCAAGGCAAGGGTAAAAGGAAAAAGGCAAAGCATGAAGGGGCACGGCATGCCGTGCCCCTACGATTTTTTACCTTTTGTCTCTTGCCCTATTCTCTATCCCTTGCTCAGCCGCTCGCGCACGCGGTCGCTGAGCACCTTGCCGTCAACGGTTTTTCCTTCCAGGCGCGTCTTGGCCGCTTTGATTACGGCGCCCATCTGCTTGGGGGAGTTGGCGTGCGTTTCGGCGATGGCCGCTTCGATCGCCTGCTCGAGGTCCGCATCGCTGGGAGCAGCGGGCAGATAGCTTTCGATGATAGTAATTTCCTTAGTTTCTTTATCAGCCAGGTCAGTGCGCCCGCCGCGGCTGAATTGCTCGATCGATTCTCGGCGCTGCTTGACCAGGGTCTGGAGCACCTGGAGCGACTCGGCATCCTCGAGTGGGCGGATCTTCTCGATTTCCTTGTTCTTGAGCGCAGTCTTGACCATGCGCAACACACTCAGACGCAGCTCGTCCTTGGTTTTCATGGCCTCCGTAAGGTCTCTCTGGATGCGCTCAATCAGGGGCATGGCTGAAATTTTGGGCTGCAAGAAGAGTGTGACTATAGCATAGGGCATCTTGGCTGCGGTCCGAATTTGACACTTGGGGTTGCGCCCACTAGGCTAAGAGCCGACGTGAAAGTCGTTGTAGCCGACAAGATCACCCAGCGAGGCATTGACCTGCTCCGCGAGCCCGGCTGGGAGGTAGTGCTGCCGGGGGCGGGGGCGCTCGCCGCGGAACTGGCCGGCGCTGATGCCCTAGTGGTGCGCAGCGCGACCCGCGTGACCGACGAATTGCTCGAGCAGGCGCCGCGGCTGCGCGTGATCGGCCGCGCCGGAGTGGGCGTGGATAATATCGACCTCAACGCCGCCACGCGCCGCGGCATCCTGGTGATGAATACACCCGGCGGCAACGCCACCAGCGTCGCCGAGCACACCCTGGCCCTACTGCTGGCGCTGGCTCGCTTGGTGCCGCAACTGAACGCCGCCATCCACGCGGGCCGTTGGGAGAAGAGCGGCGCGCCCGGAATCGAGCTGCGCGGCAAAACGCTCGGCCTGGTCGGTTTTGGGCGCGTGGGCAGCGAGGTGGCTCGACGGGCACGCGCGCTCGAGCTGCGCGTGCTGGCCTACGATCCTTACATCAGCGAAAGTGTGGCCGAGGAAGCAGGCGTCGAGCTGGTGCCGCTCGATGAGCTGGTGTCGCGCTCGGATTTCATCTCCCTGCACGCGGCGCTCAGCCCCGCCACTGAGAATTTGATCAACGCTACAAGCATCGCCAAGATGAAACGCGGCGCGAGGCTGATCAACACCGCGCGCGGCGAGTTGGTGGATGAAGCGGCGCTGGCCGAAGCCTTGCGCTCGGGACACC
>WNFB01003048.1_pt1 | contig 14698 bp, 12 predicted proteins | sample 5400501 | NCBI WGS metagenome assembly WNFB01 (sample SAMN13153341, study PRJNA577476) | soil metagenome | isolation source: 200 cm saprolite under Douglas fir tree site 2 hole 1 | place: USA:California | collected 2015-04-18
TTGAGGGCTCGGTGGAAGTCATCGAAGCGGCTCCGCAGGGCCCTCTGGGCGCCCATGAGCCGCTCCAGCGAGGAGCCCACGGTCAGATCCCCGCCAGCCCCGGCGCAACGCGGGCGTAGCCCTGCTCTTGCGCCCAGAGGTCCATCCCCAGCGATACCAGGTCGTCCACCTCCGGGATGGCCCGCGCGTCCGCCGTGAGGTCGATGGACTTGACGTAGCGGCGGCAGGTTTCGCAGGCCTCGATCCGCACCGTCGGATAGGTCTCGCTCCGAAAGGACGGGAGCTTCGTCGGATCCTCCTCGAAGCAGCAAGGGCATCGGATCCGACCGAAGGGCCACTCCTCGCCACACAGGGCGCATCCGAGCAGGCGCCGGGCGCCGTCGGCGTCCGATTCCGACCGCCGGGCGGCGATCCAGGGGGGGCCGCCGCAGAAGGGACACTCCCCCGGCCGGTGGACGCGATCGGGGGCGATCCCCAGACCTCTCAGGACCTCGACATAGGGGCGCAGAAGCGCCCGCGAGAGGTAGTAGCCCTCGCCCGGCTCGCGGTCGCCGCTCCAGAAGACGAGCAGCCGGGACCGCGCGGAGGCTTCATCCCCGCCGCGGGACCGCGCCTCCTCGGCCAGGGCCGCGGGACCGCTCTCCGCGGCGAACCGGAGCGCTTCCACCAAGCCGTACTGGAAGCTGTCCAGGTCGGGCTCCAGCCGGCCGCAGAGTGGACGCCCGGCGTGAGTCGATTCGACCGTGGCGGCAAGACGCCCCTGGACACGGTACAGGCCCGCCGCGAAGCGGAGGGGCTCCGCCGCCGTCTGCGCTTCGCTGGCCAGGGCTTCGGCGCGCGCCGCGCCCCGCTCGAAGGCCGCTTCGACCAGGCCCTTAGCTGCGGCGGGTTCCCTAACCCGTGACATCCCGATACCAGCGGGGATGGTGCAAGCGCGCCCATGCCTTGGTGACGGTCCCACGGGTCATCGCGCCGAACGTCCCCGGGAGGGCCGCCGTGCCCAGGTAGATGTGGAACACGATGGCGACGGCGAAGAGGATGAAGGTCAGGTCGTGGAGCAGGATGGAGGCGACCCTCAAGAGCGGGGGGAAGCTCAGGGGGAACCAGAGGACGACACCGGTGAGGACCAGTCCGAGGGCTCCCAGGCCGGTCGCGAAGAAGAACAGCTTCTGGCCGCCGTTGTACTTTCCCACCTCCGGGTCGTCGCCCTCGTGCTTCATGTACTGGACGACCTTCTTCGGCCTCAGCCACTCGCGATCGCTCGGCCGCAGGCGCATGTCCCGCCGCCAGTGAAGGAACATCACCAGCGAGGAGGTGACGAAGAGGACGCCTGCCCATGGGTGAAGCCAGCGGCACACGGAGAGCCCTCCGAAGAGGGCGGCCATCCAGCCGAAGATGGCGGTCCAGATAGCCAGGCCCGACAGAAGGGACAGGAAGAATAAGGAGGCAACGGTCCAGTGGATCGCCCGGGAGGTGAGGCGGTGGCGGACGATGTCCTGGCCGACCACGACGTCTTCCGTGGCCCGGGCCCTGGCCGCGACGCCAAGAGAGGTTTGCGGGGCCACCGCGCTCATGGACTCCTCCGCCCTTCATCCTTTACCTCTTTGGGCCCCTCGGTCATGAAGTGCGCGAAGGCCCCGATCACCGACCCGAAGATGGCGAAGATCCCGAGGGGCCGCAGCACCGACTTCCAGACGCGGACCGTCAACGGGACGTGCGGGTCCGCGGGAAGCCCGTACCATTCGGGGTGGTTGCCGTGGGCGAGGACGGTCACAACGCCCGTCCCGCCCACGCCGGGCGGATCGTAGAGGGCGGCCTCAGCCTGGCCGTTGGCCTTGAGCTGCTCCACCCTCGAGTTGCCGAGGGCCACCATGTCCTCCTTGGTCCCGAAATGGAGGCAGCCCGTCGGACAGGCCTTGATGCACGCGGGCTCCAGGCCCACCGAGACCCGGTCCACGCAGAGCGTGCACTTCGCCATCTTTCCCGTCTTGGCGTGGAAACGGGGCACGTCGAAGGGGCAGCCCGTCTCGCAGTAACCGCAGCCGATGCACTGCTCCGGGTTGACGTCCACGATCCCGTTCTCGTACTGGACGATGGCGCCGGGGGCGGGGCAGGCCGCGAGGCAGCCCGGATCCTCGCAGTGCATGCACTGGTCCTTGCGCATCAGCCAGACGACGCCGCCGTCGAACTCCTGCTCGTTGAAGCGGATCAGGTTCCAGAACTCGGCGTCCAGGGTGGGCATCGTCTGGTAGGTCCCCACCTGCTGCGTGGACACCGTCTCTAGGTCGTTCCATTCCTGGCACGCCACCTCGCAGGCCTTGCACCCGATGCAGGTCGTCGTGTCGATGTACTTCGAAACGACGGGCAGGTGGCGCATGCCCGTCTTCTGTCCCCAGAGCGAGGCCGAAGAGCGGCGGATCTCCAGAGTCTGCTGGGTCAAGGCCCTCCTCCCCTCACGCCTTCTCGAGCCTCACCAGGAACGCCTTGTACTCCGGCGTCCAGGTGTTCGGGTCCATGGCCGATGGGGTGAGCAGGTTGGCCAGCGGCCCGGTGTGGCCCGGGTCCCCCGCGTAGCCCCAGTGGATGGGGAAGCCGATCTGCCACACGTCCTTGCCATCCACTTTCAAGGGGGCGAGGCGTCGCGTGACCATGGCCACTCCCTCGATCTGCCCCCGCGCGGAGATGACCTTCACCTGGGAGCCGTTGGCGATGCCCTTCTCGCGCGCCAGCCCTTCCGGGATCTCGACGAAGAAGCCCGGTTGGAGCTGGTTGAGGCGTCCCTTGTGCTGGTGCTGGGTCCAGTAGTGGAAGTGCTCGGTGAGCCGGTAGGTCGTGCAGACGATGGGGAAGTCCTCCTTCCCGCCGTAGACGTCCTTGTCGGTGGAGAACTTCTTGGACGTGGGGTTCGAGGTCACCTTCGGATGGAGCGGGTTCGCGATCGGCGCCTCCACCGCCTCGTAGTGCTCCGGGAATGGTCCGTCGTTGAGGCCAGGGGTGAAGAGCCGTCCCACGCCTTCGGGGAGCATGACGAAGGCCCCGTAGGTCCCCGGCGGAGCGTCCGGCTTCATGTCGGGCACGTCGCCCACCCAGTGATCACCGTTCCACTGGATGCCGACGCGCCCGGTATCCCAGGGCTTGCCCTCCGCGTCGGCCGAAGCCCGGTTGTACATGATCCGGCGGTTGGCGGGCCAGGAGAAGGCCCAGTTGTGGAACATGCCCAGGCCCGTGGGGTCGGCGTTGTTGCGGCGCTGGGCGTTGTTCCCCGCCTCCGTGTACACGCCCGAGTGGAGCCAGTTGCCGCACATGGTCGAGCCGTCGGCGGCGAGCTGGCCGAAACCGTCCACCTGCTGTCCCGCGAGCTTGACGATCTTCACCTTGTCCTTGGGATCGGCCAGGTCGGCCAGCGCCTTCCCGTTCATCTCCTTCAGCACTTCGGAAAGGTCGGGATTCGTGGGGTTGGTGTAGGCCCAGGTGACGCTCAGCACCTGCTCGGGGAAGGCGCCGCCCTCCTTGCGGTAGAGCTCGCGCACGGCGAGGAAGATGCGGGCCAGGATCTCCTGGTCGGCTCTCGCCTTCCCCGGCGGATCCAGGGCTTTCCACTTCCACTGGAGCCAGCGCGCTGAGTTCGTGAAGGTCCCGTCCTTCTCGGCGAAGTCGGCGGCCGGAAGCAGGAAGACCTCGGTCTGGATCTTGGAGGCTTCGGGCCCTTCGTACTCCTTGGGCGCCTTCCAGAAGATGGCCGTCTCCGTCTCGACGTTCTCGACCACCACCAGCCACTTCAGCTTCGAGAGGGCGGCCACCATCTTCTTGGAGTTGGGTCCGAGCCCGACGGGGTTCATGCCGAACGTGATCAGGCCCTCGGGGCCCGGCTCTTTCCCTCCCGCCATCGTCGAGCTGCCCCGGTACATGTCATCGAAGATGTACATCCAGGAGGAGTTCCCATCCACCTTGGGCAGCCAGGAGTAGCCGAACTCGTTCTCCTTGGTGGCCGCCTTGCCGTAGACCGCCTTGAGCAGTGAGACCATGAACTTCGGGTAGTTCACCCAGTAGTTCATGGTGGCCCAGGCTTGCTTGTTGAGGGTGGTGGGCGTGTTCTTCTCGAGGTAGACCGCCAGAGTGGTCAGCGACCCGGTGGGCGTCCTCAGGTAACCAGGGAGAGTCTCGAAGGTGCCCGCGGTGTCGGTCGCGCCCTGGATGTTGGCATGGCCGCGGAAGGCGTTCACACCGCCGCCGGGCCGGCCCACGTTGCCGAGCAGGAGCTGCAGGATCGCCGCCGCCCGGATCATTTGCACGCCGGTGGAGTGCTGGGTCCATCCCAGCGCGTACGTGATCGTCCCCACCCGTTCGGCGTTGCCGGTCGAGGTCACGATCCCGGCCACCTTCAGGAAGGTCTCCTTCGGCACTCCGCAGATCCTCTCGACCATCTCCGGGGTGTATCTCTCGACGTGCTTCTTCAGGAGCTGGAAGACGCACCGCGGATGCTGGAGCGTCGGGTCGACGCCGTACGCCCTGGTCTTCTGGTCCGCCTCGTAAGCCCAGGCTTCTCTCGCGTACTCCCCCTTCGCCTCGTCGAAGCCGGAGAAGAGCCCCTCGTCGAAGGCGAACTTCTCACCGATGATGAAGGAGGCGTTGGTGTGGAGCTTGACGTAGTCCTCGTGGAACCGGTCGTTCACGAGGGCGTAGCGGATGATGCCGAGGAGGTAGGCGATGTCGGTGCCGGAGCGGATGGGCGAGTAGAGGTCGGCTACCGCGGCCGTGCGAGTAAAGCGGGGATCGACGACGACCAGCTTCGCGTTGCGGGTCTTCTTGGCCTCGATGAACCACTTGAAGCCGACGGGATGGTTCTCGGCGGGATTTCCCCCCATGGCCAGGATGACATCGGCGTTCTTGATGTCCACCCAGCCATTGGTCATCGCCCCTCGACCGAACGTGGCGGCCAAACTGGCCACCGTGGGGCCGTGTCAAACACGGGCCTGGGTGTCACGGTACGTGACCCCCAAGGCCGTCACCACTTTCCACTGGAGGAAGTTGAACTCGTTGGTGTCGGTGCAGCCCCCGATCATCGCGATGCCGGGTGTGCGGTTGACCACCTGGCCCTTGGCGTTCTTGGCCACGAAGGTCCGGTCGCGGGTGTCCTTGACGTGGCGGGCGATCCGCGCGATGGCGTCGTCCCAGGAGATGTCCTCCCAGTGGTCGGACCCTGGCCGCCGCACCTTGGGCGAGACGAGCCGGTTCTTGTGGGTGATGTCGTCCTTGAGGGTCGCTCCCTTCGGACAGAGTGAGCCGCGGCTGATCGGATGGTCGGGATCACCCTCGACGTGCACGACCGCCGGCTTCACGTTCTTGGACTTGTCGCCGAGGGTGTGGATGATGACGCCGCACGACACGGCGCAGTAGGGGCAGATGCTGCGGGTCTCGGTCGTGCGCGCGATCTTCAGCTCGCGCATCTCGGCCTCGGCCCGGGAGACGTTGAAGCCGAGTGCGACGCCGCCCCCAACGGCCGTCGCTTTGAGGAAGGTACGACGTTGCATGGGGACCTCCGCTATGGAGCTTCTGGAGCCATTCTAGTCCGCGGACCGGCTTGTCAAGGGCCTTTCGAAGGGTCCAGCCTCCGCGCCACCGCCTCGGCCGCGCTCACGTAAGCCCGGGCGGCGGCGCAGTCCGGATTCAAAACGACAATGGGCTTGCCGGAATCGCCGCCGATGACGACGTCGGGGTCGATCGGGACCTCGCCCAGGAATGGGACACCCAGTCTCCCGGCCATCTCCCGGCCGCCTCCGCGCTTGAAGATCGTCTCTTCGTGGCCGCACTGCGCACAGAGGTGGTAGGACATGTTCTCCAGGATCCCCAGGATCGGGACGCTCACCTGCTGGAACATCGCGATCCCCTTGCGGGCGTCGATGAGGGCCACCTCCTGCGGTGTGGTGACCACGACCGCACCGGAGAGCGCGATCCTCTGCGAGAGGGTGAGCTGCACGTCGCCCGTGCCCGGCGGGAGGTCGACGAGGAGGAAATCCAGCCGGCCCCAGCGCACGCCGGCCACGAGCTGATCGACCGCCTTCATCAGCATCGGCCCTCGCCAGATGGCCGGCCGAGCGGGGTCCATCAAGGCGCCGAGGGTGGCGACCCAGACCCCGTGCCGCTGGATCGGAAGGAGGCGGTGGTCGTGCTTGTCGACATACGGCTTCTCGTCGATGCCCATCATCATCTGTTGAGAGGGACCGTAGATGTCCGCGTCCATCAACCCCACGGCGTAACCGAGCCGGGCGAGGGCCACCGCGAGGCTCGCGGTCACGGTGGACTTGCCGACCCCTCCCTTGACCGACGCCACCGCCACCTTGAAACGGACGTCGGGAAGCAGGTCGGCCCGGTTGCCTCCGCTCTCGCCCATGGCCTCACCTCCGCTTGACGCTCGTGCTCGTCGAAGGATAATCGCGAACAGGAAGGCTCATCCTGAGCGACCGTCCGGACAGCAAGAGCGAGGCCCGCATCTGGGTCGTGGAGCCGGGAGAGTCCCGGCCGCGGACGGACCAGCTCGCCACCGAGGAGCCTCTGGAGATCCGCCTGCGGGCGGCGGGAATCGCGCGGGGCGAGGGTCCGCTTCCCGTCTTCCGGCGGAGGAGCCAGGGCGCCGGGCATCGGACGGTGGCGATCACCATGCGCACTCCGGGGGCCGACTTCGAGCTCGCGGCGGGGTTCCTCTACGGCGAGGGGATCATCCGGAGCGCCGATGAGATCCGCGGCATCTCTCATTGCGGCGAGCCCGGCCTCGACGACGACAAGCGCTACAACATCGTCAACGTCGACCTTCGGAGCGACGCGTTGCCGGACCTTCAGGCCCTGGAGCGTCACTTCTACACCACCAGCGCCTGCGGAGTCTGCGGCAAGGCCAGCCTGGAATCCCTGCGCGTGCGCGGCTGTCCCGTCATTCCTTCCGGGCCGGAGGTGGACGCCGAGGTGCTGCGCTCGCTTCCCGAAAGGCTGCGCGCGGGCCAGGGGATCTTCGACGCCACCGGCGGGCTCCACGCCGCCGCGCTCTTCGACCCCGAGGGAAACCTGCTCGCGGTCCGGGAGGACGTCGGACGGCACAACGCGCTCGATAAGATAGTAGGCTGGGCGCTGCTCGGCGGCCGGCTGCCCCTGAGCCGCCACATCGTGATGGTCAGCGGCCGGAGCAGCTTCGAGATCCTCCAGAAGTCGCTGATGGCGGGGGTGCCGATCGTCTGCGCCGTCTCCGCGCCCAGCAGCCTGGCCGTGTCGCTGGCGCGCGAGTTCGGCATCACCCTCATCGGCTTCCTGCGCGGTGACCGGTTCAACGTCTATGCCGGGCTGGAGCGGGTGCGCGTCACGGCTCCGGTCACGCGCTAGCATCTCCCCTGCGGAGCGAACGGACCTGGCGTGGCGGCCGCGGCGGGCATACTGGCCGCACATGTCCACGCTCACCGCGACGACCGCCGCCGAGCGGATCCTCGAGGGGCTCTCGCCCGCCCAGCAGGAGGCGGTCGTCCACGGCGAGGGGCCGCTGCTCATCATCGCGGGCGCGGGGACGGGCAAGACGACCGTCCTCACCCGGCGCATCGCGCACCTCATCTCGTCCAAGCGCGCGCGCCCGGAGGAAGTGCTGGCGCTCACCTTCACCGAGAAGGCCGCGGTGGAGATGGCCGAGCGCGTCGACCAGCTCATCCCTTACGGCTACGCCGAGACGTGCATCGGCACGTTCCACGCCTTCGGCGACCGCATCCTGCGCGAGTCGGCGCTGGAGGTCGGCCTCGGGCCCGAGTTCCGCGTGCTCACGCGGCCCGAGCAGATCATCTTCCTGCGCGAGCGGCTGTGGCGCCTGCCGCTGCGGCGCTTCCGGCCCCTCGGCGATCCGACGCGGCACCTCGGAGCGCTCCTGGGCCTGGTGAGCCGGGCCAAGGACGAGGACATCTCGCCGTCGGCCTACAAGGCGTGGGCCGAGGCGCGCCTGGTCACCGCGCAGGACGACGCCGGCCGCGACGCCGCGTCGCGTCACGTCGAGCTGGCGGGGTTCTACGAGGCGTACCAGCAGCTCCTGGCCGAGGCGGGGGCGGTCGATTTCGGCGACCAGATCTGCCGCGCGCTGGCGCTGCTCCGCGAGCGGCCCGCGGTGCTGGCTGCGCTGCGAGCACGTTACCGCTACATCCTCGTGGACGAGTTCCAGGACACGAACCGCGCCCAGCTCGAGATGGTGCGGCTGCTCGCGGGGCCGGACCGGCCGAACGTCACCGTCGTGGGCGACGACGACCAGGCGATCTACCGCTGGCGCGGCGCCGCGGCCGGCAACCTCATCGCGTTCCGCAACCTCTATCCCGGCGCGCGCGAGGTGGTCCTCACCGACAACCACCGCTCGACCCAGGTGATCCTCGACGCCGCCGGCCAGCTCATCTCCTACAACAACCCGTACCGGCTGGAAGCAATGGCCGGGATCGACAAGCGGCTGCGCTCTCAGCGAGGCCCCGGCCCGGCGGTGCGCCACGTCCACTTCGACACCGTCTCGGCCGAGGCTGACGGTGTGGCCGCCCTCGTCGCCGAGCGCCTGCGCCAGGGCTTCCGGCCGCGCGACGTGGCCATCCTCGTCCGCAGTAACGACGACGCCGATCCGTTCCTGCGCGCGCTCAACGTCCGCGCGATCCCGCACCGCTTCACGGGCAGCCGCGGCCTCTACGCCCGCGAGGAAGTCCGGCTGCTCGTCTGCTTCCTGCGCGCCCTCGCCAACCCCGACGATTCGGTCTCGCTCTACTACCTCGCGGCCTCCGAGGTCTACCGCGTCCCCGAGGCGGACCTGTTACGGCTCAACCGTTACGCCGCCCGGAAGACGCGTCCTTTGGTGGACGTGATGCGCGGCCTGCCCACGAACCAGGAGCTCGCGGGCGTGGGCGGCGAGGCGCGCGAGCGCATCGAGCGGCTCCTCGCCGGCCTGGATGCGGCGGTCGAGGACGTGCCCAAACGGCGCACGGGCGAGGTGCTCTACCGCTTCCTCCAAGCCTCGGGCTTCCTGGCTCGGCTCTCCCGCGAAGCGAACGCCGAGTCGGAAGCGCGCGTCAAGAACGTCGCCAAGTTCTTCGACGCGGTGAAGGCCTACGGGGAAGTGGCCGAGCACGACCGCGTGCCGGCCTTCGTCGCCCACCTCGACCTGCTGCGCGAGGCCGGGGACGACCCGGCCGTGGCGGAGGCCGATCCCGACGAGGACGCGGTCTCCGTTCTCACCGTACACAAGGCCAAGGGCCTCGAGTTCCCCGCCGTGTTCCTGGTCTCGTGCGTGGAGCAGAAGTTCCCGGTCAAGCGCCGCACAGACCCGCTCGAGCTGCCGGCGGAGCTGGTGGAGGAGGGCCTCGGCGGCGTCGACGCGCACCTGCACGAGGAGCGCAGGCTCTTCTACGTCGGCATGACGCGGGCGAAGGAAGAGCTGGTGCTCACCTCCGCCGGGGACTACGGCACCGCGCGGATCCGCAAGCTCTCGCGCTTCGTGGTCGAGGCCCTCGACCTGCCCTCACCCGCGCCCGCGCCGCGGAAGAGCCTGGCCGTCGAGGCGCTGGCCCGCCACCAGCCGGCGCCGGAGCCGAGGCCCGGCGTCGAGGGACCGATGCGCGAGGACGAGGTGCTGCACCTCTCGTTCCGCCAGATGGACGACTACGAGACGTGCCCGCTCAAGTACAAGTACGTCCATCGGCTGCGCGTGCCGCTCCTCGTCCACCACCGCGTCGTCTACGGCAGCGCGATCCACAAGGCGGTGCAGGAGCTGTTCCGGGCCCGCCTCCAGGCGCGGCCGTTCGGCGAGGACGAGCTGGTGGCCGCCTTCCGCGCCGCGTGGGTCTCCGAGGGATTCCTCTCGCGCGAGCACGAGGAGCAGCGGCTGGCGGCGGGGGAGGCCGCATTGCGCCGCTTCCATCGGGAGGAGGCGGCCAGCCCGCTCGCGCCGACGGGCGTGGAGCAGGAGTTCGCGTTCACCGTCGACCGCACTCGCGTCGTCGGCCGCTACGACCTCGTCGTCGAGCGCGCGGGCCGCGTCACGATCCTCGACTTCAAGACCGGCGACGTGGACGACCTGAAGCGCGCCCAGCAGCGCGCGATCGAGAGCCTGCAGCTCGACATCTACGCGCTGGCCCACCTCAAGGCCACGGGCCGGCTGCCGGACTGGGTCGAGCTGCGCTTCCTCGAATCAGGCCTCGCGGGCGGCAAGCGCCCGACGATGGACGAGGCCGCGCGCACCGAGGCGCGCATCCGCGACATCGCCGGGCTCATCCGCCGCCGCGACTTCTCGCCGCGGCCGTCCTTCATGGCGTGCGGCCTGTGCGCCTTCCGCGAGATTTGCCCGCACACCGCGCGCGGTCCAGAGACGGAAATGCACTGAGTTCGGCGGGCGACTCTTCCCGGGAAGAGTGGCCCACCGCCGCTTCGCGGCGACCAGAAGGAACCGAAACGCGCCGCGTCAGGTACTTACTGGCACGAGCGGGCTCGCGACCTTTCTCTTTCCAGTTGAGCGAATAAATGTTAGACAGACCACTCGAATCCAGCAACTCTCATTGAACGTAGCGGTTGAGGCGCGTCGAATCGAGGACTCATCGCACCCGATCGCGATCGTGGACAGCCGACTGCTCCACGGGCAACCTGCCCTACCGCCAACGCCACTCCTTGTCGTCAAAGCGGGTGTGGGTTTGTTCGTCGAGCAGACGGTCATCGCCGCGCTCGCGCATGAGCCGGGCCGCATCCGCCCAGCCAGCCCGCGGGGCCGCGCGGGAGGTGATGACAACGGGCGGGTTCATTTCTCCTCACCCGCGGCGCCGCGGAACTGGTCCTTCTCTTCGGCGAAGAGGACGTTGAAGCTCGTCAACGTGCCGTAGCAGCCGGTCACGTAGCTCTGGAGCTTGAGCTTCTGGTCCTCGGGCAGATCGGAAGCGTTGATCTGCTGCTCGAGCGTGCGCAGCCGGTTGCGCAGCATTACGACCTTGTGGAAGAACGTCTCGATCGGCCAGGCTTTCTCCTGAAGCCCCGCGCTCCCAGGGCGCAGCACGAGGTGGCCTCCGCGCCACTTGTCGGCCGGTACCACGGGGGTCAGGCCCGTCTCCTCACGAATCACGCGCCGCAGCATCGTCTCCAGATCCGTGCTTCCGAGGTCGCTGGTCATGGGGGCATGCGTCCTTTCTCGATCGCTGACGAGCTCGAAGGGTCGGCCCGCCCGGGCCCGGTCGGCGCGCGTGGCCGGCGTGGCCGGCGCCCCGCGTGGCGGCGCGGGCCTGTCGGGCCCGCCTCCCCGGTAGTTGTGCTGGCTGCCGCAAAAGCCGCACGCCACCCGGAGCACCTGGCCTTGATCGTCGACGGCGATCACCGTGTGGTCCCGCTGCGCTTTGCACACGCGGCACAGGTCCTCGATCGCCTGTCCGGCGCGGTGCGGCTCGTCCGTGCGCATCCGGGGATCATAGTCGTGGTTTACACTCTCCGCCGATGGATATCGCCGGCGACCGCTCCTGGCCCGACGGCCGGGGATCCCACCTGCTGCAGATCGCCGTCGGCACCTTCGGCATCCTCGCTCTAGAGCTGGCGCTGATCCGCTGGATGGCCGGGCAGATCCGCATATTCGCCTACCTCACCAACGTCGTGCTCATCAGCGCGTTCCTGGGGATGGGCGTCGGGCTCGTCATCGGCCGCCGACGGCCGGGTCTCCGGCACGCGACGCTGCCCCTGCTGGCCCTCGTGTGCATCCCGCTCGCCTTCGCCGATCGCCTCGGCCTCACGCGGATGACGTTCCCCGATCCCTCGATCCACCTCTGGGGCGGGGAGGCCGGGGGAGTGCCCTTCCTCGCGGCCGCGAAGGCGTATCTCTGTGTGCTCGCGCTCGTCGCGGGAGTCGTGGCGGTGTTCGCGTGTGCGGCAAGCCCGATCGGCTACCTCTTCGCCCGCACTGGCGGGCTCCGCTCCTACTCGGCGGACCTGCTGGGGTCGCTCGCGGGCACGCTTGCCGCGGCCGCCATCACCGCCATCCATGCCGGGCCGGCGATCTGGCTGCTGGTCGGCGCCGCGCCCTTCCTCTGGCTGTCCCGCAGCGTCCTTTCGGTGGCCGCCCTTGCCGCCGTCGTCGCGCTGGGACAGGCGTCCGTCCGCGGCGCGGTCTACTCGCCCTACAACCGCATCGATCTCGCTAAAACGGAGAGTGGAGTGACGCTGTTCGTCAACCGCGACTTCCACCAGTACATGTTCGACCTCTCGCACGTCGAGGGCAACGACCTGATGTCGCGGGTGCGGACCATGTACGACCTGCCCTTCGTCCTCGGCGAGCCGCGCGGACGCGCCCTGATCGTGGGCGCGGGCACGGGCAACGACGCCCAGGCCGCGCTCAGAAACGGCTTCGCGAGCGTGGGCGCGGTCGAGATCGACCCGAGGATCGTCGAGCTGGGCCGGCGCCTGCACCCCGAGCGGCCGTATGACGACCCCCGCGTCTTCGTCGTCGTCGACGACGGACGCGCCTTCTTCGAGCAGTATCGCGGTGAGCCGTTCGACGTCATCAGCTACGGCCTGGTCGATTCCCACGCGATGTTCAGCGCGCTCTCGACGCTGCGGCTCGACAACTACCTCTACACCGAAGAGGGGCTGCGGGCGGCCTGGCGCCACCTCAAGCCGGAGGGCGTTCTCGCCGTCAACTTCAGCGTCGCTGGCGGCCCGTGGCTGCGGGACCGCATCTACCGCACGCTCGCGCTCGCTACGGGGACGCAGCCGGTGCTCGTGGAGCACGATCTCCACCGGGGCGCGTTGTTCGTCGCCGCGCGAGAGCCCGCGCGGCTGCAATGGACGCGGGCCGCGCCGTTTCCCGTCGCCTTCGAGCCGCCGGCCACGGTGCGATACGCGCGCGCCACCAGCGACGACTGGCCGTTCCTCTACCTTCGACCCGGCATCGTGCCGTGGGGCTACCTGATCGTCCTGTCCTCGATCCTCGTCGCCGCCGCCGTCCTCGTCACCGCCGTCCACGGGGCGCGGGCGCTGCGGCTGGAGTTCGACTGGACGCTGTTCCTCATGGGTGCCGGCTTCCTGCTCATCGAGACCCGCGGCGTGACCAGCCTGTCGCTCCTGTTCGGCTCGACCTGGGTCGTCAACGCGGCCGTGTTCACGGGAGTGCTGCTGATGGCGCTGCTCGCGAACGCGGTCGTCGCGCGGTTCCGCCCGGCGTCGACCCTCGTCCCCTTCCTCCTCCTCCTGTTGTCGGTGGTCCTGCTGTGGTCGGTCGACATTGGCGCCCTGAACCGGTTTCCGCTCGTGTTCCGAGGGCTCCTGGGCGGCACGCTGAACGCGCTGCCGGTCGCCTTTGCGGGAGTCGTGGTATCGACGCTCTTCGCGCGCTCGGCCAACATGGCCGCGGCCCTCGGCGCCAACCTGCTCGGTGCGGTGGTGGGAGGCTGCCTGGAGTACCTGTCGATGTATGCCGGCCTGCGCGCGCTGGCGCTCCTCGCGCTGGCGTTGTATCTGGGGGCCCTGGCCTTCCACCTGCGCTCGTCTCGTGCCGCCGCCGCGTCCGCGCTGCCGATCCGGGACGCCGGGCGAGCGCCCGCCCGGTGAGGAGCTGACGCGATGGGCAGCGAAGCCGACTGTGACGTCCGCCTGAACAAGCAGACCTCGAAAGGTCGCGCTCGCCTGGAGGAGAAGGAGCTGCTGTTCCGCGGCGACTTCCGGTTGAAGATTCCCTTCGGCGACGTGAAGTCGATCGACGTGAAGCGCGGGGTCTTGAAGATCGCTTTCTCGGGGGGCGAGGCGGCCTTCGACCTCGGGCCCGACGCGGAGAAGTGGGCGGAGAAGGTCCGCAACCCCAGAGGCCTCCTCGACAAGCTCGGCGTGAAGCCGGGGGTGGTGTGGGCGAAAGGCCAGAAAGCCTTCCGCGAGGACGATGCGCGCGCCGCGGGGCCGGCGGCGGGGCTGGTGGACGTGAAGGTCGCGAGCTTCTCCGAAACGCTGAGCGCCCTCAGGATGGTGATCCCCGTCAAGGACCGCACCGTCCTGCGATAAAGTTGCCCCATGCAGAATCCACCAAGCGTCGGCTTCGCGGGCCTGGGGCTCATGGGCAGCCGCATGGCCCGGCACTTCATCACCAAGGGTTTTCCCCTCGCCGTCTGGAACCGCACGCCGGAGCGCGGTCAGCCGCTGGTGGCGCTCGGCGCCAAGATGGCGAAGACGCCGCGCGAGCTGGCCGAGATGTCCGACATCGTCGTGACGTGCGTCGCCGATCCCAACGCCGTCGGCCGCATCGTCTTCCCGGACGACGGCGTGCGGGCGGCGGCCCGCCCCGGCTTCCGCTACGTCGAGACGTCCACGATCTCCCCCGGCCTCGCGCGCCGCATCGCCGAGGTACTCCGCGGCAAGGGCGCCGACATGATCGAGGCGCCCGTCACCGGCTCGAAGATCGGCGCGGAGAAGGGCACGCTGCTGATCATGACCGGCGGGTCGAAGGAAGTGCTGGAGGAGCTGATGCCGGTGCTGATGGCCTTCGGCTCGAAGGCCATCCACTGCGGCGACATCGGCCAGGCCTCGACCGTCAAGCTGATCGGCAACACGATCATCTCCTTCATGCTCGAGGGGTTCTGCGAGGGAGTCGTGCTCGGCCGGAAGTCGGGCGTGAGCCTGGAGACGATCCTGGAGGTCGTGATGGCCTCCGGCTTCGCCTCGCCGTACTACAACTTCAAGGGCGCGGCGATCG
>WNFB01004111.1_pt1 | contig 14688 bp, 16 predicted proteins | sample 5400501 | NCBI WGS metagenome assembly WNFB01 (sample SAMN13153341, study PRJNA577476) | soil metagenome | isolation source: 200 cm saprolite under Douglas fir tree site 2 hole 1 | place: USA:California | collected 2015-04-18
CATTTGCCCACGCGGGCCAAGCCTCAAATCATTCCTGGTTTTATCGGCCTTGTCGTTCCTGATTTAGATCTCTTACAGAACCGCCTCAAGGTGGTGGAAGAGCCCCTTAAGGGCACCCGGTTCAGTTGGTCTGTGGAGGGCGACTCTCTAGCGATTACCTGTCCTTGGGGAAATCGCTTCCGCTGCCACGGAGCCAGCGAGAGGTTCGGCGACATGGCGCTCGGCATCCCCTACGTTGAGTTCTGGACTAAACCAGGCTCCGGCGAAAGAATCGCCCGTTTCTATCAGGAAGCGATGCAGGTTCCCTCCAGCGTCCATTCAGAAAACGGCATGCCGGTGGCCCGCGTGGAAATCGGACGCAACCAGTGGCTGCTCTTTAGAGAAACCAGCAAAGAGATTCGGCCCTACGACGGCCATCACATCGCCATCTACGTATCTAACTTCTCCGGCCCATACGATTTTCTCAAACGGCACAACCGGATCATGGAGGATGTGAGAAACCACCAGTTCCGTTTCAAGGAACTGGTGGATCCCGACAACGGGCAGGAAGTGTTTCAACTTGAGCACGAAGTGCGAAGCCTGCGCCACCGGATGTACCACCGGCCGCTCGTCAACCGGGATCCCACACAAACCCAGAGGGATTATCACAGAGGACGGGATGGCCTGATCCCTTTCGGCGAGTAGAGACGTGTTTGATATCTCTTGGACCTCACGCTCCGCAATGAACCGGATAGACTGGCAAAAGGGAGAAATCTAAATGACCAAGAATAGAAAAGCGGCAAAGCCTCACATGCATGACCATGAGGCACACGTAAGAGCCGTTGAAGAGGATCTTGAGTACTATCGAACAAAGCGGTTCGAGCCCCGCGTTATCTATTTTGCCAGGAGAGGTATCGTCACCTTCTATGACCTGCTCAAGGCCAAACCATCCCCAAACCGCACCCTCAAGCCCGCCAAAGCCCATAACAATATGGAGGCTCGCATCAGAGCCCTGGAAGATGAGCTAGACGACTATGTCAGAGGCATTAGTCTTGTTTCATCGCTATCGGTCAAGGGGATCGAAATGGTGATCGAAGATAACAGAAAGGAGAGAGGTGACTACGACGACTTTTTCCGCATCGCCAAGAAGGAACACCATGGTACCCTTAAGGAACGGATGGAACGACTGGAGCAAGATTTGAAGAACTGCAAAATGCTCCTGGACGCCTTTACCCAAGCGTTGTTCCGGACGGGCTTAGTCGGCGAGAAGGAGTTCAGGAGAAAACAAGAGGCTCTGACCGCGCAGACCGAATGGAGCGGAGGCCGGATTGTCGCGCGAGCCTGGGTCGATCCGGAGTTCAAAGCAAATCTTATTGCGAGGGGAAGAGAAGCGGTTAGGGAGCTCGGAATCGCCCCAGGTCGACTGGGCAAGTTGGGAGTGGTTGAGAATACAGAATCGGTTCACAACATCAAGCAAAGGATCATTAGAGACCCGAGAGGGACTCTGGAGGAGATGTTCCGACTCAGAATTCCTCCGAATGTAGAGATCAGAGTCCACGACAGCACCTCGGATGTCCGATATATGGTGCTGCCCAATAGACCTCCGGACAGCGAGGCAATGTCGGAAGAGGAGCTTGCGAAGCTAGTGACGATAGATAGTCTTATTGGCGCGGGAGAAGCGTTGCATCCCTCCCGGCGTAAAGAAGTGGAAGGAACAGAGCGTGTCCGTCCGGTTTACGCCTAGTTTCATAGAATGAGCAAACGGCGTGGGAGACGGGAATTACAGATTCCATGTGGGCGACCGAGTGAGGATCAAGCAGGAAAATCCCGTGGGGAACCCCAGGACACCAAAGCACATCAGGGGGAAAAAAGGAGTGATCGTCGCTGTCCATGGAGTGATTCCGAATCCTCACGATACGATCATCGTGGCCTTTATTCGCCTCTCTACACGGTCGCTTTCAACGTTAACCAGATCTTCGGAGGTTCAAGCGAGGACAAGCTCCGGCTGGATGTGCATGAGGAGTGGCTAGAAGTGGAATAACCCCATCGCCGCGCACATTATCTCCGAGAGGAAATCTGAAGGAACTAAATAGGAGGAAAATATGGCCTCGCAAAGCCGATCTGCATTTAGCCGGCTCATCGCCTCGGCACGGAGCCTATGCGCCAAAGAGCAAAACCCAGAGAAACGCTGGGCACAACTCGAGCCCCTGTTGAGAGAGCTTCTGGCTGATCCGAGCATCAGGGCATCATCTAAGCACTGGCCAAACTGCGCTCAGAAAGAACGGGCGGAAAATCTTCTCTTTTACGAAGATCCCCAGTTCGGTTTCGTCATCAACGGGCTCATCAAGGCGCCCAAGACTCGCACCCAGATCCACGATCACGCCCACAATTGGACCCTCTACGGCGTTCTGGATGGCACCGAGACCATCGAACGTTACGAGCGTTTGGATGACGGCTCCAAACCCGACTATGCAGAGGTGCGAGCGACGGCCAAGTTTCGCGTTGGGCCCGGGAAGGTCGACCTCGTCCCGCCGTATCAGATCCACGCGGAGGAAAGCGGAGAGGAACGTACCGTGGCAATTATCGTGCGCGCAGAAAAACCCGGGAACTTTCTCCAAGGGAGGTATGATCCTGCCAACAAAAAATATTGGCAGGGCTACGGCCCGGTACAGATTCCGTACAATGTGGAGTAGCAGAGCTCTGGAGCACGCTTTAGAGCTTCAGCAACCGACGGGAATTGCGTTCGGTCACAGCTTTGATGTGGGCCGAGTTGGGTTGGTCCATGATCACAGGCAGTGCTTTTTCAAGCGGCCCGAGACCGCCGCAGTAGTCGGAGCCAAAAACAATTCGTTCTTCACCAAGAGTCTCAATCAGAAACCGAAGTGTCCTGGCATTCACGCCGGCCGTGTCGATCAGAAAATGTTCGAGAAAAATTTCCGAGTAGCGCTGCTCGCCCTTGGGCCCTTTGTGCTTCCAGAACATCCGGTGAATTAAAAGCGGCAGCCCGCCGCCGCCGGTCCGAATAACAACCTTCAGCTTCGGATGGCGGTCGAAGAGGCCGCTGGCAATCATGCGCACCACGCATTCGGAGACATAGGCGTCGGCAACGACGCTGTAAACAACTCCCGCTCCTCCATCTTCGAGCCGCTTGAGACTCGGATCGTTCGAGGAGGCGGCCCCATGGAGAAATATCGGTAGGCCCAATACCTCGATCTTGGTGAAGAGAGGATCAGCATCCGGAGAGTCAGCAACGAATTCACCGTTGGCTTTGGGATAGAGCAGCACAGCCCGAAAGCCTTTTCGTGCCATCCGTTCCAGTTCTTCGACGGACGCTTCGATATTTTTGAGCGAGAGGGCGATCACGCCCAGCAGTCGACCACGATGGGGCGAGATTCTATCCGCAATCAGATCGTTGGATTTTCTCACTATCTCCATCGCCTGTCCCGCCGGCAGGTTATCCGCAAAGATCCCCGCTCCCTGGCAAACCAGTTGAAGCTCCAGCCCGACCCGATCCATCTCTTTAAGTCGGCGGGAAAAATCCGGCGCATCGAATTGGTCGACAGAAGGCGCGCGGCCGGTAAGTCGATTGAACTCCTCCACGATTTCAGGCGGGGTATGATGCGAATGCCAGTCAATCAATGTAGCCATGATTCACAAACCTCCTTGACACTTGTTGCAACATGACTTTCCTATTCACGCCGGTCCATTTCCACACTCTCCATGTACTCGACGATCTGACGCTGCCCGCGCTTCATGGTCCAATTATGATTCCAGCGGAAGAGAGGTTTGAGGATCGGAGAGAGAAGTCTAACGACAGGCTTCTCGACTCTAGGGTTCCACTCCAGAGCCACAGAGGTCCCGTCTCCTTCGGGCTTGAGAACCCAACGGGAGACGTCTGTGACGAAATCCCCTGTCGCTTTGAACTCGATCAGCTGAGGTTTCTTGAGAGTCAGCGTCTCAATCGTAAACTTGAGCTTGTACGGCAGCCAACCCCTGGCGACAACCGCAACCCGCTTGCCACCCTTCGCTTCTCCATCTCCATCCAGGGGCTCCGCGCTCAGATAGACGCCGCGCCACCACCGAGGATACTCTTGAGGCTGGGAGAGCACCTGCCAGACCTTTTCAACGGGAAAGGGAACGTGCCAGTGATCCTCGAAATGGTAGATGTTAGCGGGCATGCCGATCGTTCTTGTCAGGGTCCTACTCTAACTTTTCGCTCGCAGTAGGTTTTCAAGCTGGCCATCGTTCCATCCACCAGCTTGATGAGCCTTTCCTCGAACCATGGCGCAATCAACCGTCCCCAAAAATTGGGCTGATCGCTGGCATCATACCAAACAGTGGTGATCCCGCCTGAAGTCGTAAAGCTATAGACCTCAAGCCCTTGGCCGAAGAGGCTCCGGTTGGCAATCTGGAGCGCCTCTCCTCGAACGGACTCCGTTACGGTCAGATCAAAATTAAACCTGAGCAGCCCGACGTGACAGCGCCACGTCGCCTTAGAGCCTTGTTTGGGCCAGTCGGGCGAAATGAACGGATAATCATCGAACCCGGCGGCCCACTCGCCGGCCCGGCGCAAGTCCGTGATCACATCCCACACCGCCTCCGGGGGCGCCTCAATCGACACGCGACGTCGGATACGCATGAACGTTGTATAAACTAGAGAGCAACATCGATTCAAACGAAGTTGACGAATATGGAGTTGGCCACCGTGACTCCACGGCGGGTGAGCCGGAGGTGACCGTCTCCCTCTTCAACGAAGCCTCCCTCTTTGAGGTGACCGATCTGAGGATAAAATTCACCCGGTTCCTTTCCGAAAAGCGCAGAGAACCTCTCGATTAAAATTCCTTGCCTCATCCTCAGTCCGAGAAACATGAACTCGCCGGCGGCTGTCTTAAGATCGCTGGTTTCGTCTCCGACCACGGCCTGTCCAAAGAGCGCGACCTTTTCCATATAGCCGCTCGGGCTCTTCTCGTTGTGCCATCTTCGGCCAAAGACTTCTCCATTCCGCTCCCGCCGGTAGCTGTGGGCGCCCGCGCCAATCCCCAAGTAATCTCCTCCCTGCCAATAGTTCAGGTTGTGCAACGAAGGATAGCTCGGCTTGGCGTAATTCGAGATCTCGTAGCGTTCCAGCCCTTCCCTCGCCAGGGTCTCCTCGACCATTTCTGCCATCGCGAGCTCCTCGTCTTCAGATAGCGGTTGAATCTTCCCGGCGCGGTGCTCTCTATGAAAGGGCGTTCCCTCCTCAATCGTCAAGTTGTAAGCCGAGAGATGCGGCAGGTCAAAGCTCAACGCTTCAGCCAGATCAGCCTTCAAATCCGCAAGGGACTGCCCTGGGCTGCCATAGATAAGGTCCAGGTTAAAATTCGCAAAACCGACTTGGCGGATAATTCTTAAAGCCTTGCGGGTCTCGTCCGCGGAGTGGAGACGACCCAGGAATTTGAGCAGGCGGGGTTGAAAGGACTGGACACCGAGGCTAAGCCGGTTGACACCGCAGGAGCGATAGCCGGAAAAGTTTTTTGTATCGTCCGTGCCGGGATTAGCCTCCAGGGTAATTTCGATATCCGGGTCAAATGGAAACAGCGCCGCCGCCTGTTCGAGAATCCCGCCGATGCTGCGGGGAGAGAACGTCGAAGGCGTTCCGCCGCCGAAGAAGACGCTCTTCAAGTCTCTGCCGTGCCAATGCTCCGATTGCGCATAGAACTCCAATTCCCTTAGCAGTGCCCCGCAGTATTCTCCCTCCGGGATCTTGGACACGACATGAACATTGAAGTCGCAGTATGGGCACTTGCTGACGCAGTAGGGGATGTGAATGTAGAGGGACAAAGGATTCTGAGCCACAGCCATATGACTATCATATTTTCCTCCGACGTTCCTTGCAATCTCCACGCGGCGGGTGGGAAAGAGGATGATTTGAATTCGATTTATGCGGCTGTTATAGTTTACCTTCGCCTCTGAGCAGAAGGTTTGATTCAGGTGTCTGTTTCCCAGCACAAAGAAAAAGCCAAAAGAGAACTTGCCTGTTTTGTCGTGACGATCAGCGATACCCGCGACGAGACAACGGACCAGAGCGGCCAACTGATCAAGGCATTGTTGGCCGAAGAGAGACAGCGCCTGGCAGGCTACAAGATCGTCAAAGACGAGCCAAGTCAAATCAAGTCGCTGCTTGAGGAGCTGCTCAAAAGAAGTGACGTGGATGCCGTCATCCTCAATGGGGGAACCGGCATCGCGCCGCGCGACGGGACCTTCGAGGTGGTGAGCGGCCTCGTGGAAAAGTGCTTGGACGGCTTCGGAGAGATCTTCCGCTTTTTGAGTTACCAGGAGATCGGTTCCGCGGCGATCATGAGCCGCGCCGTTGCCGGCGGGGCCAAGGGAAAGATTCTCATCTCGCTGCCCGGATCGAGAGCTGCGGTCGATCTAGCCATGCGCCGGCTGGTCCTGCCCGAGTTGGGCCACATGGTCTCTCAACTCCAGGGGAAATGAAGGTCAAAGTAAAATTCTTTGCCATTCTGCGAGAGCGCGTCGGGGCAGGTGAAATCGTCAAAGAGGTCAAAGAAGGATGCACCGTGAGAGAGCTCTGGCAAGCGCTGCAGCAGGATTACCCAAGGCTCGCTTCGGCGGAAACGCGGCTTCTCTATGCGGTCAACCGAGACTATGTTTCGGGCGATCACGTCCTTAAAGAGCGGGACGAGGTGGTTTTCGTTCCTCCCGTGAGCGGAGGTTAGATAATGTTTCGCGTCACCCACAAACCGCTCAATCTTCAGGAGCTTGTCGACTTCGTGACCGACCCTGAGGCCGGCGCGATCGTCACTTTCGTCGGAACGACCAGAAACAACAACGAAGGCCGCCGAGTCATCGCTCTCGATTACGACGCCTACCCGGAGATGGCGGAGAAGGAGCTGGCTCGGATCGGAGAACAGGCCAAGAAGAAATGGCAGATCCGGCGCATGGGGATCATCCACCGGATCGGCCCCGTCCAGATCACCGAGCCCAGCGTCATCATCGCGGTGTCCGCAGCCCACCGCGCCGACGCCTTCGAGGCCTGCCGCTTCGGCATCGAAGAGATCAAAACGACCGTTCCGATCTGGAAAAGAGAGCTCTTTGAAGGCGGAGAGGTCTGGATCGGCACTCAGAGCGGCCAGCCCTTCAGCATGACCAAATAGTTCGGCCGCCATCTTTTGAGATCCTGCCTGTTGCTCCGGCTCGTTTCGCCAAAATCCTTCCTGCGTCAGTCTCCCTCTATGCGGTGGATCGCTCCCTGGGGGAGTGTGCTGAGAAGCTTTTGGAAGGCTTGATCGAGATAGTTCGGATCTTTCGATTCTAAGGTGAGCTTCACTCTATACTCCGGGTTGTCCAGCACAGGATAGGAGCCGAGAAGGAGCTCGGGAAATTTCGCCAGCAGGTCATTGAGGATCGATGCGATCACTCCCTCGCCCTCCTTTGAGTAGACCACCTTCAGGAAGAATGGCGCGTCGCGAAAGCGCTCCTTCATGACTTCAAACTGGTCCTGCATGACCTTGGGAATTCCGGGAAAAATGTAGATGTTCTTGAGTTTCACCGCCGGGGCATACGACGTGCCATCCCCCGCGAGCTCCGCCCCTTCGGGAACTTCCGCCATTCTGAGACGCGCCTCGTTGAGGGCCGCGCCGTGGCGGTCGCGCAACCTCTTCTCAAGGACCGGATGGTGCACGACTCTGAGTCCGAAGCCGTGCGCGATGCCGGCGATGGTCACGTCGTCGTGCGTCGGCCCGACTCCGCCGGTGGTAAAGACATGATCGAATTCTCGGGAAAACCCGGCGACCTCTTTCCCGATCAGCTCAATCTCGTCCGGAATTACGGAGATCCTCCGCACCTCGACCCCCAACGCCCGCAGCTCCCGGCAAAGGAAATGGGAGTTGGTATCTTGGGTTTTTCCCGAGAGGACCTCGTTGCCGATGATGACGATGCCGGCGGTTTTAGCCATAGAGAAAAAATCTGGGCAGTTTTTTGGGCTTCTAAATCGGAAATCCCCGACAGCCCTCAAAAATCAGGTGTCAAACTCACTGCAGCTCTGAAAGTAATGACATTGAGCATTGGTGCAGACCAAGCGACACCTGTGACTGATAAGCTTGGAGCCGCAAATGGGGCAAAAATCCCACCAGTTTTCTTCTTTCTTTTGGACCGGTTCTGATTCTGCCATGACGACCTTCCTGCCGGATCTCTGCAAGCGCCTTGTCCGTGTTACCTAAAGAGTCTCCGGGCATTTTCCCCCAGGATTTTTTTCTTTACCTGGGCGGTTGCCTTTGTCTTCCGAATGATGGTCACCGAGTCTTTGAGCAATTCAATGGTAGGGAAATCGCTTCCCATGAGGACCTGATTCTCTCCCATCATGTGAACGGCAAAACGGATCTCCTCCGGGCTCCAAAAGGGCGGGGCGGTGTCGATGAAGACCCTCCTCTTGTATTTGTCGAAAAAGCCCTTGGACCGTTTGTCGAAGTAGGCCGGGTTTAAACGGTTCTTTATGGCGAAGAAGGCGCCGCCCATGTGGGAAAAAACAAACCGAAGATTGGGAAAGCGATCCAACGTGCCGCTGAGCATGAGGCGGGCGATGTTGATCGTGGTGTCGAAGGCTCGGCCCAAGTTGCGCGTCAGGTTGAATTGCTCCATGCCGTGCGGGTGGGCCAGTGGAATCTCTGAAGCCGGATGGACCAATATCGGAACGTCAAGCTCGGAGACGGCCTTGTAAAACGGGTAAAACCGCTCGTTGTCCAAGAGAATTCCGTTGACATGGGTGTTGATCGCGACTCCCTTGAAACCCAATTCCACAACCGCTCGCTTCAGCTCCTTCTGCCCTTCAGAATCCAGCGGGGGAACATGGGCCAGTGAAATGATGCGATCGGGGTATTGCGCCTTAATCTCCGCCATTCTGTCGTTGATCAGCCGCGCCGCTTTGAGATCCACCCAATCGAGCCACACTCCAGCGTGGAGGGCCGCCTGATCGACCCCGGCCCGGTCCATCGCCTTAATCTGATCTTCGATCCGCGCGGTCATCTTCGGAGGGGAGAAGAGCTGAACCCCGGCGCGCCGGATGCGAAAACGGTCGGGCTCATGAACCACATCTTCATCCTGGCGGACATGAAGCTCCGGGCGCAGATAGTGTTCCTCGGGCATCCAGTGGTGATGCACATCGATGACCAGATTCTGCCCCTTCATGGTGTTGGTTGTAATCGAAATGACCCTTATTGACAAGAGTTTTTTGGCTCCCGTGCGAAAAGTGTGCGACTAAGCCGAGGGAGCCCGTCCCTCAGCGGGAAGCAAGGAAGGAGAAGAAGCGGTCCACGCCCCCTCCGCTATGAGAGACCTGTCTGGTCTCGGCGAGGGGAGGAAGCCTGAAGGGCTGAGGCACAGGGATGAGAAGGTTGAAGGCAGGCCCCGGCAATATCTTGAACGGCTTGAACCTTTTGAACGATTGGAACGGTTCAAGTCGTTCAAATCGCTTAAGCCGATAGGCACTGACCCATTGCCTCAGGCCGGAAGGTTTTCTCCCTGAGCAGACCAAACTTTTTGACACACAGCCGAGTTTTTTTCGACTCTGAACATCCGCCGTTGGACATCCGGTCGGGCTCGTAATATATTTTCGCGTAATGTCTACTCCCATCGTTCGCATCCGCAATTTAAGAAAATCCTACGGTTCCGTTGTCGCCCTCGACGGCGTCTCGTTAGAGGTTCAGGAGGGAAAAATCTTCGGACTCCTGGGACCCAACGGCGCGGGAAAAACGACTACGGTCAAGGTCCTCACGACCTTAGTGCGACCCGACGCGGGAGAAGTCGAAGTCAGCGGGGCCGACGTCTTGCGGGATCCTGTCAAGGTGATGAGTCTCATCGGTTACGTCCCGCAGGAATTAACCGTCGATCCCTACCTCACGGCGCGGGAGCATATGCACTATTACGCCGACCTCTATCACCTCTCTGCCGCGGCCGCAGAAGCGAGGATGCGCGAGCTGTTGACCCTAGTCGGCCTGGCGGGGCATGAGAATCGCCGCGTGCGCGAGTTCTCCGGCGGGATGAAGAAAAAGCTCGATCTCGCCTGCGGGCTGATCCACCGGCCGCCGCTGATTTTCCTCGACGAGCCTTCTCTCGGTTTGGACGTACACGTGCGCCGCGATGTGTGGAATTATATCCTGAAACTCAAGGAAGAAGGGGCGACGATTTTTCTCTGCACCAACTATATGGACGAGGCGGAACGTCTCTGCGACGATGTCGCCATCATCGACGGTGGCAAGATCGTGGTCATGGGCAGTCCTGCGGCGCTCAGAAGCCAACTGAAGCGGGATCTGGTCTCGGTTCAGATTGCCGGTTCCGATGAAGACCACGGAGAAATGCTGGCTGCCTTCGAGAAGGCTGTTTCCCGCCTGAAAGTTGTCAAAGGCACGATGAAAGAAGGAGGGCGCCTCAAGGTTTACGTCGAGAGCAATGAGGTCGCTTTGCCCCAGATCCTTCAGTCCGCCGCCGACCTTGCCCTCCCCCTTCACTCCATCACCTATAGCCGTCCCGGTCTCGATGAAGTCTTTCTTCACTATACCGGGCACTCCTTTACCGAAAGGGACGACAACCATGGCTGAGTTCGTGCAAGAAACCAAAGGACAACTTCTCCGCTGGGTGATTCACCTATGGCGCGAGCCTTTCAGCATGGCCTTCAACCTAGTCAATCCGGTTATCCTGCTGATTTTTATGGGAAGCGCCTTCCAGGGCCTGGCTCGAGACTCGACCGGCGGAGACTACCGCACCTACCTTTTGCCGGGAATCCTCGCCCTCACGGCATTCGGCAACAGCATGGCCGGAGGCATTCCGCTCCTTTTCGACAAGGAGAACGGTTTTCTCATGCGGCTCATGACCGCGCCGATTTCACGCGCCTCTATCCTCGTCAGCCGTTTTCTTGCGGTGAATATCAATACGCTGGTCCAGTGTCTGATCATGCTTGTTCTCGGCCTTCTCTTCGGCATTCGGATCGCGACCGGCATTGGCGGCGTTTTCACGATCCTGTTCATCAGTCTCCTGCTCAGCTTCGGCTTCACCATCATCTCGCTCATCCTGGCTTTTGTTCTGCACAGCCACGGGGATTTCTTTGCCATCCTAGGGATCACCTCCCTTCCTATGACCTTTCTCTCCAGCGCCTTTGTCCCGTTGGACGCTCTTCCCGTTTGGATGCGCCTCTTAGCCTACGTAAACCCGATGACCTATGCCGTCAACGGCATGCGCGCTCTGATCCTATCGGGCTGGGACATCGGACTTCTGGTTCGAATAGCCCTCGTGTTTCTGGTCTTCGATGGGCTGGTCCTTTGGTTCGGGAGCAGAATCCTGAGCCGGCATCTGGCGTAAAAATTTATGGACGAGTCGGCGCCGAAGGGACCTTCAGAAGAGAGGCGCAGGCGGCGGTGGCTTGCCTTCTTGACTCCCCTGATCACCCTGGGCTCAATCGTCATTTCAGTGGCCATGCTGATGGCTCTCATCAAAAGCTGTAGCGACCGCAATCCGCAAAACCCCGGCGGCCCGCGCCTGCCCATTCAGCGGATGCCAACTGAGCCACCGCCCTCCAATAAATTCTTCCTTGCCTGAAAAGCTATATCTCTAAATCCAGAAACCCAAAGTTTTCTCCACTATACGTGGAATTTTGCGGAGCAACGCCGGCAGCTTGACATTGGTAACGTAAAGGTTACTATGACATATGTCTGTAAGGAGGACAGTCGAATACCTGGACGAGCGTGGGCAGTCGCCGTTTGGGAAATGGTTCATGCGGCTTAATGCAGAAGCCGCAGCGAAAGTGACGATCGCGATGACACGTATCGAACAGGGAAATTTCTCTAACGTAAGTTCCGTAGGCCGCGGGGTTTTCGAATACAAAATCCACTATGGTCCCGGCTACCGTGTTTATTTCGCCCAGGATGGGATCGATCTGGTAATTCTTCTGGCAGGCGGCACAAAGAAGCGACAAAGCGAAGATATTAGACTGGCGCAGCAACGTTGGGCTATCTACAAAGTCAGGAAGAAAGCAGGAAAGGGGTAGTTTATGGCGCTAACGCGTGAATTCAAGGAGACTCTTATGCTACGGGCACGGCGCGATGTAAAGTTTCGCCGCGCTCTGCTCAAGGAGGCGGTGGAAGCGTTCCTTTCCGGAGATCTGGAGACGGGAAAATCAGTGTTGCGTAACTACATTAACGCGACGATCACCTTTGAGGGCCTGGCGAGATCCCTTGGGAAGGAGAGCAAGAGCCTGCACCGTATGCTGGGGCCGAAAGGCAATCCGACGGCGGAGAATATTTTTGCGGTGATGAAGGCTCTTCAAGATGCGGAGGATGTCCATTTTCAGGTGAGAACTGAGAAAACTAAGGCGGCCTAACCTGCAGAGCAGTGAATCTTGGCAAATTCTTCCTTGCCTGAAAACCTATATCTCAGTTAAACTGACCTCCATCCGTGGCTGAGATTCCCAAAGAAGTCTTAGAGCTGATAGCGCGGTTCGATCAGAACATTGACGCCTATCAAAGCCAAGCCTATAACGAGACCCAAGTCCGGCTGGAATTTATCAATCCGTTCTTCGAAGCTCTCGGTTGGGATGTCAGCAACAAGTCAGGTCATGCCGAGGCTTATAAAGATATTATCCACGAGGATGCCATCAAGATCGGAGGCTCCACTAAAGCCCCGGACTATTCCTTCCGCATAGGCGGCACGCGCAAGTTCTTCCTCGAAGCCAAGAAGCCCGCCGTCACTATCAAAGACGACACAAGCCCCGCTTACCAACTGCGGCGCTACGCTTGGAGCGCCAAGCTTCCCCTGTCGATCCTAACAAATTTTGCTGAGTTCGCAGTTTATGATTGCCGCCTGCCGCCAAAGCAGACGGACAATGCGAGCACGGCGAGAGTTCTGTACCTCACCTACAAGGAATACGGTACACGTTGGGACGAGATCGCGAAGGTCTTCTCCAAAGAAGCGATTCTACAGGGTTCCTTCGATAAGTTCGCCGAGTCCGGCAAAGGCAAGCGAGGGACCTCTCCGGTCGATGCTCAATTCCTGGCGGAAATCGAAAGCTGGCGAGAAGCCCTCGCAAAAAACCTGGCTCTGCGCAATCCCAGACTGAGCGTGCGCGACCTAAACTTCGCCGTGCAGCGGACGATTGATCGCATCATCTTTCTGCGGATGTGCGAGGACCGTGGGGTCGAGCAATATGAGCAGCTCCAGGCCCTGCTCAACGGCGAGAACACATACAAACGGCTGCACCATCTCTACCGACTGGCGGACGAGAAGTACAACTCCGGTCTCTTTCATTTCGCCGAGGAGAAAGAACGAGCCGAAGCCCCTGACAAGCTGACCCTGAACCTCAAGATAGACGACAAGGTTCTCAAGGACATCATCCGCCGCCTCTACTATCCCGACAGCCCTTACGAGTTCTCGGTCCTCGGCGCTGATATTCTAGGTAATGTCTACGAGCAGTTCTTGGGCAAAGTTATCCGCCTTACCGCCAGCCATCATGCCGTCGTTGAAGAAAAGCCGGAGGTTAAGAAAGCCGGCGGTGTCTACTACACTCCCGTCTACATCGTGGATTACATCGTCAAGAACACTGTGGGAAAGCTCTGCGAGGACAAAACCCCTAAGCAAGTCGAGAAGCTGAAGATTCTTGATCCGGCGTGTGGCTCTGGCTCCTTCCTGATCGGCGCTTATACCTACCTTCTAAATCATCACCGCGATTGGTACGTTGACGATGGCCAACAAAAGCACACCAAGGAAATCTACCAAGGGTCAGGCGGGCACTGGTATCTGACCACACAGGAGAAAAAGCGAATCCTCCTTAACAACATCTACGGCGTGGACATCGATAGTCAGGCCGTGGAGGTTACAAAGCTCAGCCTTTTACTCAAAGTGCTCGAAGGAGAGTCGGAAGAGACAATAGGCAAAAACCTTAAGCTCTTCCGCGAGCGCGCCCTTCCCGACCTCGGCAATAACATTAAATGCGGCAACTCCCTCATCGGCCCGGATTTTTACAAGAATCAGCAGATGAGCTTCCTCGACGACGAGGAACGCTATCGCATCAATGTCTTCGACTGGAACTCCGAGTTCCCACAGATCATGAAGGCTGGCGGCTTCGACGCCGTGATCGGAAATCCGCCGTATGTCCGCATCCAAGCCTTGAAAGAATGGGCGCCGATCGAGGTGGAACACTACAAGACAGCTTTTAAGTCAGCGAGCAAAGGAAACTACGACATCTACGTGGTGTTCGTGGAAAAAGGCCTGAGTCTGCTCAACAAGAGTGGCCGCCTCGGTTTTATTTTGCCCCATAAGTTTTTCAACGCCCAATACGGAGAGCCGCTGCGCGAGGTGATAGCCAAAGGCAAGCACTTAACCGAGGTCATCCACTTTGGCGACCAGCAAGTCTTCGCTGGCGCGACCACTTATACTTGCCTGCTGTTCCTCGACAAAGCGGGCAACAGCCAATGCCGCTTCGTCAAGGTGAAAGACTTAGCTACTTGGCGCGGGAACGGCGGAGCTTCCGAGGGCTTTGTTCCTGCTGCGCGCATAACGGCTGCAGAATGGAACCTCACCGTCGGCATGGCGGCGGCGCTCTTCGAGCGGCTAAGTAAAATGCCACTTAAGTTGGAGAACGTCACCAGTCGAATTTTTCAAGGAATAAAGACAAGCGCTGATAAGATTTATATAGTTGAGGAAGTCGAACGCAAGCCGAAGCGC
>WNFB01003053.1_pt1 | contig 14687 bp, 23 predicted proteins | sample 5400501 | NCBI WGS metagenome assembly WNFB01 (sample SAMN13153341, study PRJNA577476) | soil metagenome | isolation source: 200 cm saprolite under Douglas fir tree site 2 hole 1 | place: USA:California | collected 2015-04-18
ATGTTATCCCATTCCCGCAGATACTCTGCGTGAGCTTCTGCAGACCAGTAAGTTGCTCTTCCTGCTGAAGAGCAACTTGATAATTTTCTTGATTATTCACGAATTTCTTCTTTCTTACTTGAAAATCTACTAAGACTAATCAACCGTAAATCCCGAATTTTCGAGATGATCCACTACCCGCTTCATCGTGGCGTACGACGTCCGTTCCGGGAACGTCACGCTCGGATATCCGAGATCGTTATCCACCGCTAGACCATCGACACCAGCAGGCAGAGCTGCTTGAACCTCTTCGATGGTTGCGATCCTGGCGGACGCCCCTGGGATCTTAGGAGCATACGGGACTTTGAGATACGGACGGTGCTCTGACATGAAATTACTCCTTTTGCTTAAATTGCACTATTCTTCTCTATGATAACTTCCCCGCATTCACTACATACAATATCTTCTGAAAGAAGCTCATCATCCCCATTGAAGGGTGAAGAGATTGATTCTTCAGAGAAATTCCCAATGCATTCCTCGCACACAGGAAAATCCTGATTCACGAACCACCCGACGATCTGAGATGACATAATCCTTTTCCTCCCAACTCTAGAACTTCTACGTTTCAATCTCGCCTCCTGCTGAGAAGGAGGCGAGACCCAACCGAGAGGACTACAAAAACCGATAAGAAAAACCATAATGCAGAGATCGCTTTATGACCCTGCAAAGCTCAACTGCCTTTTGAGCAACTCCCACGGAATTATAGAGATCTAGGACATATTCTCCTTGTCTCATTTTGACCGGATAGCATTGCTCTCCAAGAAGAGCAAATTTGGACGAATTGGGATTGCAAACCTCTAGGACTGGACAGGAGTATCGCTCACCTGCAACCCTCATCCCATGTAGAGACGCAGAATTGGAGAATTGGATAATCTCATCTGCAATCTCGCGAGATTTCTTGAGATACTCGCCCTCCTCTTTCTCCTGAAATGCATAATTCCTTTTCAACTCTTCAGGATTGCGATTATCCCGACTTGAAACAACATCACCATTACTATACTCAGAGAATTGATAATTCAAAAGACCCATTTCTGCTCTACCCTTTCCTCTCACGAGAACTATCTTTTTTGAGAGTCCATTGCTCTCTTCACTATTTGAATAGTATCACGACACTAATCAAATGTCAAGGCTTTTCCTGACGAATTTTTCTTTTCCCCTGAAATTGCTTCATCTATCCTGGCGTAGCAGAAATCCTTGACAAATCGACTGATCTCTTGCGGCGTAGGCTCTGCAATACCCCGCCCTTGCAGTTGAGCCACAGCCCACGATCTCCGTTTGATTTCTCCCTCATCTGAGATAGAGAGACAAGCAGGAACGCGGGTAGCCTCTCTTTGTGCGTTGGTATTGCCTCTAGGTGCTCCTCTTGGCATAAAATCTCCAATGAAACTATCCAACTTAGGTCCCTACGATAGGACAAAGCCTTGCAAGTCAGCCATCTTTTTCATCTCAAGCTCGATGAGACCGAGATCGTCGCTATACGGGCTTACATTTCCGATAGGACTACACCTCATCCACCTTTCCCTCTTCCTCGACCACACTCCAACAATCTCACTTTTGCTGAGATCCACAAGAGCACGCTGCCCCCCTTTGCGAAGGGCAAACCCGCATTTGCGACCATCCCCAAATACGAGAGCTTCGTCCTCATCTCGGAGAGGAATTTCATAGACTTTCAGGATGCGCTCTTTTGACACATTCTGATATTGTGCCTCAGGTGCAAAAGGATAAGAGACTTCTTCCCCACGAATGGAAGATCTACTAATATCTTCATAGGAGGACTTAACCGCAATCAATGAGAAAGAAACGATATTCCTCTCATAATCGATCTTTCGCTTTATATATCCGCTTTGCCCCAACCCCTTCCACTTATCAGGATATCTTTCACTTTGCTTCCAATCTGTCCATCTGCCTAGGGATATTTCTATCCCTTCATCAACAAGATGAAATGATTTATCATCATCCAATATCTTATAATCTGCCATTGCTCTATCCTTTCTTTCTTGCTTGAATTGCACTATGGGACGCACTACTCAGGATCAATCTGCCACGTTGGACGGATTTTAAAGATCTCTCCATCCCTATACACCAGACGGAAGATATCCTCATCCTCATAATTAATTTGAATATAACTCCCACTCTCCACGAATGGAGCAATACTATCAAAAAAATTTGCTCCATAACCCCTTGACTCAAGGAAATATATATCCATGATATCTCCTTGATCACCCTTGTTGATGCGAATAGAACAATCTTGCTCTTTGGCAAGATCATCAATAGTCTTGCCTATCTTCTGCTCTAATGCATCGACACTATCTTTGGAGATTTTAATACTGCCCTCCATACAGGAATAATACATGCCCATTTTGCTTTTCCTTTCTTGCTTGAATTTTACTACTAATCCTGCATATAGATGAGACCTACATTCTCATCTGAAACGATCTTTGCATCTATCGAGAAAATTTGCTCATCATCAATAGATAATCTCTGCCTCGCTTGTCGCTTTGCATTGTAAATTTTGGAAATAAGCTGGTGATTTCTTTGCAATTACTCTGTTGAAAGCCTCTCTCCTTCTTTAGCCTGTGGAGGCATTCTCTAGGCAAATGGACGAAAGAGCAAACAGCATAATTGGCAAGATTCCGCTAGCTTATTTCCAAAATTTACACTAATGCCAATATTGCCAGATGTCATTATCGGCATCGACTTTTCCCCCTAATTTGAGGAAATAGACCGTCTGCTTGGGATTCATCGATTCGCCGATAATTTCCCAACATTCCCCATCTTTTGGCTGAGGGCCGAACTTCTCAGGGAACCCGATCTTTTCCCCTCGCTCTTTCCCATCCCATCGGCAGCAGACGCCACCATTATCAGAGGAATGGAAATATGCACGTGGATGAGGAGGAAAGATATTCTCTAAAGATGGATCATCCATTGCTTCCATCCACACTTCTAGCAGAAGATCATAGGACTCCGCCTCATCGGAATTGAGGCTGAGACCAATCTCATAGAAAAATGCATTTTCCACCGCTCTCATGCTTCCACCGCCGCGACTACGACCAGCAGAGCACCTTCTCCCTAACTCTGGGATATGATCCTTGGCATAATCCCAATTTCCAAAGAGGATATCGAGAATGGCAGGAGCACGATAAGGCCGATTCTCCCTCAGCTTTTCCCTCCAATCAGGGACATACTTATTGAATACGGCAACACCTTTGATTGCGCGCTTCTTTAATGCTACTTTGGCAGCAGCATCAAGACATTCTTGATGCGCATACTCCCTCTCAGAAGAATACGCTTCGTACCCATATCTATCACATTCTTTGCCGCATTCACGACATATACCAATTTCTTCTGCTGTGTAAAGATACATTTCTCTCATCCCTTCCCTCTTGCGAGGACTATCCAAGCTCAATTGGCTTGCGCTTGCCAACTCCGAAGAATTGGCAAAAACCAGACAACTGGACTATCTCACCTGACCTGATACAGGCTAAACTTGATTTGCGCATTCTCGACCGTCTCCTGGCTATGCACTTCACCTTCTGCCAGCCTTGGGAGCTGAGCCTGGAGGACGATCAATTGATCGCCGCTCTCCAGAGACACTTTGGGCGCTCTCTCTGGAATGGGGAGATCAAACCCGAACTTCCTACGAATAACATCGATCGTGCTCTTGTGGCTGGGATTGAGAGCACTGACGATATTATCCCGTTTGAGGGCCGCTTGCATGCCCTCCGGGGATATGCCCATCTTCTCTATATTGCAATCCTCAGGAAACATCGTGCCGCTAATCGCCAGTGATACATACGTATGTCGTTGCCATTGTTTCTCTTTCTGGCCCGTAGGCCTGGGAGGACGTGACGTGCCTCCCCTTTCTTGACTTCTTTCTTTCGCCAGAGGCATCTCCTCTTGACACTTAGTATTCTATCAGATTATCTGATAGATGTCAACCTTTTTCTGATGAGTTTTTGCTAGAATTAAAAAACCCGCTACGCCTTTTTTGCATCATTTCCTTGAACAATGCGCGTGCAAGAGCGTCAGCAGCTTGTTGAGATGGATGCTCACCCTTAGTCCGCAATTCCTCTTCAAGATAAAGTAGATCCACACCAGAGATATACAAGCCGATTGTCCGACCTGGATTCTCTATCCTCTTCCCTTTGCGATATTTATTGCCTTTCGGCGCTCCAGTACCAGCCATAGTTATACTCCTTTCTTTCTGCTATAATTATATCAGACTTTCTGATAAACGAAAGGACAATCATGTACACAATCAAAATTGTCGATCGTACCGATCCTTTAGCGACACAAGCCAAGCAGCTCGTCTTTGAGCATGCGGTGGCGTCCTGGGCTATTTTGTTCGACGGAGAGCGCTGGTACCACGTCGAGCGCGTTGCTGTAGCGCTTCAGGACGGCAATCCCGTGGGCATGGCATCGCTTTGTCCACATGGAGAGCTGAACGAGCCAGGGGAGGGACCTCAGATCATTGGAGTGTGGGTACATCCTGAATTGCGAGGTGGTGGTATCGGTACAGCTCTGGTCCATGCGCTTGCAGAGGAGTCGCAAAGGCTCTATCAGCAGGTACCGAAGATGTTGCTGCCACACAGTCCGGCAATGCACTGGCAAAGCGTCTCAAGGGGAGCAGTGTGGATGTTGAGATTGTGGATACTGGTGGATTTGGCGAATTACCGTAGTATAGCAGAAAGAGGCTCAAAAAACATCTGAGCCTCTTTTTTGCCTCTAAACTTCTAAAAAACCAATGGACTGCTGGTAATAATCTTTTGCCCATTCATAGAGGGCAAAGAAATCTTGGGACTCCCAGATTTCACGAGGAACTTCATGGGAAACCGATTTCTCGGAATAGGAATAATCTTTCCCACGTCCGAGGCCGGACTCCATTGACATTGAACCATGGGACTGGACATTTTCTGAGAAGGAACCTGCCAGCTCCCTGAAGATGTCCCTTCTCGTAGAGGACCCATTCCTAGCATCCTCATAGGCTTCTTTGTCTCTCTCCAAGAGACGCAAAGATTCTTCATAGGACTCTTTGATCTCTTGGATCATCCCTGCAAGCAGATCTTCTGCTTTTGCAGGGAAATGCTCTTCACGATAGAAAAGACCCTCTGCATAATGAGGATCGCTGAGAGGCTCACTGATCCTCTTATACGCCTGATAGACAGGACCTTTTGAGGCATAATTTAAACGTGCAAAGAGATCATCGCTCAGAACGTTCTTGAGGCTCTGGAGACGGGCATTTTCCCGCTCGACAAAGAATGGATGCGGATGGCTACCGAAAAAACGCTTGGGTATATCGCCGCTGAAGAGAACGCGTTTCCACTCACTGGCACTGGGATCAACCCAGGCCTCTAAACGAGCAGACTGCTGGTCGTACCATTCTTGTCCTAGGCTCTCATCCTCAAGAGCACGCTCTTCAAGATTGGAGAGAATACTCTCTCTGATTACATCTATCCTCATTTCAATTTCTCCTTGCGCCTCTCGACGCTTCTAACTTGCCTGCCAACTCTATCGACCAGCACTCATTTCTGCTCATTGGGCTTCTTGCCCTTACACTCGAAGCAGATGTGCAGGGGAGGCAATCCCGACTGCTCCCTAGCCTTCGTCTGGTACCAGACCACGTATACTCCAGGAAATATACGCTGACATTCTTCGCATTTATGCATCTCTGCATCCTTTCCGTTCGATCTCTACACCTACCAACCCGGTGCTAGCAGGCGATGAAGGGGGACTACAACAACCCGTGATACTCTGCGCTCAAACGCGCCTGGCGTAGGGCGTAACACTTCGGACAAAAACAGTGGTCCCGATATGCCCACGTTTTCTCGTAGTCCGGCTCGCACTCATCATGCTCACCTTCGCAACGAATACGGCAATTACGACCAGTTAGCTTGTTTAACCACTCTAAATATTTCATCAAATTCTCCATTTCTTTGCCCATGTGGGTGGAACTACTTTTGAACTTTGCAAGAACAACTCTTGCTTACATACTTAATTATGCCATAATTATCTAGGCTTGTCAAGGGTTCCTGGGACTAATCTCAGGACTCCCTAAAACCCGTTCTGCATTTATTGTAATAGCTCTAAAGCTGGCATGCCAAGAGCTTTGCGCACAGCCTGCTCGATAAAAACGGCGCGGCTTTCATTGCCGCGTGCCATGTCGACTCCTTCCCACACCTCAGGAGACATTTCCAGGCTGCTGCGCGTGCGACTTGAATAGATCCTAGGACGCCCGGGAGGTCCAATCTCTTTGTACTGCACGCCCAATGCATCCAAGAATGCAACATCTGAGGTTGCTGGTACGGATAGAATGATATCCGTACCAGTATTGCGATCAGGCGGATGCCGCACATCCCTGAACTTCTCGTTGATGGTGTCCTGAAGCTTTGCCTGCTCCGGCTTCAGGACGATTTCAATACGCCTACTCATGATTGCTTCCCGTGAATATAGGCAGGCTCAGCCCATTCCCCATCAACAAAGAGGCCTACCTTTTCCACATTCTTCTGACCCTTCCAGAGAATATATTTCTCTCTGGCTTGAGCTTCATCATTGCCTTCGTGGGCTTGAAACTCCCTCCCACATCGCACCACACGAACCTCCCAATACTCACATCCCTCTCGGATTGCACGCACTTCTACATCTGATGTTGCCATAGGTTTTTACCCTTTCTTGCTTGAGGTGTGGATATTCTTGCATCCACACCTCAAAAATTAACTACTTCGCTTGGAGACTGCGATACAGCTCATCGGAATACTGTGTATATTTGCCGTCTGCAAGCTCGATCAGGTCGAACTCTCCCATGTGTGTGCAGAGAGTCGTCAGGAAGCTCTGCACCCGCCTCTCATTGACGGGAAAACTTCCACTAACTGACTTCAAAACCTCGTACATCTCTTTCGATGTGAAGGGCTCACTGGCTTCTTTTGCTGTAGCCCTGATGCTTCTCAGCATGTCAAACTCGCCGCTGACCTCTTGACGAACGCCTTTCAACATTGCCTTCTCTTCTTTCTTCTCCAGAAGGAACTTTGCGTCCCTGGAAGCCCATCGATTTCGTTTTGCTAGCACCTTCTCGTGCTGTGCCAACCAGAGGATATATTTCTCTGGACAATTCCCTAACTCTGTACCTTCGCATTTTCCGAAATCGAGAACTTTCATTTGACGCTCCTTGAACTTTTCTTTCTTGTGAAGTCCGTTCGCTTCATTGATTTAATTATGCCATAATTATCTGAAGATTGCAATAGGTTTTGACACCAATTTCAGAGATTGCTAGAAAGTCGCAATTGCCCGTTCTGCATCTTGGAAAAGCCCACAAAAAGCTCCCCGGTGAGGAGGAGCTGTATCCACCCTCTGAAAGGGTGGATGGGACTCAGGCGAGATTGAAACCTAAAAACCATGCTTCCATCGATAAATTGCATTATTTGTTCGTGTCACCACGCCTTTTGCTTTCCGTGCTGCTTTCTGCAAGGGCGTGAGATTGTCAAGGTACTGCTCATACTCAGCATGCTCCTGCTTAATAGCTCCCCAGCAATTATCGCACAGGCTATCGTCGTCATAGCCATTGTCGTTATAACAAGATGGGCATCTCATCTCTTCTGTGCAAGGAAACCCCTCGCTTTAGCCATGGGGAGGAATTGCTCCCTAGATGCATGGGTGTGGGGAAGACCAGTGGCAGGCTTGTAAGCCAGCTGGACTTGTGCATGAGCACTTCCCTGTTCCTTTCTGTTACTATCCCTTGCGGGAGGGCCTTTTTAGGAGAAAGACCCAAAAACTCTTGACCGATTACGGTCCACTCCTGGTCTAAGCCAGGGTGTTATGGCCCTTCGAGATGGCAATACAGGCATAGGGACGATCCCGTCTGTTTCGGCGTGACAGGTAGTGGTTTAGACTAGGGTGGCATCCAAACATACTTTCGCTACTTTCCCTAGCACATAAGCCTGGGAGTTCGCTATTTCTTAGCCCGTATCGCTGCTGCTCTCTTCGAAAAGAGAGCCCTCTAGACAGGAACTTACGTTGCGCTAGCCGTTTCTCAAGCCCCTGGATTTAGCCATGGGTTCCTGACTCTTTCTATACTTCTGCTAGCGAACTTTCTACGATAGTTACAGTTACACAAGGCTGATTCAAACACGCCTTAATCAACCTATCGTAGTTGTCTGGTGCGTATACAGAGCTGCTTTTGCTGCCTACGTGAATCACCTTGTCATCCTTGCACACGAAGTATGTTTCGAGTGTAGGGTGCCAATATAGGGTACACAGTGTGCCGTTCACGCTTGCTTGTTTCTGAACTTTGAGTTCCTTGTCGTCAATGACCATGAGATCACCTCCTTTCTTTTATACTCTCAATTCGACTAGTTCACCCAGCGGCTTGGTGATGTTTCGGTGTCCGTTCGATACCGGACGTAACTCGTCAGTAATTGGTCTGCTTTTGCTGGCATCTTTCGCCTTTGGCAATGGTGCCGTTTTCAGCCAATTAACAACGGAATCAATGCGATAATATCCCTCACGCCTCGTCCGTTGAAAGAGATTATCTCTTGCCGCTTTGTGAACCCGCTGGGCACTATGACCAGTGCCTTTCATGACCTCTTGCAAGGAAACGCTCCGAGCACTTCCAGAAAGCCATGACAAGACGATAGGGTAGTCAGATACTACTTTTTGTGTCGCCTCATCTAACTCTTCGGTTCCATCCTGAGTATCACTGGCAACAGCCTCCATTTCATCGGTCGTTATCTCCTCGCTAATAGCCTCATTGCTCCCCTGACTAGCTGCTTCAATGTGTCTTATCAACGCCTCCATATCAACGTCTCTTTGCGTCTGTATTGCTTCGATTTGATGATCGATAATAGCGCGGTCTTGTCGCTGTAATACTTGGCTTTGTTGGCCCTGTTTTGCCATGATAGCAACCTGCTCTTGTAGTGCGTTATTCTGATCAATGAGCGCTTGAATTTGCGGTTTCATTGTCTCCAGAGCAGCATTAGCTACCTGCTGCATGTTCAAAGGATCTTTAGGAAAAAGCATCCTGACCAAGAAGAATGTTCGCTCGCTTTTGCCTTTCTGAACAGCCTTGCGTGTCCGTGTGATGTCTGCAAGATCCTGCTCTATCTGAAGCATCTCTTGCTGGCTTTCACGTCTCACTTTGAGCACCGCGATGCGCTTATCCTCTTGCTCTTTGTACTTCTGAGCATCGAGCTTCGAGGACGTGCGGTCCACTGTGTAGTCTGCCGTGATCGACAGGAGCAGAATGAGCAGTGGAAAACCCATACCAAGCCAAGGCGCAACGGTATTCATCCATTCTGGCAACTGCCCTGAAACTGCCTCTTGGAAGCCACTGAGGCTTGAATAGCCGTTGGCAAAGGCAGAGAGACCAGCACAGACTAGCACACCCAGCAGATAGATCCGAGCGCCAACCTCATCACGCATACGGACCGCCTCGAGGCGTGCAAACATACTCTGAATGGCGATGAGGTCGATGGCAAACACAGTGATATAGCCGAGCAGACCAAAGAGAGCACCGTGCTCTATGACGTTGAAAAACGGGCCTGCCTCTAGGACTGAGACAACCATAAAAACGATAATAACGAAGATAAAAAACCGTGCTGAATTATTCTCTTTATTGGCCTGTGAAGCCGCTTGATAAGCACGTTTACACCATGATTCGATGGTGCGAAAGAATTTGAAGATAACCCAACCAATAATAACGCTTGCGACTGCTACCGGGACGATTGCCAGAGCATACGGCTTATTGAGATTACTGGTGATCACCCACAGGTTGTTGACCAGCCATATACCGCCCGGGATAATTAGGATGCTCAAGAGTATCCAAGGGCTGGTGATGACCTTTGCAATATGATTTTTCACTCTTTTCCTCCTACGAACTAATCTATTGCTGCTATATACCGCTGCGTTTCTGCTGGTAAGCAATTTACATAATAGCTACAATTTGCTATTGCCCATTCCAGTGTCCCTGAACCCGCATTATAAGCAGCTAGAGCCTTATCATAGCTTCCATACTTGGCATAGTAGCGACTCATAAGCTGTGCAGATCCTCTGAGCGCATCCACAGGATCGTATGGGTTGATACCAAGCCCCTGGGCTGTGCTAGGTAGGAATTGGGCAATTCCTACCGCTCCCCCTGAAGACTGAGCACTCGGGTTAAATCCGCTCTCCTGATTTATCTGACGTACAAACAAATCTGGTGGAATGCCGGCATCTACAGCGTCTTGATAGGCTATACTACGGTAATCTGTTGACGATCCTGATGACGACGTATTCCCAGCCATCAGATAATTGACACCTGTTTGCAGATCCCCACAAGCCATAAGCATCAAGGCTATTAGGCACAACCCCGACAGGATAGGTATTTTCTTCACAGACGGCTCCTTTCGAGAGCCATCCATGATAGAATAGAAGTGGCTCCCTCCACTGGGTGCTGCCATACGGTATAGTTTCTCAGGCCGTGCCGTATGGCCACAAAATGTCAATTGGGTGAATGGGCGGGTAACCTATACCCCTCCATTCTAAGCTCAGACCATTTACCTACCCGCCCACCTGCCCACCTACCGACTCACCTACTTGCGCTTCAATAAGCTCTTTGAGTTTGCGCCCCTGGCTTTCACCAAGACCGAATACTTTAGCAAGATCATAGCGACTGGTTTTCCCAGTATTGAAGACAGCGATAGCAGCATTGAGATCGACGTCTTCAGCTCTGCGTCCTTTATCTGGGATAATAGGCGTCAATGTCCTAGGCATCTCAGATTGTCTGCTAGGCGAAAATGGATAGCTCTCATCATTCTTAATGTCTTCTCCAGACTCAGTGTCGATTTCTTCATCAAGTAGGGCTGTTTGTACTGAGCGAAACTTTTGAGTAGTGACTGAAGATCTATTGCTATATCTCCGAACCGCGTTCTCAAGTCCTGGTGTCTTTCCCCGATGCTCGCTCTTTCGGGTGTACATCTTGGTAAAGAAGATTTCGCCGCCTTCAAACACTGCAAAAGTTCCCGCCTTAAGGGTCTGTACCGCGACACGATCAAGCTTGTTCTTGCCAACGATGTCTTCATAGCGGTTCAGATCGTTGTCCATTGTCTGCTTTCCGAAGAAGTAAATCTCCGAGCCAGCAATAACTTCCTTTCGGATCTGCGCAATGCGTTGGGTAAACACCGCAAGGGTAAAACCACGTTTGCGCCCGCGTGCATTCACATCCATAAAAGCCTTGAGCAGATCATTTGCCTCTTGCTTGCCAGCAATATTTGATACCGAGCTGTCCTGTGGCAAAAAGTGCTGAGCTTCATCCAGGAATACCAAACACGGTACGCGCTGATCAGGATCATGATCGTCTGCCCATGCAAACATCCCTTTGATAATGCCTGTCATGACAGAGGCTGCATCCTCTAAGCTCACATAGGTGCCGATCTCGACTACCATCTGTAAACCGCGCTCTAAAATTTCATATCCGATCTCGTCCGCGTTCTCAGGAGAAACTTCCCAGTACCCATCTCCATAGCGATCTGCTTCCCCCCAATCAGGAGACCCAGCTATCACACACATCTCTCTGAGCACAGACGGGAGAGTAATATAGTCCTCTTCGTAATCGAAAATTGCCATTGGAATGGGCTGCTCTCCTATTTGTTCGATCATAAGAGCTGCCAGGCTGGTCTTTCCACTGCCTCTCATTCCTACTCCCAGGACGGAATGACCTAACACAGCACTAAGTGGCGGCATGCAATCAGATGCTAGCTTAAGCCTAGGATTACTTGGGTCATCAATCATCTTCACAGGCTCTATTGTCCGTGATCTTGCCGCTTGTGGCCGGATGAGTTCGGGTGGCACAGCAACAGTAGAGGCATTGTGAAAGTCAAAATCAATTCCCTGCGTCTTCTCTTCTATGACAAGTGGCCTGTGGGGAGTCGGAACAACTACCGTTTTTGCTATAGCTTCCTGCTCAGACTCTGCATAACGCGCCCGTCTGTACCCGCTAGGAGCTGCCATAAAATCAAGCTTTGATGGCTTCCCTGCTATCAATTTACGCCACTGACGCAGCAGAGCCTTGAAGGCTACAGGGGCAAGAATAATCACCCCCGCTGAGCCAACGACGAGGAAGGTAATCCCCTCTGTTCCAAGTCCACTGAACGTTCCTGACAAGAACGCCACAAGGCCAAAAAGGATGAAGAGATAGATCGGATTGTGAAGTTTGCTAATATAACGCATCTATTTCTTCTCCTTTGGCATGTCATGTTTTTCATGATATGCCTGATAGTCTTTAAAGTCTTCAATAGCGCCCCATATACGTGTTGCTCCGTCATAGAGGACAATCGTGCTTGATCCTGTTAGGAAGACAATCCACATCAGGATAACAAAGCCATTATGTGTGTACAGATTGACAAACGTTGAATCAGACACGATATCAGCTATTAAAGCAAGCCCTCCTAGCGCTGTCCTAAATGTTATTGTCGCCCCCACATCAGCAATTGCATGGCTTGACTTAATATTGAAATTCTGGATGTGACGAAGCCTCTCCCATGTGCCAGACATAACCTGTGCATTCATATGCAGAACAACTTGTATTCCCCCCGCAATAATGATTGCAAGCGTAAAAACCCAAGGGTACGCCTTTGCGAGGTCCCCCACATTTGTAAGAGCTACTGCTCCTCCGGTCAGGATCATTGACATGATCCCTATGGTGGAGGTGGTAACTTGAATGACATTAGTAAAAACACCCCAGATCAACTCGATTAGACCAATAGAGATCTTCAAAGCTGGTGGATGTTCTGCAGCCGCTTCATATGCACCGTTGTCCAATCCTTCGCCAGTGGTGAACTGGCGAGTTGCTTTGGGATCTACTGTACCTCCACCGGGAACCCCACGAAAATTTGCTGACATCAACAAAATCAACATGCTGCACCTCCCTGCTTCTGCTGCCACATCATGAACTCGGCATCGCCAAGCAGCAGATCAGGCTCATCACCGCTATCTTGACGTACTTCCCTCTCGCTTCCTAAATCGCATATCGCATTGACAATCTGCAGCGCCTTCTCGTTACCCGCTAAAGCGGCACTTACGAGGAAATCTGCTCGTTCTGGTGTCACGATGCACCTCCTTGCTTGCCACCAAGCCTGAGATGTTTGTACAATCTCTTGGTCACGTGGACCATTACAAGCATCATCTAAGCTTAGTGTCTCGTTTGATTCTGTTATTCCAGACATAATAAAATCTGGCCTCCTTCGAACTTTCGTTCTTTGCTTGCTAAGGGGCCAGACTTGATATATCCTAGGTCCAGCCCTACTAACTTAGGGTCTTGCTCCCACCCGAAGTTTGATCGCGCCGGGTAGGAGCTTCACAAAATCACTTAATGGCTCTCCAGCCAGGAAACGACTTCCTGGAATTTCCCAATCAATCTCGCAATTCCGTCTAAATCGTCAATGCCATATTCAGAAGCAAGAGCATCTAGACGAGCCTTGAACGCATCATCGAGTTGACGGTGAAACCACAGCGTATTCTGCTTGCGTTCCCGCTGCGTATCACCAGCTTTCTTGAAGATATTGTAGAAGCTGTCCCCTTGCGCCTCTACATACGGCTTTAGGTCATCCCGTGCCGACTGGAGCTTATCCGCGACACTGATGAGCAGAGCGCCCACTGAGACCGATTTGAGATGCTCTAGATAGGCACGCTTGCGGTCGATCCATGGCGCTTTGTCTTCGCCGCCTGGACCAATTTCAGTGCATTCTCTGACCAAATCAAGTACTTCTTGGCCGCACACCTCACGAATACGACCATCAGGATCTCTATCAGGTTGATCTTCAATGGCATCATGCAAGAGAGCTGCCATGATAACCACATCAGATCCTCCAGCCGCCTGTACTATCTTGCCTACTTTGAGCAAATGCTCTTCAAAGTATGGCCTACCCGTACTCTTGCGGACTTGCCCCTCATGCAACTCTTCTGCAAGACCGTAGGCATCGTCAATCACGGGAATGCGCGGTTTTGTCTCGTAGGGGACAAATTGTGTTCCGCGATAGACTCCACCTGACGGACCCACGCCCATCACATGATCATCACCTTGTCTAATGTCTGACATCAAAATCCTTCTTTCTTATCTTTTCGAGCTACAGATGTGTATCGGATCTGGTAAGAACAACCCTGATCCACAACTTGGAACTTGGACAAATTATTGTTATCCCCTGCACCATTGCCATTCTCTTGATATCATCGATACTGACTCTCTGTTCTATCGCCTCGTAGATACCCCTGAGTGTTAATGGCTCGCCTCTCTCTTTCATCGCGCTAATGGTTTTAGTTACATCTTCTGCTCGGACGATCCCAGGCTCTAACATCCTTCACCCCTTTCCTGCTGTTTTTGCTCTTGTCCTCAGCCACTTATCAGCCGAGTCCCCTGTTGGGCTATCAGGACTATCATCAGGACCGCCGCTGTCATCTTCATCCCATCCACCGCCATTGCCTTTGCGATGAAGCGGCTCCCAGAGTATCGGTATTATCCAGAAACTTACCCCAGGAATTGCTATGATAATAGCCTCCATATTGCGAGACCATGCATCCCAAGCGATAAGACTTATACAAAGCACTACAACAATACATCTACCCGCTGTTACTGCTAGCGGACGCTTTTGTATCCACTCTCGCAACTGCTTATGCTTTCCATGCAA
>WNFB01009709.1_pt1 | contig 14686 bp, 11 predicted proteins | sample 5400501 | NCBI WGS metagenome assembly WNFB01 (sample SAMN13153341, study PRJNA577476) | soil metagenome | isolation source: 200 cm saprolite under Douglas fir tree site 2 hole 1 | place: USA:California | collected 2015-04-18
GGCTTCAATTCCAGACCCATGTCTTGAGTCCATGCTTCGAGCACTTTCTTCGCCTTCTTCACCCCTTCCTCCGTGGAATGAAAAACGACGAAATCGTCTGCATATCTCACGAATTGAGGTTTTCCCTCTTTTAGCGAGAATGCTTCCTTTACCGCTGTTTCCATTCCGTGTAAGGCAATGTTGGCTAATAACGGTGAAATTACCCCACCCTGCGGTGTCCCGCTTGTGGTCTGTTGGAAGACTCCATTGTCAACCACTCCGGCTTTCAGCCATGCATGAATGGCTCGTTTCATCGCCGGATAGGTGTTGAGTTTCTTCACCAGTGCGGAATGCGAGATATTGTCAAAGCAGCCTTTCAGGTCGGCGTCGAGCACATATTTGTCTTTCTGCCTAATACTGAGATAGATTGCTTCAATCGCATCGTGACATGAGCGTCCAGGTCGGAATCCATAACTGTTGGGTTCAAAACATGCCTCCCATTCGGGTTCGAGAGCCAGCTTGACGAGGGCTTGATGTCCCCTATCGAGCATGACAGGAATCCCTAATGGCCTCTTCTCATCCTTTCCTGGCTTCGGAATATAGACTCTTCTGACGGGCTGAGGAAGGAAGTGTCTCCAATGCTTCGGGTGAATGCGTTCAACCATGTCAAGTCGTTGCTTTGGCTGAACGGATTTGACTCCATCCACTCCAGCCGTTTTCTTTCCCTGGTTGTCTTGCGTGACCCGTCGCACGGCAAGCATGCGGGCCGCCCTGGATTTCATCAACAACTTCTGCAACTTGTGGACTGCTCGTTGATTGCCACGTTGTTCGGCTCGAAAGATGCGCTTTTGTATCCTGGACACATGCTGCTCAAACGTGCGCCAGGGGTAGGGTAGACGGCTGGCGAGGTTTCGATTACTCGACCCTTCTCCTTCCGTCCCCCTCCGAACCACGCAGGCAGCTTTCACTGCACGTGGCTCTCCAGCATCGTAGCACTAGCCTGCTTTTGGCGTCTGTGCTTTCGTGAACTTGATTTGTTGTCGCCTCATCAAACGTCCAGCGTGAACGTCCTGATGACACGTTCGACACAAGACCAACGTTTTCCGGTGGCGAGCTGCCATGATCTTGACCCATTCTGGTTTTTCGCGCCCTGGGTATTTGTCGAGGTCCTTCAGCGCTCGGATGTGATGAACCTGGATGTGGTCTGTGGAACCGCAATATTCACACAGGTTTGCCAGGAGTCTCTGTTCAAGCTCTGATCTCTTTCCCCAGATCTGCGGTGGTTGGTCTTGGAGGTTTGCCTGAATATCCCATTTGAGGGGAATGCCACCCCATGCTGCTACAAGCGGTTTCTTTCCTTCTCGTGGTACGATAATCCGTAACCCCTTGTAGATGACATCATCGACTTCTAGGTCGGCTGCATATCTCTTGTAGATTTTGTGTACTGATTGCTTGTATTTTCCAGCTAGCGTTTTGGTTAAGGACTGCTCCATGATCCACTTCAATCGTTGGAGTGTATGCATGTTGTACGCCAGGCGGTAATAGTTTGCAATTCCTCGAAATTCAAGCTGGTATTTGGTAATGATGGTGAAATCACTCTCGTTTTGCAGCTCTTTTCGGTGGACAGCCTTGCCCTTCCTCATGTATTGTTCGCATTTGCTTCTCAGGATATCTTTCGGTACTCGTAGACCAACTCTGCCGTTGACGCTTCGACACTTTGTGCCATGTGCGCGTGTCGTGGGACTGCGCTTGGTATCTCGTTGCATTGTGGTCACTTCATACCCAAGAAAGCTCGCTGCTTCGCTTCTTGCATGTGTAATCAGCGTTTTGGTCTTGGAAAGTTCGAGCTTGAGTTCTTCTTGCAGGAATGTTCCAAGTTGCTGCTTGATTTCTTCGGCTTCATTCTTCGGGCCAATAAAGCCCAGCAAGAAATCGTCCGCATAACGGACGAACCTGAGTCTGCGAAAGTGAGGGTCGTTGGTGTCAGTAGATGGGAGTTGTTGTGCTTGTTTTCTCAATCGTTCAGCCTCCGCTATCTCTCCTTTCCTACGTGCGATGGCCGCTGCTCTCATGAGTCTTTTGTATTCAATATTCCCTTTTCTTCTGTCTCCCCTGGTGTATTGTGGGATCAGGACCGTTTCTACGTACTTGTCCAATTTATCGAGCAGGATATTTGAGAGGACAGGACTCACTATCGACCCCTGTGGAACTCCGCTCAGCGTCTGGTTGAATGTCCACTCTTCGAGATACCCTGCATCCAGCAATTTCCGCATGAGATGAATAAATCGTCCGTCATGGATGTGTTCACTCAGCGTTTCGATGAGTAGTTCATGATTCAAGCTATCAAAACATGCAGAAATATCGCCCTCTATGAACCACGATGTTCCTGCCCATTGGTAGTAGATTTCTCGTAACGCAGTGTGACACCCGCGTCCTGGGCGAAAACCGTGTGAATGGTCGCTGAACCGGGGTTCAAAGTAGGCGCTCAAGATCATGCGAATCACTTCCGCGATGAGCTTGTCGCTCCAAGTGGGCAAACCCAGCGGACGCTTTTTCCCATTCTTTTTCAAGATGTAGATGCGTCGTGCGGGTTTCCATTGATACCGTTCCTCTCGCAGGGTTTCAATGATGGCATCAATTTTATCCAGTGACATTTCATCTGGTGTTTCGTCTGTGACGCCTGGCGTGAGCGCGCCAGCGTTGCGATAAATCTTTCCATAAGCAGCGAGGTAGAGGTGTTTGTTGAACAATTGTCTGTAGACACGTTCTAACGGCAAACCTTTTTTGCCTCGTTCCTGAAGAAGTTCCATGTACGCTTTGGTTGTCTGCATTACGCGTGCCTCTACGTGTGAGAACTTTACGATACCTATCCTGCCTTCCGGTATCAAGGGAAGGCTCTGGCCTCCCTTCGGAGGCTGCCCCTTCATCGGTTGGTTACGTCGTTGTGTCCGTTGACCGACTACTATGGGGATTCCGCGATCTTAGGATTTTCATCCCTTAGACCGTCCCGCGTTTACGCGTGTGAAACGTTGAGTGCGTGTAGGTGCCATGTTCAGCCAGTCTTCTCCTGACCAAGCTCATTGCTTGTCACTCACTGGAGAGAGCTTTCCATATCCAAACTGCCCGGATATGTATTCCAGTGTCACCGCTTCAGGTACGCTGCGGTGGATGTGGCGACCACCGTGTTGAACTTAGGTTCGTTATTCACTCACCATGCGCACAGGACTTGCAGAACGCACGATCCTCCATACCTTCGGACTTTTCTGCGTTAATGACATGCTCTTGTTCTCTTCGAGTTTCCCCGTTAAGTAAGTCATTGTCCTAGAGGTCTTTGCTCTCAACCCCTCCTGCATTATGCAGGGATTCCACACGCGCCGACACGGCGCACCAGCTTGCGCCAACTCTCACTCTCCGGGTCAGGCGGGGTTTTCCGCTTGCTCTGGGGTGCCTTCGTTTCTGTCATACTACTTGTGCCTCTTTCTTCCAGGTCATCGTGCCTACGTCAGCGTATCCAACGGCTTTCCCGTTGGCATTGGCTTTTTAGGCAATCCTGCTCTCAAGGGTTTGCGGTCTGGACACCTGCTCAGCGTATCGACCATTGATGAGAACCAGCTTGAGAGTTATCCCGTTCCGATGCTGTGTTTTGCCTACGTTAGGTTTGCGCTATCCACCAGATGCCGATTGTGGGTGAAAAGAAACATACACCGAGTGTTTCTCTGGCATCATTACCTTTTGGTCAAGCTTCTCAGCCTGTTTAGCTTGTTGTCATTCATGATGGTTCTGTCGCGCATTCGATTCACTCACCCTGTTGGATGAGCTTCTAACCGTAGTAGCCTTGCCAGAGATTTCAACCCTCGTCAGGCTCAGAGTCTACTTTCACATGCCCGCTTTACGGATTGAGGTCCAGTCGCTACCGGAGGGCATGGCTGTTCCGCGTTCACCTCGCGGGTGAGGAATTGCGCCTCACATCGGATCATCAGTTGGCAAGGTTTATGAACCTTGCCAGCCATCCTCCTACTTATGCAGTAAGTTTCGGCTGAACGGTTCGCACTGTTCGATCAAAACTTGGACCGCACTCACGGCAAGGCGACGTACATGCTGACGAAATTCCTCCTGGTCCGGCAGGACTGGTGACGATGGTTCTGGCGTTGAACCTTCAGGGGTCAATGTGGTAGGCTTTTTCTTGGGTACAGGCATAGCACCCTCCTTTTGAGGAAATGAAGGAAACATTCTAAAGAAACGGTCTATGCCTGTAGTATCATCCCAAAAACCCCGCTTTGAAAAGCCTCTTCTTTACACAACTCTCGGGATGGTATCCCCTCGGGCGTTGAGCCTCCTGTTTTAGCGAGCTTGTTCTCACTCACCCCACAGAAGAGGGCTGCAAGCCTCCAGAAGGTGATTGCAGTCCTGCTTCTCTGAGAGGTGATCGAGAACCGTCTCCCGTGCTGAGGGAGTCCGCGCCGACTCAATAGTTCACAATCGCTGCTTCGGTATCGGTGTTGCCAAAGCTGGTGGCGCAGGCGCTGTCGGGGTTGGGCGCCACCGCCGTCTTGGAGCCCGAGTAGACAGCATTGCGATAGTCATCGACCGCCTGGCAGGGAGTAGCATTGCGTGCATCCGTCCACACGACGTAGGCACTGGTGGGGCCAGCCACGATGCCGATATAATCACCGATGAACTGCTCCTGCAGGTTGTTGTAGCTGGAGCCATCGGGGTTCGAGGAGGCTGTGCTGACCCGTTTCGACGCACTGAAGGCCGTGCCGCCCGCCGGGGACTCGGCGAAATAGTTGTCGTAGACCTGCACGCCGGTCTGCCAGGGGTTGTTTGCCGGGGGCTGCGTCAGAGCGTCGAAGGTGAGGGTGACGGTGCCATTGGGGGCAACGCTGGCCTCCGGGAAGAAGGCATTGCGGTCGGAGATGCTGGCAATCGTGCCAAGCAGGGTCCAGTTGATGCCATCGAGCGAGACTGCGCCCTTGACGACGCCATGCCTGCTGCTGAAGTCGCACCAGACGACGTAGACGCGCGTGCTGCTGGGATCAGCAGCCGGGTGTGGGTAGCAGTCCACGCGTGCACTCATGCCGGGCACCCGGTTGAAGAGGTCGACCACGTCAAACGGCGTGCCCGTCAGCGGATAATCGGTCACCTGGGCGATGGTGATCGGCGCGCTGAAGGTCTGGCCGCCGTCGGTGGAGGTGGCGACGACTTGCAGGCTGGGGAGTTTGGTCGAGTCGGCGTTCTCCGTCCAGAAGACTTCTACAGTGCCGTTCGAGGAGACCGCCATTTGGCCGGTCTCGCGGAAGCCCTGCGGAAAGTTATTGTTCGCCGCGCTCACCTGCACAGCCTGCGACCAGGTGCGCCCTTCGTCGTCGGAATGGGCGACATAGAGCTTGACATTGCCATTGCCGGAGCAGGTGTTGCAGAAGACGGCCCAGTTGAGATAGACGCGCCCGAAATGTGGGCTGCCGGGGAAGTGGTCAACGGCGACCCACTCGTGGTCGTCGAAATCGGCTTTGTTGTCAGTGGAGGTGGCCGCCACCGGATTGGACCAGGTCAGGCCATCGTCGTAGGAGCGAGAGACGGTGGTCTGCTCGCCCCCAAACTCCGGGAAGGGATCGGCCAGGCTGGAGTAGTAGATGGTGACGCCGCAGGAGAAGCTGAATGTGCCGTTGGCGCAGAGCCGGGGGCCATAGTCGAGGCTGGGGTCGCCGCCAGAGACGCGGCCAATGGTGTTGAATCCCGGCAGGAAGCCGCCGGTCCACGTCTTGCCATTATCGGTTGAGCGGTAATAGGCTGAGATCGGGACGCCAGGGGCGAAGGGGCATGGGCTGGCAAGCGGGGTGGTCGTGCCAGGACAGAGTGGCTCCTCAAGCTCGTCGTTGGCCCCGGCGACCAAGACGCCCGTGAGCGGATCGCGGGTGATGGCCGGCTCATTCTGCTTGTTGTCAGAGAACTGCAGGCTCTGGTCCTGATCCACCAGGAAGTTGCCGACGACGGTTGGCGAGCCCGCCTGGGCAGCGCTAGCCAGGATAGCGGTGGTCGAGAGAGCGAATGCGAGCGCGAGGGTAACCGCCACGAGGATGCGAATTGGCCCTCTGAACTGAGAAATAAAGGATATCATGGTTCCTCCTTGAAGCATGTTTCTTCACAGAGATTACATACGGGTGGACTGCATACGCAGTTGATAGGGCTACGAACTTCACCAAAGAGAACTCAACTTGGTTGCGTTGTTTTCGCTTTGTTTGTTGGTGACGGTCTCCTTTCCAGTGCTCAATAGATGTATGACATCAGAGATGCGATGCCACAGGTGCAGCACAGCACGCGAACGGCACCATGCCCGCAGTAGTCATCTACCATTACTATCGAGACGGGTTTCTGAAAAAAACCAGGCACAGATGAGACACTGCGGTTTGTAAAAGCGCTGAGTGCTACAAGTACAGCGTGTCTAGTTGTGTGCAGTCCAGATGTTACCAGGACCTGCATAGCTTCCCGCTTCGCCCCAGGCAAGCTGCGTGCTTCCCCGGTCGTCGACGGCCATCTCGAAGTAGTCGCCATAGGGCAAACCAAAACCTGTGGGCGTGATATAGCTGAAACCAGGAACGTATCTCGATACCCGCGTCTCACCGCTCCACGAAGTGCCGCCGTCGCTGCTGGAACGGTAGAACAGGTTCCAGGAAGCGGTGCGCGTATCCGTCCAGGCGATGCGCACGTCACCACTACCCGCCCCCGTGGTAATGGCCGGGAAGCAGTGTTCGACGCCTTGCGGGGCGAGCGAGACATCCTGGCGTGCCGAGTAGCTGGTGCCGTGATCGCTCGATTTCACGAAGTAGATGCGCTCCGGGGCGTAATCAGTCTGATCGACCGTCGCATTGTAGAGGAGGTACACACTATTATCGCTGCCAATCGCCATCGTCATCTGGGCACCCAGGAAGGCGAAGCCGCAGTTCGCGCAGGGATAGGGCGCACCGCTGACGCTGATGGGCATCAAGGACCAGGTCTTTCCCCCATCGCGCGACTCGGTGACGAACAAGTTGACCGGCCCCTTGGCCTGTCCGTTCTGGGTGTAGCCCGCCCAGGTAACATAGATGTTCCCCTGAGAATCAATGCCGGCTCCCCCTCCAAGCGACCACCCCTGCTGCGTGCTGCCGCTGTTGATCAAGTGCATCGTCCAGGTCTGCCCGCCATCGTGGGAGATCGAGGCGTAAATTTTCTGGGCCGCATTGTAGGCCACAGCGATTGTCGAGCCTCGCACGGTCAGCTCATCCTTGTCGGTCGCCCGCTGCAGGTTGTCGACAATCGTCGGCCCCAACCAGGTCTGGCCGAAATCGGTGGACTTCATGACGGCGATCGAGGATTTGCTGTTCTGCAGGAACGATGCCCAGACGGTCTTGCCATCGACGGGATCGACGACCAGCTGTGAGTCGTACTGGCCGCCAACCACCGGCTCTGGGTCAATAGGCCTGGGAGGGCTCCAGGTTTGGCCGCGATCATTCGAAATCTGGAGCAGGACATGCAACGCGCACAAAGTGCAGGAGGTCTGCCCGGCCACATCATAGTGCTTGTAGAGGACGTACACGTGCCCATAACGGTCGGCGACTATGGCGGGTTCCCAGTCATCCCCGGCAGGGAAACCCAGGCACGCCTGGAGGGTAAAGCCGGTAGCCGCATGAACAGCGGCACCGGAAAAGTGGAACGAGGTCATACTCGCGAGTACGAGGCAGCAGAGCAGAGCGAAGAGCCGGGTGTGCGCAGGTAAACGGAACATACTCTCCTCCAAAGCTAGGGTCAAGATGCTTGTACAAAGGCCCCACTGAGATCTTGCCCAGCGGGGCCAGCAATCGTGCTACGAGGCTGTGACGAGCGCGGTAAAGATTTCCTCACCAACCTGTTGACCCGTGGCGGGATCGACGCTGCAATCAAGCCGACCGTCGGTCCAGATGGGATGAATACTGCCGCCATAGGCGACAATGCCTTCGTAGTCACCGTACTGATTGCCGGCATCCGCGCAGGGGTTGGCGGCGCTTTCATCGCTCACAGCGGTGGTCACTTTGACATTGGAAGCAAAGGAGAGGCCACCACCGGTTGACTGGCTGAAATAGATATCAGTCTTGGTATCAGCAGGGTCATTGCGCGCATCGTTCCAGCTGAGATCGACCGAGCCGGTCACCGGGTCCACCGAGAGCCACTGGTTGAACTGGTCTTTTCGCACGCCGGGCGGGTCATCGTTGACACGCGCTGGCATACTCCAGCTTGCGCCGCGATCAGTTGAGCGGGACACGAAGATATCCGTTCCGTTCGACGCCGTCTCGTCCATCCAGGAACAGTAGAGCGTGCCACGGTTGATCCCACCACTCCGGTCGGCATCGCACGCCGGGTAAAGCAAGGCGTGCCGGCTCGCCATCGCCGGAATGGCGTCGTCGAAGGCAACGGTTGTGGCCGCAATGGCCTGTTGCTGGCCGAAGGTAGCCCCGCCATCGAACGAGCGATTGACCATCAGGATGTTTTGCTGGATATCGTGCCAGGCCACGTAGACCTCGCCGTTTGGCCCGACGAACGGCGAGGCGCCGATGACCTCTCGTGGGCCGCCGGTCGGATTGTTCAGCGCGACCGGGCTGCTGAAGGTCTTGCCGCCATCGGTCGAACGCGCAAAGAGCAGGTCGTCGTTGGCCGAGGACTTGCCCGCATTCAAAGAGGCATTATCCCAGGCCACATAGACGCTATCGCGGAATGGGCTATGCGGGTTAGTATCCACCGCGATCATCGGTTTGTCGTTGAACTTGCCGCTGCCGCTGTTGAAGTTAAAGAATGTGACCTGGGGCCAGGTTCGCCCACCATCAGAGGACTTGGCGACGGCCATCTCGGTTCCCTGGATCGAGTCAAAGAAGCGATTGAAGAAGACGACGATGTACGAGTAGTAGACGTTGCCGCGCGTGTCGAAGGCGACGCCTGGGTCGGAGCCGAAATCCACACCATTCGTCGTCGCCGGAGGAGGCAGCGGCAGATCAACGGCTCCCCAGGTCTTGCCGCCGTCACTGGAAAAATAGCCGCGCATGGGTAAGCGCACGATTTCATTGGAGCCCCCAACGAGCATCGTGGGATTGTTGGGGTTGACCGTGATCGAGGTTTCGCTCTGTGGCGTATCCTCATCGCTCACATCGGCATTAGATCCGACAGCAAATGATTGGCTCTGCAAGGAGGGTGACGAGGATGAGCCCGTGAGGAGCCGTTGATACTTGGCCCACCAGGTGGGCAGGCTATAGCTGGTGGCGGAGGGGCTTGCTTTCGCATCACCGATCGAACCAAAGGTGATGCTGGCAAGCAGGATGCATACCATCAGCAGACCTACAAGTCGACGCCTGGAAAGACTGACAACGATCGTTCGAAACATGATGTCCACCTCTTCCTTCGGACTGTGCTGCCGAATGAGATTGCTCCGGGACGTCCCTGGGATATCCTGGAGTGTACCCCCATTCTATTTGTATGTCAACGTAGAGTGAGCCATGATAAGGCTGCTGCGCAGTCGAGCGACTCCTTCCCACGAACAAAAACAGCCCCACCTTCATCGCTCTTAAACAGGGCCAGGACGGCTGCGCCGCCAAGCACCCCGATAATGGCTGCGATCTCCGCAAGGACACTCGCACCCGCATTCAGTCGCGGCGTCCGGTAGCAGATCCAGCCGAGTAACAGGCCGAAGAAGCATGCGCCGAGCCCAGAGATAAACAGGCCATTGCTCCTTTTCAGGACAGCCGATCAGCGAGAACCGCCTTACCACAACAGGTGAGTGCCTGCCCGCATCTTCCATGCCGTTCTGACACTCTGCCTACTTGAGAAGATGGCAGCGAGGCGGAGATGTTTCAAGGTTGGGGGTAACCTCGCTATGCTCCATCTTCACAGAGATAGTTGCAAAATCTGTGCATGTGGTTACGGCTTGCAGACGAGTTTCTTCTGAATTCGCCAGGAAAAATGCGGATAAACAGGCTATGGTGCTTGTCTTTTGGCTTACCCGTAACTACAATGGGCTCCGTTGCAACTGTATGTATAAATGAAGAGGGATCGCTCCTTGTAGAGAGGCTACCAACCAATGGGAGCTATGAGCCATCAGCTCGACCAGGCACGGCGAGGCGAATCCGAGGCGCTGAGCGCGCTCTATCGCCAGTTCCTGCCGGGAGTATTTGGCTATATCGCCGCGCGCGTGCCTGATCGCTCCACGGCCGAAGACCTGACCTCGGATGTCTTCTTAAAGATGGTCGAAGGCATCGGTCAGCTGAGAGCCAGCGACGAGGCGGGCTTTGCCGCCTGGCTGCTCCAGATTGCCCGTCTCACCGTGGCGGCCTATTATCGGAAGCGCGCACACCTCCCGGCGCTTGTCTCGCTCGAACCAGAGGACCGGGAAGAGGCCGCGCCGGGTAACGGTGAGGCACTCGTGCGCGTCTATCTCGGTTTGGACCCGGCGGAGATCGTGGAGATACAGGATGAGTGGCACAGCGTGGTCAATGCCATCAATGCGCTGACCGAAGAGCAACGCCAGGTGCTGGTTGGCCGGTTCATTCTGGGATACGATGTGGCGACCGTGGCGCGTATGATCGGGAAAAAAGCCAACGCCGTCAAAGCCTTGCAATTTCGGGCGCTGCACAGCCTGCATCGTCTGCTGGGGAAGCGCGGTTCCTCCGCTGAGGCACCCTTTTCTCAAACGCGACACCGGGGAGGGAAACCATGAAACCACTAGCTGAACGCCTCAATGATCGGCTCGAGCAAGAGCGTAGGCACTCCTGGAATGGTGGGGAGCCGTCGAGCTTGCCTGCTTCACGTACGCACACGTCTGCCAGCGATCTGGAGGTAGAAGCACTGGTGGCGCTGGCAAAGCGCTGGCAATCGAGCCCTCACTTACAGGCGGACCCGGATTTTGCCTTGCAGTTGGAGAGGCGCCTGCTGGTGCGCCAGGCGACGTTGCCTAGGAAGTACCCTCGAGGCAGGTGGTTCTTCCCGCGCCTGTGGCACGCACACCCCACCCTGGGTATCGCGCTTGGCTGCTGTCTCCTCCTCCTCCTCCTGGGAACCGCCATGCTCGTCGCAGCTGCACAGGTGTCCAATCCCGATAATCCGCTGTATGCGGTGAAGCGGTGGGAGCAAGGAGTGCAGGTCTCGCTCGCCCGTTCACCTGAAAGCCGGGCCGACCTGGATGTGCAGTTTGCCAGGGATCGGCTGAGCACACTGGCGAGTCTTGCCGATCCGGCACACGCTGAGGCGTACCGCCAGGCGCTGGCGGACTTCGAGCAGCACATGAATGATGCCGCCAACTCCATTGGAGCGATTCCCGCCGGAGCAGATCACGATCGCCTGAGCAGCGAACTAGTGACGCTCAAAGCTGACGCACGCCGCACCTTGCGGAGCTTCCTGCTACGGCTTGCGCTAGCAGAACGGCTGGTAACGACGGATGTGCTGGGGCAAGTGGGCGATACAGTACCCCGCCTGCTCGGCGTCGAGATTGTCCTGTCCGTACACCCTAATGCACAAGCCACGATCAGCATCACGGGGGTAAACATCCAACCAGGGGCGCAATTACTGGTGAACGAGCAGGCAACAGGGGTACAAGGCATGTTCCAACATGGAGTCTATGTCTTCACCACCAACTGGAATGGCAACCAACATGCTCAGAGCATCGGCATTCTGAATCCCGATGGCACGGCTGCCCAAACAACAGCAATTACGATGAAAAGCTCGAGCGGAAATGGGAATGGAAATAGCGGCAATGGCAATACTGGAGGACATGGGAATGGCAATACTGGGGGAAAACCCAGCCTGACTCCTACACCTCACCCTGACCCGACACCCAGACCTCACCCTGACCCGACTCCGCCGCCGCATCCTGACCCGACTCCCCCACCTCACCCTTACTGATATCTCGATAGGTGCGAGATGAAGGCCATCGGGTGTTCCTCCAGGTTATGTCACTACAGCAGGTAATGAGTCCGATGCGATACTGGGCATAGCCCTCCTCTGTCATCCCTTCCCATACTTTTCTCCGCTGTTAGAGGCCAAAGCGGCGGCCACTTCGTGTACCCATCCCCCAGGCCCGCAGGCAATAGCCAGGACCACTCTGATCTGCAAGGCACTCTCGAGCCAGAAAGACAACTCCCCTCAAATCGCCAGATAGGGGTACCGTTTCTCAGAACCCGTAACCAATCGCTGGCAAAGTACAACTATCCCCATAGAGAGATGTGCGTCTTTCGTCCCGCTGTTCTCGGAAGCAGAGGCAACAGCCCGATAGATGCCGTGACTCCCATGAAATGAATAGAGTAAGAAAGGACCACGTATGCGATTCAGTAGTGTGTTGAGCCATTTGCTCAAAGGAAAACTCCTGATAATTGCTCTGGTGAGCATTGCCCTTGTCGGAGGGACAGCAGCGATGGCTGCTTCGACACCAGGAGGACAGAACCTGGTTCACGCGCTCGTTGGCTTGACGAGCGCGACAAGTACACCAGCAAAGCCGTCTCCGACCCGTGGACCGGGGAGAGGGGCGACTCCCACGCCGGGCGCGAACAGGCACGCGGCCAATTGTCCTGGGCTGCCCGAAGCACAAAACCTGGCAACGAGCTTTTCGCTGAGCACGGATAGCACCGGTGATGCGGCCCAGGCTATTTGCTCCCTTCACCAGGGAACCTTCAAAGGCACTACTCCTGGCGGCACGGCTGTTTCATCCAGCCGCGTCTTTGGCTATGGCGAGATTGAAGATTTACTCACCTTCGCTCGCTATCTGGCAGCGCATGACGCCACCAATACAAGCGGTACGTTGACGAACAGCAACGCACGCAGCTATCTCGCAGAGGCACTCCAGCGCTGTGGCACATCTGCGGTGGAGACGTGCCTGGTGACCAATATACCTGGCTTCCATCCTGGAAAGAGCGGGGGTAATGGGCAGCCGACGAGCACGCCTACCCCTCCTGGTGGTGGGAAACCGACGAGCACGCCTACCCCTCCTGGTGGTGGGAAACCGACGAGCACGCCTACTCCCCCTGCCCACTGAGTGGGCCTTGAACGGGTGCCGACAGCATGTGTAGTCGGCACCCGTTCAGAAGGTTTGCTGTATTCCCTATCGGTGCGGGGTAATCAACCAAAGATTGTTCACACGTTCATAATTATCAGTGGCAACAGCCACAGGAGGGTACATTCACGATGCATCTACGACGTCTCCTCGCCATTGCCAGCATGCTTGCCGTTACCGTGATGCTGATCCTGACGACAAAAACTGGAGCTATTGCCACGCTGGGCAGTTCCGCAGGCGTTGCGCACACCACGTATAAGCTGGCGCATAGCCAGGCCACCAGCGGCTATCAGAGCGGCTATAGCCCTCTACAAGTGAACAGCGCGTACAATCTCAACGGGACGTACACCGGCGCTGGTACCACCATCGCTCTCGTTGATGCCTACAACGACCCGACGGCTGCCAGCGATTTCGATACGTTCTCCCAACAGTTTGGCTTGCCCACTATCGCAGGTAGCTGCGGCTGCTTCACCAAGGTGGACCAGACGGGCGGCACGAACTATCCGCGCACCAATAGCGGCTGGGCGCTGGAGATCAGCCTGGATATCGAATGGGCCCATGCCATCGCCCCGCAGGCACATATTCTGCTGGTCGAGGCCAATAGCAATAGCTTCGCGAATCTGCTGGCAGCCGAGGACTATGCCACGACACACGCCCAGGTGGTCTCCAACAGTTGGGGAGGCTCGGAGTTCAGCAGCGAGACCAGCTCCAGCTATGATGGTCACTTCAACAAGCCAGTCGCCATCACCGTCTCGGCTGGCGATAGCGGCACGCCCGCCGACTATCCCTCAGCTTCGCCCTACGTCCTCTCGATTGGCGGCACTTCGCTGACGATCAACGGGACAACGAAGAGCGGCGGCTGCGCCAGCACCGGCTGCACCTACGGGAGCGAGAAGGTCTGGAGCGGGGGAGGCGGAGGGGCCAGTGCCTATGAGACGGAGCCAGGCTATCAGGTTGGCTACTGCGGCACCACAACCAACGTGAATAATTGCGGCGGCAAACGTGGCACACCGGACGTCGCCTGGGATGCTGATCCGAATACAGGCGTCGCGGTTTACGACTCGACGAGATACCAGGGCCAGAAGGGCTGGTTCCAAATTGGTGGGACGAGCGTTGGCGCACCCAGCGTAGCTGGTGTCATCGCGCTGGCCGACCAGGCTCATAGAACAACCTTGACCAGCAACGATCTCTCGACCCGCTTTACCTACCAGCTCGCTGCGACATCGTCCAACTATAGCACCGACTACCATGACATTACCTCCGGCTCAGATGGCACGTCGTGCTGCACGGCTGGCCCTGGGTACGACCTGGCGAGTGGCCTCGGCTCACCTGTGGGAAATAGTTGGATCGGTAACGTGTAGCAGGCTTTGTGTTGTTTTTTACCGGTTGTTTCTGTAACGCCTGTGAAGTACAGGGAGAGAGAAGATTCCCATGTCTCGCAAAAAGTTATCCCGGGTGTTCATGACGATAATGCTGACCGTAGTGACGGTGGTCTCTGCGGTCGCGTTCGTCCCTCGTATGGCAGCGGCGGCGCAATCGCCCGGAACGTCGAACGTGCAGGTCAATCAAGTCGTTGCCGGCCCTTTTCCCATCAACAAGCAGAATGAACCGAGCCTGGCGCAGAACCCGATGAACTCGCTGAATCTCATTGCAGGCTCGAATGACGAG
>WNFB01010294.1_pt1 | contig 14681 bp, 11 predicted proteins | sample 5400501 | NCBI WGS metagenome assembly WNFB01 (sample SAMN13153341, study PRJNA577476) | soil metagenome | isolation source: 200 cm saprolite under Douglas fir tree site 2 hole 1 | place: USA:California | collected 2015-04-18
GGCCGCGTGCACGCCGTTCTACAACCAGGCCGAATTCGAAGCCTTCAACCAGGCCGAGGGCAAGCAGCTGCAGGGCGTCGAGACGTTCGAAGAGTCGAACATCCCCCCAGGGGGGAAACAAAATCTGCCGGCTCCGCTAGATCGGAACCCAAACACGGTGACCGGCTTCGGTTTCCCCAGTGGGCTTGAGCAGCAGAACCTTGTCATTTGGGACAACGTAACCCCGGGACCCAACCCGCCCGACCTCAACCCTTCGGGAAGCGACTTCGCCCTCTACGTCATCGGTCAAGGTTTCTTCGGCGCGACGAGCAAGAAGGTAGGTGGGGATCTCTTCATCAAATTCATCCAGGCGAGCTTGGACCTGGTCTTCCCCGCTCCTCAGTCCAGCGGCGTCGGCCTCGAGCTGTCCTGGTTCTTTCTTCGGGCCGGCTGGCACGTCAGCATCTATGACGGGCTGAACCAGACTATCGGGCTGTTCGAGTTCCCTGGGCCGCCAGGCCCCGAGCCCGAAACGGCCTTTTTCGGTGTCTGGTGCGACCAACCGATTGGGCGGATTAACGTCTACGACGACTCGGGCCCCTGGCCCAACGCGATCGATAACGTCGAAATGTGGATGTAGATCCCTGGCCGGTCGACGGCGGATGCGACGCGTTCAGGGGCGCGACGCGGCCGCGATGATGGATCGGAACCCTGCGGTGTCCCAGGCGACGCCATAGGAAACCTTAAAGGTTGGTAGCCCAAGCTTGACGTCGGACCGACGAATGGACCGATACTGCCACGGTGCACATGCGGCGCGTCATCACCGTCCTGATCCTGTGGATAGTGCTCGGGCTCGTATTCTGGGGCACTTTCATCTTTTTCAATCGGCCCGACGCCCCTCGTCTGTCCACGACCTGGGTCGCCTTGGCCTTCCCCATGGGCCTGCCGTTGTTGGTAATGGTCCGCCGTTTGTTCCGCCGGTTTCTTCCCCGTGGACACGAGCGTCTCGCGTGGATTCGCAATGACGTAGGCCTGATTCTGATCGCGATCTTTTGGGCGCCGCTGTTCTCGACTGGGTTCGCGTTTAGCGCGGACGACCGGTGGGGCCTCAAAGGATACATGGTCGTTCCAGTGGGCATGATGGTGCTTGCATTGGCTGCTTCTGCAGCCGCGAAACGAATAGCGCCGTGCGTGGCCCATTGGTTTCCGGAACGGTGGCCCTGAGCGTTGCGGTCGTCGGGATTCGCGTGATCCTGGATCGGAGCGGGAGTCCTCGGCACCGCAGACGCTTCTTCGAGCAATCGCCTTAGGAAGGAATGCTGCGCAGGATTCAGGGGCGCACGGCGATGGTCGAGCGCAGCATGCTTTAAGCGCTCCGGTCCTACCCAACGCGCCTTTCATCGCTCCTATCCTTACCCGGAATGACCACAGCTCTGGACACGATACATGCGCATACGTGTGCTGACCATTGCCTCTTGTCCAGCCGCGCCTCTCGGATATCGTCACCCATGGAGGTTGCAAGATGAAGCTGCGGCTTTTTTTGATTCTCGTGACAGTGGCAGGATCGGGGTACCTTCTTTACCAGAACCGCGGCGACCGTCGGTTCGCCATCGGCGCTGTCGTGGCATCGTCACTCGGCCTGGTTCTACAGCTGAACTTGATCGCCCTGCACGCGCATTACGTGCGGACCCTCGTCTGGACCGCTATCGCAGTCTGCGCTGGGCTGATCTGGAATCGCGAGCAGGCGAAGATTTCGTCAACGGTGGCTGCGGCAGTGGTCTTCGCCGCGGCAATACCGGTAGCGCTCTCGCTGCAGCTGCTGCGGTAGCGCTTAGTTTCGCTAGAACCGCCCCGACGAACCCAGTGCAGAGGTGATTCCGCTGGCGGTTGGCGACAACTTTGGTGCGCCCGTGGTGCGGACTTCCCCGGATCGTCCGTGGGCGTTGTCTGGCGCGGAACAACTTCCCAGGCGAAACGCCAACGACGGTGGCAGCCAACGTCTACCGTCAGGTCAGCTTCCGCCCTCGCGGCGGTGGGCATCCTCGAAGAACAAGTCCTTCCAGCTCGCCGGCCTGCTTTTGATGCGACCGACGCGGTACATGAAGTCGGCGGTCCGCTGCACCCGGTGGGGCGTGAGGGTGAAGACGATGCGTGGATCCTCGAGAATCGCGAGGATCTCCTCAACGCCCTCGGAGCCGCCCGCCATCCGCTGGTAGGTGGCCGCCGCTGCCCGCTTGTCCCGGTTGAGGATGTTGACGGCCTCCTCCAGCGCCTCGACGAAGGCCCGGTAGTTCTTCGGGTTCTCACCGTGGAAGCTCACTCGCGTCCAAATCACGTTCAGCGTCGCTGGCCCGCCGAGCACGTCGTACGTGGAGAGGATGGAATGCAGCGGCGGCTTTGCGGTCTCCCGCTCCATGAAGGGAGGCGAGGAAAAGTGGGCGGTGATCCCGCCCTTGCCGGAGAGGAGCGCGATCGCCGCGTCCGGGTGGGCCATCCCGATGGTAAGCGGGTCGAGCTTCTCGTAGGCGGAGTCGCCGAACTCGCGGGCAGCGGCCATTTGCAGTGCGATCGCCTGGTTCGAGATTTTCACTGCGGTAACGGCGATCTTGTCCTGCGGGCCGAAGTCACGGATGGACTTCACCTTTGGCCCTGAGACGACAAGCTCGTTGGGAATGTCGCCGAGCGCGACTACCCCGCGTACGGCGGCGGGCGTGCCCTGGGTCTTTGCCCAGAGCATGACGAGCGATGGAACGCCGCCGGCGGCGAAGTCGAGCTTGCCGCCGAGCAGCGCGTCGTTGATTGCGTTGACGGCGCCGAGTCTCGACCAGACCACTTCGAGCTTGGCCAGTCCGGCCTTGGCCGCGTGCTTCTCGACCAACTTCTGGTCGCGCATGATCATCAGCGGCAGGAAGGCGAGGCCGTACTGTTCGGCGATGCGGATCTCGGCGGTCTCCGCCCAGGCGCCGCTGGGGGCGAGGAGCAGCATCACCGCAGAAAGCTTGCGCAGCAACATGGTCCTCATCGAGAGCCCGTGTGTATTCGCCTTCACTGCGCGCGTCTAGCCCCGGGACGATTAGACTGGACCTGCTAGCGGCTGATCCTTTGCACCCATGATCAAAAGCCAGAAGATGATCGGCAACTCCCCGAGAGTCAGCTTGCTGGCAAACTTGGAAGCGATATGCACGTAACGTGGAAAGAGTAGTGGAGTAACGCTGTCAGCGACATATCCGAAACACGCGATGATTAGTAAAACGCCTAGAATTCGTGGCAGGAAACCCGATCTGAATACAAGGATCCCAAACGGAACGAGCCAAAGACCCCAAAAGATCTGCGGGACAACAACTCCATAGTGATGCAGATCGAGGAACAGCATGGCCATCGCGTCTCTCTGGGGTTTGTCCAATACCGACAGAAAATCCGCACCGCGGACGAGTGTCAGGGCGGCGATCTCGTTCAGGACATTCAGCAATGAGATGGGGATAGAAACGAGCATCAGGGTTAGCATGAGCGAAGCGTGCGTCTTGTTGACCCCACAGAGCAACAGGTACAGGGCCCTGACCACGAAGATAAATCCGATAAACCCGGTCAGTTCGGCCACGATGCAGAGGCGAAAAACAAATTCAGAAGCCACGATCTTGTTGGCGGTAGCCGTGGCATCGCCGGACACGACAAAGTGAGAAGGGATATACAAGAGGCTAAAGGCACCGGGTATGGACACCAATACGTACAGCAATCCTGCGAGTCTTGCCGTCTTCTTGGTTGAATTCATCTTCCCTCCTCTGACTTCGGGCGCATGAGATATGGGGGTACGCTTCAAACCGGCCTGCTATTTCACCTCCAGTGTCGGTACCGTTGTAGACGAGCTTCTTCGGCCCGTCGCACGACTCGAACGACGTCGAGCAGGGCACGCGTCACGCGGTGATCGAAAGATGCTGCTGTCGAAGGCCGAGGCTGCCCCGCGTGCTGGTGATCGATCTCCAGATCACGCTCGATTGACGAAACAGCTGACGCTCTCGGCGTCTCAAGAAGCATCCCAGGTCTCCGCCTCGGCATGAGTTAGCCTAGCGACACTGGTTCTCGCTCGGTCGAGTAGGTTGTCACAGTGATCAAGGCGTGCGGACCACCGTCCTTTCACAAAAGAACCACCTTCTACGCCGCGTGAGTTCCAAGCCGTGTCAAAAACTCGACACCGGTCCAGCGGCTCGACTCAGATCGAAGCTTGCATCGGTCTGTGTGCATCCTTAAATACGCTCGAGCGAGTTTCCGAAATGCTCGATGAAACAGTCTCGCTCGATCATCTATCTGCCGAACTGGATAAGAGTGTACTGGACGCTGAGGAGTTTATTTGCCGCTTCAAAGATCTGGCCGCCAGGCTCGCCCTGGCCGACACGGACGGCGGCTTTCAACCCCTCAAAGAGACCGAATCGCTGATCTTTTCGTACCGGGACATCGCGCGGCGTGTAGCCTATCACGTGAGAAAAGGCTCTATATCGCCGGAGGAAGAATCGGCACTCCTGGGCCTCATCGCGTGGGCCGGACGGCAGATTCGACGGGCAACGCTAATGCTAAGGCGACAGTTTTTCCGGCTCGACGACATGCTGGGCAAATAGATCGAGTCGTTTTCCATTTCATAGGCTCGCAACTTCTGGGACGAGGATCGAGTGAGACTTTGGCTGGGGGCGCGAGGCGACGGTGGCAGGAATTCTCCTGATCGACGAGGACTCAGAGGACAAATAGCGCTGGGTGGATCGACTGCAAACCTTTTGCGTTGCCGAAGAGCAGGGTGCCTAATCCAGTCTATTGTGGCTTGGTCCTCATCGAAGCACGAAGGTGCGGTGTAAGAAGTCCGTGCCACCTCATTCCTCTCGCCACCCCACATTTAAATCAATCGTGGCGCCGGTTGGTGGCATGGACTGATCGGCGCCAGATGGTATCCGGTTTGGGCGCTCGTTTGTTCCGCCTACCAGTTTGTCAGTAGCATCGAGGGATGCCCGCGGGCGCAAATCCCTATTGGTGCTCTCGCCATCCCGCGTCGCCCGCCGCCTGGGAGTGCATCGGTTGCGGCAATCTGCTCTGCCCAGACTGCGCCGAGGGGGGAGTTCTCGGAAACACGCACTACGTCAGCTGCTCCCTTTGCCGAGGCGCCACCCGCGAGCTGATGGTTCCTGGCGCGCTCCAGAGTTTTCCGCGCCGCTTGGTCGGGGCCTTAAGCCTACCGGTGGGGCCGTTCACCTTGGGCTCGGGGGTCGCCATGTGGGCCTTATTTTGGGCCTTCCGTCACGCGGAGGGGTGGGCCCGGGCGGGCTGGGTTTTCGCGGCGATCGCGCCGCTGTTCTGGGCGACGTTCTTCTCCACCTTGCGCGCATCTGCTCACGGCGGCGCCCAAGTGCCGACGGAAGCGATGCAGCACGTGGTAAAGCCGGCCGCCGGGGCCTCGGCCGCCACCGCCTTGCTCGCCGCGGTCTGGTGGGCGTTGGGAATCAGCGGGCCGTGGCTGATGGTGATGGTTTGCGCCACCGCCCCCTCCGTGCTCTTAGGCCTTGCGGTGGAGAGCTCCTTGGCATCCGCCTTCTCCCCGGCGCAGATTTGGCAACGGGTTCGAGCGCTGGGGCAGGACTATGCGATCCTCGCGGGGGTGTTTTTCCTGGTCGGATTGCTCGCTCACGCCTGGCAGCGCTCGGCCGCCTTCGCGCGACAGAACGAGCTCGGTCCCTTTGGTCCCTTCTTCGACGCCCTGATGCTGTACGCGCTGTTGGTTCTCGGACGGGTGCTCGGTCTTTTGCTGGCGTCGCGGGGAGATGCCATTGGCTATCCGCTTCCACCGGGAGAGCTGATCCCTGCTCTGCCCGGGGCCACGCCGCGAGGCGCGCTCCCGCCGAAAAACGAGCCCCCGCCCCGAAAGCGGCCCGCATTCATCGATCTCGACGAGTGAAGATCCGGCGCTGAAGTTACCGTACGAGCTGGCAAAGACGGTGTGGCCGCTATTCTGCCGGCTTCCAGGTCGAGTCCGGATTGTACTCGGTTATCGCTCTCGCCAGCTTCGCCGTCTTGGGCCCGAGGTCCTTTTCATACACAGCGTCATCTTGGTTGACGATGAACGTCATCACCCCGGATGAACGATACTCGATGGGATAGGCGACGAAGGCGACCTCGTTGCTCATCTTGCCGTCGGAGGTGTCGCTCTTCGCCGCGGACGCATTTTTGCCTTGCTTGGTCAGAATACGAAAATAGTAGCCGTGGAAAGAAACCCGGGTTTTGTTCTGGCTGGTCGGACGGCTGTTGCTCGTACTTGCCAGCAGCGTGCGGATGGAGCCTTGCGCTCCCTGGGGGTACTGACCGACGGAGTCGGCGCCTTCCGGCTGCCTTTCCGCCAGGGCGAGCGAGTGACAGACGTAAATCGCGGTAGCTTCGTTCTCGCCGATTCGCCGAAACAAGACTTCCATCGCACCGGCCCTTGAGTCGAAGCGCCAGGCATCATTCGTTGAAACGAGCGGAACTGGGAAGGGCCAGTTCTCCGCGCCGATATACAAAACAGTGTTTCCGTCGGGCTCTCCGACCAAGCGATGCATCTGACGATATTTCTGAATGAACAACTCGCGTTCGGCCTTGTTCTCCAATTCGTCATCCAAGGAGCTGAGCTCTTTCCCCGCTCCGAGGATCTTTGTGATCGCACGCTCATCGTTACTTTGGACGGCCACAACAAGAGCGCGGGTTGCTTCTTCGGCAGACGCAAAGGTCTTCTGGTGCGACGCCTGAGCCAGAGCAGCTCCAGGGAACCCCGCCAGCAGAGGCGCGAATATAGCGAACGCAACCGCTGTGACTTGCTTTCGTCCAAGATATGTTTCGAACCTGATATTCATACCGGGCATGTTTTCTTCTCCGTATCGGCCGTTCGCGTTGTCGTTACCGGTTCCCATCACCTGTGACCTCCACCACCGTGCCCTCCGCCGCCGCCGCGGAACCCTCCGCCGCCGCCATGGAACCCTCCTCCGCCACCTCCGAAGCTCGACTGTCCGCGGGAGGAGAAGCCCCTGGCCGTGCCGCCGTGGTTAAAACCGCTGAAGGCTCCCGACTGCGTACCGGGCTGCATGTGTGGTGCCGCCCCGGCAGCGCCGCCCCCGCCGATGCCCCTGCCAGCGCCGCCGCCGTGAAACCCTCCGCCGCCGGCAACGCCTCCGCCATGGAACCCTTCGCCGCCGTGAATGCCTCCGCCGCCGCGAAAGCCTCCGCCGCCATGGAAGTTGTTGCGATTCTCGAAAGTCCTACTGTGGGAAATATAGGTATTGTGGTTGTAGATGATGTTGTGGCGGTGCCAATCGGTGTCCCAGTGGTGCCATCCCCAGCCGAAGCCGCCGAAGACGCCGATCCCAAAGCCTAACCCAAACGAAATTCCGGGACCGACAGCGTAGAGCCCTCCATACGGAGCCCAGCCGGGATAGATCGCGAGGGGCGGCCCATACACCAACCAAGGATCGTATACCGGCACGTAAACGACCTGAGGGTTCGCCGGTTGAATGACGATTTCCTGTCCCTGAGTCGTTACCGTCTGCTGCGGCGTGCTCTTCAAGTTTCCCGCCTTCTGCGCTTCCTGACGCATCACCTGAACAGCGTTGAGTACGTCCTGCTCTTGGTTGACGTAGGCGTCCCCTAGCTGTGAGGTCCAGGAAAGATTCTGGTCCATGTTTGCAAGGACTGAAGGAAATTGCGTGAGAGCCTTTACGCTTGGATCCCAGGATTGCTTATCTACCTCCTGGCCCAATTGCTCTCCCTTTAAGTCGGGGTGTTGATGCATCCATCGCTCTGCTTCGACAATTTCGGTTGGATACGTCGACGCTGCCAGAATCTGCCCAACCAACGAGTCTGGGTACAAGGCGATCGGTGCCACGAGCTGCTTCAACTGTGCAGTCGTCTCTTGCGGTGCAGTCGTTTGCTGCGCGGCCTGGGTCGGCAGCGGCTGCGCACTGGCCACATCCTCGGTCTGCGTGTGCGCGCAGTTGGCCAGTATTGGGGCAATGGCGAGCACTGCTAGGGTGGTGAGGCGAATTCTCATGAGCTCCATATGTCCTCGGGTATTTTGGGCAGCTCCTGATCGATCCGCCCTTTCAAACCCCTAGTGGAGACTGCGCTGGCAGTGGAACGTTACGGACGCCGCGGCGGTGCACTCGGGGAGGAACCCTTGCGATGGAGCAGGATGGCCAGATCTGTCCACGCTTTGTCCATCAGCAGTCTCGCGTCGCGCTTCTCGTCAGGATCCGCACGGTGAGCTGCCACTCCCGGTGAGCCACGCGATTTCTTGAGGAGATGCAGGTGGGTGCTGGTTTACGATTGAGATTCACATCGGCTCATGGGATGCGGAGGATTCAATGAGCAGCCCCGTTTACGCCCTCAACCTGTTCAACATCACGAACAAGGAAGAATATCTGGCCTATTCGCGAAGATCGGCCAAAGAGGTGCAGGCCCACGGTGGCCGGGTCCTCGCGCTCGGCCGGTTCCGCGAGAGCGCGGCGGGCCAGCTCGAGCCGCGCTCGATCCTCATCCTCGTCGAATGGGCCTCGAAGGAGGCCTTCGACAGCTATTGCGACGATCCGAGGCTTGCCGATCTGCATCCGCATCGCATGAAAGGCACTGACGACTACATCTGGCATCTCTTCGACAAGCTCGAGGATCTGCGGAAAGTCCTGAAGTGACGCTGGGAACACTACCAATTCCTTTACGACATCGTTGCATCACTCCATCGCGCCGGGGGATTAGGCTGTGCCCGGTTTCACCGTCCAGGAAGCGCCGGACGGCACGAAGGGAGGCTCCAGCGATCGCCTACGGCTTCTGAACCGCAGCCGTGTGGTGGGCTGGAGTTTGCGATTTGCGTGGATAGCGGTTGCGCCATGGAGGCTTTTGCAGATGCGCCCCAGATTCTCTACAGGAACGATGCTGTGGTTCTCGCTCTTGGCATTGGCGACGGCCGCGGGTTTCGCCGGCCGGCACTTCGTAGTCGTAGGGGTGCAGCCCGACGGAGCAATACTGATGCCGACCGGGCAGGCGCTGACGCCGGCCGGCGAGCACATCGAGGTCGACGATCGGCCCCTCGGGATGGTGCGGAACCCCGCTGGCAACCTGCTCGCCGTCGTGACGGGCAGCAACTTCAACCCGCGAGCGCTGCACATCATTGATGTGAATGCGAGGGCACTGCTGCAGACGATCCCGATCGCCAACAGCTTCGTGGGGATAGCGTTTAGCCCGGCGGGGGACAGGATCTACGTGGGCGGCGGAGCGAGCAACGACGTCAAGATCTTCTCCGCGACGCCGGACGGCTTGTTCGCGCCCGACGGCTCGATTCCGATCTCGAATGCGGCGCCCAGCGGGCTCGCGCTCACAGCCGGAGGCGAGCGGCTGTACGTCGCGCTCAACCTCCTGAATGAAGTGGCGGGGATCGACACTGCGACGCGCGAGATCGTCAGCCGGATTCCCGTTGGAACTTACCCCTACACGGTCTTGGCGTCGGCCGACGGCTCGAAGGTGTACGTCAGCAACTGGGGTGGCAAGATCCCGGGCCCCGACGATTTCACCGATGGAATGTTCCCGGTGGTGGTCGACAGGCGAACGGGAATTCCGGTGAGCGGGACGATCTCGGTGATCGATACGAGCCGGAACCTCGTCGTGAGGACGATCGACGTGGGACTCCATCCGACCGGAATGGCCCTCGGCCCCGACGGCAATCGCGTGTACGTCACGAATGCGAACAGCGACACGGTCTCGGTCATCGATACGGCAACGGACACCCTGACGAACACTCTTCACGTCGGTCGGACTCACGAGGGGCGCGTACCCGTGCTGGGCAGCGCGCCGAACGCCGTGGCCGTCAGCTCGGACGGAAGGACGTTGTTCGTCGCCAATGCGGCGGAGAACGCCGTCGCCGTCGTTGAGGCCGATGCGAAGGCGGCGGAACGCGACGAGGACGGCGATCGCGATAAGCAAGGGGACGAGGGCAGTGCAGTCCGCGGCCTGATTCCCACCGGATGGTATCCGACCGCCGTGGCGCTGGACGCGGGCGGACGGCGGCTCTTCATCGCGAGCGGCTATGGATTTGGATCAATCGCTCCGACCGACCCGCCCGACGGGGGGCGGAGCTACCAGGACCGGAAGGGAGTCGTGTCGATCCTGGAAGTGCCCGGCCGCCGCGAGTTGGAGCACTTCACCCGTCAGGTGCGCAGGAACAACCGGAGGTTGCCCGCGCTCGGCGACGACCAGCGGGACGACGACGGCGACGGCGACGCGCCAGGCGCGAGCCCGATCCCGATGCACCTCGGGCAGGCCTCCCCGATCAGGCACGTCTTCTACATCATCAAGGAGAACCGCACCTATGACCAGGTGTTCGGAGACATGACGCAGGGGCACGGCGATCCGTCGCTCGTGCTGTTCGGGCGCGACGTGTCGCCGAACCACCACGCGCTTGCGGAGCAGTTCGTGCTGCTCGACAACTACTACGGGCCGGGAGATCAGTCCGCGCTCGGCCACCGCTGGGTTTTGCAGGCGTATCCCAGCACCTGGGTGCACAAATATGGGAACGCGCGCAATAACCAGAGCCCGATGCTGCTCGGTCCAACCGACGCCATCTACGACAACGCAAAAGCGAGCGGGCTCTCCGTGCGCGCGTATGGCGAGCGCGGACTGAACACGATCGAGCCGCCGACCGCGACCTGGACGGACATCTTTGAGGATTGGAAGCACGGAACGCACTTCGTCAGCATCACGCCGCAAGCGGTCATCGTGGGCCTCCGCGACATTTACAATCCGAGCTATCCGGCGGCCGAGAGCCGCGTTCCCGATCAGCTTCGCGCCGACATCTTCCTGCAGGAGTTTGCCCAGTTCGAGCAGAATGGGAACCTTCCCGACCTGGTGATCCTGCTGCTGTACGACGATCACACCGAGGGCACCAGCCCCGGCTTCCCCACGCCGCGGGCAATGGTCGCGGACAACGACCTGGCGCTCGGCCGGATCGTCGAAGCGATCTCCAGGAGCCGGTACTGGCACGAGTCGGCCATCTTCGTGACCGAGGACGATTCGCAGGACGGCCTCGATCACATCGACGGGCACCGCACGGTGGGGTTCGTGATCAGCCCCTACGCGAGGCATGGTGTCGTCGACAGCCACTTCCACACGATCATCAACATGTACCGGACGATCGAGCAGATCCTGGGGCTGGCACCGCTCAACCAGTTCGACCTCGCGGCAGAACCGATGTTCACCTCGTTCACGGACAAACCGGACTTGACGCCGTACACCGCGCGGCCGAATCAGATCCCGCTGAACGAAATGAATCCCGGGTTGGCGGGGCTCAAGGGCTTGCAGCGCGAACTGGCCGAGTTCTCGATGACGATCGACAGCTCGGAGCCGGACTCGGCGCCGGCCGACATGCTGAACCGGGCGATCTGGCACTCGGTCAAGGGATTCGACACACCCTACAACTACGGCAGACCCGTTAAACGCGGAGGCCCCGCTTCACTCTCGTTGCTCGAGCTGGCGGGGTTCTAGACCTGACTGGTGCGGGCGGATCCTTGCGCTTGGGGCGACCAGACTTCAGCAGCGCTCGAAGCGTATCGATGAACGAATCCGGATTGCGGTCGAGCTGAGAGGTGGTTGCCTTCAGCACCCTCCACCCGGCGCGCACCAGCGCGTTTTCCCGGCGCTGGTCCCGTTCCCACGCCGACCGGGTGGAATGGAAGCGGTAGCCGTGCACCTCGATCGCGCCGCGCTCATTTGGATAGGCCATGTCCACTTCGCAAATCCGCTCGTCACTGTGGCATACATCCAGATGGATCTCCGGCGGCGGCAGTCCACGAGAGCGAATAAGCCGCAGCAGTTGGTCTTCGAGCTGGCTATCGGTCTTCTCGCTGCTGCCGTCCCGGGCGGCGATCAGCTGGCGCAGGACCCGCGCTCCCCGCCTGGTGGAACCCGACCGCCGAAGCACACCCCGAAGACGGCCCAGGTCCGTCAAGCCGCGGCGCAGCGCATCGTCGAGCGCCTCCTCGAGGGCCTCGCGCGTCACGGTGCCGGCAAGGTCGATCAGCGTGCGGGTGACGCTCGTGGTGGGGATGCCTTTTGTCGAAACGGGATACATCGAGCTGGTGAAGCAAGTTCGATGGGCGAGCACATCTGAGTGCTGAAGCCGCGTCGATGACTGCACCTCCACGCCTTGACGCGCAAAACCGGCCAAGCCGTGAAGGGCCGCCGCCGCTCGATGCGACACCCACGCCTTGACGCGCAAAACCGGCCAAGCCGTGAAGGGCCGCCGCCGCTCGATGCGACACCACGCATCCGTCCCCGCCCCACAGAGTTGCGGCCTTCAAGGACTGCTCCCAGCTCGCGGGTGCTCCCGCCAGGCGATAGACACCCGGCAGTACTTGACGCCATCGGCCCGCGCCCAGCCTTCGGCCGATCGCGCGCTTGGACATTCCGGTTCCGATGGCTTGGTCCCGCGAGATGAGACCGAACTGCTTCTCGGCGATTTCTGCACAGGCCCTATCCCCCCTCCCCATCCCCTATCCCCTCCCGACGGCGTCTTCTTAGCGAGTCGATCTGATACTGAGCGGCAGTTTAAGGACGAAAAGCGTCTTCAATTTGCCTCTCGTCTGGCTGAACGGCGCTTGGCCGCGGACCGGGGGGCGATGCGCAGCCGTCGATTCCGCTCGGGGCCAGCCCCTCGCATGGGTCGGCGCCCGCGAACGTTTTTAGGGCTTCGCCTTCCGCGGTCCGCCGGGTCGCGCGTCTTCGCTTTTGCCCGACAGCGCCATTTCGGTTGCTCGCAACAGCGGACCGGCGCTCAGCGGCGACCCGGTCGCCTTGACCATCCACAGATCGGGAACCACCGAGCCGTACTTCGCCATCCGCTCGAACTCCGGACCGAGCACCCCCGCCTTCTTCACCTGTTCCTCGATCTGGAAAGCGATCAGGTGGCCGAGCGGGTAGTCCGCCAGATAGAGCGGATAGGCGATCATGTGCGAATAGATCCCGAGCAGTGGAGTGTCCTTCCCGCTCAGGACCGGCTCGTAGAATCTGTTCCAGTGGTCCTTTGAAATCTGGACCACCGCGTCTCGAAGCTGGGCGGGAGTGCCGTCGGGGTGATCGTACATCCAGTGCCAAACGGCGATGTCCACCAGGGCGACGCCGGCAATTTCCCAGGTCTGCCAGAAATCGTTCAAAACACGAAAGCGATCCGACTCCGCATCCGGCTTGGCCAGCCCGAGCAGCTCCAGATCGCGCGCCTGGAACACGAACGCCAGCGCTTCGGTGAAGGCGTTGTTCGGAACGCCCTGGAGGAGGGTGTGGTCGACCTCGTAGAGCGAAAAGACCTGTTCGACGTTGTGCCCCAGCTCGTGGACGGCGACGTTGTAGCCCTTGTAGTTCATCCCATCTTTTTCGATCCGGGTGCGCAGGTGGGGAAAATCGCCGCGTCGGGCGGCGGGCATCGCATGTCCGGCTCCGCGCGCCGGGTCAACCACCACGCGCGCGGCCACGAAATCCGCCTTCGACTTGGCAAACCCGAGCTTCTGGAGGATGCGCGGAATGTCCTTGGCGAACGACTCTGGATTCGGGTACCGCTTCCGGGTGATCGCGTCGAGCTCTTTCTCCGGATGCTTCGAGCGCGGTTGAAAGCCGTTGTACCAGAGATCCTGGACCTGGAGCTTGCGGCCGAGCCGCTTTTCAATCAGCTCGGCGACCTTGGGGACGACCGGAGAGGTGAGAACTTCGGTGAGCAGCGAAACGACTCGCTCCTCGGGAATCTCGCGCCCTTCAAAGCTTCGCGCGATCGCCGTCGGCGCGATCGGCGAATAGGGATCCGCTTTCCTCGCCGCCTGGAAACTGGCGAGCAGCTTCGCGTAGCGCGTGCTCGGCTCAGGCGCGTTGCTCGCCTTCGCTTCGCGCTTTGGCGCTCCCTCTTCCACCTCTCCCGCCGGAGCCACCGCGACCGAGTTGGCGACCGGGTCCCAGTCCAGCCGCGGGTTGTCGATCACCTCGGCGGGGATCGTCTGGGTGACGATCCGCTCCATCACCTTCAAGATCAGGTTCTGCTTCTCCGCTCCCCGCGGGTCCGCGTAGTCGGCCCTGAGCTCGTCGCGCAGATTCCAGTGGCTGATCAAGCGCAACCCGCGTGGGAAGAGCCGCTCACCCCCGGCGAGCAGGTGGTGCATCCAGATGTTGTACTGGGCGATGTACAGGTCGGCGTCGGCTCCCGCCCTCGCCGCCTCTTGCTGGACCTCGGGCGGAATCCTTCGGGAGAAGCGACCGGCCAGGCGAACCTCGGCCCATTGCCGCCGGCTGTAGTCCCGGCCATGCGCAAGCCGCTCCTCCAACGAAGCGAGCGGAAAGTTGAGCAGGATCTCGAAGGCGGTTTTGGACTGGAAGAGATCCTCGGTGAGGTGGGCGGATGCATCCAGACCGGAGAGGAGCGGGTCGACGGGCAGGAGCGGCCCCAGATCCAGGTCGGTGGGCCGGCGCAATTCGCGGCCGATCTCGAGGAAATGTCCATCGAGCTGCTCGAAAGTCGCCTCCAGCCTCTGGAACGTCGCCTCGAGCAGGTTCGGGTCGGCGATGAAATGGGCCCGGATGAGCTCGCCCGCGTCGCCGTCGGTCGGGCGCCAGAGCGCGAGGACCTGATCCACCCCGCGGCTGACCCGTTCCCTTTGAGAGTCCCCATGTTTCAGGAG
>WNFB01003057.1_pt1 | contig 14679 bp, 23 predicted proteins | sample 5400501 | NCBI WGS metagenome assembly WNFB01 (sample SAMN13153341, study PRJNA577476) | soil metagenome | isolation source: 200 cm saprolite under Douglas fir tree site 2 hole 1 | place: USA:California | collected 2015-04-18
AAGATGATCGTAAAGCCTTGGGTAGAATGGTCACTCCCGCCGGGCGCGCGCAGGCGCATATTTGGGCGGCTAGCTCAGCGGGAGAGCGCTTGCCTCACACGCAAGAGGTCGTTGGTTCAAACCCAACGCCGCCCACCACCCGTTCGAGGCCCCGTCGTCTAGTGGACTAGGACGCAGCCCTCTCAAGGCTGAGATCGCGGGTTCGAATCCCGCCGGGGCTACTTTGGGCTACTTCTACAACACGGGATGGCCGATGTAGTAGTATGGGTTGGACATGCCTCATGCAGGCGACGAACTCGATATTGCTGCCGCCGCCGCGGTGGCTGGACGCTCAGCTGAAACGCTGCGGCGGTGGGTGTGGTCAGGGCGGTTGCGGGCTCACAAGCGTGGCAATAAGCTGCTCATTGCGCGCTCCGATCTCGATCGCCTCCTCGGCTCTAGTGGCATCGCGGGCGCCATGTCACTTGCCGATTGGGTCGCAGCTATCGAGAGCTCAGGCCTGAAACAGGGACCTCGCGGCGCGACAGCAGCTGACCTTGTCCTCGAGGAACGGCGGCTCCGATCCTTAGGCCGCGGCGCAGATGCCCGTACTTGACGCGAGTGTCGTCGTGGACTGCGTGGCTCCGGGAATCGACTCGTCATCGTCTGCAATGCGCACAATGCGTCGTCTGTCGTCTGAAAGGGCCGAGCTCATTGCGCCTCGCCTGCTCTTGACTGAATGCGCGAATGCGCTCCTGACAGGTGTGAAGAGAGGCAAGTGGAGCGGCGCCGCCGCCGATCTTGCTTACGGGTTCCTGGTCAAGCTTCCGTTCCGGCTCGCTGACGATGCGCACCATATGGACCGTGCCTGGGAACTGTCCAGACGCTATGACAACCACCCTATCTATGACATGGTGTATGTAGCAGTGGCTGAGGCGGCGGGCACGACGCTCATCACCGCCGACTCGACCCTGCGTTCACGGCTGACCCAATTCGCCTGGATTCGCGGCCCGGACGTTTGAATCCGATGCCGGGTTTGCTGCAGCCCCCGTCAGTGCTTCCAGCGCAGCCAACCCGGGAATTGTGGCGACGCTATGACAATAGGTGGGTGGCCTGGCAACCTTGCGCAGCCACTTAGCGGCTAGCTGTCAGCCTCAGGTCAGGTAGCGCTGCGCCAACGTCAGTCGCATATTGGCTGCCAAAACGTCGCCTTCTGCGCGGTCGTGGTGCTGAAGGCGGTCGGTTTCTTCGAGGGTCGGAATGCATACCACCTCACCGAGTTCGAGGCCGATCATGCCCGGCCATCGTCACATCTGTGACATTGGAGGTCGTGTCCCAGTAGTGCTGGGGATCGGTGCTCATCTGGGGTCCGATGTGTTTATTGATCCAACCGCGCAACGTATCGGCGTCCATTGAGTAAAGCGCGATTTGAACTTGGCCCGGCGGATAGTTGGCAAGGTACTGCGAATCGAAAGCACGATAGTGAAACACCAAAGCAGGAATAGGCTGGTTCGCCGCGTACGTCTGCCACGTGAAGTCGCTCGGACAAGAGATGCTGAAGCCGAAGTCATAGTTGACGTAGATCTGATCGGGCATGTCTTTGCAGGCAACCAGCGCCGCAGCGGGGGGAGGCGTCGGGCTGGCAGTCGCAGATGGGGCCGTCGCGGTGGGGCGGGCTGCACCTGTGGATGAAGTCGGCGCCGATCCGCATCCGAGGCAAATCAGAACCGATTCCATGACTGCCAACGATGGTCGGAGGGTCCACATGTCTTCCGATGGCTTGAACGCTCGATACGACGATTGAGTTATCTCAGCGCCGCTCGAGGACAACTGGCTGAACCGTACCTGCAAGCGCGGTTTACTGATTGCCGCCCGGAATCCCACCGCGGCTAGTCCTGCTCGCCGCCCCGGGACACGGGCTGCCGGCCAATGGGATGGCGACGGATGTGGATGCGAGCGCTAATTCTGCTATTGACACGTTGACAGGCACTGCCGATAGTCAAGGTGACGGCGACGCCGCGGGAGGCACCGAGCTCCAGAAACACGATTGCACGGGGGAGGAGCCATGGAACGGACGCTGTTCGAGCGACTTGGTGGAATCGGCGCCATCACAGCGGTCGTCGAAGACTTCAGGGACCGGGTGGCCGGAGACGACCGGATAAACCTTAAGTTCGCGAGGACGGATCTTGCGCGATTGACAAAGATGCTCATCGACCAGGTCTGCGAAGCCACGGGCGGTCCTTGTCGATATAACGGACGCAGCATGAAGGAAGCACATGCCGGGATGAAGGTCACCAAGGGTGAGTTCAGTGCCCTGGTCGAGGATCTTGTCGCGACGCTGAATCAATTCAAGGTCCCCAGCGCCGAACAAGACGAGCTCTTGGCGATCCTTGGCCCTCTGAAGTCGGACATTGTTGAGGTGGATACGAGTGAGGTTGGAACACCACTTCCAGACGAGTTCCGACCTGCGCCCGCTTTGATGGCGTAATAGGGCTGGCGCCTAGCCGTTACCCGATTCCGCGCGGGGCACTATTCGTGCACTTGTGCTCCGCGGGCCACGTGCGCCCTGGGAAGAAATTCTAGAGTTACACTCCGGCCGTGGTCTGCAAGCGCTGCGGCCAGGAAAACCCTGCTTACGCACGATTCTGCCTGGCCTGCGGCGCGGCGCTGGATGCAGAACCTGCAAAGCAAGAACGCAAATTAGTTTCGGTGCTCTTTGTGGATCTAGTCGGCTTTACGGGCCAGTCTGAACAAGCGGATCCCGAGGACGTCCGAGACAGACTGCGCGCATACCAGGTGGCCGCACAACAAACGATCGGAGCTTTTGGCGGGACGATGGAGAAGTTCATCGGCGACGCGGTGATGGCCGTCTTCGGCGCGCCCGTGTCCCATGGAGACGATGCAGAACGCGCCGTAAGAGCGGGCCTCGGTGTGCTCGAGGCTATGGGGCAATTGAGACTCCAAGCCCGCGCGGCGGTTTGCACGGGCGAGGCTGTTGTCTCCATCACGTCGGGTCCCGCAACCGGCGAGGCGCTGGCCACAGGCGACGTCGTCAATACCGCCTCCAGGCTGCAGTCCTCGGCCGCAGCGGGCAGTCTCGTCGTGGGCGAGGAGACCTACAAACTGACGCGAAACGCGATCACCTACGTGGCTCTGCCGTCCGTCGATGCAAAGGGAAGGAGGAGCCCGTGCGCGCGTGGCTGGCGGTGGCTCCTGCCCTGGCCCGTCCGGCGCGGTCCGAGGCGCCGATGGTGGGACGGGACCGCGAGCTCGCGCTACTGACCTCGATCTGGGATGGCGCCGTCGGCGACCGGCATCCGCATCTCATAACCCTGGTTGGCCCCCCTGGCATCGGTAAGTCGAGGCTGCAGCGTGAGTTCTCTCGCCGCGTCCAGGCGCAGGGAGCCGCTGTCGCCCGGGGCCGCTGCCTGCCATACGGCGAGCGCGCGGCATACGGCGCATTTACACAACTGGTGCGAGGCATCGCGGACATTTACGAGAACGATCCGCCAGATTCCGCCCGGGCGAAGCTTTCGGCGGCGATCGAGAAGTTGCTGCCGGCGACTGAAGTCGAAGAGACGACCCGCTACATCTCGCTGCTCGCAGGCCTAGGTGTCGACCAACCGGCGCGCGATCGCGATTACCTCTTTTTTGCGGCCCGGCGGCTGATCGAGGGTTTTGCCTCGATCCAGCCGCTGCTGGTCATCTTCGAGGATCTGCACTGGGCCGACCCGGGACTTCTGGATCTCATCGAATACCTCGCGACTCACATCAGGGATGAGCCCCTGGTGATTGTGGGCCTGACCAGGCCGGAGTTCATCGACCGCAGACCAGGCTGGGGTAGTGGTCTGTTCGCTCACACCACGATTGGACTGGAGCCGTTATCCAGCGCCGAGACGTTCATCCTCGCGGAACGACTAGTTGTGAAGTCGGCCGGCCTCAAAGAGGCGATCGAGCGATTGGCCGAGGCGTCCGAAGGAAATCCTCTTTTCGTGGAGGAATTGACTTCGGCACTGACCGAGGGGCACGAGCTCGGTTCCGACCTTCCGACTACAGTCAGAGCCGCGATCGCCGCTCGTCTCGATGGGCTGCCAAACACCGCTCGTGCGGTACTCCTGGATGCATCGGTGATGGGCCGGACCTTTTGGCGCGGCGTACTCTCTGCCCTTCGCGGCCAGCGAGAGCTGGACGAGGCTCTGGCTGCACTGGAAGTCCGGGACTTCATCCGTCGCGTGCCATCGAGCAGGGTCCGCGGCGATATCGAGTATCTCTTCAAACACATGCTCATCCGGGACGTCGCCTACGCCACGCTTCCCCGGTCACTGCGCCGCGAGCGCCACGCGGCCGTCGCAAGATACATCGAATCCGCAGCTGGTCAGGCAAGGGATCTGGCCGCGTTTCTGGCACATCATTGGCGAGAGGCCGGGGAGCCCAACAAGGCCGTCGACTATTTGATGCTCGCTGCCGAGCAGGCGCTCGACGGCTGGGCGCTCGAGGAGGCGGTCTCTCACTTCAATGCCGCACTCGACCTGGCGGCTGACGACGCCACCCGCCGCCGAATCCGGCTGGCGCGCGGGCTCGCCCGATCAAGGCTCGACGACTACCAGGCTGCGATCGACGATCTGGGAGAGCTGCTGCCGGAGCTGAGCGGTCGTGAGCGCGTAGAAGGACTGCTGGGATGGAGTTGGGGAACCGAGTGGACGGAGCGCAGCGAGGAGACGATCGCCGGAGCCCAAGAGGCACTCGAGCTCGCGCACGCAATTGGAGATGAGGAGCTTGTGGCCGTGACGACGGGCCGCGTGAGCCAGGCTCTCGCGATGCGGGGACATCCGGGTGACCTCGACCGCGCAGCGGAACTGGGCCAGAAGGCGCTGGACATCTGGGTCCCGGGCAGCAGGTCTTGGGATCTCATCAACCATCAACACATGTTTGGCGAACAGCTCTACTGGATGGGGCGCCTGGCTGAGGCCGGCGATCTGATGGCCGTGGTGATGGAGTCGGAAGCCGATCCGTTGAGTCTCCAAGCGCGCCTTAGGAGCGCGTCACTAAGGGCCATGGTTCTCACCTCGACTGGGCGTTATGAAGAAGGCCTTGCATTGTTCGACCAGACGCTCGCGCTTGCGCAAAAGCTCGGCCGGTCGACCCGCATCGTGCAGAACTACTCGACGCTCCCGCTGCGTGACCTGTTTGATCTGGATGAAGCAAAGCGCCGCACAGAGGATGCGTTGGTCGGTGCCGAGTTGCTAACCGGATTCACCATGCCGAGGGCGATGGCAATGGCCGACCTCGTGCAAACCGCCTTGTTGCAAGGTGACATCGCGACCGCGGAGAACACGTGGCGGATCCAATGGGAGGATTCGATCAACACGAGGGGCTGGGCCCGCTGGCTGGTCAGCTGCCGCTTGGCCGCCGCGAAAGCAGAGCTGGAGCTTTTGACGGGTCGGACCGAGAATGCGATCGAGTGGGCACGAAAAACGATCGATCTATGCGTACCGGTGCACCGCGTGAAATATGAGATTGCCGGCCGGGTGCTGCTCGGGCGGGCGCTCGTGGGCTCAGGAAAAGGCGCAGGAGCGATGCCCGAGCTGCGCCTCGCCGTCGTGCAGTCGGTTCGGCTTGGAAGCCCTTCAGTGCGCTGGCAGGCGCAGGCGGCCCTCGGCAGGGCTCTATATGCGACGGGCGACGACAACGGAGCCGAGCAAGCCTTCGCGGAGGCCGCGAACGTCATTCGCGCGATGGCCAACGGGCTGGCACCCGCGCGTGCAGCCAGATTCCTGGCTGCGGAGCCGATCCGCGAGGTCTTGGGAGGCTCAACAACGCCGGTCTGACCCTCGCAGGAAGTTCATGAGAACCTGAGCCGCGGTTTCGTAGGTGTCGCCTCGAATCCCGCCGGGGCTACCAATCTTTCCAATCAACCCGTATCCCACGGAACGATACTGGGCCGGTGTTCGGCCGCCTCGCGTTAATCAGTGCCGGACTGCTCGCGGCAACGGTGCCAGCAACAGTAGGCATATGGCACCGTTATGGCAGGGCCGCGGGAGTGCGTTTTGCGACCGGCTCCTTAGCCGTCGTTTTGACCCAACACGCTCTTGTCGCGGTGGCAGCCAAGCGAAAAAAGGCGCGCCTGACACCCATTGACGCAATGACCCTCAGCCGTGGCTTGGCAGCCGCTCTGCTGGTTGGGTTGCTTGCGTCCGGCGTGCGCCACCGCAATGGCCTCGCCGGATGGATGGGCTGGTGTTCGATGGTGTATGGCTCCATCGTGTGCGACTGGCTGGACGGACCAATCGCTCGTCGGACAGGTGCCACGAGCGATTTGGGCGCCCTGCTTGACCTCGAGAGCGACTCATGGCTCACCCTGGCTGCGGGAGCGTCGGCAACCGCTTGGGGTGGTCTGCCCGCTTATTGCCTGGCCGCGCCATTGGTGCGCTACATCCTTCTATTGATGGCGCTGCGCAAACTCCCCTACTCGAAGATCTACTTAGACGAGCCGCCTTGGGCCCGCCAGACCGGCATCGCACAGGGAGCGCTGTTTACCGCTGCGCTGGCCCCCTTCGGCGGCCGGGCCACCCGCTTTGCGCTGCGCGTTGCGACTCCGATCGTTGCGCCATTGCAACTGCTGGTGATGATGCTGCTCTACCGTCGTTTGCGAAGGAGGTACGGGACATGAAGACGCGCGATATCCCATCGTTTCGTGCCGAGCTGATTGGTTGGGCCGCCTTTTTGGTGTTCGTTGCGGGAGTATTCGGACTCCGCCGGGCACTCGATCGCCGTTGATCAAGACGGCAGGCCGAGTGGCGTGGCTGATCACACCAGTCCTAGTCGCCGGGATCGGTCAGGTGGTGATCCTTAAGACGGGATTACTGCCCGGCCTGGCGGTGCCTCTTGATTTTGGATTGCACTTGCGGGGACAGCCGGTGCTTGGACCACGCAAGACATGGCGCGGCGTGATCATCATGACGACGCTATCGGCGATGACAGCTCGAGCACAGGCTATGGCTGCTCGTCGCAGCCCACGGTTGCGTGCCATCTGCCCCTTCGACTACCGGCAGGTCAATCCCTGGCTTTTGGGCGGAACACTCGGACTCGGATATTGCATTGCCGAGTTACCCAACAGTTTTGTGAAGCGGCGGTTGGGCATCCCTCCCACGCATACGTCGCAGCGATTGGCGTGGCTCCAATACTTGATTGACCAGTCGGATTCGGTGGCTGGCTGCCTTACAGCTCTCAGGTTCTTTTACAGGCCGACGTGGACCGAAGCAGGTCTAGCTTTAGCAACCGGTCTCGCCCTCCACGTTGCCGTCGACCAACTCATGCACGCTTTAGGAGTCAAACGGCGTGACTACAAGCCAAGCCAAATGATCCCGAGGGCGCTCGCCACCGCAGGCACGGGCAAGTTGTCCAGACCGTAGCCAATGCTGCTTTCGATGGTGGTGAGGACGGCGGCGGCTGCGATTGCGGCGAACAAATGCGGTCCTCCCGTCGCGGCGCCAATCAGCACGCCAACGGCAGAAGTGACGATGTAGAAAGCCACGCCTCCTGAGATGGTCTTATGACCGCCGACGACAGCCCACCCAACCCCTTTCATGCGAGTGCCCACGAGCGCCGCGGCGGGGTCGGCGAGGCCCAGCACGAGAGCGGCGTAAGCAATGGCACCTGGGTGATGCCAGCCGACCAGAACTGCCAGTAGCAGTCCCGCCGGGAAAACCAGCGCACCCACGCTGGCCCGGTCAACGGCATGGACGCTGCGCAGCAGGTTTCGCCCGCGAGTCAAGACAAGTACGGCGGTGAACAGAACTGCTAGCACGATGAGCTCTGGGAGTTGGAGAAACAAAGGAAGGAACGCGATCGAAACGGCGCCGACGGCGTGCGCGATTCGCCTCGTGGTTTCGGGTCCCAAGCCGCGCCGAAAGCCGATCTCGACAGCTACCAGCAGGCCGCCCTGCGCTACTGCGGTCAAGAGCACGGGGATTGGCCTGACGCCCACGGGATAGATAGTCCACTGCTGCAATCAGTTTGGCCAGTGGACCTTCGGTGGCCGAGCCCTGGTTCAGGCACAAATACGAAGAAGATGAATACGGCATTGGAAATGGACGTCCGCCGGCGTTGGCTCCACGGTCATCTCTTTGCGTTACCCGTTATCTGTGCAACGCCCCGAATCCTGCCCGGGCTACTTCATCTGATGCGCGCCGTGGTAGCATCACGCATCATGCGCACTACGATCGATCTCGACGCCACGGTCGTCAAGGAGCTCAAGCGCCGTAGCAAGAGCGCGGGCAAGAGCATGGGTCAGCTCGCTTCCGAGCTGCTGGCCACGTCTCTTAAGGAGCATGCCGGGCGTCCACGGAAGCCCGATGGCCTGGCGTGGATCGCCAAGGACTTGGGCCGGCCTTTGGTTGATCTCGAAGACAAGGAGGCAGTGAGGGCCCTATTCGACGCGCGCCGATGAGCGCCACCGTCGACGCCAACATCCTCGTCTACGCAAGTAATCAGAGCGATCCCGCATACCCGCAGGCCATTCAGCTGGTCACGCGCCTGGCGGCTGGACCCGACCTTCTGTATTTGTTCTGGCCCGTTGTACTGGGATATCTGCGCATCGTTACGCACCCGGCGATCCTCCCGAAGCCGCTTAGCGCACGCGACGCGACCGCCAACGCCGAAGCCCTTCTCCAGCGGCCGCACGTGCGTACACCAGGCGAGGCGGAAGGATTCTGGGAGCTGTTCCGTCAAACGAGCCGCGACCAGGCGCGCGGAAACGACGTGCCCGATGCCCACCTCATCGCGTTGATGAGGCAGCACGGCGTACGGCGGATCTACAGCCGAGACATCGGGCTCCGCCGGTACGCCGATGTGGATGTGGTCGACCCTTTCGCGCCGCCCGGTGGTGGACGCCGAAGCCGACGCTCTGCGAGCTGAGGAGTTCGTCGAGGCGGTTCGAACTACAGCGTCCCGGTTGCGTTGACTAAATCAAGAGAATTTATTGCCGTTTAGGCGAACCTGATCGACCAGTCTTGGCAGGGGTTCCATCGCGAAGAAAGCCGACGACGCGGCCCTCCACCTCAGCCACGCGGCAATGTGCAGTCATCCCGTGGGCGCTTGCCGGTGAAGCACATGTCCACCGCAGAGTGCTACAATGTGCTACATGGAAAAGGTAGGAATCAGGGAGCTTCGTCAGAACGCTAGTGCCGTGTTGCGCCGCGTCGCTGCAGGCGAGGTCGTCGAGGTGACCGACCGGGGCCGAGCCGTGGCGCGGATAGTGCCTATGCATGAGGCGAGCAGGCTTGAACAGCTTCAGGCCGAGGGACGAGCGAGCGGCGCGACGGCAGATCTGCTCGACGTCAAGTCGGTGCCGCGGACCGCTGGGAGGCCATTTCTATCAAAGATCCTGGCTGGCATGAGGGCAGATGAGCGCTGACGTTGCCTATCTCGACACCTCAGCGGCGGTGAAGCTCCTGATGACTGAGCGAGAGTCACCTGCTTTGCGCAGGTGGCTTCGCCGGCGGCCTGCTCGCGCATCAGCAGCGTTGCTGAGGGTCGAACTGGTGAGAGTCGTGCGGCGCGCTGGTTTGCCGCGCCTGATTCCGGAAGCCCGAAAGCTATTAGCCGGTGTCCATCTAATCCGACTCGATGACGCCCTTCTCGACCGTGCAGCCGACCTCGATCCGCTTGAGCTGCGATCGTTGGACTCGATCCATCTGGCGGCTGCTGTAAGCCTTGGCGAGGATCTGGCGGCGGTGGTTTCATACGACGAGCGATTGCTGGCTGCAGCCACGTCTCTCGGGTTGCCGACAGCGACGCCTTCCTGACCAGGCACGTACCCTCTACCGGCTACAACGGCGCCTAGACGTCCGTGGGGGTGGAGCCGTACTTCCCCGACCACTCCTCTAATCCCGTCCACACGAAATCCTGGCGATCTTCCACCGGGTCGCCGACTCGTACGCCCACACCTGCACTGGGCAACGGCGGCTGAGCGCCACTCGGCGCGAAGAGTCCGCCGAGGATTTCAGACAACCTGGTTGCGTTGAGCCAGGCACCGATTAGGCCCGACGGCAGCGCGACGATCACGTTTGCCGTTCCCTCGACGAGCTCGCACATCCGATTTCCGGACCGGTCGCCGATGTCCTGTCGATAGCCCGCGTAACAGCCGATTTGGAGACTGTCAACTTCCAGTAGCCTCGGGAAGAGCGCGAGCAAACTCATCCAGCCTCGAGAAACGATTTCTGGATCGACCTCGCCGGCCGCGTCACCCGGAACATCGTCGTACGACGGTCCGTCCATCTCCACCGGCGTGACGTACCAATGACGTTGTCAGGCTGGTCATGAGCCGCGACCATCAAGCCGAGAGGCATGGCGACGACGCTCGTGGTCGGTAGTGCGCCACGCGGGGCGCGCACGCAGATCATGTGGACTCGTCGGTGCTTGATCTGCTCGGTCTGCGCCGTTTGACCCACAAGACCTTCCAGGAACCGCTTGCTGCCGCATCCCGCGGCGACCACGGTCGCCTTAGTTTGGAGAATGACCTCCCCGGCTGTGCCGGGGACACTCACGGCAATGGACCCTACCCGCCTGTCGTTGAAACGCGGGGTGGCACGACCATGAAGAATCCGCTCGTGGTGGCCATTGCTGAGGACCTCGACAAGGCGACGCTTGGCAACGCTTCGGTCCGGCAATCGGACTGCGCTCAGGCCGAGCGGCGCGACGAATCCCGTAGGCAACGCGGCCGGGGGGAGACCCTCAAAAGCCGGCATGTTCGGGGGCGGAATCAGGACCCAGTCATGGCTGAGCTCGAGACCGCGCTGCTCCAGGTAGGGCTGCACGACGTCGGCTGAAGCGCGCGGGAGCTCTGGACCGAACATACCAAAACCGGTGTTGAGGTAGCCGTGTGAGTGAATCGTCTGTCCTGATCCCAGATCACCGTCGCTCACCAGGGCGCACGAGTAGCCTTCCGCGACCAAAGCGTTGAGGGCGACCAGCCCCTGGATGCCACCACCGACGATGACCACGTCAAGCTGAGTGCTGCTCAAAGGACTGCCAGCTGGACGACCACTGGGCCTGGCGTGGTCTCGGAAATCAAGGCGTGGTGCGGAGCGCGCGCCGGCGCGAGATGCTCGCGCTGCTCCTCCTCGGCGCGGGCGTTGTAGTAGGCGATCGCCCCCATTGGACACATACCGATCAGCCCAAGTAGAAGCCAATCCCATTTCCGGTCTGATCTGCGCATCCCAACCACCTTTTAGTGATTACCTAAATTAATTAGAGGCATCCTCTGATTGATAGTGGTACCCTATCGGCAATGGTTAAGGCTGTCAAGGCCCATCGCTCATACAACGGGACGCTGCGCCAGGAGCAGGCTCAGATGACCAGGGGCCGCATCCTCGACGCTGCTCGAAGACTCCTGATCAACGGGACCTACAGCAGCGTGACGATGGAGGACATCGCCGGCGAAGCCAGGGTTTCGTACCAGACGGTGTATGCGATTTTTGGTACCAAGCTCCGACTGGCACAAGGCCTCATTGAGATTGGGTTCCCTCACGTCGCTGAGGCCTTGAAGGTGTTCGATCAGCTAGGCCCGTCGGCCCACCCCGAATTGGGGCTTCGCACGAGCGCACGCGTTTCTCGGCTCATTTATGAGCTCTGCGCTGACCTCCTCCGTTTCATGCGGGAGTCAGGCGATCCGGGCCTGCTCCAGCGCTACCGGGATAGGGAGGAGGAGCGATTGACCGGCATGATCCAGCACGGCGTGCCTACATTGTTGGAGAGAAGGGGCCGGCTGCGCGCCGGCATATCGCCTTCGGAGGCTATGGCCGTGATCTGGGCGTTGAGCGGACCCGACCAGTACATCCAACTGGTCTTCGACAGAGGGTGGACGCCGGCGCGCTACGAGGAATGGCTCGGGGACGCGCTGGTCAACATGCTTCTGGAGCCGCGGTCGTTAAGAGCCGGCCGCCTTCTGAAGCCCACGAATTGACTCGATCATCCCGAGATGCCGGCTCAGGTGCTCGAGGTAGATGAGGACGTTGTCGAGCTTCGTGTCGCCGTCCGGTTCAACCTTCGGAACCGCCAGCAACTGCTCATCAGTTATGAGCGTGATCGCCTCCTCTGCGTATGCGAAGGCAAGCGTGGCGTAGCCGATGACGTCCGTCTGAACCGGGAACCGCATCGCTTCCGCCGCCTCGTCCGACATCTCGGTTCCGGTGTCTCGCCGGCCCATCGATTCCGAAACGAGGGACCATCGAGCCGTCAGGGATTCCCTGTCCCATACCTGTGGGCGCGGCTCATGAGCCAAGGCCCTGTGAAAGTAAGAGGCGAAAACGTCGTCCCAGCGGGCCGCGTGCCACAGCTGCCAGGCGACCGAGTGAAGACTTGGACCCGCGCTCCACGCAAATTGCTCGGGAGTCAGCTCTTCCGCGGCGTTCAACAGCCGCTGGTGCGTCAACTTGTAGAAGCGCAGGAGAGTCCGGCCCAGAGAGCGCGGCTGGGCAGCCATCAGGCGCTTTTTTGGCGGACCTCTTTGAGGCGAGTCGCGATGAGCTTTTTGACGAGCGACCTGGGAAGCGGCTTGTCGATCGGGAAATGCAGCGACCCGGCCGTGCTCTCGTGGCCGGCCAGATCATCTGACAGCTCCCCAAGGACGGATCCGCTATGAGGCAGGTACGCCAGGTGGTTCTTGAAGGCGGCAAAGCCGGCGATCACCTTCCCCTCCAGCCGGAAGGCCGGCATGCCGTACGAGATGCATTCCTCGGCGTGCGGGATGATGCCGTGAATCGTGTCTCGCAACGCTTGTAGGGTCGTCCGCTTCGGCTCGTCCAGCGCCGCCAGGTAATCGTCGATTCCTCGAAGTGTCGCCACCTAAGGCTATTGTCGATCGATGAGCAAGGTCCTTGTCACGGGGTCCTCGGACGGTTTGGGTCTGCTGGCCGCGCAGCGATTGCTTGCCGCCGGTCACGAGGTGATCCTCCACGCCCGCAACCAGGGCCGCGCCCGCGACGCGCAGAACGCGGCGCCGAAGGCACACGGCGTCGTGGTCGGTGATCTCGCGAGCATCGCCGAGACTCGGGCTCTCGCCGATCAGGCCAACCGCCTGGGACCGTTCGACGCGGTCATTCACAACGCCGGAGTCGGTGATCGGGAGCACCGAATCGAGACGGTCGATGGTCTCGAGCACATCTTCGCCATCAACGTGCTTGCGCCGTACCTACTCACCGCGCTCATAAAGCCACCCCAGCGCCTTGTCTACCTGAGCTCCGGCATGCATTACGGGGGCACTCCGGATTTCACGGACCTGCAGTGGAAGCGGCGGCGGTGGAACGGGTCTCAGGCTTACTCCGACTCCAAACTGTTCGATGTCATGCTCGCGTTTGCGTTGGCAAGGCGCTGGCCCGCGGTGAGGTCTAATGCCGTCGACCCTGGCTGGGTCGCTACCAAGATGGGTGGGCGGGGTGCGCCGCGAGATTTCGACAGCGGTTCCGAAACGCAGGCGTGGCTTGCGGTCAGTAGCGACGCAGCCGCGCTGGTGAGTGGCGCGTACTTCTATCACAAGAAGCGCCAGGAGGTTAATCCTGCCGCAGGTGACATCTACACCCAGGATCGGCTGCTCGCGGCGTGTCAGGAGCTGACGGGCACATCGATGCCGGCAGCCGCGCTCGCCTAGAGGCCGCAGACGAATTTGTGAGCCTGGTCATCACCGCTGAGCCTTTCGACTCAGCTGACGCGCGGCGATTGATTGCTGGCCTCGACGCCGGCCTCGCTGAGCTCTATCGGCCCGAGCAGCGCTTCGGTCCGAACCTCAAGCCCGACCATCTCGAAGAAGGCCGCGGCACGTTTCTCGTCGCGCGTGATGGCGAGCAAGCGGTGGCCTGTGGCGCCATCCGCCTCCTCGACCCAATCAGCGCAGAGGTGAAGCGGATGTACGTCGAGCCGGGGCAACGAGGCAGGGGAGTGGGGAAGGCCGTGCTCACAGCTCTCGAGGCAGCCGCGCGGCAGCTCGGCGTTGAGCGCCTCGCTCTCGAAACCGGCACTTTCCAGCATGCCGCGATCGCGCTCTATAAGGGCGCCGGTTTCACACAGATCGATTGCTGGGGCGAGTACGCGTCCTCGCCCACCAGCATCTGCTTCGAGAAGAATCTCTGACGCTAGACCCCGATGTCCTTGCGCACGAAGCGCGCCGAGGCCAGCCCAAGAGCAGCCACGACGATTGCCACGACGACCAGCGTGTCGAGGACCAGAAGTCCATGCAGCAACGGAGTGCCGTAGTAGTAGAAGAGGGAGCGCCGTCTTCGAGCAGCTGCGAACCTTGCATGAGCGACCTCAGCCGGCAAAGCCGGCGATGGCCAGTGTCCACCAGAACGTCGGCACCGCAGCCATGGCCGAGCGCGACGGCCAGGCCCCGGTCCCCTCCCGCCCTTCGGCGACCTCCCCATGAATGGGGAGGAGGCCGCCCGTGCGTTCAGCCCCCTGCGATCGCTCCGATGATGAGGTACGGCTCCCGACCCGCCGCCACCTCCTGCGGAAGTGGGGCATCTGGCGACTCGTCAGACAGGTCCTCCTCGCAGGCGAAGAACCTCAGCATCGCCCTGCGGCGCTTGGTCGTCTGGTCCCGAATGGTGCCCCGCAACATGGGGTACTCCGCCTCGAGGGCGTCGAGCAGCGAGCGCTGGCTCACCAGCCCATCGACCTGCAGCTGCACTTCTCTCCCAACACCCG
>WNFB01003058.1_pt1 | contig 14679 bp, 16 predicted proteins | sample 5400501 | NCBI WGS metagenome assembly WNFB01 (sample SAMN13153341, study PRJNA577476) | soil metagenome | isolation source: 200 cm saprolite under Douglas fir tree site 2 hole 1 | place: USA:California | collected 2015-04-18
GACCAAGTGGATTTCCCGGAGCATTGCCGCAACTTGGCCACATCGCTGCCGTCTGCCGAACCTGCTCGGTTGCGAGTCCTGAGTCGAACCGGAACGGCGCATTGGGCGACCAATGCAGAACCGCAGGGAACACTCCAAATCGCACCGGCGTTGTCGTGCGGGGTTTTGAACCATCGCCGGAAGGTCCCGAAAAAGGGACGGGAGAGCGTCGATGACCACCAAGTCCGAGCCGCAGGTCGGCGGGGCTCTTTACGCGCTGGTCGCGGCGATCAAGAATTCGCCCATCGTCGTGCGGCTCACCGCGCGGCGGTGGCGGTCACGCGACTGGGAGAGCGTGCGCAACTCCCCCGACGTCGACGCCTTCGTCCTGGCATGGATTGCCAGCCATGTCCGCGGCGCTCGGCGCGCACCGCGCATGTTCATGTGAGCGATCGGGACTTACCGCGTCGGCCGGTTGACATTTTCGCTGCACCGCCGCAAAGCCTGACCCTGCCCGGGAGGCGGGAGGTTTCGATCGTGGCATGTTCAAGCGGATTCTGATCGCCAATCGCGGCGAGATCGCCTGCCGGATCATCAAGACCGCGCGCCGCATGGGCATCGAGACGGTCGCGGTCTATTCCGAGGCCGACCGGGACGCGCTGCACGTCGAGATGGCCGACGCGGCGGTGCCGATCGGGCCGCCGCCGGCATCCGAAAGCTATCTCGTCATCGCCAAGATCATCGCCGCCTGCAAGGCGACCGGCGCCGAGGCGGTGCATCCGGGCTATGGCTTCCTGTCCGAGCGCGCGGAGTTCGCCGAGGCGCTGGCGGCGGCCGGCATCGTCTTCATCGGGCCCAATCCGGCGGCGATCGCGGCGATGGGCGACAAGATCGAAAGCAAGAAGGCCGCCGCCAAGGCCGGGGTCTCCACCGTTCCCGGCCATCTCGGCGTGATCGCGGACGAGCAGCAGGCGGCGAGGATCGCAGACGAGATCGGCTATCCCGTGATGATCAAGGCGTCGGCCGGCGGCGGCGGCAAGGGCATGCGGATCGCGCATTCCAAGGCCGAGGTCGCCGAGGGCTTCGCGCGCGCGCGCTCGGAGGCGAAATCCTCCTTCGGCGATGATCGCGTGTTCGTCGAGAAATTCATCGTCGATCCCCGCCATGTCGAGATCCAGGTTCTCGGCGACAAGCACGGCAACGTCATCCATCTGGGCGAGCGCGAGTGCTCGATCCAGCGCCGCAACCAGAAGATCGTGGAGGAAGCGCCGAGCCCGCTCGTCGATGCGGCGACACGCCGGCGCATGGGCGAGCAGGCGGTCGCGCTGGCCAAGGCGGTGGGCTACGACTCCGCCGGCACCGTCGAGTTCGTCGCCGCGCAGGACAAGAGCTTCTATTTCCTGGAGATGAACACGCGGCTGCAGGTCGAGCATCCGGTGACCGAGCTCGTCACCGGCATCGATCTGGTGGAGCAGATGATCCGCGTCGCCGCCGGCGAGAGGCTTGCCCTCGCGCAGCAGGACGTGACGCTTAAGGGCTGGGCGGTCGAGACCCGGGTCTATGCCGAGGATCCGACGCGCAACTTCCTGCCGTCGGTCGGCCGGCTCGTCCGCTACCGCCCGCCGGCGGAGCGGAGCGCCGACGGCGTCACGGTGCGCAACGACACCGGCGTCTACGAAGGCGGCGAGATTTCGCTCTACTACGATCCCATGATCGCCAAGCTCGTCACCCATGCGCGGACGCGCGGACAGGCGATCGCGGCGCAGGCCGATGCGCTCGACGCCTTCGCCATCGAGGGCATTCGCCACAATATTCCGTTCCTCGCGGCGCTGATGCAGCACCCTCGTTGGCGGGAGGGACGGCTGTCGACCGCGTTCCTGGCGGAGGAATTTCCCGGCGGCTTTCATCCGATCCCGCCGCAAGGCGAGACGGCGCGCGTGCTGGCGGCGGTCGGCGCCGCGATCGACCACGTGCTCGGCGAGCGCCGGCGCCGCATCAGCGGCCAGCAGCCGGGACGCACGGTCACCCGCGAGCGGCGACGCGCCGTGCGGCTCGGCGAGAGCGAGATCGCGCTCGACATTGCGCGCGCCGATCCCCGGCCTGCCGCAGATCCCCCCTCGAGCGGGCCCAATCCGGGGACCGCCGACTTCCGCGGCGAGGCGATGGCGGTGCGCTTCGTCGGCGGCGCCGACGAGACGCCGCACATCCTGGCGTCGGACTGGAAAGCCGGGGATCCGCTGTGGTCGGGCACCTTCGACGGCCGGCCGATCTCGGTGCAGGTGCGCCCGGCGCTCAACGGCTTCGATCTCTGCCATCGCGGGGTCGAGACCCGCGCCTACGTCTATACCGAGCGCGAGGCCGCGGCGGTGCGCCTGATGCCGGCGAAGAAGGCCGCCGATTCCGGCAAGGCGGTGCGCTGCCCGATGCCCGGCCTGGTGGTCTCGATCGCCGTGGCCGCGGGCCAGGAGGTCAAGGCCGGGGAGACGCTGGCGGTGATCGAGGCGATGAAGATGGAGAACGTGCTGCGCGCCGAGCGCGACGGCGTGGTGAAGGCGATCAAGGCCAGGCCCGGCGACAGCCTTGCGGTCGACGCGGTGATCATGGAGTTCGCCTGATCGCCCAGCCCGCCGGGCGCGGAGCTTCATCGTACCACCGGCATACGGACGCCCGTGACGCTGCACTTCGCCTATGGATCGAACATGAGCCGCAGCCTCATGGGCGCGCGCTGCCCGGGCGCGCGGGCGCTCGGCACCGCCACGCTGTCGGGCTGGCGCTTCGTGATCGGCCCGGAAGGCTTCGGCTCGATCGCACCGCAGCCCGGCGGCCTGGTCCGCGGCGTGCTGTGGCGGTTGACCGCGCGCGATCTCGCGGCCGTCAACGCCTACGAGAGCGTCGATTGCGGGCTTTACCAGCGGCGACGCCTGCCGGTGCGGTACGGCGATCGGCGAGTCTCGGCCCTCGTCTACATCGCGCGCCAGGACGGCGAGGGGACGCCGCGGCCGGGCTATCTTCGCGTGGTGGTCGAAGCGGCACGCGATTGGGAACTGCCGGAATCCTATGTCCGTTCACTCATGCGATGGTCGCCGTCCGGATGGCGCGGCGCCCGCGCGCCGAGCACCGGGGAGATCGGATGAGCGCGCAGCTGATCCGTCACGTCGTCGTCCGCGGCCGCGTGCAGGGCGTCGGCTACCGCGCTTGGACCGAATACGCCGCCCTTGAGCGAGGCCTCGAGGGTTGGGTGCGCAACCGGCGGGACGGCTCGGTCGAGGCGGTGTTCGCCGGGCCGTCGCATGCGATCGACGCCATGATCGCGGCCTGCCGGCGCGGCCCGCCCGGCTCGGCCGTCGATGCGGTCGACGAGCGCGACGGGTCGCAATCCGATCTGGCGGCGCGCCGTCGCGGCGAGCGCTTCTCGGTGTTGCCGACCGTGTGATCGCCGCCGGCCCCGCTGCTTAGGCCGGCGGCATGAGCCCTTGCCGTTCGGGGGCCTCAGCTTGCGGGCCGGGCACGAATGTGGTGGTTCCGAATAGCCGCTCGAATTCGCGCCGCAGCGCGCTATCGACCTCCGACATCGCGACCGGCAGGCCGAGATCGGCGAGGCTGGTGACGCCGTAGCGCGGCTCGGAGACGCCGCACGGCACGATGCCGGCATAATGCGCGAGATCGCAGTCGACGTTGAGGGCAATGCCGTGGAGCGTGACCCAGCGCTTGATGCGGACGCCGATCGCCGCGATCTTGTCCTCGCGCCCGGCGCCCTTATCCGGCCGCCGCACCCAGACCCCGATGCGATCCTCGCGCCGCTCGCCGTCGACATCGAAGCCGGCGAGCGTGCGGATGATCCATTCCTCGAGGGTGGCGACGAACCGGCGCACGTCCGGGCCTCGGCGCTTGAGGTCGAGCATCACGTAAGCCACGCGCTGGCCCGGACCATGATAGGTGAATTGGCCGCCGCGCCCGCTTCTGTGCACGGGAAAGCGCGCCGCGATCAGCTCTGCGGGCTTGGCGCTGGTGCCGGCGGTGTAGAGCGGCGGATGCTCGATCAGCCAAACGAGCTCGCCCGCGCGGCCCGCGGCGACGGCGGCGGCGCGCGTCTCCATCGCCGCCACGGCCGCCTCGTAGCCCACGAGGCCGTCGTCGATCCGCCACTCGACCGCAGGCGAACCGGGCGGCGGCGGAAGCCCGACCGTCACATCGTCGCGCCCGTTAACCATCCCGTAACCATACCGTGATGACCTGACGCCTCCGCTGACCCAAAGGACCATCCGCACGTGCCGACGCTCGACAAGGTTGCCATCGACATCCAGGTGGTGCTCGGCACCACCGCCATGCCCATTCACCAGGTCCTGCGGCTCGGCCGCGGCGCCATCATCGAGCTCGAAGCGTTCGAGGACGACGAGGTCTCGATCCTCGCCAACAACTTTCCCGTCGCCAAGGGCACGGTGATCGTGAGCGGAAACCGCATTGCGGTGGAAGTCAAGGAACTTACCCCGCGGCTTGCAGATATGCGTTGAGCGTGCGGAGCGCACCTGCTTGGCCGGCGGCGGCCCTTGTTCGGCGGGGGGTGATTTGTTACATCGAGCGCCGTCGTCTCGACGCCGGGCCACGAGGCCCGCGTTTCATCCCAGCTGCGGTCGTGGCGGAATTGGTAGACGCACTAGCTTGAGGTGCTAGCGGGGCGACCCGTGGAGGTTCGAGTCCTCTCGACCGCACCAAACCAGCATGAGGTAGACCTATACGGCGCCCTACCGCGGCAGGGCCGCGTCGCCAAGCTGCGCGGCGTACAGGTCTGGAGCTACGACGGAAAGACCGAGCATCGCGGCTGCTCGATCACGCTCGGGCAGCGACCAACGAGCGGAAACCGCTCGTCAGCGCACCCGCGACGCGTTCAAATCGGTCGGCGGCCGCGCCACCGACAGCTGATGGCCGAAGGCGCGCTGCTGCCGCTGGGCCGGCCAGGCCCCGAAGAAGCCGCCGGTCGCGAATGGGCTCGGCCTCGATGCGACGGTGGTGGGATTTTTCTTGCGTACGATAGTCGGCTTCTCCCGATGTCCCAGCTGGAACGGCCGGGAATACTTGAAATTGTAGGCAGCCGGCACCGGCAGCACGTCGGCTTCCGGCGACACGGCATAGGCTGCCGCGCTCGGCCACGGGATCGCCGGCGGCTGCGCGTCCTGCACGGTTTGCCGCTCGAAGGTCTGCGCCATCGCCACCTTGATCACCGGCCCGAACTGCTCGATGCCGAAATTCGCCGGGCTCGGTGCCGCCAGCACCGGCTCCGGCTCGTCCAAGCCGACCACCAGGGTGCGCGGCCACAACTTCTGCTCCGGCGTCCGGCGCGCGACCCACTGGTCGGGCGCGGTCACCGTCTTCGGCCGGTCGGCGGCCGCCGGCACCACGTGCACGATCTTGAAGCCGCGGGCCTTGAGCTCCTTGAGGATCTCCGGGAACGCGAGGGCGGTGGCGGGCTGGATGTCGTGCAGCAGCAAGATGCCCTTGCCGCGCGCCTCGATCCGGCTGATGGCGCGCCGCGCGACCTCGCGATTGTTGATATGGGTCCAGTCGTCGGCGAGGAAATCCACGCTCCAGGTCATGTCGCCGTGGGCGGCGAGATATTGCTCGACCGAGTTCTGCCGCAGCAGGCCGGGAATGCGAAAGAAGCGGGCGACCGCCTTCGGATCGCCGAGCGCGGCCTCCAGCGACGCGAAGCCATCCTCGATCTCCCGCGCCGCCTGATCCACCGACATCTTGTGGAAGGTGAAGGGGTGGGTCTGGCTGTGGTTGGCGACGGTGTGGCCCTCGTTGTAGATGCGCCGCACGACCGACGGGTAGCCGCGCACCATGCGCCCGACCATGAAGAACGTGGCCTTCACGCATTCGGAGGCGAGCGTGTCGAGGATGCGGTTGGTGTAGGGCGGCAGCGGGCCGTCGTCGAAGGTCAGCACCACCTCGCGGTCGTTGAGCGGCAGCGTCTCCCCATACTGCATGGAGCCGACGCGCGGGTGCTCGTCCGGGTCGACCGTGATGGTTCGGCTCACGCCGAGCGCGCCGGGCGGGCACTGCTGCGCGCTCGCCGTCCCCATGGCGAGAACGGACGCCAGCAAAATCGATGCAGCAACGGTGCTACGCATGCCCCCGCTTCAACCCCGACTTTTCGACAGGCCCGGAGTTACGCCCAGGCACGTTTGGTGAGACCCCATACTCTACAGAAACACTAGGGGGAGGCAATTTAATGACCCCTTAATGGCGCCGATTAGGGACGATTAATTCAACCTGTGACGAAGATATCACGGTGCCATGAAACCTCCCGCGGATGTCAGCGCGGCACCGGAACGACATTGCGGTAATCGCGGCTTTTGAGCGCGCGCAGGAAGGCCGGCAGCATGGCGGCGGTCTGCCGCTTGGTATCATGGAACAGCACGATGCCGCCGCGAGTGGCCTCGAGCCGCCGCAGCACGAGCTCCAGCTCGTATTGCGGCGACATCGCGATCCAGTCGCCGGCCCAGAGATCGGCGCCGAAGACGACGATCCCGCGCCGTTCCAGGCGTTCGAGCAACGCCGGCGAGGAGGCAAAACCGGGAAATCGGAAGAACGGCGTCTTGGGCGCTTGCTCCGCTGCCCAGCCGGACGCGCGCTCGGCGTAGAGCGCGGCGTCGACCGCGGCAAAGCCGCGGTCGATCTCGGCTTCGGCGGCGGCAAGCGACATCCGGTCGAGCAGCGGATGGGAGAAGGTGTGGTGGGCCACGATGTGGCCTTCGGCGAGGGCGCGGCGCGCCAGGTCGGGATGGGCGAGCGCGCTCCGCCCGAGCAGGAAGAACGTCGCGCGCACGCATTCGCGCGCGAGCGCGTCGAGCACGCGGCCGGTGCTGCCGGGCTCCGGCCCATCGTCGAAGGTCAGCACGACCTCCTTGGGGGCAAGCGGAAGGGTCTGCGAAAATTGCTTGCGCCCGACGCGCGGCGTCGTGGCGGCGTCGACCGCCAGGACGCGCGCGGTGCCGAGCGCATCGGCATTGCCGGGGCAGGCCTCGCCCTTCGCGGCCGTCGCAGCCAGCACGAGCACGACCAGCGCAATCGGGGATCGCATCATCGGGCTGCGGCCTCGTAGCGGGCTCCGGCGGGCGCCGCGCCGGCCAGCGGATTCGATCGAGCGATGTCGCGCGCGAGATGTCGGGTTACGCGCAGCGGCGCGGCATGGCAAGAATGCAGCCTGACCGCGCCGACCGGCCCTGCGTGAATTGGCGCTAGGATCGTTCCAGGACGCGTTTGCGGGAGGCGTTGACATAAGTACCGAGAAGATCAGCGATTGCGCTGATTGCGGAAGTGCCGCCTGCCAGCACTGCGGCCGTCAGCAAAATGTCCACGGCTTGAAAAACGCCCACTTGGTCGCGCGAAAGAGTGGATACGTCGAACATGGACTGCAGCGTCCTCACGCCGACGGCGCTGATGAACAGCGCCACGATAAAGCCAAAGGCCAATCTGGCGCGGCTCTGCTTCGCTTCGATCGCTACGAGATTTTTGCCGGCGGCTTCGAGGTTGCCAGCCAGAGCCGTGACATTTGTATCGAGTGTCGTCGCTTTGGCAGCGAAAGGGGCAACTGCCGATTTGGCCAGTACTTCGTTGCTTCCGGCGAGAATGGCTTCACGGACCAGCGCGTCGTGAGCCTGCATTGCCCCAACTGCCTCGACGCGTGCAGCGTGCAGTTGCTTGCTGGTCAGACGAACCTTGTCTTCGTGCTCCTCGCGCTCCTCACCGAACCAGATGTTGTTCAGCACCGCAACGGCCCGCTCCAGGATTGCCGCTATGGCGAAGAGGCCGGCAAGCAAATTCGGCATCACCTGCGTCAGCAAGTCGCCCTTGAACGAAAGAGGTGATGCACGACCGATGACAGCAACGGCAACTACAACGATGACCACGACAGCCAGGAGAGGTACCGCCCACCGATCGAACTTGTTTGCCATTTTTTTCCCCTCTCGTTCCGCCGAAGGCGAGTTGCTTCGCACGACCTACAATCACTGCGAGAGTAATGCGATGTTTCGCGAAATAGTCAAGATGCTGCCGCTCTTTGCTGGGCGAGCGGCGTGCGCCGTGGTTCGGGTCGAAATGACCCCCTTCGTGACCAAGCGTTAACCCTAACGATCTACGATCACGCGGATCAACGCCATTACGCCAAAGCTCCGGCGGATCGCTTAGGGAAGACGACGTGCCGACCTTCAGGGAACGGCTGCCGCGAGCCTTTCGCGCCTGCCTGGGCGAGCACCGCGAACGTCTGGCGCGGTTGGCGCGCTTGGCGCGCTGGCGCCGCGGCGCGCCCGTGGTGCCGCGCATCGCCGCTGTGCTCGCGCTCCTGATCGTCACTGCCTTCGTGGTCTGCGTCGCCCTGGGGTACCTCCTGGCCTGGCGGGCCGACGGCTACGTCGAGGCCCAGCATCGCCAAGCTCTGTCCGGCGCGGTCGAGGCCCTGCAGGCGGTATCGCCCGACCTCGCGCGCGTCGAGCCGAAGGTCATCCGCGTGGTCGAGCGCGCCTCCGGCCTCAAGGGATTGCGGTTCGAGACCGAGCCGCCGGGCGGCGACCGCGAGATGCAATCCGTCATCGACCGCAAGGGCCGCATCGTCGGGTGGTTCAGCTGGGAGGCCGAGCGGCCCGCCATCGCGATCATGAACCGGCTGCTCCCGTTCATGGCGATGATTGCGCTCGGCCTGGTCGGTTTTGCCGCGCTCGCGATCTGGCAGCTCAGCCGGCTCGGCCTCTCGCTCAAGCGGGCCGAGCAGCACGTGCAAAAGCTCGAATACCTGGACCCGCTGACCGGCTTGCCGAACCACAATCATTTCTTCGCGGCGTTCGATCGCGCGCTGGCGACGCGATACGGTCAGGACCCCTTGGCTTACGCGGCGCTCGATCTCGACGGCTTCGACGAGGTCAACGACGCGCTCGGCTATGCCGGGGGCGACGAGGTGATGGCCGAGATCGGCAGGCGGCTCGCGGAGGTGCTGTCGCCCGCCAGCACCGTGGTCGCCCGCCTCGGCAGCGATGAATTCGCGCTGATGATCACGGGCAAGAACGCGGAATCGGCTCTGTTCGTCGTCGAGACCGTGCGCCAGGCGCTCGCCCGCCCGATCTCCGCGAGCCAGCCGGTGCAGGTCAGCGTCAGCATCGGCCTTGCCTTTGCCCCGCGCGACGGCACCGGCCGCGACGAGCTCACCCGCCGCGCCGATCTGGCGTTGCGCGCCGCCAAGCGGCGGAGACGCGGCACGATCGTCGTGTTTGCCGCGGAGATGGAAGTCGAATTCCAGGAGCGACGCTTCCTCAAGCGCGAGCTCGCGGACGCGCTCGCCGCGCACGCATTCGATCTCCACTATCAGCCGATCGTGAAAGCCGACGGGGGCGCGATCGTCGGCGTCGAGGCGCTGCTGCGCTGGACGCATCCCGTGCGCGGGCCGATCCCGCCCTCGGTGTTCGTGCCGGCCGCGGAGGAGGCCGGCCTGATGGACCGGCTTGGCGAGCTCGTTCTGCGTCGGGCGGTAGCGGACGCCGCGCGGTGGGAAGGCCTCTGCCTCTCGGTCAATCTGTCGCCGGTGCAGGTGTGCAATCCCGCTTTCGTCGACGTCGTCGCGGCGGTGTTGCGCGAGAGCGGCTTCGAGCCTGCCCGTCTGGTGCTCGAAATGACCGAGGGCGTGCTGATCGACGAGCCCAAGGAGGTGGGGGCGCGGCTCAAGGAGTTGCGGGCGCTCGGGGTACGCCTCGCGCTCGACGACTTCGGCTCCGGCTATTCGAGCCTGCGCTACCTGCAGTCGCTCCCCTTCGACAAGCTCAAGGTCGACCGCAGCTTCGTGGCGGCGCTCGACCAGTCCGCGAACGGCGGGGTGATCATCCAGGCCATCGTCGCGCTCGGCCGCGCGCTCGGCATGACGGTGGTCATCGAAGGGATCGAGACCGAGGAGCAGCGCGTGCTGCTGCGGCTCGCCGGCTGTCACGAGATGCAGGGCTACCTGTTCGCCAGGCCGATGCCGGGCGCGGACATTGATCGGCTGCTGCAGGAAATGAGAACCGTGCCGGCGGCGGCGCGCGCTCCGCTACGGGCGGTGATCTAGGCCAATGACGCAGTCCAATGGCCCGCTCGGCCGTCGGCCGATCCGGCCTCGAAGTCCGAAATCGCATGCGAATTGGAGTGCAACCTCTTGGCCGAACATAGAGAATCACATAGGGCTGCGACCAACATGATGCGGGTCAGGCTGAAGGCAGACGGCCGGATCGTCGAGATTCTTCCCGACGGCGGAGAGCGTATGCTCGCGCGCTGGCGCGAGCCGATGATCGCCCCGGTCGCTGGGCAGCCGGCCGTGGCGGCCACGAACGGGCCGCCACCTGCTGCCGTCTATGCCCGCGGCGTGCGCGCACGCACCAAGCTCACCCAGGCGGAGTTCGCGGCCCGCATCGGGGTGCCGATCGAGACCGTGCGCAATTGGGAGCAGGGCAAGCGCTCGCCCCGCGGCCCGGCTCGCGCGCTGCTCAAGGTGATCGACAAGGCGCCCGACGTGGCATTCGCGGTGCTCAGGACGGACGTCGGATAATAGATGACGGAGGACTGACGACGGACGACGGATGGCTACCCGCTTCTCCGTCCTCTGTCGTCCGATCACGCCGCCGCGCGTAGTGGGCGTTGCGGCGCGGCGACCCGGGTCAGCGCCGCCATGACGGCGAGCGTCGTGAGATAGGCGATCAGCTGCAGCACGGTCGGCTGGTCGCTGTAGCCGATCAGCGTGTGCAGCAGGCGGCCGAGGATGCCGCCCTGCGGCAAGACGCCGGATGTGTCCCACAAGCGCTGGCCGAGCACGTCGATCACGCCGGCGGCATCGAGGAACTGCACCGCCTGCGCCGCCATGCCCGCCGCCAGGAAAGCGATCAGGACGGTCGTCACCGTGAAAATGTGTCGGGCCGGGATCGCCAGCAGCCCGTAATAGGTCAAGGCGGTGAAGGCGGCGCCCGCCGCCAGCCCGAGCACGCCGCCCGCCAACAGCGAGGGGATGGTCGTGCCCGTCGCCACGATGCCGTAGAGGAACAGCACCACCTCCGAGCCCTCGCGCAGCACGGCAAGCCCGACCACCACGGCGAGCGCGGTCATCGGCCGCGTGCCGGTGGTCACGGCCTCGCCGACCGCGGCCATCTCGGCCGCCATCTCGCGCCCGTGCCGCGCCATCCAGGCGTTGTGCCACATCAGCATGACCACGGCAGCGCCGAGCACGCCGGCATTGAGCAGCTCCTGGCCGGCGCCTTCGAAGGCATTGGCGATCGCCTCGGCGAACAGAGCGACGACGCCGGCGCCGAGCGTGCCCACGCCGGTGCCGAGCGCGACCCACGCTCCCCGCTCGGGCACGCCGCGGGTCGCCGCCAGCACGATGCCGATGATCAGCCCGGCTTCGAGCACTTCACGAAAGACGATGACGAGCGAGCCGAGCATTGGTTCCTTATTCCGCGATCACGACGCCCTTGGCGGTATCGGCATGGAACTCGCCGATGAACTCGTAGCGGCCGGGGGCGAGCGGTCCGATCCGCACCAGCGCCTTCGATTTGCCGGCGATGACCTTCTCGACCTTGAGCGCGGAGCTGTCGAATTCCTCCGGCGTCGCGTCCTCGTTGGATACGACGATCGAGACCCGCTTGCCGGCAGGCACCCGGATCTCGGCTGGCTCGAACTTGTGGTCTCGGATCACCAGGCTGAACTCCTGCCCGAGCGCGCTCGCCGCCGCAAGCGCCGCCAGCATCGTCGCAATTGCAAGTCCGCGCATGACTCTCCCGGCCAACCGGCCGCTCGTCCGCAAACCACGCTTTTCGCATATGAAAGACTTTGCCGCCGGTGATGCAATAGCAGCATTGTAATATTGAATTATTCTAATATGAGACTGTCCGCCAAATGGTTGCCGAGCTTGGCCGGCCGGCGCGATGAAATGTTCTTGATCGTCCGTTTGCTCGCGCTGCGATAGAGTTCGCCCGCAGTTCGGAGCCGGCCGGCACCGGTGGGGAACGGCATCGTCCGAGTGAGGAGAACGCAATGAACGTCGAAGCCAACGGCGCAACCATTCCTGCGATCGGTCTGGGCACCATGACGCTCAAGGGCGACGTCTGCGTCGGCGCGGTCGAGACCGCGTTGCGGCTGGGCTATCGCCATGTCGACACCGCCGAGCGTTACGGCAACGAGACCGAGGTGGGGGAGGGGCTGGCGCGAGGGCTGCGGTCCGCCGGGCTCCGACGCGAGCACGTTTTCGTCACCACCAAGGTCTACCATGACAGGCTCGCCGCCGCCGACTTCCAGCGCTCGTTCGACGAGAGCCTGCAGAAGCTCAAGCTGCCCTGGGTCGACTTGCTGCTGATCCACTGGCCGAATCCGAAAGTTCCCTTGGCGGAGACGCTCGGCGTCCTTTGCCGGGCCAAGCGCGACGGGCGGACGAAGCATGTCGGCGTGGCGAATTTCCCCACCGCCCTGCTGCAAGAGGCGGTGAAGCTCGCGAGCGAGCCTCTGGTGACGAACCAGATCGAGGTTCATCCGTTCCTCGACCAGCAAAAGGTGCTCGCCGCCTGCCGCCGCCACGGTCTCGCGGTGACGGCCTATTGTCCGCTCGCCCGCGGCAAGGTGCCGGGCGACGCGACGCTCGAGGGCATCGGCAAGGCGCACGGCCGGAGCCCCTCGCAGGTGGCGCTGCGCTTCCTGGTGCAGCAAGGGATCATTCCGATCCCGCGCACCGCCAATCCCGATCATCTTGCCGCCAACCTCGCGGTGTTCGATTTTTCCTTGAGCGACGCCGAGATGGCCGCGATCGGCAGGCTCAAGCAACCGGGCGGGCGCGTGGTCGATCCGCCGCACGCGCCCAAATGGGACGAGTGACGCGATTGCGCCTGCGGTCACGCGGGGCGAAGCCATGACACCGACCGCCCATGCCGTCGAAGCCCACGGTGCCCGCATCCCGCTGCTCGGGCTCGGCACCTGGGACCTGCGCGGGCGCGCCTGTGCGCGGCTCGTGGAGCAGGCGCTGCGGCTGGGCTATCGCCACATCGACACCGCGGAAATGTACGACAACGAGCGCGAGGTCGGCGAAGGGCTGCGCGCGTCCGGCGCCAAACGCGGCGAGGTGTTCGTCACCACCAAGGTCTGGCCGTCGCATTTCGCTCCGCGCGAGCTCGAGCGCTCCGCCAAGGAGAGCCTGATGCGGCTGCGGCTGTCCGAGGTCGATCTCCTGCTGCTGCACTGGCCGAACCCCCAGATCCCGCTGAGCGAGACGCTCGGCGCGCTGTGCAAGGTCAAGCGCATGGGGCTCGCGCGCCACATCGGCGTATCGAACTTCACCATCGCGCTGATCGAGCAGGCGGTGAAGCTCGCGGGCGAGCCCTTGGTCTGCAACCAGATCGAGCTGCATCCGTTCCTCGACCAGTCGCGGCTGATGGCGGCGTGCCGGCGGCACGGCACGGCGGTCGTCGCCTACTCGCCGATCGCGCGCGGCGGCGTGAAGAACGACCAGACGCTCGGCGAGATCGGCCGCGCCCACGGCAAGAGCGCGGCACAGGTGAGCCTTCGCTTCCTGGTGCAGCAGGGCATCGCCGTCATCCCGCGCACCAGCCGCATCGAGCGGCTGTCGGAGAATCTCGCGATCTTCGACTTCGAGCTCTCCGCAGCCGAGATGGCCAGGATTGCCGGCCTCGCCAGCCGCGCCGGCCGCATCGTCGACTATTCCTATTCCGGCTCGCCCGATTGGGACTGAACGTGAGGTCGCCGTTGCATGCGCGCGCGGTCGGCCTGGCGCTGCTGGCGCTGGCGGCGGCGTCTCTCGGTCCGAAGCAGGTCGCCGCGGCGGAGCCGGCGCGCCCGCCCGAGCTTCCGCCCAACTTTCGCGAGCTCGCCAAGCAATCCGGCGAGCCGCAGATCCCGGGCCTCACCATCGTCTACCTGCATGCGCTCGGCGATCCGGCGCAGGCCGGCAACTGGCGCAACATCATCGTGCATCAGACCGAAGGGCCCGCCGGCTCGGCCAAGAGCATGGCGCTCGCGCAGGCGAAAAATCCGACCAAGCGGGGCGTGATGGTCTGGGTCGAGACCGACGGCGCGGTCTACTGGGCGACCGCCGAGACCGCGATCCCGACCCACGGCGACGGCGCCAACCGCAACGACAACAAGTACATCGACAATTCCAAGACCTACCGCAGCGTGATCAAGACCAACTCGATCGGCGTGGAGTTCGTCGGCAATTTCCCCGACGTGACGAAGCCCGCGACGTCCGAGCAGGCGCGAGCCTGGCTCGGCCTGGTGCGATTCCTGCAGGAGCGCTACGACATCGCACCCGAGAACGTCTATGCCCACAACTGGATCGACTTCAAGGATCGCCGCTATTGCGAGGGCTGCGAGCTCGCCGCGCTCGCTCGCTCGCTCGCCTATCAGCCGGGCAAGACCGCCGCGAAGGGAACGGATTGAGTGATCGGAAAGTGGCGAATAGCGAATAGCGAATAGCAACCACGCTCTCGATTCGCTACTCGCTACTCGCCATTCGCCATTCGCTATTCGCAAGGTCTGGAGTGCCGATCGTGAGCGTGATGCAAGGCGATGCCGCCCTCGTGCTGTTCTCCGGCGGGCAGGATTCAACGGTGTGCCTCGCTTGGGCGCTCGAGCGCTTCGGCCGCGTCGAGACCGTGGGCTTCGACTACGGTCAGCGCCATCGCGCCG
>WNFB01003060.1_pt1 | contig 14678 bp, 13 predicted proteins | sample 5400501 | NCBI WGS metagenome assembly WNFB01 (sample SAMN13153341, study PRJNA577476) | soil metagenome | isolation source: 200 cm saprolite under Douglas fir tree site 2 hole 1 | place: USA:California | collected 2015-04-18
CGAGCCGTTCTTTGTCGCGTTCCACCTCCGAGCTCCAGTAGGCTGCAAGTGCGCGCTGGATACCTGCCTCGGCCCCATCGTTCGCGGCCAGAGCCCGGTTCATCTCCGAACTGGCTGTCTCATACTTCGCCTGTGCCCCAGCCAGTGCCGTGCGATACTCCCAATCCTCCAGGTCTGCCAGCACGGTGCCGCGTTGCACGTGTTGTCCTTCCCGCACGTAAACCTGCCGAACTACACCATCGATCTCCGGCTGGATCTCCGCCGTGTGCGCTGGCCCCACGGTCGCGTTTCCGTCCACCCTCATCGGCAAGGGAAACAGCGCCAGGAAAAGAATCGCGGCGGCTGCCGCACCCAGGAAAAATCCCCGCCGCCGCTTGTCCAGAGCGAGGAACCTCCGTTTTTTCTGGATTAACGGCTCCAGAAACCCGATGAACGGAACTTCCTTGTAGAGCGAGGCGTTTCGCAGGGCCACTGTCGCCTGCGCGCCCAATACCTGGATCATCTCCAGATGAGCGGGGCTCAGGAAGTCGGGATCGCTGCTCTCCATCGAAAGAATGCCCACGCGGCCTTCGTCGTCTGCCAGGGGCAGCGCGTAAAAGGCCCGCATGCTGGTTTCTTCGAAGTAGCGCTGGAATTTCGAGCGGGTTTCTTCCCGCTCGCTGTTGATCTCCTCGCCGTGTTGCGCGACGAACACCGCTTCGTTCGAAATTGCGGCCCACTGGAGGATCGCTTTCAGCCGCTCCACCTCCGGATCGCCGGGATTGATCTGCGGCATCCCAGATACAGCCTTCAACTGCAGCTTCCCCCGCTGATCCAGTGCAATCGCCGCACGTTCGTAGGGAATCACCGCCCCAGGCACGTTGACAACGGTCTGCAGCACGTTGTCCAGATTCAGGGTGGAAGTGATCTCGGTGCTGACCTTGACCAGCGTCTCCAGGATCTGCACCTTACGCTCGGCCTGCAGCAACCCGGCGTTGTTGAGGGCCCCGGCTGCAGTCTCCGCCATCGAGACCAGCAGAAACAGGTCATCTTCGTCGAATGGCGTCCCCTCCCGTTTGTTGATGGTCTCGATCACACCCACTTGGCTGCCTTGGGCGACCAAGGGTGCTGCCATCAGAGAGAAGACCGCTCCCTCCTCCACGTTCCCGTTGCGTTCCTTCAAGTACTCGTCCTCGGCGTCGCTGATGACTTTCGGTTCTCCGGAGTCGGAAACCTCCGCCACCGCGCCTTCGCCACTCTTTTGTGAGGAGCCTACTTCGATCGTCGGATCTTCGCCGGAACGGTTGAGCAACAGCAATTCGTGCTCGTCCTTTACCATCCACAGATTCACTGCCTGCACTTCCAGGATTTCACAGAACTTAGAGGTCACGATGGGCAACAAGGCGTCCATCTCCAGCGTGGAGTTGAACACCTTTTCCAGGTCGTAAAGCTGGGCCAGACGGGAGATGGATTGCAGGTGAGAATTCCGTTCCTTTTCATAGGCCAGTGCACTGGCCAGAGCCGGTCCGGTATGTTCGACCAGTTCCTTTAACGTGGCGAGATCGGCCTGATCCATGGAGGCGTCAAAGGTCGCGATCTCCAGCGCACCAATGAGCTCTTCATCGACCACGATCGGCACGTAGGAAAGGGACAGCAGGGTGCGGCGCGTGTGCAGGTGGGCGTAGTCTTCGCGCGCCAGCTCACTCCCGGGAAAAACCAGTGGCTTGCGCCGTTCCGCCACAACGCCGAGGGTGCCCGCATCGAATGGTACAACCTCTTCATCCAGGCGGATCTCACCGGCCGTGGCTTTGGCGATCCATTGCGGGGTCTCCTGGTCCTGGATTACGTAAAGCACCGCGGCCGCACCGGGCAGCAATTCCGTAGCCTGCTGGGCGATCAGCACGGCCCGCGGCGCCACCTCCCGCTCGCGCAGCAGGTTGGCCAGGAACCTTCCTGAGACTTCGGCGGAACCGGACCTCTGGGCAGCCATAAATCAGGCCTTGGGAGCTACCTGCGTTGTGTCGTGCGGGGCCCCACAGGGAGAGCAAAAGGAGCGCGCACTTGCCAAACGCGTGGTGGCTCCCGTAATGTTGAGCGCGCGAACTGTAACAAACGGCCCTGCCCCTGTCAATGTACCGAGCTCGCATGGGGGCTATCCCCGAAATGGGTCACCCGGAGGCACTGGAGTGGATATTAACGTCCGAAGACGCTCGAATGTACAAGTTATTCAACTGCGCGGCCCACTCAGGATGGGGGAAGCCGTGGATGGCTTCCGCCAAACCATCGACGAGGCTGTGGCCGCAGGTGACAATCAGTTGGTTGTCAATCTGACGGAAATGCCCACGATCGACTCCAGCGGCATTGGTATCTTAGTCAAGGCCATGGCCTCTGCCAAGCAGCGCGGGGGAGCGCTCAAGCTGGTCAATCCTTCCAAATTCGCAGTCCAGACCCTACGCTTGGTGGGGGTGCTGAACCTGTTCGAGGTCTTCGAAGACGAAGACGCTGCGGTTGCGTCCTTTCAGTAGCTTAGGGAAGAATGGATGCTACGAAGATCTCGCCTTAAAGCTTCTGGATAATCTCCGCGATGCGCTCACTAGCATGCCCGTCCCACAGAGGGGGAATCCGGCCCGGCTTTCCTTTTCCCTCAAGAATCTTGGCTAACTCAGCATGGAGCTTCACCCTGTCTTGGCCCACGAGGATGTTTGTTCCCATGGTGACGGTAACCGGGCGCTCCGTATTCTCGCGCAAAGTAAGACATGGCACTTGTAGGTAGGTGGTTTCTTCCTGGACGCCACCGGAATCCGTGATGACCACAGCAGCACGGCGTTGCAGCCCCAGAAATTCGACATAGGGCATTGCTTCTAACAGGTGGAGGTTGGCTGCGTGGATGCCAGATTCCTCAATACGTGCGCGGGTTCGGGGATGCACCGGGAACACAACATCCAGGTGTAAGCTGACTTCGAGCAAAGATTCGAGGATGCTCTTGAGGACCCGGCTGTCATCCACATTGGAGGGACGATGCAGGGTGACCAGGGCGTAGCGATCGGGCAATCCGCCCATCTTGCGCTGCAGAGCCTTGGGCAAAAGCCGCACCAGGGTATCGATCATGGCGTTGCCCACCCTATGGATTTTGTTGCGCGAGATGCCCTCCCGCCCAAGATTTCTGTCCGCATCCTCGGAGGGTGTAAACAAAAGATCGGCGATCCGGTCCGTGAGCAGCCGGTTGATTTCTTCCGGCATGGTTCGGTCGAAAGAACGGAGGCCCGCTTCCACATGGCCAACTCGGATCAGCAGTTTGGAACAAACCAGAGCCGCAGCCAGTGTGGAGTTGACATCTCCGTAGACCAGAACCAAGTCCGGCGCACTACGGTTGACGACCGGTTCGAACCGGCTCATGATGTCTGCCGTCTGCTGTGAGTGGCTGCCCGAACCGACTTCCAGGTTTACATCCGGCGCTGGGATCCCCAGTTGCTGGAAGAACACCTCCGACATGTTTGCGTCGTAGTGCTGGCCGGTGTGGACCAGGGTCTGCTTCACTTTGGAGTGTTCCTTGAGTGCGCGCAGTACGGGCGCTGCCTTCATCAAGTTCGGCCGGGCGCCCACTACGTGGAGAACATGCATGCCAACTCAGCCTCGGCAACCTTGTAACATCCCATCGGTGATCCTGATTGTACTTGCTACGCTCCGCCCCGGGCTTCTCCTGCAGCTAAGAGCAATAAATTCCGTCTAGCGTTCAGGCCTGCCATGCCTGCCAACCGCCGCACGGAGCGTAATCAGAGTGATTTCGGGAGGACAGTTGAGGCGGACTGGCACACGAATCGTGCCAATACCGGCGTTGGTGTACAGAGTCAATGGACCGATCCGGCGCAACCCCCACGGATACTTTCGTGCCAGCGGGGGTAGATAGGCAGCGCCAAGCAGCGGAACCCGTACTTGACCACCGTGAGAGTGTCCGGAAAGCTGAAGATCCACCGGCCTTCGCGCCACGGTGTCGGCAAAATCTGGTTCATGGACGAGAAGGATAACAGTTTCGTTCTTTGGGACTTGCCGCAAAGCCATGTCCAAGTCGGGTTCACCTACTAGCACATCATCCACGCCGGCCAGCCAGAACCGCGTCCCTCCCTGCTCGAATGGGATTGAACGGTTGCGCAGGACCTGAATGTCTCGCGCCTGCAGAATTTCGGTAATCCGGTGAGGATCGGAGTCTGCATCGTGATTTCCCAGAATCGCCAGCGTACCAAAACGAGCGCGTAACTGGCTGAGAAGGTGCGCGCACGGCTCAGCAGCATCCGCGGCACGTTTTTCGTCCCGAAAGTGATGGGAAAGAAGCGGTACCGTGACAAAGTCTCCGGTCAACACCACCAGATCCGGCTGCAGGCCGTTGACCACATCGATCGCCTTTCGGAGTGGCGCTACAGAGAAACGCTCGTCATAGTGAAAGTCGCTCAACTGTACGACCCTGAGTCCGTCCCAAGTCTTCGGCAAGCGGGCGAGTGTAACCTCGATCCGCACCAGTTTCGGGCGATTCGGCTCGAAGATCGTGGCGTCGGCGGCTATGGCCAGAACGCCCGTCGCAGCCGCCGCTGCGCTGGCCTGAAGAAACTTCCGTCTGGTGGCGAGAAATGGCAGAAGAAGTATCCCGTCTCCCAAGTCCTGAAGGGTGGTTGCGCAGCGACTCTTGTGAACGGGGCGAGGCCACCTGGTAAGGGGTGTCCCTCAGCAACAAGGGTCTTACGCCGGCTTCATTGCAGCCCGTTCTGGGTTAGCTTAATGCCTCGTCGCGGAGGCGCCAGATCGCTGAAATAGATGCTGGATGCCTGTCCCGCAGTACTGAAGTTATCCGTGGTGATGGCGCTGGTACCGCCGGTCTCATTGACCTTGGTGATCGGGTTAAGGTTCGCCACTTTGGACATCACGCAACCGTGCGTATCCGCTCCGAAGCAGTCCGCCGTCATACCCCAGAAGAAGAAGTCCGTGCCCGTCGGTCCTCCAGTCGTGATGTTGGGATTGAAAAACTCGCTGATGGGAGAACACCGGGAGGCGGTCGAGGGTAGGATTTGAGCGGAACTTGAGGCGGCTGTCTTCATGATTGGCGGTGTGCCGGTCTTAAATCCGAAGGTATATCGCCACGGAGTCAAGTCCGCCGCTCCCGTGCCACAGACGAAGATAAATCCCGACGAGGGCACATTGAAGTAGTCGTTATTGAAGGCCCCATCATAGAGATCCATGCTCGTCGCTGGGCTCCCGGAGCTGCCCTTGCCGATTCTGGCTTTTGCCAACTGGTTCAAATTTGTGGCTCTCGCTTGCACGAGTACGGCGCTGGTTCCATCGCTCGGCGCAACGGCGAACACCGTACCATTGCTCGAATCCACCAGAGGACCGTCCTTGATCGCGAACCCCTCTCCGACCAGCAATTGGTGAACACCACCCGGGGCGAGAGGCGAAATCGTGTTAACCGACCACAAGACGCCCAGACTGTCACCCAGAAAGAGGTTGTTTGTCGCCAGATCCAACACCACCGGGCTGAGCTGGCGGTTCACGGTAATCGGGATCGGCCATGGCGCTCCAGCCAGAGTCGGAGTACCCTTGAAAACCCCCGTTATCTTGTAAATCTTGCCGTCATCCGCTCCTACGTAAGCCACATCACTGCCGTAATCAATCCACGGAGACGAATACGAGTTGGTTGCGGTAAGAGCATAGGTTAGCGAGGTCATAGAGGCCGTATTGCCCGCGCCAGGAAAGGCGGAAGTGGCGGCCCCGGCACCATTCCCTGGTCCAGTCGCCCAGGTCAGCACATGAAAGACAGAGATGTTCGTTCCGCTTTCAACAAATGCGATCTTCTTGCCGCTAAGCGACAGCACGGGCGAGGTCGCGATCTTGCCTCCTGCGACCGTGCTGGTGTTGTAGGAAAACATCAAACTGGGAGCCCCGCCACAAAGAGGATTTACTCCGTTAATCACCGCTCCACTGTAAAGGTTGTTAAATGCGACGAGGTTGCCCTGCCCGCCGGTAACGCCAACCACGTCGAGACCATACACCACGTAATCATTTGCACAACTGACGGGCGTGATGGCGGGGTCGGGGTTGAAGCCAAATTTGGCCGGCGACATTCCGAATGCAAGCGTGCCCCCACCCAGGGAAACAAACCAATCCCGCTTCACGCCAGAATCCGTCGCACTAGGTGACTGCCCCGCAGAAACCGAGGTGCCCGAAACGGAGGAAGGCCGCGTCTCCCGCAGGAACTGGTGCAGCACCCGTGGTTCTATCCTGGCCAACTCGGGATGATCGAGGAGCACTCGACGATTGAACACTATATGATGGTGCGTCCAATCCTGTGGAATCCCAAAGCGTGGCTGGTCTTCCGCCAGTTGGGCGCTTAGTCCCGAAACCAGAACCAGCAAACTTAGCGCTCGCGGTACATTCAGCAGCAATGTTGATCGGCGATTTAGAATTTTCAAGTCCTTCCTCCGAATCCTGCCCCATGCGCGGCTAGTGCAGACATTCTAGCCGGTTTTTCCCCTTGTGGGGATTCACTTCTTGGAACCTGACCTTGGCTGGAAACCCACCGTGCTCCGAAGGACAAGGGTATCCAGATTGAAAGGCAGTACGATCCGAGCGCGGAGATTTCCGGCTTCGCCGGCGAACTTCGGCCAGCTTTTTTCCAATCTGATCATCAACGCCGTCGATGCTATGAGCGAAGGCGGACGGTTGCAGCTTCGCATCTCCCGCGTTCACGAATGGGCCAAGCCAACGACAAAGACAGGGAGTGCGTATTACTATTGCCGACAATGGCGGTGGCATTCAACCAGACCGACATGGCTCACACCCTCGAGCCTTTCTATAGCACCAAGAAAGACAACGGTACCGGCCTGGGCTTGTGGCTCTCGCACGGCGTTGTGCAAAAGCATGGCGGCTCGATCCGCAGCCCCACCACCACCTGGACCACCCGCCTCCGGTGGGTTAACTACCACATTTGCAACCCGTTATACGGCCACTGCCCACACGGACAGTACCTTTGGTACTCACATCCCACCTCGGGAATCGCCGTATAATCAAGGCCAAACCAGCAGAAATTGCACTCTTTAAATTAAGGGGCACGGTGGACCCTGCTTTCGCATCGGCGATCTTCCTACTAGGGCTGGCATTCGGCAGCTTCCTGAACGTGTGTATCTATCGGCTGCCACGTCACTTGTCGGTGGTCCGCCCCGGCTCGGCCTGCCCCAAGTGCCAGCACGCGATCCATTTCTACGACAATGTTCCCCTCCTGAGCTGGCTGATCCTGCGCGGTCGCTGCCGCAACTGCAAGGCCCCTATCTCGCCGCGCTATCTTGTAGTTGAGCTGCTCACCGGCGCGATCTTTCTGGCCTGCTACGCGTACTTTGGCCTCACGCTGGCCACATTGAAATACTGTGTCTTGGGATTCCTGCTGCTGGGCTTGATCTTCACTGATGCCGAAACCCATCTTCTGCCTGACAAAATGACGCTGCCCGGCCTCGGGCTGGGATTGCTCTTCAGCCTGGTGGTTCCAGTGAACGATCTGGCTTCGCAATTTCTGCCCGGCCTGTTTTCCCTGCCCGTTAGCTCCGATATCTCCTGGCACCTGCTTTCGCTCGTCGACGCAGTGCTGGGCGCCGCCGTCGGTGCATCGTTCATCTACGGCGCAGGCGCGATCTACCTGCGGGCGCGAGGCGTGGAAGGCATGGGCTTTGGCGACGTCAAGCTCATGGCAATGGTGGGCGCGTTTCTGGGGATCAAGCTGACCATCTTCACCCTGTTCGCCGGCTCGATTGCCGGATCGCTGTTCGGACTCTCGACTGTTCTTGTGGTCTGGATCAAGCGGACCCGTCGGCGCATAGCCCGCCACCACGAATCGGCGCGCGAGGCGCGCCGCCGAGCCTGGGAGTCGGCCGCCATCGCCCTACGCCGCCACCAGATGCCCTTCGGTGTCTTCCTCGGCAGCATGGCGATGGTCGCTTTCTTCTTTGGCAATCGCTTTCTCCGCTGGTACTGGGGGTTGCTGTGAAACTGCTGACCAATCCCATCGTGCTGCGCATGGCGCTGGTGCTGTTCGCCGCCACTTTTGCTTTTGTGATGGGCATGCTGATCATGCAGCGTATGCGCCGCAGCTTCACCGAGAAAGAGTCGTTGACGAGCGATCCTCCCTCGTCCGGAAGTTTTCCGCTGCACACCTATCACGCCGTCATCCAGCAATTGAAGCAGCAGAAACATGAACTGCAAAGTGTGCAGCAGATGGAGCGGCGCCGCGCCAAGACCTCGGAGAACATCAGCGCCGCCGTGCTTTCCAATCTTTCGTGCGGCGTAATGTTCTTTACCCCAAACGGGCTCGTCCGGCAGGCAAATGGCTCAGCCAAACACATCCTTGGTTTCGCATCGCTGGCGGGAATGAGCAGCGCGGAGATCTTTCGCGATGCGGCTTTGACTTCGGCGTCTGATGGCTCGTATGCAAACTTGGCCGAGGCAGTCGAGGCTAGTTTGCGGGAGAAGATCCCTATCCGGCGGTTGCAAGCTCGATATTTCACTCCGGGCGGCGAGGAACGCATACTGGACATCACCCTGAGTTCAGTGCACGCACCGGATGGCGACGTTCTGGGCGCCACCTGCCTGATCAACGATCAGACCGAGATGGCGCAGATCCACCGCCAGCAGGAGCTGCGCGGGGAAATGTCAGCCGAGATGGCGCTTGAGCTGCGCAATTCGCTCACCACCATCTCCGGATATGCGCAGCAACTGGCAGCCAGCCGCGATCCGCAACTGGCCCGGCAGTTGGCAGCGGACATCGCCGCGGAGGCGGCACAGCTGGATCGCACGATTGGCGGCTTCCTCGTCGGTTCAAGACCCGCGAGGGCCGCCGCAGAAGTTGAGGCGTTACGCGGCGTTTGAGTTGAGCAAAGAATCTGTATCTTAAGTCTAAGGATGGAGCCACTATGAAGCACATCGCGTATGTTTGGTTGGCGGGAGTAATTCTGGCGGGCACGCTGGTCACGGCTGCTGGCGCTCAATCCCAGTCGCTGGGCGATTCTGCCCGCGCGGCTCGCAAAGATAAAGATAAAGACAAGAAGCCGGTTGTCAGACAGTTCGACAACGACAACCTGCCCAAGACTGACAAACTCAGCATCGTCGGAAATGCACCGGCGCAACCTACTGAGGAAGCCAAGGAATCCGCTCCCCAGGAAAGCGACCACGCCAAGGCGGCCGCCCAGACCGACAAGGCCGCCCAGACCGACAAGAGCGCCCAGACCACTCCTAAAGATGAAGCCGCCGAGCGGGAGAAGACCTACAAAGAATGGCAGAAGAAGATCGCCGATCAGAAGAGCCAGATCGACTTGCTCTCGCGAGAGATGGACGTAATGCAGCGCGAATACCGGCTGCGCGCCGCCGCCTTCTACGCCGATGCCGGAAACCGGCTTCGTAATCAAGGCGACTGGGACAAGGAAGACGCAAATTATAAGCAGAAGCTCGCTGAGAAGCAGAAGGCGGTTGATGCCGCCAAGCAGCACCTCGATGACGTGCAGGAACAGGCTCGCAAGGCCGGCGTCCCCGCCGCCATGCGCGAGTAGCCCAGCTAAGAGATTGGCTCGCGATTCAAGCCCCCGGCGTGCCCGGGGGCTTTTTCTTTATGTCTGTCTTGATTGCGTGGGGGCGGGCGACTCGCCCGTCCGTGAACATCTCTTTAGCGCCGCTGTCCTCGCGGTTGTCGTGAAGGCGCCCCTCGCGCAGCGCCCAGGCCCGGCTCTATCCTCGCCCGCTGCGCAGCTGCCAAATCTGCTTCACATGATGACGCCCGTGCACCCAGTGAAACTTCCGCCATTGCCGTGCGGTTAACGGCCCCAGGATGGGATGGTCCAGCACCCGAGTTCGCACTCCATAGCGAGCTTCGCACTGCGTAATCAACTGATCCATGGCCGCGATCTTCGGTCCGATTTCCGCCACTACTTTTTCCGCCCCCATGCCTCGCGGACGAGTGAAGCTCGGGGCTTGTCGTCCTTCAGGGAAGTAGCCCATTCCCGTGACCACCAGAATTGAAAGTCGCTGCTTCAACGTGGGCGAACTGGCCAGCGGCCTTCCCGCTTGCAAACAGCGCTCGCAACCTTTCACGGTTCCCGTATAGGTGAGATGGAGGTGCTCAAGCACCTCGGCCGCACTCCACTTCCCTTCTGGATGGCGCGTGAGATCTTCGGTCGTCATGCCGCGCGTGGCGGAGGTGATCGCTTCGTGCAGGCGTTCGAGATAGGAATCCATGGCCAGCTTCTCCACTGCATCTAGTAGAATGAACCGCGGCATTCGCGGTTGCAAGATTTCATACTCATGACGGGAAGGTGACTATGAAGAAGCTGCTAATGGCGATGCTGGCGCTGGCACTCATGGCTGGCTGCTCATCGGAGCCGTCCAAACCGGCGCAAACCGAGAAGCCCCAGCCCAAAGCTCCGGAATTCGTCACTGGGCGCACCGCCTTCCAGAAGGGCTATATCGCGGCCCGCGGCTGGGCCCGGGATGCGCAGCCTTACCGCCTGGAGTCGCTCCTCACCGCCGACTCCAAAGGCAAGGACGGCAAGTCGGCGGTCTGGCGCGCTTTCTTCGCCTCTTCCGTCCAGCACGGTGCGAAGCCCTACGTATGGTCGGGTGAGGACGCGCCCGATGCTCCCTCCCGTGGTATTTCTCCCGGCACCGAGGACAACTACAGTCCCGCCAACTCTTCCACCCAGGTCTTCGACATCGCCTTCCTCAAAGTGGACTCCGACAAGGCGCTGGAAGTGGCGCAAAAGCATGGCGGCGACAAACTTCTGGAAAAAAATCCCGACACCCCAATTCTCTATATGCTTGATTGGAGCCGCCCCACCAGCGAACTCATCTGGCACGTGATCTACGGCAACAGCCGCGACGATGCCAAGCTGACCGTGTCCGTGAATGCTTCGACCGGAGACTTTATCCGAGTGGAGAAATGATTTGTAGCGCCGTCCTTGCCCGGCTGCTTAGATTGTCATTCCGAACCGTTTTCAGCCGATGCGGAGTCTGCTTTCCAGGGGAATCGGAGCAAGCAAAAACAGACTACAACTTATCTCGTAAATGGGGCTGTCCGGCCGTTTACTGCTGAGATGGCGATTCTCAACACTAACCGTGGGCGCCGTGGTCAATCGAATTCATGGGCGGGCTTTTCTGCTTCATCCTCAACACATCCTTCGGGCGTTTTCTCCGTCTGCGTTACCTCTGATTCGGGTTGCATACTTGGAGAATGCCCGAAGAGTTTTTTCAATAAATTGTGCCTCGCTGCAAGTGCCCCGATGCTGTACGCCAGACCAGCATAAAAAGGGGCGACCACAAACATCTGTTGCGCAACACGGACAGGATCAACACCCCCAAAGCCAGGGGTAAACGTGGGCATGGATCGTTCGATGGCGAAGAAGTATGAAAACCGGGTCGAAGAGTGGGGAGCAAGAATCGATGCGTAAGGCTCGGCGAATGTCAGTAGCTTGTACAGAAGAACCATCGTGGGCAGAATCCAAGCAAATGTTGCCAACCTCGGAAAGTGCCGAGACAAGACATAACCAACAACAAGAGCAGGAAAGATGCTTACAAGTTCGAAATGCTGAAGATAGTAGTCTCCCGTGGGGGTGCCGGTCGACATTCCGGCCAAAGGCAGTATCCGAACGAACCAACGGCTAAGCAGCCACGGACCGAAATGAATGCCACACACTGCGGCAGCCGTCGTATGGAGTGCAAACGGGCCAATCACTGCTTCTCCCGGCCACACGAGACCAGCACGACGCCCAAGGTTCTCCACTTCTTCGTCCTGAACACCTTTCCTAATCAGCCATTTTCTCCAGCCCGGCAGTGCCACCGAGTACCACTGCCATGCCACGGTCATCCCGGCCAGAACGTAGTACAGAAGGAGAAAGGGGCCAAACATGCGTAAGCCAAAGAACGGAACCAGCAGAATCGCGGCTATGACGGGGGCTGTAAGGGTAAGATGGCCAACAACAACGGCTCGCGATGATAGTGCGGTGTCCATAGTGCGGCGCAGTATAGCGCCGCAGGTGCGAGTAGTCCACTGTCCAACGTCAGGAAGAATCTACTGCTGCTTGGGCCGCCCTTTGTCCGCCGCCTGACTCTCCTCCACGTTCAATTTCTCCAACGCCTTGTGCGCCTCTTCTGACAACGGTCCGTGGGGCAGGATCTTCAAATATTCTTCATAGCGGCTGGCGGCCTGAGCGGGATGGTTCAGCTTCTCAAAGCACTGCGCCATGCGGAAATTGGCCATGGCGTCGTTGTTCTTCCACACCAGCGCATCCTGATAACGCGCCAGCGCTGCCCGGTAGTTCTTCCGCTTGAAATAAAAATCGCCGACTTCGATATCCTGGGCCGCCTTGTGCGGGTTCCAGGGATGGAACTCCTGTACATCCCCCGAGGCGTCGGCTTCCGCGTCGGAAATGGCCGCGCCGCTGTTAGGGTGCTTCTTGGCATCGTCCCTGGGTGGGCTCAGGTCGATCCTGGTATCGCGGCTGGAACTCGCTCCGGCCTCCGTGTTCCTGTCCGATCGTGGAGGAGCCTGGTTTTTCCCCGGCCCTTTGTCCGACGGAGGCAACTGGTCCACCTGGACCGCGGCCCATCCCGCGAGGCATAGCAGCACCACAAGCAAAGCCATGAGGCGCGACATAGTCACATTGTAACGCCGAAAGACACCCCGCTCAGCGTCTCCAGTATTGCGCAATGCTTGAGTTCCTGACGGCCGAGGTCCGATAGCTGATGGGCTTCAAAAAAGCAGGCCGCTCCATGGGGGTGGAACGGCCTGTGTTGGCGAAGTCCTCCGGGGAGGAGGGGGAAAAACTCGTTTACATGGACGGCGGTGCCGGCTTATTCTCTGCCGACGGCTGCTGTGCCGGGGTTGTGTCACCCGTGGTATTCGTCATCAAGTGGACATCCACGCGGCGGTTCTTGGCGCGACCGTCTCTGGTCTTGTTCGACTCCACCGGCTTGTCCTTGCCCAGCCCGACCAAATAAATCTTGTGGGCCGGAATACCGTGCTGCGAAGCCAGGTACTGGATCACCGCATCGGCCCGGCGCTGGCTCAGACCATAGTTATAATCCGCGCTGCCCACCGAGTCCGTGCCGCCTTCCACCGCGACAATGTAGCCCTTGGTGTTGGGCACGTCAGTAGCGAGCTGGTCCAGCGCTTCCTTGGCCTGCTTGGTCAGGTTGTCCTTGTTGAAGCCAAAGTGCACCGAGGTTTCGGTCACCACGCGATAGTTGTCCAGATTGGCCACGGTGTTTTGCAGCGTATCCACGCGGCTGGTAGCGGTGTCTGCCAGGGTCTGGGCCTGCGTTGCTTGCTGACCAGCAGCCTGCGCCTTCTGCTCCACTTCGGCGGTCTTGACGTTCACCGCCTGGATGCCGGCCTGCGCCCGCGCATCCATATCCTTGATGTCCCTGGTGTTCTTGGCGGTCATGTCGTCCAGCTCATTGGTCTTGTTGATCAGCGGCGTCGTCTCTTGACGAACGTAGTTCTTGCTGGCGCAACCTACCGAAGCCATCATGCTCGCTGCCAGGAGAACGGTTAACGTAGGGCGATTCATCTTGGGAGGGCTCCTTCCTCTGTTAACTCACGAAGATCTTGATTTGCGATTCTTAACTGCGAAACTTGGGTCCGAGTAATTTGATTTCCGGGTCGCGCTGCTATGCGTTCCGAATTGTATCTGAGCACGGGGGATGCCAGTTGGAGAAAGATCGCGTTTGGGCCGTAAGCCTTTGCCGTTCAACGAGTTATAAACCTAATCAGTTTTCGCCGAAAACCAAAGACTGACGACCATAGAGCAAAGGAGAAATGCTCTGGGGAAATTTTATACGGTGGTGAAGCGAGCCGTGGTGCCGCCCCTACAATCACCAACCGATGACGGCTATACGACAGTTTTATGAAAGAAATCCTCGGCTACACCCGCGGCCTCGAGGGGCAGGCGAACTTTGACAGCGCGCTTCATTCACCTTCATCGTAACCCGGCCGGGCCACCACCCCGTAAGTTATGAAACTTCTAATAAAATGGAACTACCCCGTTCAGCAATGGACCTCCACGCCAAAATCCGCACCCTGCCCACTTCTGCCGGCGTGTATCTCTACAAAAACGCCGAGGGCGAGGTCATCTACGTCGGCAAGGCCAACAACCTGCGCAGCCGGGTCTCTTCCTACTTCCACGAGGGACGCTGGGAAGATGCCAAAACCGGAACCCTGGTGCGCGAAGCGGTGGATGTTGATTACATCGTGGTCGCCAACGAAAAAGAAGCGCTGGCGCTTGAAAACCACCTGATCAAGCAGAAGAAGCCGCGCTTCAACATTCTGCTGCGCGACGACAAGACTTATCCCTACGTGAAGCTCACGCTGGGCGAGCGCTTCCCGCGCGTCTATGTCACGCGCCGTCTGCGCAAGGACGGCAGTTCCTACTATGGCCCGTACTTCCCCGCGAACCTGGCTTACCGCATCGTGGACCTGATCCATCGCCATTTTCTGATTCCGTCCTGCAAGGTGGACCTCACACGATTTCACCCGCGTCCCTGTTTGCAGTACTACATCACGCGTTGTCTCGGCCCGTGCGTGAAGGATTTGACCACGCCTGAGATTTACCAGGAAGCGGTGCGCGACGTGAAGCTGTTCCTCGAAGGCCGACCCACTGATCTCTCTCGCTCTCTGCGCG
>WNFB01022087.1_pt1 | contig 14676 bp, 19 predicted proteins | sample 5400501 | NCBI WGS metagenome assembly WNFB01 (sample SAMN13153341, study PRJNA577476) | soil metagenome | isolation source: 200 cm saprolite under Douglas fir tree site 2 hole 1 | place: USA:California | collected 2015-04-18
GGTAGGCCACGCCGAGCCCGGCGACCGCCAGGCCTGCCAGCGTTCGGGGACAGGGCTCGCTAATGGCCCGCTGAGACGTAATCGGCCCTGGTGATCTCGTGGACCCGTACGGGGCGGCCGCAGGTAGGGTCCACCGTCTCGCGCTCCAGGTGCATGCCCAGCTTTGCCATGATGCGTTCGGAGGCGCTGTTGCCGACCTGGGCGATGCTGACGATTCGCTCCAGCTCGCAGTGGACCAGGCCGAAGCGGAGCGCGGCGCGGGCAGCCTCGGTTGCGATTCCCTGGCCCCAGAATTGCCGGCCCAGCCGCCAGCCGATCTCGACGGCGGGCATGACCTCGGGCAGGAAGTCCGGTACTGACAATCCTGTGAAGCCCGCCAGCCCGCTGGTGGCGCGAACTTCGACCGCGAACAATCCGAAGCCCTTGGTGTCCCACTCGTGCTCGCATGCCGTGATCCCAGCGCGGGTCCGCTGCTCGTCGCGGGTTGACCCGTCGCCGATCCAGCGCATTACCTGCGGGTCGGCGTTGATGGCGGTCATGGGCGCGATGTCGTCGTCACGCCACCGGCGCAGCACCAGGCGGGGCGTGTCAATGCTGATCACTGAGCCATGCTGGCACAGTGCCGGGGGCACGCGCAGCGGCCCAGCCAGCACCGCATGGCAGGGCAAGGCAGGCCGGCGAAGTCCCGTTCAGGATTGTTGTCGTCAGCCGGAACTAGCCGGAGCGGGTCTTGCTCAGCTAGCGGCTGGCCCGCCTCCGGGGCGGTGCCGGGACGGGCGATCCTGCGCTCTCGCGGGCATCACTGATTGTATTAATCATGTAACTACGGGTATACGCTGGTGGGGCCGATGTTCCATGTCGGCTGGCTGACGGGGGGATTGAGAGGACTCTTATCGTGATGACCGGGGGAAGGCTGGGGGAACCGCAGGACTGGGGCGATACCGCACAGGGGAGGGGCTGGCAGGAGCCCGACTTCCGGACGCTGTTCGAGTCGGCGCCCGGTTCCTACCTGGTCATGAACGCCGACCTAGTGATCGTCGCCGCCAGCGAGGCCTACCTGCGGGAGAGCGCGGCCAGCCGGGCGGACATCCTCGGCCGGGGCATCTTTGACAGCCTGCCAGGACTCCGCCGCTCCGGCGGCACCGAGGCAACCGAGGCGGCGGATCTCCGGGCCTCGCTGGACCGGGTCTGCCGCGACCGCGTGCCGGACACGATGGCCGTGCAGAAGTACGACGCCGGGCTGCCGGAGGCCGAGGGCGGCGGCAGCGACGTCCGGTACTGCAGCCGGGTGAACTCACCGGTATTCGACACCCGGGGCGAGCTTTCCTACATCATCCACCAGGTCGAGGACATCACCGGCTACGTGCGTCTCAAGCAGCAGGAGACCGAGCAGCAGCTGCTGACCGGGCAGCTCCAGCTACGCGCCGAGCAGAGGGAGGCCGAGGTTGTCGGCCACTCCCGTAAGCTGCAGGCGGCCAACGAGGCGCTGCGCGCCGACTGCGATGCGCTACGCGCCGACAATGCGGTCAGCAAGCACTTCCTTTCCCGGGTCAGCCATGAGCTGCGCACGCCGCTGAACACCATCCTCGGCTTCGGCGAGCTGCTCAGCTTCAGCGATATCACCGCTGAGCACCGCCAGTGGATGTCGATGATGCTCAAGGCGGCCCGGCAGCTGCTCCAGCTCCTCGACGAGGTGCTCGACATTTCCCGCGAGGACGCCGAGCAGCTGTCGATGTCGATCGAGGCGGTCCCCGTCCAGGACATGATCGCGGACGCGCTCGAGCTCATCCGCCCGCTAGCCCTCTCGCGCGGCATCCACCTGGACCCGGCGCCGAGCGGGCCGGCCGGCCAGTACGCGGCGGCCGACCTGCAACGGCTACGGCAGGTCATGATCAACCTGCTGTCGAACGCCATCAAGTACAACTATCCGGGCGGCAAGGTGACGGTCACCATCAGCCGTCAGCCCGGAGACAGGGTCCGGATCAGCGTCGCTGACACCGGCAGGGGGATCGCCGACGACCAGCTCGGCAAGCTGTTCGCTCCGTTTGAGCGGCTCGATGCAGCGCAGGCAGGAGTCGAGGGCGCCGGGCTGGGCCTGGCCCTGTCGCATCGCCTCGTCGAGGCGATGGGCGGCTCTACCGGCGTCACCAGCACCCTCGGCGAGGGCAGCATCTTCTGGGTCGACCTCCCGGCAACGGAGCCGGTCGCCGTCACCCAGGCCGCCGTGGGCCACGACCCGATCGTCACCAGCCACACCTACCCGGCCGGCAAGACCGTGCTCTACGTGGAAGACATGGTCGAGAACCTCCGGCTCGTCGAGCAGGTACTCAAACAGCGGCCGTCAACTACCGTGATCCCGGCCATGCTCGCCGGGGTGGCACTCGACCTTGCCCGCCAGCACCGCCCCGACCTGATACTGCTGGACCTGCGGCTGCCCGACATGCCGGGCGAGGACATGATGCACCAGCTCCGCATCGACCCCGCCACCAGCAATATCCCGATCGTCATCCTCAGCGCGAACGCGACCAGGAAGCACATCGATCAGCTGCTCGCGTCCGGCGCCACCGCGTACCTCACCAAGCCCATCAGGGTGCGGGACCTGCTGCAGACCGTCGACGGCATACTCGGCCGGCCCGCACAGGACCCGGCTCACGCCGCCCGGTCCGCAGGGGGCGATGCATCCGCCATTCCGGCGGACTGACTGCCCGGTCTGCCCGCTGGCCTGAACATCCGCCCGGCGGTGCCTCGGGTGTCAGCCCGCACTCGTGCGGTCACAGCGTGCTCCATAAGAGAACTCTTAATCCGCTGTCGCCCGCATCCAGCGGCAGGAATTAGAGTCAGGCCTTAGGACTGCAGCCCTGGCCGAAAGGTGCCTGGAGATGAGCCGTGAGCCGGATGAGGCCCTAGAGGTGCTTCGCGGGGTATGGAGCGCCAGCGGGCAGACCAGCGCGGACCTGGACGAGAACTGCGGCACCAAGTCCTGCACGAGGATGGCCGGCGTGGGGTTTGACGGCCTGGCCGGCGCCGACGGTGACCTGCGGGCCGCATGGCGGGCAACGCTTGAGCGTGAGGGCAAGCTGAATTCCGGAACCGGCAGCGTCCGCGACCTTGTCCTCGGGTCAGCTGAGTCCCGCTGACCGGCGAGGGTTCCGGCGGGGAGAGCGGCCGGATGAACCGTCCAGAGACCGTCGGCCAGCTCGCCGAGACCCTGCGCCAGGGCGGCTACCTGGCCGACCGCGGCCTCGCCACGGCGTTGTTCGTGGCGCTCTCGCTGAACCGTCCGATCCTGCTGGAAGGCGAGGTCGGGGTAGGCAAGACAGAGGTCGCCAAGGTGCTCGCGTCGGTCTTCGGGCGGAAGCTGATCCGGCTGCAGTGCTACGAGGGCATCGATACGAACCAGGCGCTCTACGAATGGGACTACGCCCGCCAGATGCTGCATATCCGGGCGCTGTCCGAGCGTCAGATCGCCGATTCTGACGCGGTCGACAAGCTGTTCGGCCCGAAGTTCCTGCTGGAGCGCCCGCTGCTGGAAGCGGTCCGGGCCGGTGATCAGGCGGTGCTGCTGATCGACGAGGTCGACCGCGCCGACGATGAGTTCGAGGCCTTCCTGCTTGAGGTGCTGTCCGACTTCCAGATCAGCATTCCCGAGATCGGCACGATCAAGGCGGAGAGCCCGCCGATGGTCGTGCTCACCTCCAACCGCACCCGTGAGCTGCACGACGCGCTCAAGCGACGCTGCCTGTATCACTGGATCGGCTACCCGCCCGCCGAGCGCGAGGTGGAGATCGTGCTCATCCGGGAGCCTGGCGTGGCCCGAGCGCTGGCCAGGAAGGTGGTCGCCGCCGTCAACCGGCTGCGCGAGCTCGATCTTGCCAAGCCGCCCGGGGTCGCCGAGACCATCGACTGGGCACGCACGCTCGAGTTCCTCGGCCAGACTGGCCTTGACGCCCAGATCGCGCAGGACACGCTGGGGGCAGTGGTGAAGGAACGCGACGATCTGGAACTCGTGCGGGACAACCTGGAAGAGATCACGTCCGGTGCCTGAGCACGCTCCGTTCGTCGGCGTGCTGGTGAACTTCGCCCGCGAGCTTCGCTCGGCCGGCCTCGCCGTGGGCTCCGGGGACGTACTGACCTACTGTGCTGCGCTCACCGCGCTGGACCCGACCGACCTGCTGGACCTGTACTGGGCCGGGCGGACCACGCTGGTCACCCGGCGCGAGAACATCGGCGTCTACGACGCCGTGTTCAGGAGGTTCTTCCTCGCTGAGGCCGATCCGGTCCGCGGCCTGCTGACCATCAAGGCACGGGCCACGGCAGAGACGCACGCGGTGCTGGAGATTCCGGCCACCGCGCCGGATGACGGGGGCCGCGGCGAGGAGGCGGTGCTCGGCCTGATGGCGTCCGATGCGGAGGTTCTCCGGCATAAGTCATTCGCCGCCTGCACGCCCGAGGAACTCGCCGCGCTGCGCCGGATCATGGCCCGGATCCGGCTGACCCCGCCGAGACGGCGGGCGCGGCGTACCGAGGCCGCGCGCTCGGGGCGCGTCCCCGACCTGCGCCGGACGGCCCGCGAGTCGATGCGGATGCACGGCGAGCCTGCCGAGCTCTTCTGGCGCCGGCGCAAGGTCCGGCTGCGGCCGCTGATCCTGATCCTCGACATCTCCGGCTCGATGTCCGACTACTCGCGCAGTCTCCTGCAGTTCGCGTATTCCGCGAAACGCGCGGCGGCGAGGGTCGAGGTCTTCTGCTTCGGCACCCGGCTCAGCCGCGTCACCAGGGCGCTGCAGCACCGCCGGCCGGACGATGCACTGGAGCTTGCCGCGAAGGCGGTCTTTGACTGGGAGGGCGGCACCAGGATCGGTGACTCGCTGGACGCCTTCGTCCGGGACTGGGGGCGCCGGGGGCTGTGCCGCGGCGGGATCGTGGTGATCTGCTCGGACGGCCTGGACCGGGGTGATCCGGGCGTCCTGGCTGCGGCGATGGAGCGGCTTTCCCGGCTCAGTCACCGGGTGGTGTGGATGAACCCGCACAAGGGTGATAACGCGGGCTTCCGGCCGAGCACGCTGGGAATGATGGTCGCCGCCCCGCACATCGACCTGACCCTGTCCGGCCACGATCTGAGCAGCCTGGAAGAACTCGCCGATGCGGTCGCTGCCTGCGCCGGCATCGCGACCGGGATCGGGACGAACCGCTACGGCGCCCGGCTGGTCGTCCAGGCCGGTACCCGGGCCGAGGCCATCGAGAGGGGCACGGCGGAATTCGGGCAGGCCGTGGCAACGGCCGGGCTCCCGGCCTGGCCCATCGTGCGCACCGAGGCCATGAGCGAGGACGAGGACTCCGGCGGGGACGAGGACTCCGGCGGGGACCAGGACTCCGGCGGGGACGGATGATCCGGCTCGGCTCGCTGGCCGGGTATCCGTTCGAGGGCCCGCGGTTGCTCGGCGGCTGGACTCCGCCGCCGACGGCGGCCGTCTACGCGATCGCGTACAAGCCGGACCCGGGCACCAGGCCCGACCGGTACGCCGTCATCTACGTGGGCCAATGCGACGACCTGTCCGCTGAGCGCTTTCCCTTTCAGCACCCGCGTGCGCACTGCTGGATCCGGCGGGCCGGGTCACGGTGGCAGGTGTACATCTGCACCTACGAGGTGCCGGGCGGCGGCCGGCCGCACCGTGAGCAGATTGCCCGCGAGCTCATGGCGATCTACCAGCCGCGCTGCAACCCCCAGCAGTACGACCAGTCGTGGAAGGACGAATGGATCGGCGAGTACACCGCGCCCACCACCGGCCCGGTCGCCCGCCGCCGACCGGACGGCTCGGTGCCGGGCTGACATCGCGTGCCAGGCAGGCTAGCGCCGTGGCTGCGCCGCCCCCCGTGACCGGCGCTGCGCCGTGAATGCTCCTCACCGGCGGTGGGCGAAGCCGACGGCGTCATGCAGGCGCGACCGGCGGCGGCCCGAGGCCGGCCGCGCGGGCTCCGGCTCGGCAGGCTGCTCGGGCCGCGGGGTGACGTCGGTCACGATCTCCTCGGCCATCCCGTACAGCAGCGGCAGCGCCCCGGCCACTACTGCGCCGGTCTCGTTGATGTGCGTCACGCCGGGCCCGATGAGCTTGGCATGGTCGACGATGGTCCGGACGATCTGGCCGCACTCCTCGAGATTCCCGGCGATCCGGGTGAGCAGGGTCCCCACCCAGAACAGGTAGAACGCGAGCCCCGCGATGAGCAAAACGACGTCGACGACGGTCAGGACGACGAGTGTGGTCATGTCAAGACTTCACCTTTCCGAGCACGCGGCCGAGGAACAGGTGGTGCTGGAGGCCTTCAGCCAGGACCGCCTCCATGCCGTCGGCGACCTGCGGGATGAGCGAGGTGTCCGCGGTGTTCGCCGCCGCGGCCTTCAGCGTGTCCCGCACTTCGACGACGCGGCGGTCAATGATCTTCACGAGCCAGATGAGCAGGCTCAGCAGGGCCGCGACGGCGAGCACCACGACAAAGCCGACGATGATCGCGCTCACCCACAGGGTGTGCTCAGTTGAGGACATAGCCAGCGTGTGCATCGTTATCCCCCCAGCCTGGCGCGGCCGCGCTGCAGCCCGCCGATGATGATCGTGGCGTGCTCGATCGTCGTGCGCAGCGCCGCGAGCGGCGCCGTGTTGTGCACTGCCTCGGTCAGCGCATCGTTGATCTTCGGTGCCTCCTGGCCGATCGAGCGGGCCAGCAGCAGGATCGGCACCACCAAGGCGACAACAACAAGCACAACAACGATGCCGATCGTGTAGCCCACGACCCAGCCGGTGGTGCTGGTGGTATTCGCAGCGGCCAGAACATGTCCGGTCACGGTTCCTCCTTTGGCAGTTCAGACCGTTTCGCAGAAGTCCCTGACCGGTTTCAGGTTTGCGTTGACCGAGGTAAGCCGGTCCGGAACCGTGCTGGTCAGCTGGGCGACGGCCTGAACTCCGCCGGTCGTCGAGACGAGCGTCGCGCGTATCGCCCTGAGATGGAAGATGACCCGCAACAGGCCCACAGCGGTAATGGCGATAATCAGCGCGGCGATGATCAGTGTCACCCAGGCGGCTGCCGGCATGACGGTTCTCCTTTCTTGCTCAGCCGAGAAGCTTCGCGACGGAACCCGCGTACCTGACTGCGCCGACAGCAACTTCCCTGACGGTGCTGTCGGTCGTGGCCAGCGCTTCAGGGACGCCGTCGAGTTCCCCGGCGAGGGCGACCCCGCCGCTGAGTATCTCGTCGGTGGCTGCCCTGATTCGCTCCAGCACGGCGAGCACGCGGTTCAGCAAGAAGATGACGACGGGCAGTATCACGAGCAACAGGATGGCGTTGCCGATCCACCACAAGACCATGGCTCGTTCTCCTTAGCTCGCGGCGTGGTAAGGCACGAAGAAGCGACGGAAGACCCGGCTCAGCGCCATCAGCGCGGCCCGCAGGCCGAGGGTGAAGCCCTTCGCCGGCGTGGCGGCGGCGGCCGCGAGCTGCTCTGGTGACTCGCCGCGCTCGATCCGCTCGATCCGGTCCTGCATATTGGCGGAGAAGTCACGCATCAGCACGGACGTGACATCGGCGATCATGCCGCGTCCGTATTGCGCTGCCGCACCGGACAGCTGCAGATCCTGGATCACGCCGACCTTGGTGCCGCGGCCAGCACGCACCAGCGTCGCCGTGATGACCATGCTGGCCTGGCCCCGTCCCTTCTCCTCGGCGCCGGCCGCATGCACGACCACGCGCTTGCCTGCCTCATTGCGCTCGGTGATATCGGCAGTGCCGGCGAACTGCAGCCTGACCGGGCCCATCCGGACCGCGACCCGGCCCTTGTACTTCTCGCCACCGAGGTCGTCGGTCAGCTCGGCACCGGGCAGGCAGGCCGCCACCTGAGGGATGTTCTCGAAGAACTGCCACACCTTCTCGACCGGCTCAGCGACCTCGAACTCGTTCTTGATCAGCATCGGGTCTCTCTTCTCACGTAAGCAGCGGGATCTTCCCCGAACGCCCGGCGGCAGCTGGCGCAGCAGAAGTAGTAGGTGACACTGTCGTGTTCGCGGGGGTGGCTGGACGCGCTGGCCGGCACGGACATCCCGCAGACCGGGTCAACGGCATCCGCCAGCGCAGCAGGCTCGGCGGACCCGGCCTGCCCGGCGGACCCGGCCTGCCCGGCGGACCCGGCCTGCCCGGCGGACCCGCCCGACAGTGCTCCGGAGGCACGCAGCTGGACAAGCTCGGCCAGCACGGCGACCGCGATCTCCCGGTGCGACGTGTGCCCAAGGTCGAGGCCGGCCGGCACCCGGACCCGGTCGAGCTGCTCCCTGGGCACGCCCCGGTCGGCGAGATAGCCGAGCACCGCCGCGCCGCGCCGATGCGATCCAATCAGACCCAGGTAAACGGGCCGAGCGGCGACAGCCTGCTCAACCGCCTCCTCGTCGCCGTGGCCCTGTGTCGCGACCACCACCAGGGAGCGCTCATCCGCGTTCGCAGCGGAGAAATCGGCGCCGTCAATCAGCCGCGCGTCCCAGCCGAGCGCGCCGGCTAGCTCGGTGAGCGTGCTGGCCATCGGCGAGCGGCCGACGACGACCAGGTGCGGCACCGGAAGGACAGGCTCGATGTAGACCTCAAGCGCGCCCTCGCTCTGGCAGGAGATGGGAACGAGGGTCATCCCGTCCGGCACCGCCGGGCCCAACTGCCCAGTGCTGCCGAACTGCCCAGTGCTGCCGAACTGCCCAGTGCTGCCGAACTGCCCAGTGCTGCCGGATTGCCCGGTGCTGCCAAACTGCTCGGGGCTGCCGGACGGCGCTGTGCTGCCGAACTGCTTGAGGCTGCCAAACTGCTCGGGCGAGCCGAGCAGCAGCAGGCGGGGCACGCCCGCGGCGATGGCAGCCGCTGCCTCGCGCATCACCACCGGCTCCGCGCAGGCGCCGCCGATCCAGCCGTGCAGTTCCCCCGTCGCAGTGATGATCGCGCGGGAGCCCTGCTGGCCCGACGACGGGCCCTGCCGCCAGACCACGGTCGCGAGCGCGAACGCCTGGCCGCGCCGCCTCAGCTCGCCGGCCTGCTCCAGCACACCCCAGCCGTCCATGGAAGACTTCCTGTCAGTCGTCGTCAGTCGTCGTCCGTGCGCACCGGCGGCTCGCCGGAAACGTCGCGGCGGTAGGTGATGGCCTCCCACACCCGGTCCGGCAGCAGCGGCATGTCGATATTGCGGACCCCGGTTCCGCTGAGCGCGTCAAGCACCGCGTTCACGAAGGCCGCCGGTCCGCCGACCGCCGCGCACTCGCCGATTCCCTTGGCGCCGATCGGGTGGTGCGGGCAGGGCGTGACCACCTCGCTATGCAGCTCGAAGCCCGGCGTCTCCCAGGCACTGGGCAGCAGGTAGTCCATGTAGTTGGAGCCGACGCAGTTGCCCTCGGTGTCGAACGTGATGAACTGCATGCTGGCCATCGCGTAAGCCTCGGTCAGGCCGCCCATGATCTGCCCCTCGACGATCATGGGGTTGATCCGGACGCCGCAGTCGTCGACCGCGACCATGTTCAGCACGTCCCAAACCCCGGTCTCGGGGTCGACCTCCACCGTAACGATGTAGACGGCGAACGGCCAGGTCAGGTTGGGCGGGTCGTAGTACGCGGTGTTCTCAAGGCCCGGCTCCATGCCGTCCGGCATGTTGCTGTACGCGGCCATCGCGCACTCCTGGATGGTCACGCCGCGATCCGGGGCGCTGCGCACGTAGAACCGGCCAAGCTCCCATTCGACGTCCTCCTCGGACACCTCAAGGAGGTGCGCGGCCAGCTTGCGGGCCTTGGCGCGGATCTTGCGCGATACCATCGCCACCGCGGCCCCGGCGACCGGCGTGCTCCGGGATGCGTAGGTGCCCATGCCGAACGGCGCGGTGTCGGTATCGCCCTCCTCGACCACCACGTCCTCGGCCGGGATGCCCAGCTCGTGGCTGACGATCTGGGCCCAGGTGGTCTCGTGCCCCTGGCCCTGGCCGCGCGTGCCGGTCCGGACGATGGCCTTGCCGGTCATGTGAATCTTGAGCTCGGCCGAGTCGAACATCTTGATGCCGAGGATGTCGTACTCGCGGCTGTTCCCTGCGCCGAGCGGCTCGGTCATCGTGGAGATGCCGATGCCGAGCATCCTGCCGTCGGCCCTGGCGTCGGCCTGCTGCCGCAGGAAGTCCTCGTAGCCCACCGCCCGCAGCGCGACCTCCAGGCACTTGCCGTACTGGCCCGAGTCGGTCAGGAAGCCGAACGGCGTGCGGTGCGGGAACGCCTCGTCCCGCACGAAGTTCTTCCGCCGGAATTCCGCCTGGTCCATGCCGAGGTCGGTGGCCGCGGCCTGCATCATCCGTTCCTGGAAGAACATCGCCTCGGTGACCCGGAACGAGCACCGGTACGCCACGCCGCCCGGCGCCTTGTTGCTGTAGGTGCCGCGGGCGGTGAGATGCGCGACCGGGATGTCGTAGGCGGCGAAGGCCGAGTGCAGCAGCCCGATCTTGAACTTGCTCGGCTGGGCGTCGGAGAAGAACGCGCCATGGTCGGCGTCACAGTGCATCCGCACGCCGAGGATCTTGCCGTCCTCGCGCAGCGCCATCTCGCCGTCCAGGTACACGTCCCGCGCGAACCCGGTAGAGATCAGGTTGCCGGACTTGTCCTCGATCCACTTCACCGGCCGCTCCAGCAGGATCGAGGCCAGGATGGAGCAGACATAGCCGGGATAGACCGGCACCTTGTTGCCGAAGCCGCCGCCGATGTCCGGCGAGATGATCCGGATCATGTGCTCGGGCAGCTCGGCGACCAGCGCGACCGCGGCGCGGATGATGTGCGGCGCCTGCGTCGTCATGTACACCGTGAGCTTGGACGCAGCACTCGATCGGCGACGGGTGCGAGCGCGGATAGTGCAGCTGCAGCTTCGAGATGGTGTCCGCCTGCGCGAACGCGCGGTCGGTGCCGCCCGCGTCGCCGACCTCCCAGTCGTAGATGACGTTGTCGAGCTGGTTCTCCTTGTCATCCCGGATGACCGGGGCGCCGTCGGCGACGGCCTGCCGGGGGCTGACGATGGCCGGCAGCGGCTCGTACTCGACGTCGATCGCCTCGCACGCGTCCTTGGCGATGTACGGGTCGTCGGCGATGACGCAGGCGACCTCCTGGCCCTGGAAACGCACCTTGTCAGTGGCCAGCACGGCCTGGGTGTCATAGGAGAGCGTCGGCATCCAGGCCAGGTTGCGGGTCGCCATCATCTCGCCGGTGAGCACCAGGTGCACGCCGGGAATCTGCCACGCCCTGCTGGCGTCGATCGACTTGATCCGCGCGTGCGCCAGCGGGCTGCGCAGGATCTCCATGTGCAGCATCCCGGGCAGCGTGATGTCGTCGGTGTAGTTGCCGGTGCCCCGGATGAAGCGGTTGTCCTCAACGCGCTTGCGGCTAGCGCCCAGCCCGCCGATCTTGATCTCGTCCAGTGCCTGCGACACGTCGCACCTTCCGTCTGGTCAGCTAGCGGACCCGAGTTAGCCAGCGGCCCGTGTTACCCATGGCCCGTGTTACCCATGGGCCCGAGTTACCCATGAGACTGGGACCTGAGCTTCTCGGCGGCCCACAGGACCGACTTGACGATGTTCTGGTAGCCCGTGCAGCGGCAGAGGTTGCCGGAAAGCGCCCAGCGCACCTCTTCCTCGGTCGGGTCGGGATTGCGGTCAAGCAGCGCCTTGGCGGCCATCATCATCCCGGGCGTGCAGAATCCGCACTGCAGCCCGTGCTCCTCCCTGAAGCCCTCCTGCAGCGGGTGCAGCTCGCTGGCGGTCGCCAGGCCCTCGACGGTGCTGATCTCGCGCCCGTCAGCCTGCACGGCGAGCATGGTGCAGGACTTCACCGCCTGCCCGTCGACGAGAACCGTGCACGCGCCGCAGTTTGTCGTGTCGCAGCCCATGTGCGTGCCGGTCAGCCCGATGCCCCGGCGGATCAGGTGGGACAGCAGCAGGCGCGGCTCCACCTCGGCTATCTTCTTCACGCCGTTGATCGTGAACTTGATCCGGCGCACCGGGACATCACTGACCTGATCGCCGGGATCGTCGTAGACGGTCGTCATGTCAGGCTGCCCTTTCCGCCGCTGGATCCGCGCGGCTCAGCAGGCGCACCACGAAGGTGCGCACCATGTGCCGCTTGTATTCCGCGCTGCCGCGATGATCGGTCTTGGGCCTGGCCACCGCTGCGGCGAGTTCCGCGGCCTGCTCGATGGCCCGGGCGGTAAGCGGCTGCCCTACCAGCGCGCCGGCGGCGGCGGCGGCCTCTATGGTGGAGCCGCCGACTCCGGTCAGCGCGATCCCCGCCCTGATCACGGTTTCGCCGGAGGTTTCCACCGCCACCGCCACCCCGACCGTCGCGAAATCGCCGACCCGGCGCTCCAGCTTGAGGTAGCCCCCCGCGCGTGCGCCCTGCGGCGGCGGGATGACGGCCTCGACCGCGATCTCGTCCGGCTCGAGCACGTTCTGGAACGGCCCGGTGACGAAGTCGGCGACCCGGATGATCCGTCTGCCGCCTGGTCCCTGCGCGACGACGGAGCCGCCGAGCGCGAGCACCACCGAGGCCCAGTCACCCTGCGGATCGGCGTGGCAGAGCGAGCCGACCAGCGTGCCGCGGTTGCGCACGATCGGATCGGCGATCAGCGGAGCCGCCGCCGCCATCGTCGGCTGCGTGGACCGCAGCAGGTCCGAGCGCTCCAGGTCGACGTGGCGGCACAGGGCGCCGATGCGCAGCGTCCCGTCCGGGTCCGCGCGATGGTAGCCGAGCCCGGGCAGGTTGTTGATGTCGACGAGCAGTTCCGGCGACGCGAAGCGCAGCTTCATCAGCGGGACGAGGCTCTGGCCGCCGGCCAGCACCTTCGCCTCGTCCCCGCCCTCGCGCAGCAGCCTGATCGCCTCAGTCAGCGATTGTGGTGCCTCGTACCGGAACCGAGACGGAAACATACGATCCTCCGTGTCCTGTCTGGACGTTGAATCGCAGGTCAGGCCCGCGCGCCGGGATCGGATTCGGGGGCGCCGCGCGGCCGGGCTGACTCCGGGTCGGCCACGGCCACCGGAAGCGAGTCCTCCTCGGGATCCGGCCGCGGCTCCTGGTGCGGCGGCCACGGCCCCGACACCGGCTGTCCGGCGATCTTGAGGTAGTCCATCAGCTCAGGCCAGGCCCAGACCGTCGGGCTCTTCCCGGTCCTGGGTGCGTGCTCGACTAGCTCGAACAGGCGCGGATTGCCCTGGCTGTGCCCGCTGGACTCGATCCGCATCGCGCACGCTCCTGCCTCGGACGGCCCGGCCCGGCGCCGTCGCCGCTGGTACCTGTCATGATCTGCCCGGCCCGCGGGGCCCGCAATATGCGAATAAGCTCTTGCTTAAGTTAGGGCATGCACGCCCGTGGCCTGCGGCTCTGCCGAGCATGACCCGGTTTTCTCACGCTGCAGGCGCCGCTGGCCGAGCCATGCCAGCGCCAGCGGCCAACCCATGCTGGTGACGGCTCAGCTCCAGATCGTGACGTAGACGGGAGGGCGGAACCGCGATGGCGGTACTCCCGCGGCCGGCGTGCGCATCAGCTGCATGGCCTCCGGGGTACCGAGGAAGCGCCGCAGCGAGCTGGCCGTCGTGCTCCGGTGCTGGCGCTCAAGCAGGGTCACGTGCCAGCACGCATCCATCGGCGATCCGGGCAAATCGACAAGCGAGAGCTCGCCGCGGCGCAGCTGCTGGGCGACCAGGTGCTCGACCGCGGGGGCAACCCCCGCCCCGTCCGCAGCCGCCGCCCAGGCGGCGGTCTGGTTGGGGAACACCCCGATCCTGCTCTCGGGTATGCGCAGCTGGGCCAGCAGCTGGCCGGTGTCGCTGCCGGGGTCAGTACCGGACGGATCGACCAGCCATCGCCATTGGCTGGCGCTGCCCCGGGGCCTGGACTTGCCGGCGGTGACGACGACAAGCCGGTACCGGAAGATCGGCTCGGTGACGACGGGGAGGGCCGGATCACGGGCGACGGCAGGGCCGATCGCGACATCAGCGAGCCGGTTGGCGACCAGCACCGCCATTTCATTGCTCGCCGCCACCCCGGCCGACACCTCCACCGAGCCGGCGAAGCGCCGGGTGAACGCCTCCGTCAGCGGGCTGACGACGAATTCCGCGATGGCGGGCGTGGCCACCAGCCTGATCTGGTCCGGCGCGCCCTGCGCGGCGCGGACCGCGGCGTGGGCCTCGGCCCCGAGCACCACGATCTGCGACGCGGTGGCCAGCAGCCGCGAGCCGCCCGCGGTCAGCGTCATCCCGGCGGGCCCGCGGCTGACCAGCTGGTCGCCCAGATGCAGCCGGAGCGCCGACAGCGCCTGCGAGACGGCAGGCTCGCTGACGCCGAGCGCGTTCGCCGCGGCGGTGACCGAACCGAGGCGGGCAACCAGGACAAACGCGTTCAGCTGGGTGAGCGTCATGACAGTCACGATTATCGCGCACATCCGCGGCCGCCAGGCGCTTCCGCCGGGCGGGCGGGCCGCCTGGCACTCGGCGCGCAGCCGCGCGCCGCCGGCCATTTGCGCGGCCGCAGAACTGCCCGCCGCGGCAGTCCGGCCCCACGCCGGCCGCTACCGGCCGCCGTGGGCCTCGTAAACTCAGCACGCATCTCGTAGCACGAGGGAGGGCGCATGCAGGTTCCGGCG
>WNFB01004264.1_pt1 | contig 14674 bp, 11 predicted proteins | sample 5400501 | NCBI WGS metagenome assembly WNFB01 (sample SAMN13153341, study PRJNA577476) | soil metagenome | isolation source: 200 cm saprolite under Douglas fir tree site 2 hole 1 | place: USA:California | collected 2015-04-18
CGAGGGCCTGCGCGCAGGCCTGGCCGAGCTGTGGGCGGCGCGCCGGACGCCGCGGCCGGCCAACCCGGAGACGACCACGGTCTAGGGAGGACCTCTGGCCTTCCCTCTCACGCGGCGGTCCGTGGTCCAGGCGGTCGCGAGCGCGGACGCGGACACGCGCCGGCGCGCCTTCGAGGTGCTCGTCGCCGCCTACTGGAAACCCGTCTACAAGTACCTGCGCCTCAAGTGGGGCGCCGCGTGCGAGGACGCCGAGGACCTGACGCAGGGTTTCTTCACCCGCGCCCTCGAGAAGGGCTTCTTCGACCGCTTCGACCCGGGCCGCGCGCGGTTTCGCACCTACCTGCGCGCGTGCCTCGACGGCTTCGTCGCCAACGAGCGCAAGTCGGCGCAGCGGCTCAAGCGGGGCGGCGGCGCCGAGCACGTGAGCCTCGACTTCGCGGGAGCGGAGGCGGAGCTGGGCCGGCCGGGTCCGCCGGAGGCGGACGACGTGGAGGAGTACTTCCACCGCGAGTGGGTGCGCAGCCTCTTCGCCCTCGCGGTGGAGGCGTTGCGCCGGCGGTGCGCGGAGGCGGGCAAGGCCGTGCCCTTCGCCCTGTTCGAGCGCTACGACCTCGACGGCCCCGACGCCGCGCGGCGGCCGAGCTACGCCGAGCTGGCCCGCGAGATGGGGATTCCCGAGACGCAGGTCACCAACCACCTCGCGTGGGCGCGGCGCGAGTTCCGGCGCCTGGTGCTGGAGACGCTCGAGGAAGCCACCGGCAGCGAGGAGGAGTTCCGCGCCGAAGCGCGGCAGCTCCTCGGGGTCGACCCGGCGTGAGGTGGCTGTCGGACGCGGCCGTGGACCATCTGCGCGCGGTGGCCGACCGGCCGGATCTGTCGGACACGCCCTATGATCTGGCGGAGCCCATCGCCCGCGGCGGCATGGGTACCGTCTACCGCGCCCGCGACCGGCGGCTCGACCGCGACGTCGCCCTCAAGGTGATGAACGCCCCCGCTCCCGCTCCCGGCGAGATCGAGCGGATTCGCGACGAGGCGAGGATCCTCGCGCGGCTGGAGCATCCCGGGATCGTGCCCGTCCACGACCTCGGCACCCTGCCCGACGGCCGGCTCTACTACGTCATGAAGCTCGTGCGCGGCCAGCGGCTCGACGAGGCGACGGCCGGGCAGCCGCTCCACGCCCGGCTCCGGACCTTCGAGCGGGTCTGCGATGCGGTCGCCTTCGCGCATGCGCAGGGCGTCGTCCACCGGGACCTCAAGCCGGAGAACGTGATGGTCGGGCCGTTCGGCGAGGTCCTGGTCCTCGACTGGGGCGTGGCCAAGATCCTCGCCGATCCCGCGCGGAACGACGGAGACGGAGCGGTGCTCGGCACGCCGGGCTACATGTCCCCCGAGCAGGCGCGGGGCGAGACGGGCCGCATCGACGAGCGCGCCGACGTCTACGCGCTGGGCGCAGTTCTGGGATTCCTGCTGGCGCCGGAGGGCGAGAGCGGCGCGCCGCGCGCGCTCGAAGCGATCTGCGCGAAGGCCCTCGCCCCGCGTCCCGAGGATCGCTACGGGTCGGTGAGCGAGTTGGCCGCGGAGGTCGAGCGATTCCTCTCGGCGCTGCCCGTCCACGCGTATCCCGAGGGCCCCGTCGAACGCGCCCGGCGCCTCGCCGCGAAGTACCGCACGCCGCTGTTTCTCGTCGCGGCCTACCTGCTGATGCGGGTCCTGCTCGCGTTCGCGGCGCGCGTGTAGCCGCGAGCGCGAGTGTTCGGCGCGCGCAGCGGAGCGTTTCCTTTTCCTTGACCGCACGCCGACGGTTCACCCGGCGGCGTGCGATTGATGACTCCCCGCGCGGAGCGGAGCGCGCCGCATTCGGTCATGCAGACGCGCCCATCGGCTCCACCTTCGCCGGCCCGCGCCGCCGCCGTCCCATCCAGTCCTGGAACGACTCCATGTACGTGTAGAAGACCGGCGTGAGATACAGCGTGAGGAGCTGCGAGAAAATGAGCCCGCCCACGACCGCGAGGCCGAGGGGGCGCCGCGACTCCGCGCCCGCGCCCAGGCCGAGGGCGCTCCTTGCGCTGCGCCTCGAGAGCGAAGTCGATCATCATGATCGCGTTCTTCTTGACGATGCCGACGAGCATGATGATGCCGACGAACGCGTAGATGTTCAGCTCCTGGTGGAAGAGCACCAGCGTGAGCAGCGCGCCGAAGCCGGCCGAGGGAAGGCCGGACAGGATCGTCAGCGGGTGGATGAAGCTCTCGTAGAGGATCCCGAGCACGATATAGATCACGAGGATGGCCATCAGCAGCAGCCACCCGAGGCCGCGAAACGACGATTCGAACGCCTGGGCCGTGCCCTGGAAGCTCGTCGTCACGGTGGGAGGGAGGGCGGCGCGGGACTCGCGGTCCACCGCCGCCACCGCCTCCCCGAGCGACGTGCCCGGCTTCAGGTTGAACGAGATCGTGACCGCGGGCAGCTGGCCGAGGTGGGCCACGGTGAGGGGGCCGGTGCTGCGGGCCAGGCGCGCCACCGTCTCCAGCGGCACGAGGGCGCCGCTCGAGGAGCGCACGTACAGCATCGACAACGACGACGGCTCCCACTGGTACTGGGGCGCCACCTCCATGACCACGCGGTACTCGTTGTTCGGCGCGTAGATCGTCGAGATCCACCGCGCGCCGTACGCGGTGTAGAGCGCGTCCTCCACCTGCTGGGCGCTGAGGCCGAGGGCCGTCGCCTTGTCGCGGTCGATGTCCACGCTCAATTGCGGGTTCTTGATCTGGAGGTCGCTTGTCACGTCCTGCAGGCCCGGCAGCGCCCGCACCTTGTCCTCGAGCATCGGCGCGTACCGGTACAGCTCGTCGGTGTCCGGGTCCTGGAGCGTGAGCTGGTACAGGCTCTTGGTGAGCGAGCCGCCGATGCGGATCGGCGGGGGGTTCTGGAGGAAGGCCCGGATGCCGGGCACGCGGGCGAGCTTCGGCCGCAGCTCTTCGATGACCTGGTCGGCGGTCAGCTTGCGCTGCGCCCGCGGCTTGAGCCGCATGAAGATCCGTCCCGAGTTGCTCGTGGCGTTGGGGCCGGTGGCGCCGATGCTCGACATGAAGGCGTCGACGTTCGGGTCCGCGGCCACGACGGCGGCCAGCGCCTGCTGGTGCCGGGCCATCTCTTCGAAGGAGATCCCCTGCGCGGCCTCGGTGAACGCGAAGGCCTGGCCGATGTCCTCGCTGGGCAGGAACCCGGTGGGCATGATCGCGAAGAGCCAAACCGTGGCCGCCAGCACCGCCCCCGAGACGAGCATGGTGGCCAGGCGGTGGCGCAGCACCCGCCTCAGGCTCCCGTCGTACGCGCGGAGCGAGGCGTCGAAGGCCCGCTCGGAGGCCCGGTAGAAGCGGCCGTGGGACTCACGGCCGTGGGCCTTCAGGAACCGGCTGCACAGCATCGGCGTGAGCGTGAGGGACACGAAGCCGGAGACGAGGATGGCCACCCCGATCGTCACCGCGAACTCGTGGAGCAGGCGGCCGAGCAGCCCGCTCATGAAGAGCACGGGCAGGAACACCGCCGCCAGCGACAGGGTCATGGAGACGATCGTGAACGAGATCTCGCGCGAGCCGTCGAGCGCGGCCTGCAGCGGCTTCTTCCCCTGCTCCAGGTGCCGCACGATGTTCTCGAGCATCACGATCGCGTCGTCCACCACGAAGCCCACGGACAGCGTGAGGGCCATGAGAGACAGGTTGTCGAGGCTGTAGCCGAGCAGGTACATCACCGCGAAGGTGCCCACGATCGACATGGGCAGGGCCATGCTCGGGATGGCGGTGGCGGAGAGGTTCCTCAGGAAGAGGAAGATCACCATCACCACCAGGGCCAGGCTCAGCAGCAGCGTGAACTTCACGTCGTTGACCGAGTCGCGCACGGATTGTGAGCGGTCGATCAGCACCTCGAGCTTCACCGCGGCCGGCATCTGGGCGCGGAACGTCGGCAGCAACTTCTTGATCGCGTCCACGACCTCGACGGTGTTCGTGCCGGGTTGGCGCTGGATGGAGAGCACGATCGCGCGGGTGCCGCTGTACCAGCTCGCCACCTTGTCGTTCTCGACGCTGTCCGTGACCCGGGCCACCTCCTGCAGGCGCACGGGCGAGCCCCCCCGCCAGGCGACGATGACCGGGCGATAGGCGGCGGCGTCCTGGAGCTGCCCGTTGGCCTGGACGGTGAGCGCCTGGTGCTTGCCCCACAGGACGCCGGTCGGGAGGTTCACGTTCGCCTTCTGCACCGCGTCCGACACCTCGTCGACGCCGACGCCGCGGCTGGCGAGGGCCAGCGGGTCGAGCTGCACGCGGACGGCGTACTTCTGCGCCCCGTTGACCTGGACCTGGGCGACCCCGCTCACCATCGAGATGCGCTGGGCGATGAGCGTCTCCGCGTACTCGTCGACGGTCGACAGCTTGACGGTGGGCGAGCTGAGGGCGAGGAAGAGGATCGGCTGGTCGGCGGGGTTGACCTTCTGGTACGACGGCGGCGTCGGCATTCCCGGCGGAAGCTGCGAGGCCGCCTTCGCGATCGCGGCCTGGACGTCCTGGGCGGCGGCGTCGATGTCCCGCGACAGCGCGAACTGCAGCGTGATCTGGCTGATCCCCAGCGCGTTGGTGGAGGTCATCGAGTCGAGGCCGGCGATGGTCGAGAACTGCTTCTCGAGCGGTGTCGCCACCGCCGCGGCCATCGTCTCCGGGCTGGCGCCGGGCAGGCTGGCCGACACCGAAAGGGTCGGGAAGTCCACGTTGGGGAGATCGCTCACCGGGAGCAGGCGGTAGCCGCCGATGCCGGCGGCGAGGATCGCCAGCATCACGAGCGTGGTGGCGACAGGGCGGCGGATGAACAGCTCGGCGACGTTCACGACGTCGTTCCCGGAGTGGGCGCAGGTGTCCTGGGGTCGACCCTGGCCCCCGGCACCAGGCGGAGCTGGCCGTCAGTGACGACGCGCTCGCCGGCCGCGAGCCCCTTCTCCACCACCGCCTCGCCGTCGGCTTCCTGCGCCACCACGACGGCCCGCGACTCGGCGGTGAGGTCGGGCTTGACCACGAAGACGAACGTGCCCGCCTGCCCGGTCTGGAGCGCCTGCGAGGGGACGACCACGGCGCCGTTGCGCATGGCGAGCGTCAGGCGGGTGCTCACGAACTGTCCCGGCCAGAGCCGCCGGCCGGGATTGGGGAACGTGCCCTTGAGCCTGATCGTTCCCGTCGACCGGTCCACCGCGTTGTCGAGGAACGTGAGCCGGCCCGGGATGGGCGCGGCGTCGTCGCCGGGAAGGAGCGCCTCCACGACCAGGCGCCCCGAGGTCATCGCGTGCTCGATCTCGCTCAAGCGTCTCTCGGGCACGGCGAAGGAGACGTAGACCGGGTCGACGCGGTTGACGACGACCAGGGGACCGCCGTCGATCGCCTTGACCAGGTTGCCCTGGTGGACGAGGAGGCTGCCCGTGCGCCCGTCGATCGGGGAGCGGATCGTGCAGTACCCGAGCTGCAGCCGGGCGGTCTCCACCGCCGCTTCGTCGGACCGGACGGTGGCCGCCAGCGCCTCCGAGGCGGCGTGGGCCTGCTCGTGCGCCTCGCGCGAGAGGATGCCCTCCGTGCTGAGGGACTCGGCCCGCCGGGCTTCGGACTGCGCGTTCCGGAGCTGGGCCGCGTCCCGCTCCCGCGCGGACTCCGCCTGGCGCAGCGCCGCCTCGTAGGGCCGGGGGTCGATCGTGAAGAGCAGCGCCCCCGCCCGGACGTCCGTCCCCTCGTTGAAATGGACGGTCTCGATGACGCCGCCCACCTGCGGCTTCACGGTCACGGTCGAGAACGGCTCGACGGTGCCGATGGCCTGCACCCGCACGGGCACGTCCTTCCGGGCGGCGACCGCGGTCACCACCGGCACCGCCGGGGGACCGGCGGCGGGGGCGCGGCCGGCGCAGGCGGGCAGCGATCCCGCGGCCAGGAGAAGCCACAGGCGGATGCGGTCTCTCACGACAGGCTCTCCTCGTCATGCGGCACGGTCGCCGCGCTCTCGAAGCGCTCCATGTTGGCCATCACCTGGCGCAGCATCCGGCGGAAGCGATCTTGCTCCGCGGCCGACAGCCCGTGAACGACGGCCTCGCGGACCTCGCGGACGAGCGGGTAGAGATGCGCGCTCAGCGCGGCTCCGGTGGCGGTGAGGCGGAGGCTGCAGCGCCGGCGGTCTCCGGGGTGGCCACCCATGCGCACCAGCTTGCGGCGCCTCAACAGGGCCACGATGCGCGACGCGGTCGGCTGGTCGAGGCGCAACCGCGCGGCCAGCTCGTGCAGCGCGAGGCCTTCGCGCTCGCGCACGTTGACGAGCACCCAGAACTGCTGCGCGGTGAGACCGTAGCCGCGCAGCCGATGCCCGACCGCCTGCTTGATGCGGCGGCGGGCGGCCCCGATCAGCAGACCGACCGGCTCTTGCTCCGACAATAGTTGCCTCGACATGCATCGTAGTCGGGGCCCCCGTGGGCGGTCAAGGCGGGGGAGTAGACTCTCGCCCGCGGCCTTAAAGGCCCCGCCCCTGCCGTTTAAAGGAACAATGAACGCGGAGCAACGCGCCAGAGAACGCGGGGCAACGCTTGCATCAGCTCTTCCCTCCCCTACGGGGGGATTGGAGGGGCTCAGTGAAGGGTGGGGGGTAGATGAATGAACAAACCCGTGTTCGGCATGCTGCTCGGCGGCTTCCTCGGGATCTTCGACGGCCTCAGCGCCCTCGTCTCCGCTCCGGAGACGCGGCCCGCGATCCTCGGCATCGTGATCGGCTCCACGATCAAGGGCGTGATCACGGGCCTGCTCATCGGCCTCTTCGAGCGGAAGGTGCGCTCGCTGCCCCTCGGCATCGTGTTCGGGCTGCTGGTCGGCGCGTTCCTCGCCTTCCTGGTCGCGCTCGGAAACGGCTACTACTGGCAGATCATGCTGCCGGGGAGCCTGCTCGTAGTCATCGTGGGATACGCTACCTACCGGTACGGCGCCCCGCCGGCCGCGGCGGCTTCTCACCAAGGAGGCATGAAATGATCACGGGAGTCCTGGTCGCAACCCTGGCGCTCGCGGCGCCGACGGCCGCCGGTCCCGCCGACGGCAAGGCGGCGTTCGAGCGCCTCAAGTCGCTGGCGGGCGAGTGGCAGGGCACGGTGGGGCCTCAAGGGGGGCATCCCGCCTCGATCCGCTACGAGGTTGGCTCGGGCGGCACGATCGTGCGCGAGCTGCTCTTCCCGGGCACCGAGCACGAGATGCTCAGCGTCTACCACCTCGTCGACGGGCAGCTCGTGGCCACGCACTACTGCGCACTCGGCAACCAGCCGCGCTTCAAGCTCCAGGCGGCGACCGCAGACGAGCTGGTGTTCGGCTTCGCCGGCGGGACCAACTTCGTTCCCGCGAAGGATCTCCACGTCCACGATGGGTGGATCCGCTTCGTGGCCCCCGACCGGCTCGAAGAGGACTGGACGGTCTACGCGGGCGGCAAGCAGACGGGCGACCACAAGTTCGTCCTCACGCGAAAGAAGTAGACGCGGTTCGTCATCGCCTCGTCATTCAGTCGTCGTTGACTCGCGAGGCCGGGCCGGGCTACGCTGCGGGAATCCAAGGAGAAAACTCCATGCGGAGATGCGTCCCCCGCTCGCTGTTCCTGGCCGGCCTCGCCCTCGTTCTCGTCGCCCCCCTCGCCGTCCACGCCCAGTCGCTCGCGGCGGGCGGCGCCATCGAGGGCACGGTCACCGACGAGTCGGGAGCCGTGCTGCCGGGCGTCAACGTCACCATCCGCAACACGGGCACGGGTGTGGTCCGCGAGACGCAGACCGACGCCAAGGGCGTCTACCGCGCCCCGCTGCTTCCCGTCGGGACCTACGAGGTGACGGCCGCGCTCACCGGCTTCGCGACCACCAAGCGTCCCAACCTGACCCTGAGCATCGGCCAGGTCCTGAACGCCGACTTGACGCTGAAGGTCGCCGCCGCCCAGGAGGAGGTGACGGTCACGGCCGAGGCGCCGATCGTGGAGCCCAGCCGCACGCACCAGGCCTCGACGGTCGGGGAGCGGGCGGTGGCCAACCTGCCGGTGAACGGCCGCAACTTCATCGACTTCGTCCTCACGACGCCCGGCGTCAACCGCGACGTGCGCGGGGGCGACATCAGCTTCGCCGGCCAGCGCGGCACGCTGAACAGCCTGGTTATCGACGGCGCCGACAACAACAACACGTTCTTCGGCCAGACCCTCGGCCGCACCGGCTCGGGCCGCGCCCCGTACCAGTTCAGCCAGGACGCCGTGCAGGAGTTCCAGGTCAACCGCAACGCCTACTCGGCGGAGTACGGGCGGGCCGGCGGCGCCGTCATCAACGTGGTAACCAAGTCGGGAACCAACGACTTCCATGGCTCCGCCTTCGAGTTCTACCGGGACAAGAACCTCAACGCGAACAGCTACGCCAACAAGATCAGCGTCCCCATCCGGGCCCGCCAGCCCTTCCGTGTCCACCAGTTCGGCGGCTCCCTGGGCGGGCCGCTGGCGAAGGACAAGGCGTTCTTCTTCGTCTCCTACGACGGCCAGCGGCAGAAGATCCCCAACCCGATCATCCTGACCCTGCCCGCGAACCTGCCCACGGACGCCGACACCCAGGCCGGCCTGGCCACCGTGCGCGCGAAGGCCACCGGCTACGAGCAGGCCCGCGACCAGGACGTGTTCCTGGCCAAGCTCGACTACCAGCTCGATCCGCGCCACCGCCTGACCGTCCGCTACAACCACCAGAACTTCACCGGCCAGAACTTCGAGAACAGCGGCACCACCAACGCCGAGGAGCACAGCGGAAACTCCCTCGTGCGCACCCGCACCGTCAACGGCTCGCTGTCCTCCGTCTTCAGCTCGACCTTCTTCAACGAGCTGCGGGCGCAGTACGCGCGGGACGCGGAGCCGGGGCTGGCCAACACCAACGACCCCGAGGTCGTCTTGAACCAGGGCGGGCAGCGCATCCTGACCTTCGGGCGCAACAACTTCTCGCCCCGCGAGACGACGATCAAGCGCTTCCAGGTCGCCGACACCGCGACCTGGATCCGGGGCGCCCACTCGTTGAAGATCGGGGCCGACGTGAACCACGACGACATCTTCAACTTCTTCCCCGGCTTCTTCGGCGGCTCCTACACGTTCAACTCGCTGGCCAGCTTCAACCGCGGGATCCCGAGCGGCTCCGGCGAGAGCTACCAGCAGAACTTCGGGGGCATCGGGACGACCGGCCCCGAGACCCATCCCAACATCTTCGAGTTCGCGGCCTTCGTGCAGGACGAGTGGCGGGTCCGGAAGGAGCTGACGCTGACCCTGGGCGTGCGCTACGACCTGCAGTCGTTCCAGAAGCCGGCGGTCCGGAACCCCGACCCGCAGCTCGCCGCGGCGGGGATCGACACCAGCTTCCTCAAGACCGACAAGAACAACTTCGGACCGCGCCTCGGCCTCGCGTGGACCCCGAACGCGAAGACGGTCTTCCGCGCCGGCTACGGGCTCTTCTACGGGCGCACGCCCTCGATCATGGTCGGCACCGCCCACTCCAACAACGGCGTCAACGTCATCTCGGTGCGCGTGAGCGGCAGCCAGGCCCCGAAGTATCCGGGCACGCTGTCGGCTCCGCCGACGGGGGTGGCCGGGGCCAAGCCGAGCATCTTCGTCTTCGACAAGGACTACCAGAACCCCCAGGTGCACCAGGCCAGCGCGGGCGTGGAGTACGCGCTCGGCGCCGACCTGTCGGTCGGGGCGAGCTATCTCTTCGTGGCCGGCCGGAACCTGCAGCGGTCGCGCGACTTCAACGTGGGGACGCCGGTGCCCGTGAGCGTGCCCGTCCAGGGCGGCGGCAGCCTCAGCGTGCTGCGCTTCCCCGACGCGCGCCCGTTCTCCAACTTCGACCGGATCATCCGCTTCGAAAGCACCGCGAAGTCGAGCTACAACGGCCTGACGCTGGAGGTGAAGAAGCGCTTCCGGCAGAGCTTGCAGGCGAGCTTCGCCTACACGCTGGGCAAGGTCACCGACACCAAGCCCGACGCCACCGCAGTCGTGCCCGGCAACGCGGGGGACGACAGCAAGCACGCCTCCAATCCGGCCGACTTCGAGGCGGACCGCGCGGCGGGCGACAACGACGTCCGGCACCGGGCGGTGTTCAGCGGCTACTGGGACCTGTCGTACTGGAAGGACTCCCACGGGTTCGCGAAGGTGGTGCTCGACGGATGGGCGATGAGCTGGATCGCCAGCATGCAAAGCGGGCAGCCGTACTCGGAGCTGGTCACCAACGACCTCAACAACGACGGCAACCGCTTCAACGACATCGTCCCCGGCAGCCGCAACACCCACCGGCTGCCGACCGCGTACAACCTCGACATGCGCGTCTCCCGGCGGATCCCGATCGGGCCGAAGGCGCGGCTGGAGCTGATCGGGGAGGCGTTCAACGTCTTCAACCACACGAACATCACCTCCCAGCGCTCCACGCTCTACAACTTCACGGGGGGCGTCCTCATTCCCCAGCTCAACCTGTCCAACCCGCGCCTGAACTTCGGGGCGGACGCCGGCACGCAGATCAACTTCGGCGACACGCAGAGGATCGTCCAGCTCGCGGCGAAGATCACGTTCTGACGGACGGCAGCAATCAGCGTTCAGGGACAGCGTTCGGAGTTGCTGACCGCTGATTGCTGAACGCTGACCGCTGCCGTATTCTTCTTTCGTGAGCACGGCCCCGTACGGGTTCCTGCGCGTCGCGGCGGCGTGCCCGCCGGTGACGGTGGCGGATCCCCCGCGAAACGTCGATCAGGTCCTGCGCTTCGTTCGCAAGGCGCACGGCCTCGGCGTCCAGGTCCTCCTCCTGCCCGAGCTGTGCCTCACGGGGTACACGGCGGGCGACCTCTTCTTCAGCCTCGAGACGCTCGTCGGCGGCGCCGAGCGCGAGCTCGCCCGCCTCATGCGCGAGACGGCGAAGACGCCGATGGTGATCGTGGCCGGCCTGCCCGTCGCCCTGGAAGGGCGGCTGTTCAACGCGGCGGCGGTCATCCAGTCCGGGCGGCTGCTGGGCGTGGTTCCCAAGACCTACCTGCCCGGCTACAAGGAGTACTACGAGGAGCGCTGGTTCTCCTCGTCGCGCGAAGCGGTCGGGGACGATGTGCGGCTGGCGGGGACGGTCGCGCCCTTCGGCTGCCGGCTGCTCTTCGCCCTCGAGGAAGAGCCGGGCGTGAGCCTGGCGGTGGAGATCTGCGAGGACCTGTGGGCTCCGGTGCCGCCGAGCAGCCTCCACGCCGTGGCGGGGGCCACGGTGCTGCTGTGCCCCTCGGCGTCCAACGATCTCGTGGGCAAGGCCGCCTACCGCCGCGAGCTGGTGAAGGTGCAATCGGGCCGCGCCCTCGGCGCCTACGTCTATGCCAACACCGGTGTGCACGAGTCCACGACCGACGTGGTGTTCGGCGGCCACCTCATCATCGCCGAGAACGCGACGGTGCTCGCGGAGAGCGAACGCTTCCGGCGGGACGGCGAGATGGTGGTCACCGACGTCGACACCGAGCGCCTGCTCGTGGAGCGTGTGCGGCAGACCTCCTTCGCCGAGAGTGTCCACGCCCTCTCCGGCGGCTACCGCAAGGTCCCCCTCGACCCGATACCCGCCCCCTCGCCGCACCGCCTGATCCGGGAGCTCGAGCGCCATCCCTTCGTGCCCGCCGACCCCGCAACCCTCGACGAGCGCTGCCAGGAGGTCTTCTCCATCCAGACCTCCGGCCTCGCCCAGCGCCTCGAGCACACGCGTCTGCGCCGCGTCACCCTCGGGCTCTCCGGCGGCCTCGACTCCACGCTGGCCCTCCTGGTCGCGGCGCGGACCTTCGACCTGCTCGGCCTGCCCCGCAAGGGCATCCTGGCCGTGACCATGCCCGGCTTCGGCACCACCCCGCGCACGCTCGACAACGCCCGCCAGCTCGCGGCCACGATGGGAGTGGAGCTGAGGGAGGTGGACATCAAGGCCGCCTGCCGGCAGCACATCCAGGACATCGGCCTCGATCCGAGTGACACGCACAGCGTGACCTTCCAGAACCTCCAGGCTCGCGAGCGGACGCAGGTGCTGATGGACCTCGCCAACAAGGAAGGCGCGCTTCAGGTGGGGACGGGCGACCTCTCGGAGCTGGCCCTCGGCTGGACCACGTTCGCCGGGGACCACATCTCCATGTACAACGTGAACACCGGCGTGCCCAAGACGCTGGTGCGCGAGCTGGTGCGCTGGGTGGCGGAGCACGAGACGACGGGGCCGGAGGCCAAGTTCCTGCGCTCCGTCCTCGACACGCCCGTTTCTCCCGAGCTGCTGCCGCCCGGCGAGGGCGGGACCATCTCGCAGCGCACCGAGGAGATCGTGGGCCCCTACGAGCTGCACGACTTCTTCCTCTTCTGCCTGCTGCGCCTGGCCGCGGGTCCGGCCAAGACGCTCTTCCTCGCCGAGCACGCGTTCCGCGGCCTCTACGACGCGGCCACGATCCGCCGCTGGCTGCGCGTCTTCGTCACGCGGTTCTTCGACCAGCAGTTCAAGCGCTCGATGAGCCCCGACGGCCCCAAGGTCGGGTCGGTGAGCCTCTCCCCGCGCGGCGACTGGCGCATGCCGAGCGACGCTTCGGCCGCCGCCTGGCTGGCCGAGCTCGATGCGACCGCACCCGCGTCCAAGCCAATGAAGTCGCGCCGGGCGACGTCGCGCAGCACCGCCCGCAAGAGCTGATTCAATCGTTTCGACAAACGTTTCCTCGACCCTGAGCGTCTAGTCCTCAGGACACCACGGGGATGTCCCGGAGGGGGGAAGGAACCGCTGTTGGGCGGCAGGATCACGATCGTGCGGACGGTCCTGGTCTCCCTGGTGGCGTTGCTGCCGTCGTTCTCGCGGGAAGCCAGGGCCGGCACGGCCGGAGACATCGCGCGGGCGTCGTCCCCGCGCCTGCGCCTTGTCTGGATCGACGTCCTTGGCTCGGCATCCTATGCCTTCGCGTCCGCCACCCGCGAAGCGACCGCGATCCTGGGCGATGCCGGGGTCGCTACGGTATGGACGGTCGCGACGCCGTCGACCGAGACCACCGACGACGAGCTGAAGATCCTGGTCCTAGGGGACGCCGGCGAGGGGTCCCGCCGTTCCCGGCGCATCATGGGGTGCACCCACCGCGGCGAACACTCGCGCACGACGTGGGTCTATCTCTCGAGCGTCTTGTGGGCGCTCGGCCTTCAGAGCCCGGCCGGTTGGGGCCTGCTCGCCCGAGAGCAGGAGGAGGTCGGCCGCGCGCTTGGCCGGGTAGTCGCCCACGAGATCGTCCACGTCGTCGCGCCCGACCTGCCCCACAGCCGAGACGGTCTCATGGCCGGCCGGCTCAGCCGTGTGCTTCTGGTGTGCAGCCGGGTGTCGCTGACCCCGCGCGAGGGACAGGCCTTGCGTGCCGGGCTGGAGACCCTTGCCTCGACGGACGATTCCACGGGCGCGGTGGAGCGGGCGCCGGAGACCCTCCAGCCTCGTCATCCAAAGCGATGAAGAGACCCCGCGCGGCCAGGGCACCACTGCGCGCAGGCGCTGGCTCACCCGTCTCACCCGCTTCGCTTCGACGCTGTGGGGTCGTGACTTGTCCGCTCACCCGCAACTCCGCCGCAACCCCGCACCGGCATCGAGACGCTTCCTCCGCCGCGAGCGTCTAGTCCACAGCACACGGCCCCGCGTCGGCGCGACGCCAGGGCCACCGGGGGTGGAAAGGAGCCGGCGGTGGGCCACTTCGATCGGGGCGTTCAAGGCCTTGTCGTTCTTGCCGCGGTCCTGCTCGGTGCGGGGCGCGACCCTTCCGCATCGGCGGGGGCGACGGAGCGGGCGCTCGTTCCGTCACGAGAGAGCGGCGTCGCATCTCGGGAGGAGCCGCGAGCGGCCGCGCCGCGTCTCCGTCTCGTCTGGATCGACGTCCTCGGCTCGGCGCCGTACGCCTTCCCGAGCGCCGCCCAGGAAACCTCGGCGATCCTGGCCGACGCGGGAGTGGCCGCGGCATGGACGCTCGGCGATTCCTCCACCGTGACGACCGGAGACGAGCTGAAGGTCGTGCTGGTGCCGGGGGTCGCCAACGGCGCGCGCCTGCCCGAGCACGTGATGGGAGGCACCCGCGGCGGCGCGCAGTCGCACACGACCTGGATCTATCTCTCGAACGTGCTCTGGGCCCTCGGCCTCCAGGACAAGGGCCCCCGCCGGCTCTCGCTTCAAGAGGAAGAGCAAGTGGCCCGTGCGCTCGGCCGCGTCGTGGCGCACGAGGTCGTCCACGCCGTGGCCCCGGGCGTCGCCCATAGCCACGGCGGCCTCATGGCCGGGACGCTGGGCCGCGCCCTCCTGGTCCAGGCGCGGGCTTTCCTGGCCCCCGCCGAGCAAAAGGCCTTACGGGCGGGCGCCGAAGGCTTTGCCGCCGCGCTGGAACCGGCCCTGACGCCGCTGGCGCTGGCGGCCGCCGGCCGCTGAGGGCTCATGGCCGCAGCCATCCCCGCCTCTCGCCGCCCCTTGCCGGCTCAGCAAGCGCATATTCCGGCACGCCCGGAGTGAATCCGGGCGTTCACTTCAGTCCCTGGACGAGATACAGCTCTGACAAGGAACGACTGAACCCATAGGCGTATGACTTGCCGTCGCGGGTGAGCATGACGCGCACCATCGACCAAACGCCC
>WNFB01003061.1_pt1 | contig 14672 bp, 14 predicted proteins | sample 5400501 | NCBI WGS metagenome assembly WNFB01 (sample SAMN13153341, study PRJNA577476) | soil metagenome | isolation source: 200 cm saprolite under Douglas fir tree site 2 hole 1 | place: USA:California | collected 2015-04-18
GGCTGCTTTGAGAATCTGACGCCAGGTTTCCCGGTCGATATGTGAAGGTAGATGGCCTATTTGTTTCTCTACCATCGGACGAGTGGTTTCCTTCTTGCACTAATCGATTTACTAAACGCTCATTAAGCATCCTAATGCAAATATAGCGCAGGGAAACGCTCCTGTCAAGGGAATAGTGAGTGTGTTCATTTCCCTCGTTTATTTGTTATTTCTCTCTGATCTCACCTACCTGTGCAAATGGTTAGTGGTGTCTTGAGATATCCCGGTAATTTATCCAGGCTCTGACCAGTCGAAAGTGTGATGTCATTTTTCGACTTATCTCTTATAATATTCGTAACTATTCAGGTCTCCTCTCTTCTTGACTCCTCGCTGCCTACGGCAGTTCGCGAGGAGTATGGAGTGGGTGCGGGCTTTGCAGCCGCAGGCTGCAAAGCCCGCACCCACTCCATAGCTGGGTGAGCCGCCGCAGGCGGCGAGAAGTCCTGAATAGTTACGAATATTCTGAAGTCAACCAGTATTTTTCTCTTACAGGGATGTAGACAGTAACCCAGTTAGTAATGTAAGCTGATTGATGTACGACCTACCATCGTCGCAATTTAATCCAGGAGGACTCCATGAGCACGCATAGCTGTGTTATTGCCCCTCACCTGAAGGACTCGCTTTCAAGTGGAGCCGATGGCAAGTATGGAAGAATGTTTCCCGATCTTCCGGGTCTTGAGACCGATGAAGACTACCTGTTAGCTTTAGGAAGAGCCGGGTCTATGATGGATATTGAATCGGAGCAGGGCGATACAAACAGGAAATCTGATAATCCGCGCATCCCGGCCGGGTTCCCGATCTTTGGTCAGTTCATAGCTCACGACATTACTGCTGATCGCAGTCTCCTCCACCATCATGCGAGGCTCGAGGAACTTCGCAACTTCCGCTCGCCTCGGCTCGACCTCGAATGTCTCTATGCAGCTGGCCCTACCGGCGACCCACATCTTTATGATCTCAATGATTTAGATAAATTTCTTCTGGGTGTGAACGACATAGGTAAGCTGGATGATCTACCTAGAAACCGCCAGGGAAGGGCACTTGTGGGTGACCCGCGCAACGATGTGCATCTCCTCGTCTCACAGCTTCACCTGGCCTTCCTCAAGTTTCACAATCGGATTGTGGACTTGCTCAGAGAACAAGGTGTCCGCAGTTCAGATGTTTTTAATGAGGCGCGACGTCTCGTGAGATGGCACTACCAGTGGATCGTTGTCCATGAGTTCCTTCCACTTAGTGTTGGAGAAGCCCTGGTGGACAATCTTTTGATGAATGGCCCGCAGTTCTATACGTATGACGAGGACCCATTCATCCCGATAGAGTTTGCGGACGCCGCTTACCGGTTCGGCCATAGCCAGATCAGAACAATCTATACCTTGAACGACACTGGAGCAAAGGGTACTATCTTTCCCGATTGTGCTGGCACATGCCCCGTACAACACGACCACGTAGTGGACTGGACATACTTCTTCCAGGTGGATGGCAATAGACCACCACAGGCGAGTAAGAAGATCGATACCTCGCTTGCCCATTCGCTCATCAACCTGCCAACATCGGTGGTCGGAGAAACAGAGATTCCCGAACAACACTCGCTTGCCTATCGCGACCTTGAAAGAGGAATTGCGCTTGATCTCCCATCAGGAGAAGCCATTTCCAGAGCCGTAGGCGTCGAACCACTCACTGCGGACGAGGTTGGTCTTAGCAAAATAGGTTACCATGATGAAACTCCTCTCTTTTATTACATCCTCAAAGAAGCCGAGGTCAGAAATGGTGGGGAGCATTTGGGTGATATGGGAGGACGTATTGTCGCTGAGGTTCTACTTGGCCTGATTGATGCTGATCCCAATTCCTATCGAAATGCAGACATCGAGTGGAGTCCCTCATTGCCGGGTGTTCAGGAGGGGCACTTCACAATGGCCGATCTGCTGAGATTTGCTGGTGGGGTATGAGGACAAAAGACGAGCCACATTACGAAACAAGTTGGTTGGAATCGAAATTCCTGCCGGGTTGAGCGAATCGACGCACACCGCAGGAGAGGTTTAGTGATGGAAACAGTGTGGATTTGTCTTGAACGAAATACAGAGCATGGAGTCAACTGGCAGGTTCGTCAGATCAATGGCATCGAAATTCCTGAATGGCAAAAAGGGCAGAGTTATCCCACCTTAGAGACCTATATTGAAGAACAGGCCAAGAGAGAAGGATGGAAAAACGCTGCGGTTGATTGTGGAGAAAATGACGCATCAGTCTCTTTCTGGCGTTAGACCTATCGGCCTCTCGGTGTGGAACCGTCGAAAAGTTACTGTCAGGGTGTTAGGTAATGAGCCCTTTCTGAACATGCAGACAGCGTCTCACGCCACTACTCGTTATCTTAATCGTGCACCGTCTCACTAACCCATTGACAAGTATCAGGGATGGCCTGCTTGAGCGCATCTGCCAGGCTGTCAATATCTGTCACGTCGTCGCGATAAACTGCCCACGCCTTCGTTTTTTGCTCGGGCGACGTTGGCTTGCGGTAGACGATAACGCTGATACGTTTCCCATTAGGAAAAAATTCCTCTTTGATACGTGTTAAATCTTCCCAGCGTATTTCGATCACTTCTCCGTTGCGGCTACGTTTAACCAGGGCCTCCGGCTCCAGGGTAATAGTAAATGGTACAGGAGCAACAATGCGCAGATAAATGACGAAGCCGGTGATAAACAAGATAGCGACAATAGTGCTACCCACCGCTGACACCCCTTGATGAAGGGCGATCCACAATACCAGCGCAGTTAAACCCAGCACGCCGATCATCGTTACTATGCGTTTGAAAGGACCGAGGCCAGGGCCAACAAACACTTGCCCTTGTGCCGCCGTAGATGATGCCATAAAAACTCTCCAAATCGCCTGTATCTTTCTCTCTATGAGATATTTTAGCAATAGAGAAGTGCTATGGCAATAGTATTTCTTTGGTACAGCTATCCTTTGCGTCCGTTCCGCAATATGATATACTGAAGCCGCTGTCGCATAGCGACTCTCACCATGTCATACGGTATCGTGCGAAGCCTTTCTTCGTATAGATCCACATTGCCGAGAACAGTAGGCATAAGACGTTGGGATGGCACTCCCCTGGACGTTAATGCCAGCTACTGTAGGTAAAGAGGGAAAATATAACAATGTCTAGACAGCTCGGGCGACCACAAAGGTCATCTCTAGAGGGAACATTTGATGCATCTTCCGGTTCCCTGATATCTCTGGGAACTAGAAGAACGACTGGTAAGTTACTTGCGACGCAAGGGTATGTTGTAGGGATTGAGATCAGTGGAAGCGGCGCACGTCAATCCGTAGCCCTTGCTGACCTGGAAGGCAAGATTCTGTTTCGTGTGCGTCGTCCATTAGAGTATATACCAGACACCAAAACTGTGCTCGAGCTCATTGATGATATGCTCGCTGAAGTTGTGACTCCTGAGCGGCTTCGCAATGGACGTGTCCTGCGTGTAGGTGTCGCCGTAGGTGGTCTTGTAGACTCAGCGCATGGCATAGTGCGTACCCTGCACCATGCGCATGGATGGAATGACTTTCCTTTACAGGAATATATGACGGAAAGACTTGATACACCTTGTATAATAGATAACAATGCAAATGCGGCAGCGTTAGCGGAATTACAATATGGTGCCGCATCCGTAAACAGGCATAGCCCGCGTGTTGCTGAGCGGGTCATACTCTATATTGGCCTGGGACGTGGTATCGGCGGAGGATTACTGGTCAATGGCAAGATCTATCATGGGGAGACCTGCACAGCAGGCGAAATTGGGCACATGCTTGTCAAAGAGAATGGCCCAAAGTGTTCTTGCGGTGGCTATGGACATCTCGAAGCCATTGCATCTGCGCAGGCAATCTCGCGTGCGATGATTGGACTTTCGGTAGAATATCCTGAGACGGAAGATGCCATTCGTGATGTAACAGGAGCAAGAGCCGAACGTATTACAGCAGAACAGGTGTTTCGACTGGCGGCCGAGGGTGACAAAGTCGCGCAGGAAATCGTTCTCGATGTACATACGTATTTGGGAATAGCCCTGGCAAACATCGTTCATTTGATAAACCCAGGCGTGATTATTCTGGGCGGGCAAGTAGCACAGGCGGGAGATTTATTGATAAAACCATTGCAGGCGCGGATAGATGATCTGTGCTTGCCAGCAGCGAATTCATCGTTGCGCATTGTGCAAGGCGCGCTCGGAACAGAGGCAAACATTGTGGGGGCGGTAACACTGGCCCTGCAAGACATAGAGTAAAGGGTGGTCGTGTCCGTCGTATGGGTACCTGCTCGATCTTAGATGGGTATCCGCAACCAGGGTGCCACTACGCGAGGCGAATTGTGGAAACAGGCCGGGTCATAAATAGGCGTTATCTGTTGCAGCGCTTGGTAAAGCAAGGACAGGTTTGCGCCATCTATCAGGGAACGGACCAGGTGTTGCAACGCCTTGTCGCTATCAAAGCTGTCCCTGCTCCTCATATCCTGACATATAAAGCTGCTATTAAGATGACAGCCCACTTTTCCCATCCCAACGTCGTGGGCATCTACGATCTTGTTATAGAACCGGAGATGCTGTACATTGTGCAAGAGTACATCGATGGCATTAACTTTTCCGGGCTGCTGCAAACACAACTATCATTCTATGAAGTTGCCGGTATTGGCATGCAAATCTGCCAGGCTTTGATATATGCCGATAATTCTTCACGCAGGGTGTCCCATGGAGACCTGGCGCCCTCTTCTATCATGCGTGACACGCGTGGGTTGGTGCGCGTAAATAATTTTGCCCTTCCCAGTGACCTCGGTTATTTCCAGAGTTGGAGCATCATGGGTGGTGATGGTATAGCTATCTCAGATATGGAACTGCCCTATGGTCAGCAAAGTGAGGAACGGCGCGCAGATGATACTCGCGCTGTTGGCCTATTGCTCTACCAGCTACTCACCGGGCGAGCACCTGGCTCCATCGTTGTCGAGCCGCCACCCGATGGGCTTTTGCGTTTCCAGCGCAACACTCCTCCCGAATTATGCGAAGCGGTTGCGCGCGCGGTTGTTCGTCAGCATCCACAGCGCATTAGCACGCCTGAAGCGCTTTACGCAGACTTGAAGACTGTCAGTGAGAAACTGGTGCAGCCAACACCCGTAGTTATGCCAGTTAACTACAAAACATACCAGCGGCGCGAAGAACCACTCGTCATTAACCAGCCATCTACTACTGCTGGAGGAAAGCTTGCTTCTGCCTTACCCATAAGAAATACAGAATATCCAAATCCTGGACCTGGCCGCTCCTCCTATCGCTCAGAGCCGAGCGTTATACTGCCTGTAGAAGAAGTCGCTCCTACGTCCCCTACGGTGGCTGATGTCTCTGTCAAGTTAGCTGCAGCGCGCCAGGCAGCTTACCCTGAGCCTGTTGTGCAGAGAAAAAGGTCCTCTTCTGCTCTCACCATTCTATTGATTGGTTTAGTTGTTTTCGCTCTGCTGTTTGTCGTGGGTTATTTTGCGGGGCAATTCTTCTTCCACTAGAGGTATCCCATCAGATTCCCACCGCTGCGTATCTCGCTGACGATACTTCGTCATCACTCCTGTAAACGCTGCATTCAGGTCAACGCCGGTAGAGTTAGCCAGGGAAGCCAGGATGAAGAGAATATCGCCCATTTCAGTTGCAATGTCGCCAGCGCCTTCGCTGGCCTTTTTTGGTTTCTCACCATAACTGTGATTGATCTCACGCGCCAGTTCGCCCACCTCTTCAGTAAGCCGTGCGAGGCTGGAAAGGGGAGACCAATAATTGCTCTGCCATTCCTCTTTGATAAGCTGGTCAATCTCTTGCTGCACGTCGCCCAATGTATGCATCAATGCCACTCCTAAATTCCGGTCGTAGGTTCTTGCATGCCTTCAACCATGTAGGCATGTGCCATGTTCTGGCTGTTCCAGGCAAAACCAGCATTCCCCTTTCGATCTACGACGATCAAGCCTCCGAGACCAGTAGCCCTGGCACTGAGCACGGCAATCGTCGCCTCAGCCGCCTCGCGGGCTGTCTCTCCACGCCCCACAAAATCAGCTGCACGCTTGGCAATCAGCAGGCGAATAAAATCTTCACCGTAACCGGTAGAGGAAATGGCGGCATTCTCATCGGCATAGAAGCCACAACCCACAAGCGGCGAATCGCCCACGCGTCCAGGGTGTTTATTGTGAATGCCTCCCGTCGAGGTCGCAGCCGCCAGTGTATCAGACCTATCGATGGCTACTGCGCCAACCGTGCCATGTTTCTCTTCGCGTGCCTGCAAAGAACCTACCTCGCGCCTGAGAAAACGCGGCTCCCCTCTTGATTCATCGTCAGCCTGGGCCCTGTTCTCTAACCAGATTCGATGTTGCCTCTCTGTCAGCAGATTTTCAAATTCATACAAGGGAATGCCCTGTTCTTGCGCAAACTCCTGCGCTCCTTTGCCTACCAGCAAGACATGCGGGCTCGCCATCACTCTCCTTGCAAGCGAGATTGGATTTTTAATGAACTCAACAGCAGCCACAGCTCCTACCCGCAGCGTATGGCCTTCCATCATGCCGGCATCCAGTTCGATAGTCCCATCCCTTGTCAGGCTAGCCCCGGTACCCGCATTATACATGGGATTATCTTCAAGTGAACGAACCGCCGCTTCAACAGCATCCAGTGCAGTACCACCCGCTTGCAAAATCCGCCATCCTACAAGCGCGGCTTCCTTACATCCCGCCTGAGCGCTTTCAACACGCTCAGGTGGAACGTTCCCCGCACCCCCATGAACGATCATAGCAATCGGCATATACCATGTCTCCTACTCTATACTTTGAGAGCATTGTATCACGAACATGAAGATCGAGGTTTCTCCCCAGGGCGACCCAACAAGACGAGCGACCACAAGGGTAGGTGTTATGAATTCCCTTATGCGGCGGATTCACACCCATCCAGTCGCGTAGGGGCGAGGCAGGCCGCTCGGTTACTTATCGCTAAAAAGAAAACCTTGGCATTGACAACCCACTCCCATCCTGATACCCTCTGCATATACCGAAAATTGTCTAGCCTCACATTGAAGGAGACGCGCATGAGCCAGCCTCTCAGTGGAATACGTATCCTCGACCTCTCTCGCCTGTTACCAGGTGCCTACGCATCACAGATACTAGGCGATTTCGGCGCCGACGTCATCAAAATCGAAGAGCCAGGGAGCGGTGACTACGGCCGCTTTATGCCCCCATATCTAGCCGGAGGCATAAGCCTATACTTTCTTGCAACTAATCGCAACAAGCGCAGTATGACACTGAACCTCAAATCACCTGAAGGGCGTGAGATCTTTCTGCGTATGGTGCGCAATGCAGACGTAGTGCTGGAAAGCTTTCGTCCAGGCGTAATGGACCGTCTTGGATTAGGCTACGAACAGCTCAAAGAGGTACATCCAGGGCTGATCTATTGCGCCATTAGCGGCTATGGTCAGGATGGACCTTACCGGCTGCGTGCTGGTCACGACCTGAACTACGCAGGCTACGCGGGTCTTCTCCACTACAATCGCGGGCCACATGGCGAACCCGCTATGCCTCCCACGCAGCTAGGGGACCTTGCAGGTGGCAGCTTCATGGCCATAATTGGCATTTTGACGGCACTCCTGGGGCGTACAAAAACCGGCGAGGGGCATATGATCGATGTTTCAATGACCGAAGGCGTAATATCACTCTTGCCCCTCATTGCCACCGCCTATTTGAATACAAGTATTGCGCCACAACCGGGGCAAGCTGCGCTCGACGGGTGGCTTCCCTGCTACAACATATATGAAACGCAGGATGGCAAGCATATCACGCTGGCCGCGCTCGAATACAAATTCTGGCATACCTTCTGCACGCGGATCGGGCACCTTGAATTGTTGCCATTTCATCAACCACTAGGACCAAGCGAGCGCGAGCAAGCTATAGATATGCTACGCGCTATCTTCAAAACCAGGACACGCGACGAGTGGATCGCTGAACTGGCCGACATCGACACCTGTGTCGGGCCCGTCTACACCATAGACGAAGCGTTGAATGATCAACATGCACAGGCGCGTAGCACGAGTATAACCTTCAGCCCGCCAGGCGAATCGTTCCGTACGCTGCCGAGTTTTCCGCGCATCTCCGGCGTCGAGAACGAACAACGCTACCCACCGCCAGGATTGGGTGAACACACCAGTGAGTTACTGCATCAAATTGGCTATAGCGATACTGAGATCGAGCAATTCAAAGCAGGAGGCGTGATTTGACCAACCAACATCGCGATATCGAACGGGCAGAAAAGGTGATGGACACCTACCTTAATGATCTGAAAACCATCGTGAATATCGACTCCGGCACCTTTACGAAGGCAGGCATTGATCGCGTAGGCGCGTATTTACAGGAGCGTTTTCAGGAATTTGGTTTTTCCACTCGCTTCGATAGGCAAGAATACTATGGTGATCATCTCATCGCCACACATACGGGCAAGACAGCCGGTGGGCCCCGCATACTGCTGATCGGACATATAGACACAGTACTACCCGAGGGTGAGGCAGAGCGCCGCCCTTTTGCTATCAGCAGGCGAGATGGAGCGCGTATCGCCACTGGCCCTGGTGTCCTGGATATGAAATCAGGCGTGCTGATCGGTATGTATGCACTGCATCTTCTGATAGAAGGCCAGGAGGCGAACTACTCAAACGTAACGTTCCTCTGCAATAGCGATGAAGAGGTAGGTTCCCCCAACAGCAGGCCGCTCGTGCAAGATTTGGCACAGCAAGCCGATGCCGTCTTAGTCCTGGAGCCAGGCCGCGCCAGGGAAACTATCGTCTCATCGCGCAAAGGTTGTGGTCAATATCGAGTCGAGGTACATGGTCTGTCAGCCCATGCAGGTGTTGAGCCACAGCGTGGGCGCAACGCTATCCTGGAACTTTCTTTCCAGGTACAGAAGATGCAGGCGCTCAACGGTACCATCCCTGGGGCAACACTCAGCGTTGGCATTGTCCGAGGCGGCGAGCGTACTAACGTCGTGCCGGATTACGCCTACTTCGATATGGACGTGCGTACAAGCGACCAGGGCAGCCTTAAGGCGCTAGAAGCCGCCATGCGTCAAGTTACCTCGCAAAATGAGCTGCAGGGAACTCGCATCACACTCAGCGGAAGCATGTTATGCCAGCCCTTTGAACGCAACAGCCACAACACTCGCCTTATCGAGGTTGCAAGAGAAGCGGGACACGAACTCGGCTTAAAGATCCAGGATGTAGGCAGCGGCGGCGCATCCGACGCCAATACTACCGCTGCAATGGGCATTCCCACGTTAGATGGACTGGGCGCAGGTGGCGGCCTGGCACACAATCCGGGTGAATTTATCGAACTGGATTATTTGCCAACGCGCATCGCATTAGTTGCTGGTCTCGTACGCAGGATTGGGAGGTAAGGCTGGGCATCTTTGTCCTTCTTCTTTCCTCAGCGCCTCTTCATCACCGCCTCCACCTTCCCATATGGGCGCAGCGCCAGGGTCTTGGTAAGATCAGGCGCTATCACCTGGTTAGGAACCAGGAAGAACGTTGCACGTTGAGCAAGAGTAGCGATCAGGAGATGCCCCTCCATCATAGCGAAATGGTTGCCGATACAAATGCGCGGCCCAGCCCCAAAGGGCAGATACGCATAGCGTGGCAACTCCTTCTCCCGTTCCGGCAGAAACCGTTCAGGATCAAAAGTCTCGGGCTCCGGGAAGTAGTGCGGATTGCGATGCAGTGTATAGATCGGCACCACCACATTCGCCCCTTTGGGCACCCGGTAGCCATCAATCTCGACGTCGTGCAGCGCTTCTCTGATCACCCCGGTCGCGGGGGGATAGAGGCGCATCGTCTCCTTAAAGACCTGCAAACAATACGGGAGGTTCGCCAGATCGGCATAGGTCGGTGTGCGACCCTGCAGGACGCTATCCACCTCCTGCTGCACCTTCTCATAGAGAGCCGCATGCTGGCAGAGCAGGTACCAGGCCCAGGTGAGCGCTGCTGCCGTTGTCTCGTGTCCCGCACCAAACAGCGTAATACATTCATCCATCAACTGTTCATCGCTCATCCCACTCCCATCCTCGTCCCTCGCCCGCAGCAAAATCGATAGGAAATCAGTGCGTTCAGCATGCTCGTCCGCATTGCGGCGCTCAGCAATCATCTGCTGAATGCGATCATTGATCAATTGCGCTGCCTTAGACAAGCGGAGGTTGCGCGGTGTGGGCCAACTCAGTGGAGGCACGAAGAGCGACGTGAGCGCATGCGTTGAATACTCGAACAGCGTCGCCATAGCGCTGCCCAGCTCGTCTGTTTCCTTGAACACATCAGCGTCAAACAGGACTTTCCCGATAATGCTCATCGTCACACTGATCATGTGCTGATTGAGGTCAATCAGCTCACCATCGCGCCACGTCTGCTGGAGTTGCTCACCATAGTTCGCCATAGTATCTGCATAGCTGGCGATCTGATGCGGCTGGAAGGAGGGAGCCATCAGCTTGCGCTGCTTACGGTGGAACTCTCCCTCGCTAATGAAGATACCATTGCCAGTAATCCCCCTACGCAGCACACGCCCCTTGTCAAAGTCAGAGGCATGCTCGACCAGGATGCGTTGGACGTATTCCGGCTTATTGAACACAATAACGGGCACTGGCCCCATATGGAAGCCGCAGACATCACTCAGCTCTTGCACTATACGTAACTGAAAGGCCAGGCGATCACCCATAAATTGAGGAATGCTCCCAAGGATTGGAAACTCACGAACGAATGGAATTGGTTTTGCTGCTGTCTTCATTTGAGCGACCATCAAATTGCTCCTCTAAACATGTATCTTAACTGGCTTATATTATTTGTTTCGGTTATTTCACAAGAGCCAGGTATGCAAATTGTTCTGTCAATCAGTATATCATCGTGAGAACGAACATGGCTTCCATCAATCAGCCACTATATTCTAGGGTGCCTGTCCCTGGCTCTCTCTCCCGGACGCTGCCTGCTCGAACACAACCCAAAGGGTCAGGTCTGCCGCAGGCAGTGAGGAGTCAAGCAGAGGGGAGACCTGAAGAGTTACAATTTTTTGACCCAAATGGCCTGGCAGAAAGCATTTCTAACGCTCTCTGCTCAGACACAATCGGTTCCAAATACCGATACAACACCACTTTCATTTCATGCACGATTGCCTTTTGCTGTTCCCCATCGCCCTGGAGTGCCAGAGGAAGTAACGCGAGAAAAAGACGATAGGAGACCAGAATCGGGAGCTGCCGTTGTTCAGGTGTACTGTGAGGCCAGTAGGCAGCCAACAGCGCATCCTGGCGAGCTAGGAGACCCTGCTGTAAATCGGCTAGGACCAGAGCAAGTGAGGAAGAGAGGGTTGACCCAAGCTCAAGCGCCAGGTAGCCAGGATAGTTACGATTAAAGGCCATGATCCTGTCGATGAAGGTATCAAGAAATGCCTGGAGAGGCAAGGTCATCACCTCCGACGAGAGCAAGGTGTCATACACCCGGTGGAGGTGTTCAATCGCGTCTGCCGCGAATGCCTGCGCAATGGCTTCTTTATCGGGAAAAAACTGATAGAGTGACCCCCGTGAGATGCCTGCACGTGCCGCGATCGTGTTGGTGGTCACCTTATCGTAGCCGACCTCAGCAAAGAGTGCTCCGGCAGCCTGAAGGATTTCTTCCACACGCAGCACACCCCGCTTCTGACGACGAGCCCGACGTCGTTCCTGATTTTCTCCCATAGACCACCTCTCTGCAAACGGAAGGAGCTTCTTCACAGAAGCTCTTGACAATACGACACTTTTGTCGTATAATTACTGTATAATTACGACTAAACTGTCGTAATTATAGCAAGAACTGAGTCCGATGTCAAGAAAGGAAGCGTCACATGTCTTCACAAACGAATAAAGAACTCTGGAAACCCTGGAATGAAGTATGGAATGGAAATCTGTCCATCGCTGATGAGATCATCGCACCGAACTTCGTCGCGCATTTTGCTCCCGCTGGCAATAGTCCTGCTGAGGTGCGTGGCCCCGATGGGCTGAAGCAGTGGATCGGTGGGAGTTTGGCAGCCTTCACCGACTCCAGCTTTACGACCACGATTGGTCCGCTCGCCGATGAAGACATGGTTGCGGGTCGATGGCTCTTTCGGGCGACGTATCAAGGGGGTATGCCAGGAGCTTCGCCTGCTGCCGTTGGCAAACAGGTCGAGTATGCGGGGATGGACCTCTTTCGCGTCGAAGCTGGAAAAATTGTCGAATATTGGCTGTGTGCTGACATTTTACAATTGCTGCAACAAGTCGGGATGATTCCTTCCTGAACAGACTCTTTTGACGAGAGAGGAGCGGGTTGCTTTTGTTGAGCGGACAGAGGGTGAACCTCCGCTGACATTCGCATGCGAGGCCGCTGGATGCACCTGGTTACACTGCTGCATTGGTATTGGCTAGACGCTCGTGAGTTGGGAACTCGATCAGACCTTGGCACCGGCCTTTATCTTGGAAACCGTCCAACGAGCGTTACGGCAAGCCCAGGTTGTCTTGCTCCAGCTTGGTGGAGTATTCCATGACAAACTGGCGGAAGACACGTGCCGCCAGAGAGAGATAATGCTGTTGATGCCAGGCTATGCCAAAGGTACAGTGACCTGAAAATACCGTAATTGAAGCAGATCCATTGCTTGTCTTCCTTTCGTCAAGGTAGACTGGAAGAGTTACTGAGACGACATGACCGGCGGAAAAAGGGAAAGATGAAGGAAGCTGGATTGCTGATCAGACAGTCCATGCTGGGCGTGGAACACACGAAGAAAAGAGGAGACGTTCATGGCAACAGAAAAACTGACGATTGCGGTTCTCGGTGCTGGCAATATCGGTGGCACCCTGGGACCCAAATGGGTTGCGGCAGGGCATCGGGTGGTGTTTGGCGTGCGTGATCCGAACGGAACGCACGCCGAAACGGTACGAAGCAAGCTCGGGGATAGGGCAGTGATTGGGACGGTTGAGGATGCGTTGAGCTATAACCCAGAGGTGGTGGTGCTTGCTCTGCCGGGAATGGTGGCAGACACGATGATTGCAAAGCAATGTTAAACTGATACAAGGCGACCTTTTCACGAGAGCCTCGGTTGAACGTGAACAGTCAGCTCCGTCGAAAGAACACGTCAGTTCTTCAGGAAGGAAACACTACTATGGCTAAAATCTGGTTCATCACCGGTGCATCAAGGGGCTTTGGACGGGAATGGGCGGAAGCGGCCCTGGAACGGGGAGACACCGTTGCTGCAACGGCTCGCAACCTGGGAACCCTGGACCCCCTCGTCGAGAGGTACGGCGATGCTATCTTGCCGCTCCAACTCGATGTCACCAACCGGAGCACTGCCTTCGAGACGGTGAAGAGAGCCGCTGACCACTTCGGCAAGCTCGATGTCGTGATCAATAACGCTGGCTATGGCCACTTTGGCATGATCGAGGAACTGACGGAAGATGAGGTGCGCTCCCAGCTCGAAACGAACTTTTTCGGGGCGTTGTGGATCACACAGGCGGCGCTGCCCATCATGCGCGCGCAGGGGTCAGGACACATCATTCAGGTGACGAGTCTGGGCGGCATCACCGCGTTCCCGGCGATCGGTGCCTATCACGCATCGAAGTGGGCTCTTGAGGGACTCTCGCAGTCACTAGCGCAGGAGGTTGCGGACTTCGGCATCCATGTAACGATGGTCGAGCCTGGCGGATACTCGACCGACTGGGTCGGCCCGTCGGCGAAGCGCAGCGAGGAGAATCCGGCCTACGCGGAGGTGCGCGAGGCGCAAAGCCGCATATGGGCCGAGAGTCCCGGCAATCCCACGGCCACTCGTGGCGCGATGCTCAAGGTGGTCGATGCTGTGAAGCCGCCGCTGCGCATCTTCTTCGGCAAGGCACCGCTTAAGATCGCGACCCAGGATTACGAGTCACGACTGGCGACATGGAACGAGTGGCAGCCCGTCTCGATTGAGGCCTACGGGGCATAACCAGCAACTCCACCCATACTGCATGCAGTCTTCCAAACGCCGCCCAACGATCAGGGTGGCGTTCGTCACCTTTCTCAGGTTCTCAACAGTGAATCGACGCTTGGCAATCCCTCAGCGAACCCATCCGGGCATGCCTCCAAGCGCTACTGGTAAAATAGTCCAACGTTGGGCAAATAACAGAGTGAGAAAATCAGCTAGCAAAGCCAGGTGTTATCAACTGGGTGCTTACATTTCTGGCACTCATACCATATAACACACCGAAAGGCCAAATATATAGCAAATATCTCCCTTTCCTTGAACATTTAACCTAATCTATCGATTCTTAACCATTCCTCAACTAATTCTCAATCACCAGTGTACGCAATAAGGGTAATATTACTCGCAAAGGTTCTTACGGTTAATTGATGTTTCTTAACATAATTCAAGGAAAAGATATCAAGAGATGCCTTTCCATTAGAAGAAGGAAAAGAGCATAGTCCATAGTTACTTTGATGTACCATCGACTATATTCAAAATCACGTTGTGAGGGACGAGGAATGAACAAATTTACGTATGAACATCAGCAATATCCTTTAATCAGCGTCATCATTCCAGCACTCAATGAAGCAAAAAACCTTCAATACGTGTTGCCATATATTCCGGCTATCA
>WNFB01008910.1_pt1 | contig 14667 bp, 13 predicted proteins | sample 5400501 | NCBI WGS metagenome assembly WNFB01 (sample SAMN13153341, study PRJNA577476) | soil metagenome | isolation source: 200 cm saprolite under Douglas fir tree site 2 hole 1 | place: USA:California | collected 2015-04-18
GCCGCCTGGCCAGTCTCCCGGCCAGTCTCCCGGCCCGCCGCCCGGCCAGTCTCCCGGTCCGCCGCCCGGCCAATCTCCTGGCCCGCCGCCTGGCTGACCTGCTGGCCCCGGCCGGCCGGCCCCGTCGCCTCATCGGCAGCATCGACGCCGGCGATTCCCAGCCGGAACCACACCGCCTTGGCGGTACGCGCGTACGTGACGCCCCAGGACGACGCAAGCTCGGCGGGCAGCATCAACCCGCGGCCGCTGGTGCGTTCCGCCTCGGTAATCTCGCCATACTGGCGGTCAGGAATCAGCTGGACCGGATGGCGGTCAAGGACCACGACCTCCACCGCTCCGGCTGCCAGCCGGCAGGTCACCTGCACCGGCGTTCCCGCGTGCACTACTGCGTTGGTGACCAGTTCGCTGGTGAGCAGCACCGCATCGTCGACAAGCTCATCCCGGCCGGTCGGCCGGCCGGCCACCTGCCATGTTCGCAGCGTGTCCCGGACGAATCGGCGCGCGGCCGAGGCAGCCGCGGGTTCAGGCTGGTATGCCGCGGTCGCAACGAGATCATCCCGTGCCTGCACGTGCCCTCTTGACTGCCTATTGCTCGGTCAGGTCCGGCTGCGGCCCCGTCTGGCGGCGGCCGTGTATCGCCGGAGCCTCCCGCCCACATCGGAGGCGACCCTGCCCATCGTGGCAGACTCACGGAGACGTCACAGGGAAAGCGCTCAGTCCGGGCCTGGCGCGGGACGCGACCAGCCGCTGCCCTCGACATATTTGCGGACAATCCTTGCCGGAACGCCTGCCACCACGCAATGGTCGGGAACCTCGCCGCGGACGACGGAGCCAGCCGCAACGACCACGTTCCTGCCGATCCTCGCGCCCGGCAGGACGACCACGCCAGCGCCGAGCCAGCTGCCCGGGCCGATGGACACGGCGGCATTACGCGGCCACTGGCGGCCAATCGGCACCTCAGGATCCTCGTAGCCGTGGTTCTGGTCGGTGACGTAGATATACGGGCCGGTGAAGACGTCATCGCCGATCACTATTGAGTGGTGCGCCACGATGTGGCTACCGCGCCCGATCACGCTCCGGTCACCGATCCGCAGCAGCGGGCTGTCTCCGAGTTCCTGACCGGGCAGCATCCCGGCGCACAGGGTGACCTGGGCCCCGATCATCGTCTCGTCGCCGATCTCTATCCAGGCTTCGCCGTAGACCGAGCCGGTCGGGAAGGCGATCAGCGACCGGGGGCCGAAGGCAGCGAACCTGCGCCCGGCGCGGGACCCGGCCGTGATCATCCCGGCTTGCTGCACCGCCCGCCAGGCCGCATGCACGAGGCCGGTCACGGCGGAGCGGCACCGGCTGCGCACCGCAGCTTGCCAGCGGGGCATGGCCGGACTAGCCGTTAGCCCGATCCGGCGCCGCGAGCTGGCCGCAGGCTCCGTCGATCTGCGTGCCACGGGTATCACGGATGGTCACCGGAATGCCCCTGGCCGCCAGCCGTGCCTCGAATTCGCGCATATCCCGTGGCCGCGACGCCGTCCACGCCGATCCCGGCGTCGGATTCAGCGGGATCAGGTTGACGTGAGCCAGCTGGCCGGTCAGCAGCGCGGCCAGGGCGTCGGCCCGCCAGGACTGGTCGTTGATGTCGCGGATCAGCGCGTACTCGATCGAGACTCGCCGGCCGGTCGCGGCCGCATAGGCCCATGCAGCCGCCAGCACCTCGGCGATCTTCCAGCGCCTGTTCACCGGCACCAGCTCGGCACGCAAACCGTCGTCGGGAGCATGCAGGGACACCGCCAGCCGCACCGACAGGCCCGAACTGGCGAGCCGTCCGATGGCCGGGACGAGGCCCACGGTGGATACCGTGATTCCCCGCTGGGAGATGCCCAGCCCGTCGGGCACCGGGTCAGTCAGGCGGCGCACCGCCGCCAGCACGCGGGCGTAGTTGGCGAGCGGCTCGCCCATGCCCATGAACACCACGTTGGAGATCCGCCCTAGCCCGCCGGGCACCTCGCCGCGGGCCAGCGCTTTGGCGCCGGCCACTACCTGCGCCACGATCTCCGCCGCGGTCAGGTTCCTGGTCAGCCCGGCCTGGCCGGTCGCGCAGAACGGGCAGGCCATCCCGCAGCCCGCCTGGGACGACACGCACATGGTCACGCGGTCCGGGTAGCGCATGAGAACCGACTCGACGTAGGCGCCGTCGAGCGCGCGCCACAGTGTCTTCCTCGTCGTGCCCTGATCGCAGGTGAGTTCGCGCTCGGCGCTCAGCAGCCGGGGCAGCAGCGCGCCGGCCAGCTCCGCCCGGATCCCGGCAGGCAGGTCGGTCATGTCGGCAGGATCATCCGTCAGCCGGCCGAAGTAGTGCCGGGATAGCTGGTCCGCGCGGTATTGCTGCTGGCCGAGTGCCGCTGCGGCGGCACGCCGCCCGGCCGGATCCAGGTCAGCCAGGTGCCGGGGCGGAGCCTGCCGACGGCCCTGCTGGCCGGTCAGCCCGCTGGCCAGTGCCGGAAGGGCTGCACTCGACACCCGCGCTCCATTTCCGCCTGCCCGGCGCCGCTCCGGGCACAGGCCGTTGCAAACCCTTAACAATATCCGCACAGTGCATTAGTGACCTGCGACAAGTCGGTAGATTTCGTTGACATGCCAACCTTGCGCAGAGGGCCCAGGGACACCAGGATAGCCGCCGAGCCCAGGCGGCCCACGGTCCTGCTGGAGAGCGACAGCCCTTACGCAAGCAGGCGCCTGGTGGTCGAGTGCGACGGACTGACCACGGCCGCCTACCTGCACGACAAGACGTCGCCGATCGCGGCCACGTGGATCGCCAATCACGAGCAGGCCCCGGCGTCCACGGACCTGGCCAGGCTGAACGCTGGCCATGCGCCGGTAATGCCGGTTGGTCACACCAAGCACCCGGAGGGCCGGCCGGTGCCCGAGCCGCACCGGCTGCGCGCACTGTGGCTGGAAGAAGGTGACGGTGCCGCGCTGCTGGAGAACGGCGAGCTGCTGGCCGTGATCCCCGGCTGGTCTGACATGTCCAAGGGCATGCCCGGCTACTGCCGGGACGTCATCGGCCAGACCCCGTTCGGCTGGTCACTCGACGACGCGACGGAAGGCCTCGGCCCGCGAGTGGAGCAGGCGGCCAGGTTCTGGCGCTGGCGGGCCGACCACGAGGCGTGGGCCCGCTTCCAGCAGGCTGTGCTCGGCCACCTGCTCGGCAAGCTCGGCCCGGGTGCCAGGTACTGGGACGTGGGCGGCGGCAAGGATCCGCAGGTCGGCGTCTCCGAACGGCCGCCGAACGGCTACCGGAACTACACGGTCCTTTCGACCATCGGGATGTGCAGCCAGCGGATGCCGGTGGTCGAGCAGCTGGTGGAGGACGTGAGCCCGCAGGCCAGGATCGAGCTCGCGATCGCGACCACGCTGCCGAGCACGGAGGCGGCACGCATCTTCCTGTGGCTCGCCCAGTACCCGTGGCGCGACGTGACCTGGTTCGGGCCAGGCCACAGCCTGCGCTGGTACCACGAGCCCGCCACCTTCCCGCTGGGCGGCGGGTACGGGGCGGTTCTGCTGCTCGACGAGCCGGGCGCCCTGCTCGGCCCGGACGTGCCCGACCTGTCCGGCTTCACATTCGCCGGCGATAAGGTGCGGTGGCTCTGGGTGGTCCCGACCACCGAGCGGGAGCGCCTGCTCGCCAGGGAGCGGGGATCCGCGAGCCTCGTTACCCAGCTCGCGGCGCAGCGCCGCAGCTGGGTGGTCGGCTAGCAGCTGGCGGCGGGCCCGGGCAGCGGCCGGCCCGGGCGCTCAGGTCGCGCTGGTTCCCTGCTCACCTGCTGTGCGGTACGAACACCGTCAGCAGCAGCCAGACCACCGGCGCGGCTACAAGCAGTGAGTCGATCCGGTCCAGCACGCCACCGTGTCCGGGCAGCACCGAGCCCATGTCCTTGATATCCAGATCCCGTTTGATCATCGATACGGCGAGATCGCCAAGCGTGGCCGCCGCGACAGCCGCCGCCCCCAGGATGATGCCCTGCCAGACGTGCCCGTGCAGCAGCGTGACCAGCAGGATCGCGCCGCCGGTCACGCCGGCCAGCACCGACCCGGCGAGTCCCTCCCAGGTCTTCTTCGGGCTGATCCCCGGGGCCATCGGGTGCTTGCCGAGCAGGATTCCGGCGAAATACCCGCCGACGTCGCTGCAGACCGCCATCGCGACGAAGATGAGCGTCCGCCGGGAGCCATCCGGCCTGGCCAGCATGAGCGGGACGAACATGGCAAGGAGCAGCAGGTAGGCAAGGGCAAAGACGCCAGCGGTGACGTCGCGCACGTAGCCAGCCGTCCCGCCGGGCAGCCGCCAGCCAAGCAGCACGATCACGGTCCCGACGAAAGCGGCCAGCGCCGCCTGCTCGCCGCTCCAGTACGCCAGCCCCAGCATTGCGCCCCCGCCGGCCGCGATCGGGATCACTGGCATGGCGATCTCACGGGTCCCGAAGGCGCGGCTCAGCTCCCGCAGGGCGACCCCGACCGCGATGGCGACCACGCCGAGGAAGGTGACCTTCAGGGTGAAGAGAGTCAGCAAGGTAACGCCGCCGAGTGCCGCGCCGACGGCCAGCGCGACCGGCAGGTTCCTGCCGGTGCGGATTGTCTTGCCCTCGCTCACCGGCCCGCCTCTGGATGACCGGCGCGCCGGCTGAATGGATGCAAGCTACACCTCGAGGAGCTCAGTTTCCTTGCGCTTGAGCAGTTCGTCGACCTGCGTAATGTAGGTATGGGTCAGGTCGTCAAGTTCGCGTTCAGCCCGGCGGCCGTCATCCTCGCCCGCGTCGCCGCCTTTGACCAGCTTGTCCAGCGAGTCCTTGGCGTGCCTGCGGATGTTGCGGATGGAGATCCTGCCGTCCTCCGCCTTGTGCCGGGCGATCTTGATGTACTCCCGCCTGCGCTCCTCGGACAGCTCAGGGAAGTTCACCCGGATGATCGCGCCGTCGTTGGACGGGTTGACTCCGAGGTCGCTATTCCTGATCGCCTTCTCGATGGAACCCATCGATGACTTGTCGAAAGGCTGGATGACAACCATCCGCGGTTCTGGCATGTGGAAGGAAGCAAGCTGGTTCAGCGGCGTCTGCGTCCCGTAGTACTCGGCCGTGATCTTGCTGAACATCGCCGGGTGCGCGCGGCCGGTGCGAATGCCGCTGAACTCATCCTTCGCGACCACGACGGCCTTCTCCATCTTCTCCTCGGCCTCGAGGAGGGTTTCGTCAATCACTGCGGCTCCTGTGGGTCCGTCCATGTCCCGGCGGGCGCCCGCGGGCGCCTGGCATCTTCCATGGTGCCAGGCCGGGAAGCCAAGCCACGCCCGCCGCCAGCCGGATGCCCGTCATCAGCGGACGAACCGGCTAACCAGCGTGCCGATCTTCTCACCCCGGACCGCCCGCAGCACATTGCCCTCTCTCATCAGATCAAAGACCACGATCGGCAGGTCATTGTCCATGCAGAGGCTGACCGCGGTGGCGTCCATGACCCGCAGCTCACGGCGCAGCACCTCGCCGTAATCCAGCCGGTCAAACCGGACGGCGTCGGGCGAGAGACTCGGATCGGCGTCGTACACGCCGTCGACCTGCGTGCCCTTGAGCACCGCCTGGGCGCCCATCTCCAGTGCCCGCTGGGCGGCACAGGTGTCGGTGGAGAAAAACGGCGCACCGAGGCCGGCACCGAAAATGACGACCCGGCCCTTCTCCAGGTGCCGGATCGCCTTGCGCGGTATGTAGGGCTCAGCCACCTGGCCCATGGTGATCGCCGTCTGTACGCGGGTCTCCACGCCCAGCTTCTCCAGCACGTCCTGCAGCGCGAGGCAGTTGATGACGGTGCCAAGCATGCCCATGTAGTCCGCGCGGGACCGGTCGATGCCGCCCCGCGCGGACAACGTGGCGCCGCGGAACATGTTTCCGCCGCCGACAACGGCCGCGATCTGGATGCCCTCGCGGGCTGCCGCTGTGATCTCCCTGGCGATATGGCCTACTACGCCCGGGGAGATCCCCAGCGGCTCATCGCCAGCGAACGCCTGGCCGGAGAGCTTCAGCACTACGCGGTGCCAGCTCGGATGCGCGTCCCCGCCGGCTGCGGGCTGATGTTCCGTCGCGGCGGCCGCGTGATTCAAGACCGCATCGCCATCCTGTTGCGTTGCGCCATCGTGCACGGGCCCCATCCTCCGCTCATGACGGCTGCCGGGTCAGGCGTTGCCGTTCTTTCCGTTGGCTCACCCAGCCTGGCCGATCTGGAACCTCGCGAAATTGCGCACGGTAACTTTGCGCTCGGCGAGCACCTGCTTGATCGTCTTCTTCGGATCCTTGATGAAGGGCTGCTCGACGAGCACGACCTCCTTGAAGAACGCGTTCACCCGGCCTTCGATGATCTTGGGGATCGCGCGGGCGGGCTTGCCTTCCTCGCGCGTCATCTGCTCGGCGATCCTCCGCTCCTTCGCGACGACCTCGGCAGGAACGTCGTCGCGATGGACGTAGGCGGGCATGCTCGCCGCTATCTGCTGGGCGATGTCCTTGCCCGTCTCCGGGTCAGCGGAATCCAGCTGCACAAGGACGCCCCTGGCCGGCGGCAGCGAAGGGTCGGAGCGGTGCAGGTAGCTCGTGATGTAACCGCCATCGAGCCGGGCAAACCGGCCGAGTTCGAGCTTCTCCTTGAGCGCGGCACCGGCCTCCTCGATGAGCTGCTGCACCGTCGTGCCCGGCCTGACCTCCACGCCGAGCAGCGCAAGCCTGTCGGTGACCCCGGCGGCCATCGCCGCGCTGGCGATATCAGCCGCCGCCTGCTGGAACTGGCCGGTCTTGGCGACGAAGTCGGTCTCGCAGTTGAGCTCGACGAGCAGGCCCGCGCTCGTGCCATCAAGCTGCGCGGTGACCAGGCCGTTCGCCGCCGTGCGCCCGGCCCGCTTGGTGACATCCTTGGCGCCCTTGAGCCGCAGGGCCTCCACCGCGGCGTCAAAATCACCGGCGGCGTCCACCAGGGCATTCTTACAATCGAGCATGCCGGCGCCGGTCTGCTCGCGCAGCCGCTTCACGTCAGCGGCGCTGTAGTTCGCCATTTCTCATCTCTCGCTTCGTCTTGTCAGGAGGCCGTCTTGTCAGGAGGCCGGCTGGCCGGGTAGGGCGGTTCGCCGGGGAGGCGGCTGACCCTGGCTGGCACCGCGAGCCGCGAATCCCGGGTCGCGTGGTCAGTCCGATTCAGCTGGCGAGCCACTGGCTGCGGCCTCGGCCTGCGCGCCGCCTGCTGCCTGCGCGCCGCCGGCTGCTTGCGAACCATCAGCCGTCTGCGCGCCGCCGGCTGCCTGCGCACCATCAGCTGCCTGCGCACCATCAGCTGCCTGCGCACCATCAGCCGCCTGCGCACTGTCAGCTGATGACGCGCTGTCCTCGGCGGCGGCCGCGGCTCCCTGGGTGGCCGCATCGGCCGGCTGCTCAACGCCACCGCCTGCCGCGGCCGAACCGCCTGCCGCGGCCGAACCGTCCGCCACAGCTGAACCGTCCGATGGGGCCGCGCTGGCTGCCGCCGTGTCAGTGCCCGCGGAGGGAGCTGCGGCTGCCGGGGTGGCGCTGGCGGCGGGCGCACTGGCGGCGGGAGCACTGGCGGCGGGAGCACTCGCCGGCGCCGTGCCGCTCGCCGATGCACTGCCGTTCGCGGCGGCACCGTCACCGGCGCCTTCCAGCAGCGCCCGCTCCCACTCGGGGAGCGGTTCCTCGGCACCGAGCACGCCATCAGCCCCCACGGCAGGCTTCTCCTCGCCGACTGCGGCTCCCGCCCTGGCGATGAGGCCGTCGGCCACCGCGTCCGCCACGACCCTGGTGAGCAGCGCGACGCTGCGGATCGCGTCGTCGTTGCCGGGAATCGGGTAAGTGACCTCGTCCGGGTCGCAGTTGGTGTCCAGGATTGCGATCACCGGGATGCCCAGCTTGCGCGCCTCGCTGACCGCGATGTGCTCCTTCTTGGTGTCGACCACCCACAGCGCGCTTGGCACCCTGGCCATGTCCCTGATACCGCCCAGCGACCGCTCCAGCTTGTCGTGCTCGCGCCTGAGCTGCAGCAGCTCCTTCTTGGTCCGGGTAGAGCCAGCGACATCGTCGAAGTCGATCTCCTCAAGCTCCTTGAGCCGCTGCAACCGCTTGTAGACGGTGGTGAAGTTGGTCAGCATGCCGCCGAGCCAGCGCTGGTTCACGAACGGCATCCCGACCCGGCGGGCCTGCTCGGCGATAGCCTCCTGGGCCTGCTTCTTGGTGCCCACATACAGCACCGACCCGCCGTGCGCGACAGTCTCTCTGATGAACTCGTAAGCCCGGTCAATGAAGTCCAGCGACTGCTGGAGGTCAATGATGTAGATGCCGTTGCGCTCGGTGAAGATGAAGCGCTTCATCTTCGGGTTCCAGCGCCGGGTCTGATGTCCGAAATGCACGCCGCTCTCAAGCAGCTGCCGCATGGTGACGACCGGAGCCATGCCGGTGTCCTTTCCTGTCGTGCGCCTGGCCGCGGGGCGAAGGCGCGTCTCGGTTGGTCCTGGCGCCCGTACGACCCCGCCGCGGGTTACTGATCCCGCGGACCGGAGAGGTGCGTTCCGCCTGGGAACCGGTGCCGGATTCCCTGGCGGCAAGCGGACGCGCGAATTTGCCGATGCGGCGCGTGCCTGATGATCACACGGACTACTCCGGCCGTGCGTAGTCTACATGCCCCTGCCCGCCTGCCAGCCCGGACAACCACTGCACACGACGCCTCGGCGAACGACGTGATGGTCCAGCTGATCACGCTGGAGTCGATCGACCCGCCCCGCGCGAGCCCAGGCCATCTCATTGATCTCTTCAGCCCCGTAGACCTCATCTATCTTGCGACGTCGGCCCGGTGCGGAGCACCTCTTTCATGATCGCGGAAACTTTGGCGGGCCCTGGAGGCTGTCGCACAACTCGTGATCTTGGAAGGTCAAGGTCATTTTGCACGGCGTGTTGCGTCTCTGTGCCCCACTCCGCTGGTCACACGACCGCCGAAACGACGCCGATGCCCCACTCGGATGCCGTCGCAGCCTGCCAGTTTCCGCGATCATGAAACCGCCCGCCCTGCCGGGAGGTCATGCCCTGGGATGCGCCTGGCGGTAGGCGGCCAGCAGCCGCTCGACCGAGACATGGGTATAGATCTGGGTGCTCGCCAGCGATGCGTGGCCGAGAAACTCCTGCACGCTCCTGAGGTCCGCGCCGCCCTCCAGCAGGTGGGTGGCGGCAGAGTGGCGCAGGCCGTGCGGACCGGTATCGGGTGCGCCGGGCACGGCGGCGATCCTGGCATGCACGACCCGCCGGGCGGTGCGCGGATCCAGCCTGCGTCCCCGCGCGCCAAGGAAGAGGGCGTGGCCGCTGCGCTCGGTGGCGAGCAGCGGACGGCCGTTGCGCTGCCAGTGCCGGACGGCGCGGGCAGCGGGCACGCCCACCGGGACAGTTCGCTCCTTGCTGCCCTTGCCCAGCACGCGCACCGTCCTGCGGTCGTCATCGATATCGCCGATGTCGATCCCGCACAGCTCGCTGACCCGGAGCGCCGACGCGTAGAGCAGCTCCATGATGGCCGCATCGCGCCAGTCGAGCACGGCCGCCACCGGATCCTGGCTGGCAGCCGGATCCTGACCGGCGGACGGATCCTGACCACCGACCGGATCCCGGCTGGCGACCGGATCCTGACCGGCGGGCGGATCCTGACCGGCGACCGGATCCTGGCCGCTGGCCGCGCCGTCATCGGCGTGATCACGCTCCCCGGGTGCTGGCCGGCGCCCGGCGGCCGCGCCGCGCCCGGCCGCCGGGGCTTCCCCGCCCGAGTGGCGGCCACCAGCGGCGTCGAGCACGGCGGCCACCTGGTCGGCGGCCAGCACCTGCGGGAGGTGACGCTGCGCCTTCGGCGTCCCGAGCAGCGGCCCGGGATCAGTGGCCAGCCAGCCGCGCGAACCCGCGAACGCGGTGAACGTCCGCGCCGCCGCGGCCCTACGGGCCAGCGTGCTGCGCGCCTGGCCGGCGGCATGCTGCGCGGCGAGCCATCCCCTGATCATGCCGACATCCAGCCCGGCCAGGTCGGTCATCCCGGCCTGGCCAGCGTGCCTAAGCAGGGACCTGATGTCACCCAGGTAGGCCCGTACGGTATGTGCCGACAGTCCGCGTTCCGCCGCTAGATGCTGATCGAACGCGGCCAGCCGCCGGGCCAGGCGGTCCGGCAGCGGCTGCTCCATCGTCCCAGTGTCAGCCACCGGCCGGGCCGGCGGCGCGCAGGCGCGCCCATGCGGGCTACCCGGTCGGCCAGCGGTAGGAGCCGACGACGGTGGCGTCGGCCACCACCGGGGGCTCCGCGCAGCGGCTGCCGATGTCGCGCTGGAAATCCGCGAAGGCGCTGCTCTTCGACAGGGGGTTGACCTCGCCCTCGATCGTGGCGACATGGACGAAGGTCACGCCATCCGCCAGCCGGAACGTCGCGTACCGCAGGCCGCCTGGATCGTCCTCGGCGAGCTGGGCGAACACCCGCTCCACCAGCCGCTGGTTTTCCGCTGCGGCGTCGGCCCGCGTTGTGTAGCGCACGACGACTGTGTTGCTCATGATGACCTCCGGTTGGTGATGTCGCGTTTGCGAGTTCGGCTGTACATACCGGCGGGCACCGAAAACTCATCGGCCGGCCGCCGGGACCGATGACTTCTGCCCGGCTGCCGGGTATACACGGTGGACGGCAAGCACAGAGCTGGCGGATCTGAAAGCACATGTCACGAACCGCGGGAGATCCCGCGGCAATCAGCGGGAGCACGATGACAGTCACGGCGCATGCATTCGCGGACAGCGACGAATTCGCGCGCCGCGTCGATCCTTTCCGGCGAGAGCTGCTGGCGCACTGCTACCGGATGCTCGGGTCGATCCACGACGCCGAGGACATGCTGCAGGACACGTTCCTGCGGGCATGGCGCGCACACGACGAATTCGACGTCAGCCGGGCCTCGCTGCGCACCTGGCTGTACCGGATCGCGACCAACGCCTGCCTGACCGCGCTTGAGCGCCGTCGCCGCCGCCTGCCGTCGGGCCTCGGCGACCCGAGCCACGACCCGGAGGCGGCACTGGAGCTTCGCTCCGAGGTCGCCTGGCTACAGCCGATACCCGACACCCTGATCGGCTCTCAGCCCGGCGACCCCGCGGCCATCGTGGCGTCCAGGGGCAGCATCCGGCTCGCGTTCATCGCCGCGTTGCAGTACCTGCCCGCCAGGCAGCGGGCCGTGCTGATCCTGCGTGACGTACTGGCCTGGCGGGCGGCCGAAGTCGCCGAGCTGCTCGGCACGTCAACGGCTGCGGTCAACAGCCTGCTGCAGCGTGCGCGGGCGCACCTGGAACAGGTGGCGCCGGTCGAGAACGAGATCGCCGAGCCCGGCGATGCGGGCCAGCGCGCCCTGCTTGACCAGTACGTCACCGCCTTTCAGGACGCCGATGTGACCGCCCTCATGCGGCTGCTGCGCGAGGACGCCGAGCTGGAGATGCCGCCGTACCTGACCTGGTTCTCCGGCCGCGAGGCCGTCGCGCGCTTCCTCGCCGCCAGGACACGGGGTATCGGCGGCATCTGGCGGACGGTCCCGACCGGCGCCAACGGCCATCCCGCGATCGCAACCTACCTGCCTGGCAGCGACGGCGTCCCGCACGCGCACGCCATACAGGTGCTCACGATCACCGGCACGGGCATCGCCAGGATCGTTGCGTTCATGGATCCGCGCTTGTTCGTGACGTTCGGGCTGCCGCAAGAACAGCCCGGGTAGTTTGGTCGGCTAGCCTCCGGCAGCGCCTGAGTTCTGCCTTGGTCGCTGGAGGGGCGGCAGCCGGCAGCTGCGGCCTCTCCACCCGGCAAGGGCTTGCCCCAGCCGATCACCGGTCGTTTCTGGCCCGCCAGCCTTTGTCCGACCGTTCGACGAAGCCTGCGGCGGCGAGCGATCCCAGGCACCGGATGGCCGTGTCCAGGTCCACGCCCGCCGACACTGCGATCGATGCGGGGCCGCTGCCGCCACGGGCCGGTGCGGCCTCAAGGACGGCGCGCGTGGCCGGGTCCAGGTCATCACGCGGTACCGCCGGACCTCGCCGCCGCCCGCCGAGTTCCTCGCCGACCGGCGAGACATGTTCAAGGACATCGCGGGCGCCGGTCACGCAGATCGCGCCCCATTCCCTGATCATCTCGTGGCAGCCGGCCGACATGACCGAGGTCACCGGCCCGGGGACGGCCATCAGCGGACGGCACAGATCGCGCGCGCGGACCGCGGTGCTGAGCGCGCCGCTGCGCAGCGCAGCCTCGATCACGACAGTCCCGCGGCTCAGGGCGGCAATCACCCTGTTCCGGATGAGAAACCCGGGCCTGGTCGGCCTGCGGTCCGGTGACATCTCGCTGACCAGCACTCCTTGCGCGGCGATGGCGTTGAAGAGCTCGAAGTGGCCCTTCGGGTAGCCGTAAGCCAGCCCGCTGGCCAGGACGGCCACGGTGACGCCGTCGGCGGCCAGGGCACCGCGGTGGGCGGCGCTGTCAATCCCGAAAGCGCCGCCGGAGACGATCACCCAGCCCCGCTCGGCCAGTGCCGCCGCCATTTCCGTGCTGACATGCGAGCCGTAGGCCGTCGCGGCACGCGAGCCGACGATGGACACCGAGCGCAGGCAGGCGAAGCGCAGGTCGGCATTGCCCCGCAGCCACAGCGCGACCGGGCCGGCATCGCCGAGCGCCTCCAGCTGGGTTGGCCACTCAGGGTCTCCCGGGCAGATGAGCCGGAGGCCGTTCAAGCGCCACTCGGCGAGCTGGGCGGGCGTCGGTGCCTGGCCGATGCGCGCTGCCCACCGCTGCAGGGCGCGGTCCAGCCCAGGGATGCAGCTGCGTTCCCGCGCTCGACCGCGACCAGGGCCGCCAGACCCCGGCCTAGGGCCAGCCCCCGGTGGCACTCCAGCCTCCCGTGCCACTCCGGCCGTCCGCAGATCGCCGGCCGTGCGCAGATCGCCGACCGTGCGCAGATCGCCGGTGGCGCGCAGATCGCCGGCCGCCCGCAGATCGCCGATTTCCCACAGCCCGACCGGTTCCGGCAGCCTGCCTGCGGCCGATGGCCCGCCGGCAGGCAGCGCGCCTGCTGATTCAAGTGCGCCCAAGTGTGCGGGCGCGCCCACCGGTTCCGCTGGCTGGCCGGCCAGCGGGTGCTGCCCGGCGGCCAGGGCCGTGACGATCTCGGCGGGCGAGCAGCGACGCAGCAGGGCGCCAAGCACGAGGTCACCAGGATCGGCCACATGGCTGAGGACGGCCCTGGCCAGCCGCTCCTCATCGGTCACGCTGGTCATGCCGCAGCCCCCAGCCAGAGTCCCAGCGCATAGCTGACCTCCGTGATCGTCGGCCTGGCGACATTGGCCAGGTCCGCGACGGTCCAGGACAGCCGGATCACCCGGTCAACGCCGCGGGCACTGATCTCGCCCAGGTCCATTGCCCGCTCTAGCGGGGCGAGCGCGCCCGGCGCGGGCGCGTAGCTGCGCCGTAGCTCGCTGCCCGGGATCTCGGCGTTGAGCCGCCAGCGAGTCCCGCGCAGCCGGAACGCGGTCCGCTGCCTGGCCAGCTCCACCCGCTTGGCCACCACCGAGCTCGGCTCGGTGAACTGCCGGTCGCTCAGCAACTCGGCGCGGCCGACCGGCAGGAACTCCACCTTTACGTCCACCCGGTCCAGCAGCGGTCCGGACAGCCTGGCCAGGTACCTGCGGCGCGCAGCCGGCGGGCAGGTGCACCCCGACCGTGCCGCCGCGGACGACACCGCCGCCGCCGACCGCGCGCACGGGCACGGGTTGGCCGCGAGCAGTAGCGTGAACCTGGCCGGGAACCGCGCGGTAACCCCCAACCGGGCGACCACGACCTCGCCGGATTCCAGCGGCTGGCGGAGCGCATCGAGGACGTCCCTGGCGAACTCCGGCGCCTCGTCAAGGAACAAGCAGCCGTGATGGGCCAGCGACGCCGCACCAGGCTGGATGATCCCGCTGCCGCCGCCGACGATCGCAGCCTTCGTCGCGGTGTGGTGCGGCGCGCAGAACGGCGGCCGGCTCAGCAGCGGGCCGCCCGGCGGCAGCGTGCCAGCCACCGAGTGAATAGCCGTGACCTCGAGCGCGGCGGCAGGCTCCAGCCGCGGCAAGATCGTGGGCAGCCGCTCCGCGAGCATCGTCTTGCCGACGTGCGGTTTGTAGTACCTTTAGCTCATGCCACACAGGGGACTCATCCTCGCCCGGATCTCCGACGCCCGCGACGGCGATGAGCGCGGCGTGAGCGACCAGCTTGCCGATGGCCACGGGCTTGCCGATCGCGTCGGCTGGGCTGTGGGGCCAGCGGCTACGCATTACATCATCGAGAACGACACTTCGGCCTTCAAGCGGAAGCGCATCCGGCTCCCGGATGGCCGCACCGAGCTGCGCACCGTACGCCCGGGATTCCGGACCGCCCTGGCAATGCTCGCGGATGGCCGCGCTGACGGGCTCATCGCATACGACCTGGATCGCGCTGTCCGCGACCCGCGCGACCTCGAAGACCTCATCGACGTGATAGAGGCGAGCCGGCCGCGCATCCCGGTGGAGTCGGTCACGGGATCGCTCAAGCTGGCCAGCGATGGCGACGTGACCATGGCCAGGGTCCTGG
>WNFB01004682.1_pt1 | contig 14661 bp, 15 predicted proteins | sample 5400501 | NCBI WGS metagenome assembly WNFB01 (sample SAMN13153341, study PRJNA577476) | soil metagenome | isolation source: 200 cm saprolite under Douglas fir tree site 2 hole 1 | place: USA:California | collected 2015-04-18
ATGGCGGGAGTGTACTCCGGTTATGGCTTCCAAGAACTCATCGTCCGCATGGCGCCGCCCATGTCGGCAGAGGATACGGCGCAATACTGGCAGAATTTCATCAATGGGCATATCCCGAATTTCAACAAGTCTCCCTTCGATCAGATCGATAATTACGTCCGCGACTGCTGGGAGGCAATTGTCGAGACGGCCGTCTGGGCCCAGAAAGATCTGCCGGGCGTGCTGAGTCAGGTCCGTCCAGATCTGATCTGCGTCGATAACGTCATCCTGTTCCCGGCGATCAAGCAATATGGCAAGTCTTGGGTGCGAATTATTTCGTGCAGTGAGAATGAACTTCCTGATCCTGACATTCCTCCCCATCTTTCTGGTTGCGGCCACATGGACCGGAAGTGCTTCCGCAGGTTTGAAGAGCACTTCAATCAGGTGATTGGGAAGATTCATGATCGCTTTAATGCATTCCTTGCCGATTACGGAGAGGCTCCCTACCCGATCGGTCAGTTCTTTGAGGCTTCGCCGCACCTCAATTTGCTGCTCTATCCCGAGCCGGTACGATTCACCCGACGCCACGCGCTTAACCCGAAGCGGTTTCAATATTTGGAAGGATGTGTCCGGCAGGAGCAGCCGTATAGCTTACCGACGTTTAAGGCGAACCGGGACAAACCAATCCTTTATGTGAGCTTTGGCTCGCTGGGCTCGGGTGACACGGCCACTCTGAAGCGGCTTATCAACGCACTGGGCGCCATGCCGGTCCGCGCGCTAGTCAACGTTGGCGGGTATCTGGATACCTACGAAGCCGTGCCAGACAATGTCATCATCGATAAGTGGTTCCCGCAGCCTTCGGTGATTCCGCAGGTGGACGCGGTAATTCACCATGGAGGCAACAACACATTCACCGAATGCCTGTACTTCGGCAAGCCCTCGATCATCATGCCTTATCTCTGGGACGGCCACGACAACGCTACTCGGGTGCAGGAAACTGGTCATGGCATCAAGATGCACCGCGCTAATTGGCTTCCTGAGGAACTGGCTCGAAACTTAAGCTTGATTCTCACTGACCCGACGATGAGGCAGCGACTGTCGGCCACGTCCGCCCACATGCGGAGCCGGTCTGGTCCGAGCAAGGCTGCGCGGCTGCTCGACCAACTTCTAACGGCATCGCCGAAGTGACTCGCTGTTGCACGAAACTACGCTCGTGGCCAAAACCTGTAGCCGTCAAGAACCATCGGACCATGGAAGGACTGGCGTGGCGCACTTGACCCTCAACCGATCTTCCTCTGCTCCTCATATCTATCCTGCCTCCAAGTGGGGACTCGGGTCTGAGCCGTCAAGATTCGATAAATCACAAACAGCAGGGGATCCTCAGTCTCATCCTCTACAGAAACGCGCTGGGAGTTCCAGAAGTAGGCATTCAGCGATGGCCGGCAAGCTCCGTGCGAATTACTCTCACGACAGACCAGCTCTGCCACTTCACCCGCGGCGGGCGGTTTTTCGGGCCTGTGGCGGGGAGACGATTGAAATTGAACCGGGCACCGTGGCCCACTTCAAGCAAGGCTGGAGCGGCGGCGCAGAAGTGGTTGAGCCCCTGGATGCGAGCTATATGATCTGCGAGGGCGGGCCAGCCGAGCGCACGCCGGTACTGCGGAACCCCCTGGCAATCAGCCCTCTTATGGACTGGGGGCCGATCCCAACCATGCTGGAAGGAACCTCGTACACAGCAGGTCTTTTGCTAAGCCGTTCTCCGGACAGCCGAGCCGAAAGCGGTATCTGGACGTGCACACCCGGCATCTGGCGCTGTGAGGTGACCAGCGACGAGTTCTGCCACTTTCTCGCCGGTTCCTGCACCTACACACATGATAGCGGCGATACGATCAACATTGAGCCCGACACCGTTGCTTTCTTCCCCCGGGGCTGGACGGGGCGCTGCGAAGTTCGCCAGACCGTACGCAAGGTCTATATGATTCGATGAAGCGCGGATTGAACGACCGGTGCGTGGAGGCGAACTGGAATGCGCATCCTTATTCTCGGTGGTGCTGGACTGATGGCGGCTGGAACTGCCCGAGACCTTCTCTCGAATCTGTCGTCGGGGGTTGAGCGTGTCGTGGCTGCAGATTCGAATCCCGATCGGCTGGACACCCTACGCAAATCACTGGCTGATCCTCGCCTGGAGACACGGGTCATAGACGTCGCCGACCGCACCGCAATACTCCCTTTGCTCGAAAAGTGCGATCTGTGCATTAACGGCGTCCCGACATTTGCCGGCTTCCAGATGCTGATTTTCGAAGCCTGCCTGGAGGCTCGACGCACCTATGTCGACTACGGTGGCATGGGTATCTTTACCGTGCGCCAGAAGGCACAGCATACGCGCTGGGCCGAAGCGGGGGTTACCGCTGTAATTGGGCTCGGGGCCGATCCTGGGATGTCGAATATCATTTGCCGTGCGGTGGCGGACCGGCTGGACCGCATCGATCGCATTAACCTGTATTGGGCGGCGACCAAGATTGGCCCTGAGAGCCAGGTGCTGGTTCCGCCTTACAGCCTCTCCACTGTGCTGGCAGAGTACGCCAATCCCAGCCAGCAGTTTCTCGATGGCAGACTGCAGGACGTTCCTCCACAGAGTGGCGCCGAGACGATTGACCTGCCAGCGCCGTGGGGGCGAACTACGTTCGTTCACTCCCAACACTCCGAACCGCTGACCGTGCCCTTTGCAAAGGGGCTTGCCGAGAAGGGAATCCGCGAGTTCACCTGGAGACTGTCGCTGCCGGCGCGCGACCATGAAGCCTGGGTTGGCCTGGTCAAGGCCGGATTCGGCCCATCGGATGAGCCAGTCACGATAAAAGGCGCGGCCGTAAGTCCCCTCGCTGTACTACAGGCGGTGATCGATCGGAACATTGCCCGCAACCATGATCGCATCCCGCCGCAGGAAGGGCACGAGATTCACTTTGCAATCGGGCACGGCACACGCAGGAACCGGTCGAGTCGCGTTACCTGCCGCGTGATCGGCCGGCCCGATCCGCTGTACGACGGCTATGCCGACGCAGGTACGTCGATGAACATGTCGATTGGTGTTCAACAGATTCTGAGGCGCCGGTTGCAGCCCGGCGTGTGGGCTCCCGAGGAATACTTTGACGTCGATCCTTTCTTCGCCGAACTTCATAAGCGGCGATTTTCCATCGAGATTGAAATCCAGACGGTCGAGACCCCGGCGTCCTGAGAAGGGAATACGGAGAGCCTCGAGGTCCGCGGATTCCCAAAGTCTCATCCCGCCTCATCCCGCCAGTAGAACGCTCGCAATCAAGGCAAAAGCAATTCCCGCCGTTTCTCGCAGGGTGATCTTCTCGTGGAGGAATGCAATGCTCAGCAGAATCGTGACCACTGGGTACAACGCCGAAAGAGTGACGACCGTCGAGGCTTTGCCTTGCTCGAGGGCCGCGAAGAACGTCAGAAACCCGATAAATGTAAAGAACCCGGCTGCAAACGACCAACTGAAGCCAGGCAGCGACCACTCTACGTTGAAACGTTCGATGAACATTACAACCACGGCGAAAGCAATCATACCGACCGATTGAAACAGCAGCATCTGCCGAGGCTTGGAATGCGCCGATGCCAGCTTGCTGAAAACTCCCCAAATACCCCAGGTCAATACCGTAAGCAACGCGTAAAGATACCAAGTCTTCATAGTCCCCCTATTGAACGGAAGCGAGTTACCGACCATCTTGCAGCCGGCTTTTGTCGGGTTCAATCAGCGCTTTATTAATTCACAGGCTGGCCCGATTCCAGTGATCCCGTTGAATCGCGAGATCGAGTGAACAGCCGTGTCTACACTGATTTTCTCATTGTTGGACAGTGACGGATGCCTCGGCTTTGGATGCTTTACAGTTCGATTGCGCCCTGGAGATACAGGCGTGCCTTGCCGGCGATCTTTACACGCTCGCCAACGTTTTTGCACAGCATATAGCCACCGCGAGCACTCAGTTGATGCACACGCAATGTCTCTTTATCCAGCCGCCCGGCCCAAAATGGCGCGAGCGTGCACTGTATCGAGCCGGTAGCCGGATCCTCGTCAATGCCGACGGACGGTGGAAAAAATCGGCATACGTAATCCACGTTGCCCTCGCCGGGAGCGGTAACAATCGTTCCGCCGATGCCGATGTCGAGTTTGGCAAGAGCAGTAATGTTGGGCGAGAGCTTTTGGACTTGCTGAGCGTGATCTACCACCACGAGGTAGTCACGCGATCTCATTACCTGCGCCCTTTTCAGGCCTAGGGCCGGCAAGAGTTCGACCGGTGTCTCACACGGTTGGGGCGGCCTGGCAGGAAAGTCCATTTCAAAGCCGTCCTGGTCACGAGCCACGGTCAACACGCCACTGCAGGTGTGGAAGCGAACCGGCCACGAGTAGTGTTTCCGCAACGCGAGCACATAAGCGGATGCCAAGGTCGCGTGTCCGCATAGGTCGTCCTCGACTTCGGGTGTAAACCAGCGCAAGTCGAAATCGCCATCCGCGCGAGGAACAACAAAAGCGGTCTCGCTGTGCCTGTTCTCCGCCGCAATCTTTTGCATAGTGCCGTCGGCGAGAAAGGCGGAAAGAATGCATACACCGGCTGGATTGCCTGCAAAGAGATCTCCTGTGAATACGTCAACGTGGTAGTACGGAATTGGCATGTAGCCTCAGTGATCACTTCAAAAGCGGACAACGGTTATCACTTCAAAACCGGCTGAGCGCGTCTCCATAGGAGACGAAGCGACCCCGCTGCCGAAATCCCGAGGGCAGCGAGGGACCTCTCTTGGCGGAAGCGAGTGGGAGTCGAACCCACCGACGACAGGAAAACCTGCCGCCCGCCGGTTTTGAAGACCGGGAGAGTCACCGGACCCCATGCGCTTCCGCGCTTGCTCACCCAACCTCTGATGATTCCATGTTAGCTGCTGTGCTCACCAACTGCATAGCTCTGGCAGATGGCTTCCGGCTTCGCCCCCCCCATTTGTGACCACATGTGGCAATTTCCGCCGCCGCATCGTAACATCTTGGTTCTGAAAGGATGCGCATCATGATCTTGGGCATGACGACGGCGACATACACGTTGGTGCACGTAGTGATCAGCCTAGTTGGAATCGGCTCAGGACTCGTCGTACTGTACGGGCTGCTCACTGGGAAACGGCTCGACCGCTGGACTGCAGCTTTTCTAGCAACCACGGTGGCGACGAGCGTGACCGGGTTCGGCTTTCCGTTCGATCACTTGTTGCCGTCCCACAAGGTCGGCATCATATCGCTGGTGGTGCTGGCGGTTGCAATCCTCGCGCGCTACGCTCTTCACCTCGCCGGCGCCTGGCGCTGGATCTACGTGGTCTGCGCTGCGGTCGCCCTCTATCTCAACGTCTTCGTCTTGATCGTGCAGGCATTCGAGAAGGTGCCGGCCCTGAAAGCGCTGGCTCCAACGCAGTCTGAGCCGCCATTTCTGGTCACTCAGCTTGTCGTTTTGGCGCTTTTCGTCGTGCTTGGCATTTTCGCGGTCAAGAGGTTCCGCGACCAGCCCGTCCCCCTCGAGAAGGCGCGAGCGGCTTGATCCGGACATTTCCAGTTTGTCCAATTCTGTTTGTACCCGCAGTTTGCAGCAGAGAAAATCACAACTAAGGAGAGCATTTCATGCCTACGATCACAACCAAGGACGGCCGGGTGCCCCAGGTCTCGCCGCTTTTGCGAGACCTGGGAGTTGGAGATGGGCACAGCAGCCCGGGGCCTGCCTCGATCGGAAAGGTCGCGTGCGGCGCGAGGATCAGCGATCCGGCCGGACCTATTTAGCCGCTGAACGGATTGTCTTCTCGGCCCAGCGTTGTCGCACTCCAGCCAGAAATTTCTTCTTGTCCTTTTGCATTTGCCGGACCAGCGCTTGATTACCGGTATGTTCGTGCCCGGCTGCCCAGAGGACCATTTCCGTGAGGACGGGTGCCAGATCGATTCCTTTAGCTGTGAGCAGGTAAATCAGCTTTCGACCGTCGGATGGATCTCGTTCCGCGGTGATGATTCCATGAGCCACCAGCTTCCGCAGGCGATCTGCTAATATGTTCGTCGCGATCCCTTCGTAGCATTCCAGGAATTCCTTGTAGGTACGGGATCCTCGCAGCATCATGTCGCGGATGATCAACAGCGACCAGCGGTCGCCCAACATCTCCACGGAAGCATTCAGTGGGCATCCCGACCGGCGCTTGGCTTTGCGCTTCTTTGGCACATTTCTACAGTAGCATATTTTCACTTGCATTTCACAAGTAAGATGTGTAAGGTTTCACGTGCACAGGAAAGAGTAAGGAATGAGCAAGGTACCGGTACTGGTGGTTACGAGTCTCAACCTAGTGGATTCATAAAAAACAATAGAAAGAAAAGGAGAGAACGACCCATGGAAACAAAACCCACGCACGAACAAGCGCAACTCCACCTGCAGGTTTTTGAACAGCGCCGCGAGGCTCGGTTGCGGCAGGCCCGCGACTGGTTCTCCAAGAACTACGTCGCAGACAACTGGAACGACGCGATGCGGGTCGCCGCCCCTGGGACAGAAGGCGGCACCAACTTCATGATGGTCGTCAGCTATTGGGAACAGGCCTGCGCTTTACTGAACTATGGTCTGCTTCACGACGACCTGTTCTTCGAGACCAGCGGCGAATTCTTCTTCGTCTGGGAGCGGATCAAACCCACGATCGCGGAGGGGCGAGAACAATGGGCGAATAAGCAGTTTCTCGCGCATCTGGAAAAGGCCGCGCAACGCTTTGAGGCCTGGATGGAGCAGCGCTCGCCGGGTCACATCGCTAAAATGCGCGAGTTCATGAAGCAGATGCGCGCTCAGGTCGCAAAAGCAGCTTAAAACCCTGATCCGGACTAGAGAGCAAATAGCGAGGTGGAATCCCACCCTTCAAAAAACGAAGGGTGGGACATTCGCCCAGATTCGAAGACGGTGGCCTTAGTCGTAAATTCAGAAAGGAGCGAGGCATGAGCAAGGTACGGGTTCTGGTGGGTACACGCAAGGGCGCGTTCGTCCTGACGTCGGACGGCAAGCGCCAAAAATGGGATGTCAGCGGCCCTCATTTTGCGGGCTGGGAGATTTACCACGTCAAGGGATCGCCCGCTGATCCGAATCAAATTTACGCCTCGCAGTGCAGCGGCTGGTTCGGCCAGATCATCCAGCGCTCCGATGACGGCGGCAAAACCTGGCATCAGCCGGGAACGCCGCCCGGAGAACCGCCCGCCCCAGGCCCGCCCCAGGCCGCAAGCAACAAGTTCGTGTACGACGCGTCTGCCGAAACCGGCAAACCGCTTACTACTCATCAGTTTTACGACGGCACGCAGCATCCCTGGGAGTTCAAGCGCGTGTGGCATCTCGAACCATCGCTCACCGATCCCAACACGGTTTACGCCGGAGTGGAAGACGCGGCTATCTTCCGCTCGACCGACGGCGGCGAGAACTGGAAGGAACTCGCCGGCCTGCGCGGCCACGGCACTGGCCCCAAGTGGCAGCCGGGCGCGGGCGGCATGTGCCTGCACACCATCCTTCTTGATCCCAGCAATCCGCAGCGGATGTTCATCGCTATCTCGGCGGCGGGCGCCTTCCGCACCGACGACGGCGGCAAGACCTGGAAGCCGATCAACCGCGGCCTGCGCTCGCAATACATGCCTGACCAGGACGCCGAGATCGGGCACTGCGTTCACCGCATCGCCATGCACCGCTCACGCCCGAACGTGCTGTTCATGCAGAAGCACTGGGACGTCTTGCGCAGCGACAACGCCGGCGACTTGTGGCAAGAGGTCAGCGGGAACTTGCCGACTGATTTTGGGTTCGTGATTGACGTTCACGCGCACGAGCCGGAGACTATCTACGTCGTGCCCATCAAGAGCGACTCGGAGCACTACGTGCACGAGGGAAAGCTGCGCGTGTACCGCAGCCGCACTGGCGGAAACGAGTGGGAGGCGCTCACCAAAGGCCTGCCGCAACGCGACTGCTACGTCAACGTGCTGCGCGACGCGATGGCCATCGATTCGCTCGATAAGTGCGGCGTGTATTTCGGCACTACCGGCGGACAGGTCTACGCATCGGCCGACGCTGGAGATAGCTGGGCGCCGATTGTGCGGGACCTTCCCGCGGTGCTTTCGGTCGAGGTCCAGACGCTGGAGTGAGCGGATGCGTGGGAGGCTTCGTGGAAGGGCACGACTTCAGTCGTGCCGGCAAGTCCCTCTAGATTTGTCATTCCGAGCCGTCCGTAGCCGCGCTTGCGCGGCGAGGACGAGCGAGGAATCTGCTTTTGATCCGCCGGTTCATTAACGAACTGCTTTCCTTACAAGAGGTTCGTATCAGGGCACGGCCTTGGCCGTGCCGTTCAGAGATGCAAAAATAAGATTCCGCGCCGGTACGGCGCAACTGCCTAGAAGCCGTGCCGTGGCAGTTGCGCCCCATGGGCGCGTAGGTCAATATGGACACGAAATACGGCACGGCTGAAGCCGATGCCCTGACACGAACCGCCATCGACTGGCTTGATAAATGCGGTGTGTATTTCGGTACGACTGGCGGACAAGTGTACGCTTCGGCTGATGCTGGAGACAGCTGGGCTCCCATTGTCCGCGATCTTCCGGCCGTGCTGTCGGTGGAGGTCCAGACGCTGGGGTGACACCGAATTTGATACAAGGAGCAAAGCGATATGCAAAAAATCACGCCTTTCTTGTGGTTCGATGGTAAAGCCGAAGAGGCGATGAACTTCTACGTCTCGATTTTCAAGAATGCAAAGATCCTGAGCGTCAGCCGGGCCAACGGGAAAGTGATGTCGGTGACCTTCGAACTCGAAGGCCAGGAATTCATGGGCTTGAATGCGGGTCCGCAATTCAAATTCACAGAAGCTGTATCGTTTTTTGTGAACTGCGAGACTCAGGAAGAAGTCGATGAATTGTGGGAGAAGCTGTCGGAAGGAGGAGAGAAAGGAAGGTGCGGCTGGCTTAAGGACAAATTTGGCCTTTCGTGGCAGGTCATTCCTAAAGCTCTGGGCAAGCTGATGAGTGACCCGGATCCGGAAAAATCGCATGCAGTTGTGCAGGCAATGCTCAAGATGAACAAAATCGTCATCGAAGACTTAAAGAGGGCGTACGACGGAAGGACTGCTGCCTGAGCTTGCCTCCACGACGCGATGGCCGTTGATTCGCTCACATGATCCGCGTCATCCTCCCCTTCCATCGCCGCAACCTGACGCACGTCGGCAGCGAGGTGACGCTCGAAACCGCCGATCTGAAACCAGGCCCGGTCACGCGGCGCTCGGTGCTGGACGCGATCTTTGCTCGGGAAATGCCGCCCGCTATCCCATGCTGCGCGGCACCATCCGCCGGTGGTTCAGCACCACGAAATGTGTGGGGCGGACGAACTCGGCCCCCGCGCCGCTGGTTCACGTGAAGTGCCGAGCGATGCTGCCATGATCCATCGTGGAAGGGCACGGCTTCAGCCGTGCCGCACGCGCCGCACGATTGGATCCCGCGCCGGTACGGCGCAACTATCCGGACGCCGAAGCCATCGGTAGTTGCGCCCCATGGGCGCGTGAGTAAGATTGGACGCGATACGGCACGGCTAAAGCTGTGCCCTTTCACAAAGCCGTTCGCCCGGCCCCTCTCCCGACGCGGTTACGTCCGGCGGGGCACAAACCTGGCCGAAGCCAGATTTTCATTGCGAGTTGCTGGATGCGCCATGCAACACTAGAATGGCCCCGCAGCATAATCCGCATCTCAAGCAGGAGAGAACATGAAAACAAGAACGATCTTACTGTCTCTGGCGTTGTGCTTTGTCGGAGCAGCAGTGTGCTTCGCCAGCGACGCAAATATGGGCACCTGGAAGCTCAACGAGGCCAAGTCGAAGATCGCTGCCGGGGCGCCGAAGAACACCACGGTGGTCTATGAGGCCGCGGGGGACAACGTGAAAGTCACGGTGGATGGGACCAACAGCGATGGTACGCCGGCGCATAACGAGTGGACGGGTAAATTCGACGGCAAAGACTACCCGGTCACCGGTGATCCGAGTTCAGACATGCGGTCTTATAAGAAGGTCAACGATCGTACGTTGGCGTTAACCGTCAAGAAGGGCGGCAAGGTTACTGTTACCGGTCACATTGTCGTGGCGGCCGACGGCAAAAGCCGCACGGTCACCACAAGCAGTACCGATGCGAAAGGCAAGAAGGTCAGCAGCACTTCGGTTTACGACAAGCAGTAGCGCGGACTCCCTGGAACCGCAGCCGCAGTGCTGCCCTTCCGCTCGGTTCCGAACGGGAGGGCATTTGAACTTGGCCTGGCTTATAGGCATTTATGCGATGCTTCTAATATGATTCGAGTCATACTCCCGCCACATTTGCGGACGCTGGCGAAGGTCGGCAGCGAAGTGACGCTCGAACTCGAGGGTCAGGTCACGCAGCGCTCGGTCCTCGACGCGCTCGAGGCCCGCTATCCGATGCTGCGCGGTACCATCCGCGATCACGTCACGCAACAGCGCCGGCCGTTCTTGCGCTTCTTCGCCTGCGAGGAGGACCTGTCCCATGAGCGGCCGGACGCCCCACTGCCCGACGCGGTCGCGTCAGGGAAGGAACCCCTTGTCATCCTAGGGGCCATTGCCGGCGGGTAGGGTCCAGCACTCGTTACGGAAGGGCGGGTGCCCCAGGTCTCGCCGCTTTTGCGAGACCTGGGAACTGGAGATGGGCAGCGCAGCCCGGGATCATCACGTTGTACGTGAGACGTTGGCCATCCGGCACTGTGGGACTTATCTGCCGGTTGCGACGATCGACCAAAAGATGATTACGTCCTCGACGGCATGGATTAGCCACGCCCATACCCAGCCGCGCGTGTCCAGGATGCTGGTGGCCAGCAGCCACCCCAGGAAGCCGGCCATGATTATCCCGCTGATCCCTGCCGGGTGCCCGCCCCAATGTGCCAAGCCAAACAAAACGGCGGTGAGCCAGATTGCGTGAGTTCTCCCCAACACAGGTTCCGCATGGGCCAGCAGCACGCAGCGGAATCGGATCTCCTCAAAGCTCGTGTTAACTGCCGCAAACAGCAAGGCAACACCGAGCGCTTCCAGCTCCAGAATGCGCCAAGAGCCGCTTTGACCAGCGGCAAGCTGAAGTTGCTCAGTCAGGCCGGCACTTGTGACAATTAGCACGATCGGGCCGACAACGGTCCACTTGGCTCGATGAAGCAACGGGAGCGTCGTGCGTGAACCCGGCTGGCCTGCCACCAGGAAAAGGTCTCGGCGATGGTAACCACCTAGAATCGCCGCCAAGATCATGAATCCCGCGGGAATCCCCGCAAGCACCGCATCGGCAAAAATGCGGTCAGCGAAAGGAGCTGTCCGAAACCACTGCACATTCGACTCGATTACGAATCGCACCCAGTTGCCGGCGTCGAACGCGGCAAGTGACAATACGAACCCTCGCAGCGCTTTAAGACGGGGAGTGAACGAGATCGCCGCTGAGATGATAAACAGGCTCAGCGCCTGAGCAAGAGGAGGCCAATGGAGGGCTCCTTCGGGCTCGCCCCAAAGGATGTAGTACCAGTTACTTGCGATCAGTAGAACAGCCCAGGCGACCAGTACTTGAATGCCCGGTCCACTCTGGGCGGATTGCAGCACCTTCGTAGTCGGTGGGCTGCCACCATTACGATCCATCTCGCCGGCCATTGTAATGCGATCAGTGAGGAACTTTCTGTTTTACTTTGCCGTGTGGCAAAAGCCGGGTAGCCCAGGTCTCGCCTCTTTTGCGAGACCTGGGGCACCCCCGCGGAAGTGCGCCGGTTCGGGATGACGCGGTTGAAGCACTATGCTCAACCGCAAAATGCAGATTCCTCGGCGGCTAAAAGCCGCCTCGGAATGACAATAGTAAAGGACCTAGCGGCATGGCTGAAGCCATGCCCTCCCAAAACCAAAGGCTGTGCCCTCCCGCTTTTGCACTCGACCGGAGTTTTTCCGCAGCCGCTGAGGCCATGCCCTCCCGAAACCAAAAGCCATCCCGAGAGCCAATGCGCGAAGCCAGATCCAGCTACTTGGGCTGGGGGACGATGCGCAGATACGGCTTGGGCGACTTCCAGCCGCCCGGGTATTTCTTCTTCGCATCCTCGTTAGAGACTGAGCCGCTGATGATGACGTCATCGCCCGGCTTCCAGTTCACCGGTGTGGAGACACTGTGCTTCTGGAGCTTGATCTTCTTGTCCGGACCGATGACGAATACCGTACGCACGGTGGCATTGTCCGCCGGCGTGCGGCCCTGGGAAGTATCCCCGCTCCCGGCCGGCAGCATGCCATAGAGCTTGGCGATTTTGAGCTGCGGGTCGCCGATCATAGGATAGTTCACTTTGTGGCCCTGAGTCTCCTCGATATCGGCTGCCCACTTGCTGTGATCGCTCACCGGGTCCACACTCAGCCCGATAATTTTGGTGTTGCGCTTGGCGAATTCGGGCTGCAGCCCAGCCATATAGCCGAGTTCGGTGGTGCAGACGGGAGTAAAGTCTTTGGGGTGGGAAAACAAGATCGCCCAGCCATCGCCGATCCATTCGTGAAAGCGGATGGTGCCTTGCGTGGTTTCGGCAGTGAAATCGGGGGCAATGTCGTTGATGCGGGGGATGCTGGGTGTCGTGTCGATTGGAGTTACCCTTGCAGTACTCATGGTTGCTCTCCTCGTAAAATTCGGATCATCCCGGAAGGCCGGGATGGGTCTGGTTCCGCCGCGGCTTGCGAATGCGGGTGAGTGTCAGCTCAAGAAACGAAACCCACCCGATTGGCGCCGGGTGGGTGTCAGGAAACGTGTCCGCGCTACCCACACACCGGCGCCAGCGTACAACAACACAGGACACACGGTATGGAGCAGACGCGCATACATTTAGTAGGATACGCGGCGGCTGAAATTCAGTCAAACTGCGGGTAGTAGTGCGATGCCTATGAGGATGCGCGGGACGGCGGCCGTGCGAGGCTGGCAAACGCAATCAAGCTTGACAACCAGTACGGACCAACATTATGTTTTGCCGCACAAAGTAGTCGCAGCGGATGCGAGTGTGTTGATTTTCCCTCTCTTGGAACGAACGTTCGATAAGGAGTGGACTATGAGAAGGCGTTCCGGTCTCCTGGTTGTGCTTAGCATTGCGGCTCTCCTTGCTTGTACGCAGCCGGTGTTCTCTCAAGTCATCACGGCGCAGGCTCAACTGAACGGTTCGGTTCGTGACCAGAGCGGCAGCGTCATTGTAAAGGCCGCGATCACGCTGCGTGACGTGGATACCAACTACCTCTATACGGCCTTGTCGGACGTCGCAGGGTATTACATCTTTACCAACCTGCCACCTGGAAACTATCAGCTCGGAGCCGAGTACACCGGCTTTGGCAAATACACGCAAACCGGGATTGTGCTGCGCGTGGCTCAAGTGGCCACAATTGATATCACCCTGAAAGTTGCGGCGGCCGGGGAAAAAATTGAGGTCAACTCGGAAGCGCCCATCATCGAGCCTACACGCACCGAGATCAGCCAAGTGATTGACGCGCAGCAAATCCAGAACTTGCCCATCAGTGGCCGGTTGTTCACGGACTTTGCGCTCTTGACCCCGGGGGTTGCCACCGGCCGGACCAGCCTACAGTCCACGTTTACCGACCCGTCAGTCACGCGGATTTCCTTCGGCGGCCAGCGCGACCTGAACAACGCCGTGACCGTGGACGGCGCCGACAACATCAATACGGCGACGGGATCGCAGCGCGCCACGCCTTCGCAGGAGGCGGTCAGCGAGTTTCGTGTGGTGAACAACAGTTTTGGGGCGGAATACGGACGCGGACTCGGCGGAATCGTAAACATCGTCACCAAGTCGGGAACCAACCAACTCCACGGCTCCATCTACGACTACTTGCAAAACAATGCCACGGACGCACGCTCGCTGCTGCAGGTTGCGCCGCTGGCAGACACTTTGCGACAAAACCAGTTCGGGGCGACGCTGGGCGGCCCAATCAGAAAGGACAAGACATTTTTCTTCCTGAACTACGAAGGGCAGCGAAGAGCTCAATCGCCGACGTATCCCACGCTGTTGTTTGCTCCGGCGGCAGACCAGTTCTTATTTCCTGGGGCGGTGGACCCTTTTCCTGCGAGCTTCACCACCCTGCAAGCAATCAACGCGGTGAAAGCGAGTTTCAACATTGCACCGGAAAATCTTAATGTCTTGAAGACCGCCGACGTCGATAACGGCTTCATCAAGCTGGACCACCAACTCAACAATAACAATCGGCTCTCCGTCCGTTACTCCATCCAGGACGCGACCAACCTGAACATGCTGGTAGGCGAAACGCTGGACGGCGGGGGGATCGGAATGCCGAGCAGCGGGCGTAACGGGCTGCTCCGAGACCAGGCGCTGGTCGGCACCTGGACTTCGACCGTCAAGCCTAACCTGGTGAATTCCGCACTCGTACAATGGGCCCGCCGCAACTATGGTTTTCCCGGCGTCACCGGGGAGCCCAACCTGGACGTCCCGAACCTCATCCTTTTCGGCCACAACTTCGGCGCCTTCGACCGTTATAACGAAAGCCGGGTGCAGTTCTCCGACTCGCTGGCTTGGGTCAAAGGCAAGCACTATGCGCGATTCGGCTTTGACACCAACTACATTCGGAACTTTGTGATTTGGCCTGGGTTTACGCCTTC
>WNFB01003064.1_pt1 | contig 14660 bp, 12 predicted proteins | sample 5400501 | NCBI WGS metagenome assembly WNFB01 (sample SAMN13153341, study PRJNA577476) | soil metagenome | isolation source: 200 cm saprolite under Douglas fir tree site 2 hole 1 | place: USA:California | collected 2015-04-18
ACCAATGCGATAGCCCCGTTCTCTGAGTAATTGTAGCGTTGGCCGCGTATCAGGAAAGACTACCGCCCAGCCATCCACAGCACGAGCGTAACCATCGAGTGCCACCAGGATTTCTGCTTCGTGGACATGCAAACCTAAACGGCGGAAGCCATCGCTAAGTAGACTTGAAGGAGGGCCGCTCCATTGCTCTGCAGCCACACGCTGCCAGTGGGCTTGCTCAGCCTCAAGCATTGCCCGGACGTATGCGTCCCGGTCCAGCCAGTTATAGCCAGGCATTTTGGTGGCCAGGTAGTCGTAGGAGAGCGCCCAGCGCCGGCTCACATCCTCATTCCAATCGGGCCAGTCTAGCAGAGTACCCCCAAGATCAAAGATAACCGTCTGTGGCACAGACATATGCTGCAAACCTCCAATTTCATCATTTATATGCAGGGTATCGCACACAGTATATCACTAGTGAATGGAATCCAGGCTGATCTGTAGAAATCTAACAAACGTACGTTAGGCTCTTGACAACGCTCCTAATCATATATAAACTGTTCTATTAGGAACACAGGATTAGGAGGCAGTTAATGCGAGCGCGAGAACTGGGGATCGTCATTGGGACCTTACCCCCAGGTCCCTATGATGCGATAACCGACGTGCCAGGTGTGCGCGTCGGCTTTACCACCCTTATCAAAGGGGAAGGTCCGCTGGTGGTCGGTCGTGGGCCCATTCGCACCGGTGTGACGGTAATATTTCCCCACGAAGGCAATATCTGGAGAGAGCCGCTGTTCGCCGGTTGCCACCGTCTCAACGGAAATGGTGAGATGACCGGATTAGAATGGGTGAGAGAGTCGGGCACGCTGATGTCTGTGATCGGACTCACCAATACGCATAGTGTAGGTGTGGTGCGTGATGCCCTGGTAGCTAATGCCATTGCCAATCACAATCGAGACGACATCTTCTGGGCGTTACCCGTAGTTGCTGAGACGTATGATGGCCTGCTAAGTGATATCAATGGCTTGCACATCAAGCCTGAACATGTTACGCAAGCACTCGAAATGGCGACGAGTGGACCCGTAGCTGAAGGCAGCGTTGGCAGCGGTACCGGCATGATCTGTCACGATTTCAAGGGTGGAATCGGTACAGCGTCACGAGTAGTCCCAGCCGCGTCAGGCGGTTATACCGTGGGCGTATTGGTACAGGCCAACCATGGGCGCCGGGAGCGCTTACAGATCAACGGAGTCCCGGTCGGCAAAGCGATTCCTGCCGCAGAGGTGCCAGTTCCAGGCCCGCTCATTCAGGGAAGAGGGTCCATCATCGTCGTTGTGGCGACAAACGCGCCGCTGATCCCTACACAATGCACACGGCTGGCCCAGCGTGCAGGGCTGGGAGTCGCCCGCACGGGCGGTGTCGGAGAACATACGAGTGGTGATATCTTTATCGCGTTCTCGACAGCCAATCGCGGCCTGCCAGCCAGCGAGTATAGCGATACGAGTCCTCTTACGGTGCCTCTGACGATGCTGTCCAACACCTATATCACAGATTTGTTCGACGCCGTCGTGGAAGCGACGGAAGAGGCTATTGTGAACGCGCTAGTAGCTGCCGAGACGATGACGGGACGTGATGGGATAACAGCTTACGGTTTGAATCCCCATCGCCTGGTTGATGTTATGAGCCGCTATGACGTGTACCGGCGGTAGACCTCGAAGACCGGTAGGACCCACGCATCAATCTACCCGATTTCCCCCGTGGGACGCCTCTCACGCTGACACTTTTTGGTCGTGGTTGAGAGGGTATCGGAGAGGACAGAGTGACGCACAAGCTCTCCCTCCCCAAGGGTCCCCTCCCCGCTCCACACCCTCTCTCCCTGGGAAGAGAGAGCCGAAGGATGCAGACCCGGGACATTTTACCCTATTCACTTCCTCTGTTCTGAGTTATACTTTAATTCATCAAAGGACAAAGCTGTCTCTATTCACACTCCAAGGGAAGGAAGGTGCATATATGTCAGTGACCCTCTCCCCTCAAAGGGGATGGGCTTGCGTACAGGGGTGGTTTCTGCCCGGCTGTTGCATGCCTTAGCTGACCAGACCCAGCCAGGGCGCTCGCTAGTAGGCGCATGTAGCGCGGTGAGAGGCTATCGGGCTACGTTCGGAGCACATCCATAGGTACGTTGGGGTGCGTGATGCCAGCCCCAACCTCTACGGTCAGTGGTTAAACAGCTGTACCGGGGTGAAGGACGTGCTGCTGACACACAAACTGCTCACGAACCTCGTCGAGGCTCACATTACCTACGCGGGGAGCAATCCTTGAGTAGAGGGGTTTGGAGCCGTTCCGACACAAAACGGCTCCCCCGCAAGGGGATGGTAGTCAAGAGAAATACGCCTGCGGGCGCCTTTCTTTCCTCCCATCCCTTTCTAAGGGATGGGTCCCCAGAAAGGATTTTTTATGGGTATCATTGAAACCCACATAGACCGCAATAGCCCCGAATTTCAGGAGAATACACTGTATTTTCAGCAGCTCATAGACGAACTTAACGAACGTATTCGACAGGTGCAGCAAGGTGGAGGTGAGGATGCAATCGCCAGACACCGCAGACGCAACAAACTACTCGCACGAGAACGTATCCAGTTACTATGTGATCCTGACACACCTTTCCTGGAACTGAGTCCATTAGCCGCATGGGACATGTATGATGACGAAGCCCCATCAGCAGGTATCGTCACAGGTATTGGACTCGTCGAGGGACAGGAATGCATCATCGTCGCTAATGATGCCACGGTTAAGGGCGGTACCTACTATCCAATGACCGTTAAGAAACATTTACGCGCACAAGAAATTGCCGAACAGAACCACTTACCCTGCATCTACCTCGTCGATTCTGGCGGAGCTTTTCTGCCGCTGCAGGCAGAGGTCTTTCCTGACCGCGACCACTTCGGGCGCATCTTTTATAACCAGGCACGCATGTCGAGCCAGCGTATTCCACAGATTGCTTCAGTGATGGGTTCCTGTACTGCTGGGGGCGCCTATGTCCCTGCCATGAGCGATGAAACGGTGATCGTACGTGGCAATGGCACCATTTTCCTTGGTGGACCTCCACTAGTAAAAGCTGCAACAGGCGAAGAGGTGAGCGCTGAAGACCTGGGCGGCGCCGATGTCCATTGCCGCATCTCCGGTGTCACTGATCACTATGCTCTGAATGATGAACATGCCCTGGCCATCTGCCGCAGCATTGTCTCAAATCTTAACCGTCGCGAATACATTCCCTGGGACATTGCTACACCCGAACCCCCACGTTACGATCCTGACGAACTCCCTGGCATCGTCCCAATAGATAGCCGCAAGAGTTATGACGTACGCGAAGTAATTGCTCGTCTTGTCGATGGCAGCCGATTCCACGAATTCAAAGAACTCTATGGTACGACCCTGGTATGCGGCTTCGCCCGGCTTATGGGCTATCCAGTAGGTATCATTGCGAATAATGGTATTCTCTTTTCGGAGAGCGCACTCAAGGCAACCCATTTCATCGAATTGTGCGCTCAACGTCAGACGCCGTTGATCTTCTTACAAAATATCACCGGCTTCATGGTGGGTCGGCAGTATGAGAACGGCGGCATTACCAAAGATGGTGCGAAAATGGTGATGGCAGTTGCCAACGCACCTGTGCCACGTTTCACGGTAATCATTGGCGGCTCATTTGGTGCTGGCAACTATGGTATGTGCGGGCGGGCCTATTCACCAAGGCAGTTGTGGATGTGGCCGAATGCACATATCTCGGTGATGGGCGGCGAACAGGCAGCCAGCGTGCTGGCAACGGTACGTAAAGATGGACTGGCTGCACGTGGCAAAACAATGAGCGAGGAGGAAGAGGCAGCTTTCAAACAGCCGATTCTCGATAAGTACGAGGAAGAGGGCAACCCCTATTACAGTACTGCCCGCCTCTGGGATGATGGGATTATTGATCCTCGCGATACACGCACTGTGCTGGCGCTGGGTATTGCTGCGTCTTTAAACGCACCTATGCCAGATACTCCCTTTGGAGTATTCAGAATGTGAAGGAGCCGGTTTATGACAACATACACACATATCACAGTTGAGCGAAGCCATCAAGATAAGATTGCCACCGTCACCATGCGGCGTCCCGAGGTACACAATGCATTTAATACACAACTTGTCAATGATTTACAAGCAGCATTCACTGACCTGAGTACCGATACGCAGTTACATGCTGTGGTATTGACAGGTGATGGACCCTCATTTAGCGCCGGAGCCGACCTGAATATGATGAAGGATTCCGCAGCCTTTACGCAGGAACAGAATCTGAACGATGCGTTACGCCTGGCAGATCTCTTGGATACTATCAACTCCTTTCCCTGTCCGGTGGTGGCTCGTGTTAATGGTACCGCTATGGGAGGAGGGCTGGGCTTGCTTGCTGTCTGTGATATCGTTATTGCGGTCGAAGGCGCTCGTTTAGCTTTTAGCGAGGTGAAGCTCGGTATCGCACCAGCCGTTATCTCTCCTTACGTTGTACGCAAGATTGGTGAGACGCATGCACGTGTATTTTTTGTGACAGGTGAGCGCTTCAGCGCGACCCGTGCTCAGCAGATTGGCCTGGTCCATATCATAACAACCACTGAAGAACTTGATGCCACTGTCGAGAAAACTGTGCGCGAGTTACTGAGTGGTGGGCCGCAGGCCATACGTGCCTGTAAAGCTTTGGCGTTGAATGTAGGGCATATGGATCGTGAAACGGCACGCAAGTACACCGCTGAAACCATCGCTACATTACGCGTAAGCGCCGAGGCACAAGAAAGACTGCGCGCATTCCTGGAGAAATGATAATACAGGTTGAGTTTTTTTGAGGTTTATCCTGTTGCAGAAGGAGTAATACTCCAAATACCACTTTCACCGGTGAACTGGTTGTTCTGGTTTATGACCTCGTAGCTTCCAGCAATATCACCACCTAACTTTATTGTCCCTTCAAATGAAAGTGTCGAGTTTCCCGAATAGATGGTAACCTGGAACTGAATATGCCCAGAAGTATCGATCGTCCCTATAAATGGACCGTTCAAACCTAGCCCGGTAAAGAAACCGCTCACGTTTTTTCCACTCTGTTGGATGTTCATAAGAGACATATCTGTCTTCGCATTAGCTACTATGTCGTCAATTGTACCAACATATTGTCTAGCTACAGGGGGATAGAGTATTGATCTTACAGTAGGAGTCAACCGTACCGTCGATGCAGGAATAGTAGTAGAGGCCATGCTGCGGATAGGAGTAGAATGACGATGCCCTTCAGAATAAATCCAGAAACCGGCTCCAACGAAGACGAGGACAAGTAGCGCAAGTACCATTTTGAAAAAGCCAACAGGTCTTCTAGAACGAGGAAACGTTGGTTGCGTTTTTAGTGTATCTGGAACAGGTTGTTCATCTGAGGCTTTTGGAACAGGCTGCTCATCAGACATAGGTTGTTCATCAGACACAATATCCGGAGCAGATTCCTCATTTTGAGTTGCATGCTTATACAATGCTCCCCAGAACTCTTCAATTGTAGAGAAGCGATCCTTGCTGCTTAAGGCCATGGCGCGTTTAATATCCCTGGCAACGGACAATGGAATGGTCGGTAGCAGTTGACTGACTGGCAGGAGAGGATCGATACCTCTCTCTTCTGTCAATCGCTGAAGAGCATCAATAGGGACGACACCGGTCAAGAGTGTGTAGAGGGTGGCACCAAGTCCATAAACATCCGTACGAGGGTCTGTTCCACCTACATATTGTTCAGGTGCAGCATAGCCGGGCGTACCATGGCGAATAATAGTTGTCGTTCTATCGGGCACATATTCCTTGGCCAGGCCGAAGTCAACCAGCACAGCCTCGTTGCTTGCTGCTGGAACAATAATGTTCTCTGGTTTGATATCCCGGTGGATAATAGGAGGATTTTGTTTATGCAGATAGGCTACAGCATTGACTATTGGTGCCATGATAGTGAGAACCTGAGACAATGGAATTCGCGCTTGCGGCTGCTCTAGCCGCAGCACTTCCAAATTTGCTCCCTTGATATAATCCATGAGCAGGTATGTGCGATCATCTCTATCGTCAAAGACGCGATAAGCATCATGGACACGCGGTAATGCCCGGTGCTCCAGTTTCTTCAGCAACTCACCTTCGAAACGGTCCCGCTCGTGCTTATTGGTATTAATCACCTCTTTGAGAGCAAATAGCGCGCCAGTGTTATGCCATTCTCTCACCAGGTAAACTGCTCCAAAACCACCCTTGCCCAGGAGAGCCTCTACTATGAACCTGTCCTGGTTTTGATCTCGAATGATGGTTCCAATGGAAAGAGTTTGATACGCCTGCACGCTATACCTCGAGAACCCTTGTAACTCACTTCATTTGATTCTATTATAGACAGAGAAAGTATAGTCTACAAGCCCAAAGGCAGTGTAGCTCTATCTGGATAATCATTTCATTACGATAATACATTTCGAAAGGAATGAGTACTATGAAGCTGAAATGTTCTCCTGTCGTTTTAGTATGCCGTATTTCGCTTGCCTGTGCTTTATTTGCCCTTGTTACATTTTCTGGTTTGTTTCAGAAATCAGTCGCCGCTCAAAGTCTAGCCTTCGTGCGTATTGTTCATGCTTCACCTGATGTTGGAACTGCCAATGTCTTCCTGGACGGCTCAAAGCTGCTCAGCAATTTCCAATTTGGTACGGTCACTGACTATGCAACGATACCACCGGGCCCTCACAAAGTTCAGATTGCGCTCATTGGAAAGGGTATCGGTGCAGCAGTGATTACGCAGACGTTATCAGTCGATCCCGGTATTGCCTATACAGTAGCAGCACTGGGCACGAAATCAACGGGCTTTTCGCTAGACGTATTCACAGATAACAATCAAATCTCTAATGGAACAGCAAAGGTACGTGTGTATCACCTATCGCCAGGCACGGGTACTGTGAATGTGTCTAATGGGAATAGCACGTTAATTAGTGGGCTAGGCTATCCTGGAGCAAGCAACTACCTTTCACTCCAAACAGGCTCATATTCGTTCCAGGTCACTACAACTCAATCCAGTGCCACTCTTCCTACAGTTCCAGTAACACTTAAAGCAAATACGGTGACCAGTATCTTCGCTGTTGGCGTGGTCAATGGTACACCTCAGATCGAGTTTGTTACTGCGCAGGTGTCAGGCTTGCCGGGAATGCCACTAACTGGCAGCGATCCAAACCCAAACGCCGCACCTGGTGAATCACGAGCATTGTCCCCCTGGATTTGGCTATTTGTAATTCTGGCTCTCATAGGCATAGGTGGTGCAGTCGTGGTGACTCGTCGCCTGGCAATTGCCCACCGCCAGGTAATAGTGTAGTCTTAAAAGGCGAAGCGGGCAAAACGCTTGATCAAGCGTACCCAATCGAGATAGTGCCGGATAAATGAAATGCAAAATATGCGTGCGGTTAGACTGACTTTATATTTCTTCGCTCTCGCGCTAACTCTTATTTTGGGCGGATGTGATCAATCACTCGCTTCTCAGACTACGCTACCTCATGCAATATCCCCAACTCCTTCTCCTAAGTCAACATCAACCCCCGTTCTAAAATTGAAGGGAAGAGCAAATCCAGTACGTTTGCTGATCCCTGCAATACATGTTAATGCTTCTATCGAGACAGTCGGAATTACCTCCAATGGAGACCTGGCAGTACCAACGCAGAATCCATGGGAGCATGTAGGATGGTATGCCTCAGGTCCATATCCAGGTGAACGAGGAAGCGCAGTCTTCGACGGGCACCTTGATCGCCCCGGAGGATATCCTGCGGTATTCTGGTATCTGCGCGATTTACATGTTGGCGATGAAGTCAGAGTGATTTATGCAAATGGAAAAACGCTACAATTCCACGTTACAGATCTTGCGTTCTACTCTCCGCAGGATGCGCCAATTCAAGAAATTTTCGGAAATGAGGCCGGTACCTACCTCAATTTGATTACCTGTGCGGGGGACTGGATTGCCAGCCAGCACCAGACTACTCTGCGCCTGGTAGTCTACACAACCTTGGATTGATCATGCCTGGAACTGGCATAAGGGGAGTTCAACAAAAAGGCGCTTCCTTTGACCATCCTTTCGTATTTGTAACTATTCAGGACTCCTCACCGCCTGCGGCGCTTCGCAGTAGTTTTTTTGTAGCGGACTGTGCAGCCTGCGGCTGCACAGTCCGCTACAACATGAATGAGCGAGACGCCACAGGTGGCAAGGAATCGGGCAACTGAATAGTTACTCGTATTTGTCAGAATAAGAGTGTTTATAGTAAGATGAAACAACAGCGCAAAGGCCAGGTTGGATAGATGTAGTTGCAAAGCACACTACGGATAAACTTCCGGTATTTAACCTTTCTAAAGAAGTCAGGTATCTTACAATGTTTAAGAAAATATTGATTGCCAATCGGGGGGAGATAGCCGTTCGCATCATGGCAACATGTCGTGAGATGGGCATACAAACCGTGGCAATCTACTCCGATGCCGACCGCAATGCTTTCCATGTGCGAGAGGCCGACGAAGCATATTATATTGGTCCCGCACCAGCCACACAAAGCTACCTGCGTATAGACACTATCATTGATACAGCCAGGCAGAGTGGAGCAGAGGCTATTCACCCCGGTTATGGCTTCCTCTCTGAAAATCCGTCCTTTGCAGAGGCATGTGAGAAGGCTGGAATTATTTTCATTGGTCCACCAGCGTCCGCCATGCGCCTGATGGGATCAAAAATTGCAGCCAAGCAATTAGCACAATCGGTTGGCGTACCAACAATTCCAGGTTACAACGGTGAGAACCAGGATGACACTGTACTCATAAGCGAAGCAGAACGCATTGGCTTCCCTTTGCTTATCAAAGCCTCTGCAGGTGGTGGTGGCAAGGGAATGCGTGAAGTACATTCAGCTGTTGATTTGAGAGAGCAATTGGCGGGAGCGCGCCGTGAGGCTCAAGCCTCCTTCGGCGATGCCACAGTTTTTCTCGAGCGATTAATCCAGCAGCCACGACACGTCGAGATTCAGGTGCTGGGTGATACTTTTGGCAACCTTGTCCATCTCGGCGAACGTGAGTGTTCGATCCAGCGCCGCCATCAGAAAATAGTTGAAGAGAGCCCTTCCGTGGCCTTGACTCCCGCTCTAAGAGCCGAGATGGGCACGGCCGCGGTACGCATCGCCAGGGCCGCGGGATATGTAAACGCTGGCACACTTGAGTTTTTGCTCGATAGAGACAAGCAATTCTACTTTCTTGAGATGAATACACGCCTGCAAGTAGAACATCCTGTCACCGAACTAATCACAGGCACAGACCTTGTGCGCCATCAACTACAAATTGCAGCAGCTCAGCCACTCGGCTTAACCCAGGAACAAATCACCCCTCGCGGCCATGCTATCGAGGTGCGACTGTATGCTGAAGACCCGGATAATAACTTTGTGCCCTCCACTGGCACAGTCACGCTCTTCGTCAAACCAACAGGACCAGGCATCCGCGTAGATAGCGGAATTGAGAGTGGTGATGAGATCACCCAGTTTTACGATCCGATGATTGCTAAACTGATTGTCTATAGCGAAGACCGTACATCTGCTATCGAACGCCTGCAAGCCGCGCTCAAGCAGGAAGTGGTTTTTGGTGTTAAGACCAACTCACCGCTGTTGCTCGCAATCGCAAAACACCCCGCATTCCGGCAAGGACGCACATATACCAGTTTTCTAGAAGAATACGGATTTATTGGTGAAAAAGGTGTGGGTACCCATCCAGGACGAGAAAAAACAGTACAGGAACAAGAAGCTTCCAATAGAAAGCCTCTACATATAGCGTTGTTAGCGGCAGCTATGTTTGATATAGTGGGGAGTGGAGAGGATCGGCCTCTGAGGAATGGCCAACCTCAACCAAATCCCTGGCATATGCTTGGGCCATGGCGTATGATTGGCGAATCGCGTAACATCAGCTACACGTATCATGTGGAAAAACATAGGGTGGCTATCTCGCCATCGCAACATACGCCGGGTATGTGGAATGTTCAAGTCGATGCACAACCGGCAGAGAAAATACTGTGCGCCTTTGGAAATGATGACCTTGTGCTGCTGCGGTGGGCAACAAAGCAGACGCGCGCATATGTGCAACGCCTTGAAAGTGAAACGCAGGTAATTATCGATGGAGAGATCTATCGCTTAGAACGACGCCAACCACCAGATGTGAACATAGCCGCACATGGCGGGGATGTCTCTCATTCACAGAAAGCGCTCACTGCTCCTATGGCGGGTACCATCATCAAAGTACAGGTGCATGACGGCGAGAAGGTGCAGCCTCGCCAGGTACTGGTCATCCTCAGTGCCATGAAAATGGAGCACACGATTGTAGCACCCTATGAAGGCAAAGTGCGAAAGGTATATTATCAAGAAGGCGCGGTCGTCAAAGGCGGGGCTGTGCTCGTCGAAATGGAATAATATGCGGGAAAGGACAGATTCAAATGCAGATTGGTTTTATTGGCATCGGTGTCATGGGGCGGCCTATGACGCTTAACCTGCTCAAGGCAGAGCATCAAGTCACTATTTATGCGCGTCATCCTGAAAAGCCAGGAGTGCAAGAGGTACTTAATGCTGGGGCTAAACTAGCCCCCTCGCCTCGCGCTGTAGCTATGGCTTCAGATATCGTAATTACGATGTTACCCAACTCTCCACAGGTCGAAGAGGTCGTTGCCGGGCCACATGGCATACTCGAAGGGGCGCGAAAAAGACTGATCATCATCGACATGAGCACTATAGCGCCTGCCGTCAGCCGCAAACTGGCGCAGGAAGCAACGGCTCGTGGCGCGCACATGCTTGATGCACCTGTAAGTGGTGGTTCGCAGGGGGCGGTCAATGGTACGCTGACCATCATGGTTGGCGGGGAACGCGAAATATTTGAACAGGTGCGGCCTGTATTAGAAGCGATGGGCAAAAAGGAGAATATCGTTCACGTTGGGCCCAATGGCTCAGGCCAGGTCATCAAGCTCGTGAATAATATGTTAGTTGGCGCAATCGCTGCTGCAATCGCTGAATCCTTTGTGCTGGGAGTCAAAGCGGGAGCAGATGTGGACACAATGGCGAAGATTATCGGCGCAAGCGCTGGCGCAAGCTGGCAACTTGCCAATCAGTTCCCTTTACGCGCCTTCAACGGTAGTTTCCAGCCCGGCTTTATGACCGATCTCTTGCATAAAGACCTGGGCCTGGCGCTCGACCTGGCTGCTGAGAATTCAACGCCTGTGGCAATGACTGCCCTTAGCCGCCAGATGTACGAAATGGCCCGCGCCGCGGGCTATGGTCGCGAGGATTATACATCGCTACTCAAGGTACTGGAGCAGATGGTTGGAGTAGAAGTGAGGAGCAAGTAAACTCTACTACTGCCTCAATGTAAAAAAATCAATCCATGTGAAATCGTCATGCCCAGCACCAGGACAGCCGCCAGGCCGAAGTATGCCAGGCCAAGGACGATGCGCTCCCCCACCGGGACGTCATAATAAGCCCGAGCTTCTGGAGTATTGGCTGCTCTGCGCCTCGACCAGAGCTGCGTTGCGGCCATGAAGATAAAAAAGAGCAACCATATGGAAAAGGTACCATTGATCCAGGACCAGATCTGGAAAGCAAGCAGCCCGATAAAACCCAGGATCCAGATGCGCCTATCAATCGCAGCTAAGACGCGCCCACCATCAAAAGGCACGATAGGTATCAGGTTGAACAGGTTGATGAAAAAGCCAAAGTAGGCAAGCGGGGCCCATACCGTACCTGGATAGATGTGCGCCATGGCTAAGGAGACCATCGCAGCAAGCGCACCCGCTATAGGTCCGGCTATACCAACCTCTGCCTCATCTCGCGCATTTCTAGGCAACTGACGCATAATGACTGCAGCACCCAATAACGGGATAAAGATCATTCCTCCGATGGGTATGCCTTTCAGCTTCATTACGATGGCGTGTCCCATCTCATGAATGAAAAGCATTACTACCAGAACAATAGCAAAAGGCCAGCCAAAAATGAGCTAGTAAACTGCAACCGAGAACAGTGCAGAGAAGCCCAACCAGCCAAATTTGAGCAGAGAGGCAAGTATAGGAAATTTGAGGAGCAGAGCGCTCAGGGCTGCCCCAATACCGCCTAGGCCAGCCAGACCTTTGCGCTTTTTACTACCCTCACTACTTTCACGCCTGGCAGCCTCACGTTGTTCAGCGCCAACATCTGCCGTGTAGCCCTCTATATCTGAGGGGCCGCGATAGGGAGTCATTAGTATAGGATCATAGCCATTCATGTCAGACGACTGATAGGGATGGCCGGTAAATGGCGCCGATGGATCCAGGGATTGTACAGGTTGAGAAGTATAGGGCGTCTTCGGCGTCCCCTGTTTGTAGAAAGCAGGATTAGAATAATCTATATCATCCGAATTTTCATTATAAGAATACTCAGGAAAATCTTTAGGGTTCCAGGACATTAATTTCTCGATTCTGATTGATTACTTCGCTATTTATCAATCAATAACCATATCTTACCATTACATTACGTAAAAGCCCAAAAAAGGTTTAGGGAGCCTTTACTTGAGCTATGCAATGAGCGTGCGAAAGGACATTTCTGTTCAAAAGACCCTGGATAGTCTTCCATTCCCAGCAGATTTCCATCTTCCATCTTGTTCAGAAAAGAAAATTCTGGAGGATGTTTTGGGTAATTTCCTGCGCATACTTATTTACAAGGGGTCTTTGGGATTGCCAGAACTTATTATATCCATCGAGTCCCCCTGACCAATCGATCGTTGCAATATTCACAACGCGTGCGCCACTTTTGGCGGTATAGACAGTTGCATTCGAAATGACACGTTTGCCATTGACATCGATGACAGGAGAGGCAGAGATAATTTGATCTCCAGGCGGGGTTGGATACCCCGGATAAACTTGATCATACTCATATCCCACAAGCCCTGGTATTTTATCTCCATTACTGAGCCCTGTGCCTGCAAATACCCAATTTGATGCATCGGCGACGACCCAGTCAAAACCGCATCCCCAATGGCAATAGCTATTCACATTCACCATGCCTCCCAGGAGACTCTGCTCTGGCCTATGGAGCGGCGGTTCTCGAAACTCTACCGTCACATGACTATTGTCTTTCCCAGCGAGTGGATCAAGTGCGGCATTTTTGTAGCAGACGATCATGCGGTTTGGAGTCGCATTCTTATCTGCCGAGGGTTCATACCGGATCTGGTTAAAGATGCTATTTGCTGCAAAAACAGCCAGATTCACGCCTTGACTTACTGCCTCCTCAAGATGATCTCGCATTTCATGGCTCCAGTATTCGCTATGTCCAACAATCAGAATCCCCTGATGACCCTGCAAAAGAGAGGGATCCGTCTGGACGTCTACGTCTGAAAAATACCCAATATCATAGCCGTTTTTCTCCAGCCAACGAATCATCGGGTACTCCCAGATCAAGAGTTGACCTGAGCCGTAGACTTGCTCAAATGGTCGGTCGAATGAGACTTTAAACGCCCGGTGGGCTGTTAAAGTTTTTGTGTAGTCGTCGTAGAGCGAGGTGCCTCCCCAATAATTATAGGCCTCATCAGTATTGGCGGCATGCAGAAAGACAAAGGCGCTTTTTCGAGCTGAGCGAATAATAAAAGGAATGTAATTCTCCAAACCATTGGCAGCGGTGAGCTTGACAAGATATGCTCCCGTTGTCCAGGTTGTATCAGGCGTGAGGGTAAAGGCCACTGGCCAACTTGCTTCAATTAAACCAGTGTGATGGTCCATAGCTGGCATGGGATAGAAATGTCCTTGCACGCGCGGAACTGAGTGGATCAGCCTTCCTCCACTTCCCCCATACCACCCCAAACGATAAACGTCTGCAGTAAACGAAGCGGTATTGGTACTCACAGAAAATTCGATAGTATCTCCGGCTTGAGCACTCGTTGTCGATGCATATCCTTCTATGGTTGGAGTACGAAAGGTTTTTGGATCATAGTGTGCTAGTGCTAGAGGAGTAATTTCCCATGCGGTTGTTCCAGGGCGTTGATTTTCCTGTTGAATGGGATTTGGTCGTTGAGTGAGATTCGGTCGGGGTGCTGCAGATTGTCCCACAACCTGAGCTTTTTGAGAAACAAATATAGTTGTAGCAACCGCAGCAACAACAACGATAAAAAGAAGACCAGCGATAAGTAAGCGGTTCAGGAATGGAAATATGGTTCTTGATCTCATGTTAAGGCTTCCTAACTTGAATACTTCATAATGCGACACGGTTGCAAGAGGGTAATGCTTTGGTGCAGCCCACAACCCTATCCAGAGCCACTTTCAGCAATGCTTATCTAAGTAATAACGTAGACGAGGCTATTTTTGAGAGCCTCTCAGAGAGGACCTGAAATATCAAGTCCGTTCACCTACCCTAACAACGCGCCAAGCCCGCTCTCACGATTCTGAGCTGTCTGATCCTGAGACCTCACACCTTGAGACGAGAGAGGAAGATGTATTTTTTCGGCGAGGGTGTATCAATTTGGACGGGGTATTGCTCGACGAGCGGCCACGAATGGCCATATCCATAGAGGTTGTGATGTCGAGGGCAACTGTTCCCATGGCTCCGGCAACCATTCCGCGCAACACAGATCCTAACATCCTCTTTCTCCTTCGTGTTAAAAGTGTGACCAAG
>WNFB01006414.1_pt1 | contig 14652 bp, 14 predicted proteins | sample 5400501 | NCBI WGS metagenome assembly WNFB01 (sample SAMN13153341, study PRJNA577476) | soil metagenome | isolation source: 200 cm saprolite under Douglas fir tree site 2 hole 1 | place: USA:California | collected 2015-04-18
TGACTCCTCCTCCATGATGGACTGAAACCCAGGACGCCCCGGAGACGGCGTTGAGGAGGGCGTTGAGGACGGGCCAGTCCGCAATCGCATCGGAACCATCCTTCATCCCTTCGGTCTCCCGATATGGCGAGGCGACCGAGCCGGAATCCAAGTGGTCTCTTCCGATGATTATTGGGGCCGAGATTGTTCCCGCTCGAACCATGTCATTGATTATCTTCCCGAACCTCGCTCGTTCGCCGTACCCTAGCCAGCAGACCCTCGCCGGGAGGCCTTGGAACTGGACTCTTTCGTGGGCCTTTCGGATCCACCTGACGAGGGATTCATTTTTGGAGAATTCCTTAGTTACCGCCTCGTCGGTCGCGTAGATGTCTTCAGGGTTGCCCGAAAGCGCGGCCCATCTGAAGGGACCCCTCCCCTCGCAGAACAGGGGGCGTACGTATTCCGGAACGAAGCCCGGAATCCTGAACGCTTCTTCGACTCCCGCTTCCTTGGCCATCTTTCTGATGTTGTTCCCGTACTCGAACGCGACAGAGCCTCTCTCCTGGAATTGAAGTATGGCCCGGACGTGTTTGGCGATTGAAGCCATAGAACGTATCAGGTAACCATCTCGGTCGGATGCTCGGAGGTCGGCGGCCTCCTGCACGTTCAGACCTTCGGGGATGTATCCCTCAAGAGGGTCGTGGGCGGCGGTCTGGTCCGTCACGACGCCGGGCCTGAACCCCGACTTCAGAAGCTCGGGGAATATCTCCGCGGAATTGCCTAGCAAAGCGACAGAGAAAGCCTTTCCATCATTCGCAGCTCCTTGGACCAGCTCGATAGCTTCGCGTACGTCCTCCACCATCATATCGCAATAGCCTTTGTCGAGTCTTCGTTGAATGGCCCTCCTGTCGACCTCGACTACGAGGGCGACGCCGTCGTTCATAGTGACAGCCAGGGGCTGGGCACCGCCCATCTCACCGAGGCCCGACGTTAGGACAATCTTTCCCTTGAGCGAGCCCCCGAAGTGCTTCGAGGCCAGTGCGGCTAAGGTCTCGTAGGTCCCCTGCAGTATTCCTTGAGTCCCTATGTACATCCAGCTCCCGGCGGTCATTTGGCCGTACATTGTGAGGCCCCGCTCTTCGAGCTCCCTGAAGTAGGCCCAGTCAGCCCACTTGGGGACCAACATCGCGTTGGAGATCAGTACCCTCGGGGCCGACTTGGTGGTCCGGAAGATTCCCACGGGTTTCCCCGACTGGATCAGTAGTGTTTCGTCGTTCTCGAGGGTCCGTAGAGATTTCACAATCGCATCGTAGGCCTCCCAAGAGCGCGCGGCTCTGCCTGTGCCGCCGTAGACTATCAAGCGGTCGGGATCCTTGGCCACTTCAGGGTCGAGGTTGTTCATCAGCATCCGAAGGGCCGCCTCTTGGTGCCAACTCTTGCATGAAATCTCCGTCCCCCTGGGAGCCCTCACTACGTGCTTCTGCACGGGGTTCTTTGAGCCGTCTCTCGAATTTAAGAGTTGACGGTATGATGTGACTGCCCGATAAGGCTTAACATGATTCGGCCGGCCGGACAGAGTGTGGTAACGGCTTGCACGAGTTAGCCCTGGTCAACGCAGGCGAGCTTGTAACATGCAACGGGTCGGGGAAGACGGACGAGGATAGGCTGGGGATTATCAGGGACGGCGCCCTAGTAGTCGACTGGGGAAAGATTGTCTGGGTCGGGACCACCAAAGAGCTGCGCCAGAAGACCTTCGGCAAACCGAGAAGGACAATTGATGCTCGCAACAATCTTGTCACCCCAGGATTTGTGGATCCACACACGCATTTGGTCTTCGCAGGAAGCCGAGAGGATGAGCTGGAAAGGAAGGTGAAGGGAGAAAGCTACACCAGCATCCTTGCAAGCGGCGGAGGGATCCTGCGGACGCTGCGAGATACAAGGTCGGCATCGGCCGCTGGAATTACCCGAGAGTCGGAAGGAAGGCTTTCCCAACTTATGAGGAATGGGGTCACCACGGCCGAAGTCAAGACCGGATATGGCCAAAGGTTGGCTGACGAAATGAAACTTCTGGACGTTATAAACCAACTTCGTAGGACGAGCGGGGTCGAGCTGGTCCCAACCTTCCTTGGTCTGCATGCTACCCCACCGGAATTCAAAAGCAGCAAGGAGTATGTCGAGTATGCCATCCGGGAGATGCTTCCTGCAGTCGCTAGGGCGAAGGCGAGGCCCATGTTCTCTGACTGCTTCTGCGAGGAGGGGGTATTCTCGCGGGACGAATGCTCGAAGTATCTCAGAGCCTCGAAGGAGCAAGGTCTTGCTTGCAAGATCCACGCGGATGAATTCTCGGAATCTGGAGGAGCTTCTCTGGCAGCTGAGGCAAGATGTGTTTCAGCAGACCATCTGGGTAAGAGTGACCCGTCAGGAATCCAAGCCATGGCTACTCGAGAAGTGACAGCGGTTCTGCTTCCTGGGACCTCATATATCTCAGGTATTGGATATGCCAATGCTCCGGAAATTCTCGCAGCAGGCTGTTCGGTCGCGCTGGGGACTGACCTCAGTCCGAATTCGTGGGTCGAATCGCCGCAGCTTGTGATGAGCTTGGCTTGTAGCGGGATGAAAATGACTCCTGCGCAATCCCTTTTGGGTTTCACGCGAAGTGCCGGTCAGGCCATTGCGAGAGATGACTTGGGTTTCCTCGGCGTCGGCTCTGCCGGGGACTTCGTGGTCCATTCTCTTCCCGGATACAGGTTCCTACCGTACAAAGTTGGAGGACAATATGTGAAGAAGGTATTCAGAGGGGGGAGGGAAGTTTTCTCGTCTAGGGAGAGCTAAGGGAGCCGTCCTGCCAGGATTGCTCCGGAAAGAGATTCAATTTCCTCGCCCTGGGACCGGTCTCCCAAAAGGAGTGATGAATGCTGCCGGACAGACTGACAGAGCTTGGTAGTATGGTCGGAAATGCCACGTTCGTTCGAACCAAGGATGTTCGATGCACAGATTAATTCAATTGAAATGATACGAGAGACATTCGCCGCAACGGCCAGGGCCTTCATACCAGCGTTTACCCCGTGGCTCGCATGATCTTCGATCCCTCCCGAGACGCTTGCTGGGTATGAGGACTCCGGGTACACCTGCCTGGCGTTGTCAGCGGCCAGCGAGGTGGCCGTGTACTCAAGAATCATCAGACCCGATTCGAGCCCCGGTTTGCCTGCCATGTACTTGGTCTCCGGCGGGGTCTTGGCGAGGAGGAAATGAGTCCTTGCCAAAGATATCACCCCGAGATATGCGACTGCGAGTGAGAGCAGGTCGAGGACCATGGCCACCGGCTGGGCGTGGAAGTTGCCCCCATGGAGAACGGTGCCTTCCTCGAGGAGGACCGGGTTGTCTGAGACCGAGTTCATTTCGTTGATTGTAATCCTCTCGGCGAAGTCGAGGGCGTCCTTCACAGATCCGTGAACCTGCGGTGCGCAACGTATGGAGTAGGGGTCTTGCGGCACCGGCTCACTCCGAATCCTGCGACTCCCCTTCAGTAGTGTTCGCAGCTGCTTGGCTATGTATCTCTGCCCGGGGTCGAGCTTTACCCCCACTAGCTTTTCGTCGAAGGACTGGGAACATGCTCCAATCACCTCCGAAGTCAGGCTGACAGCCGAGTTGCCGGCCTCCATAAGTAGCCTTCCTCTGTGGACTGCAACGCAACCTAGAGCAGTGGTGAAGGCGGTACCATTGATCAGGGAGAGGCCCTCCTTGGCGTGTAGGACAACTGGTTTGAGTTTGGACGCGGAAAGTGCCTTGCTAGAGCCGACAAGCTTGCTCCTGTGATACGCCTTCCCTTCGCCTACCATAGTGAGGGCCATGTGGGCAGAAGGAACGAGATCCCCGGAGGCCCCAAGAGAGCCGAACTCCGGGACCAAGGGTGTAATTCCATTATTGAGCATCCCGAGGAAAAGCTCAGCAATCTCCGTCCTGACGGCGCTGTTACCGTTTAGTAGGCTGTTGAGTCTAATCAGCATCGCAGCCCTCACGACCTCATGTGGCATGGGGGCTCCAACGCCAGCGGAGTGGCTTCGTATCAGGTTGAGCTGGAGCTCCTGTAGATTCCCGGGTCTGACGACCTTGTCGGAAAGCGACCCGAAACCCGTGTTGACCCCGTAGACCACCTCACCTCGCGCAAGCTTCTGTTCGAGGAGGGAGCGGAACTTTTCCATCTGCTTCAGACTGGAGGGACTGGCCTTGACCGTTGCGCCACGCTCGGCGACACTTATTGCGTCGTCAAGAGTCAGGGAGCGCCCGTCGAGGGTTACAACCATCTGGCTGGCCCTCGTAGTATGACCGATAAATATGCTGACATATGTTTAACTCGATTACGGCGAAACTCGCCAAGCATTGAGACTGCCCGGCCGGTACCCTGCCCCTAGCTACCATGACCCCAAGGACAAACGACTGGTACAGATAGTCAGAGCCGCGAGTGGGACCCAACGTCACGCCGTGAATATCGTAGGGATCCCCTTCGACGGGGCGGTGCTGGGGAGGAAGGGGGCCAAGGGAGGACCAACTGCGATTCGCCAAGCGATGTTGGGTTTCTCGAACTACAACGTCGAGTTGGGAGTAGGCCTTGAAGGCGTGAGAGTATTCGACCTCGGAGACCTGGCCGTGGCCAATGGTGTTCTGAAGGCTCACAAGCAGATTGAGTCGGAAGTGACCCTGGACCTTGAGGGGAGCTCTTTGCTTGCGATACTTGGTGGGGACAACAGCATCTCCCTTCCCTCTCTCAGGGCGTTCGATGAGAAATTTGGCGAGGTTGGACTCATTGTCCTCGATTCGCACCTCGACCTCCGGGGGAAGATTGGTGGGATGCCTACCAGTGGGTCGTCGTACGGGCTTGCTGTCGACAGCCTGGAGGGTCTCGACTCGCGAAGAGTCGTCGAGATAGGAATCCACGGATTCTTGAATTCAAAGAAATACTACGCAAAGGCCAAGAAACGGGGAATCAAGTTGTACACGGCCAAGGATGTTGGCGATTTGGGCACTACTTCCACTGCGAAAGAGGCGTATCAGATCGCCTCCAAAGGAGCACAGGCGGTCTATCTCAGCGTCGACCTCGATGTAGTGGACATCTCTTTCGTTTCCGGGGTCAGTGCGCCAAGTGTTGGGGGCATTTCCTCGCAACAGCTGTTCGAGCTCGTCTATGAAATCACTAGGCAGCCAAAGGTCAAGTGCGTTGATCTTGTGGAGCTGGCTCCTTCGCTCGATCCATCTGAGAAATCACAGAGGGTTGCAGCAACGACACTTGTATGCATGATTGCAGGTTTCGCCTCAAGAAAACGCGGTTAGATTATGCCTTCTGGTTTGGAACGAAATGGTGCGGTGGCCGGGATTTGAATTCTCGAGTCATTTCGCATGACTTCCCGAGTTAGTAGCGTGGCAGGCTACTGTCCTGGACCAGGCTAGACGACCACCGCTCGTTTCAAATCGCGCCATTCTGGAGGATAAAAGCTTGGTGGGGTCTCAGCTGACTGGGACGCCAAGAGGGACTTCCCTGTCAGTAGAGAGCAGTGAAAGTTTCGTTTCGTTAAATGCAGCGAGCAGCATGCATTCGGAGACGACACCAGCCACCGATTTGGGCTCCAAGTTCACTACCGCCACGACGATCTTGCCTGCAAGGTCGTCCTTGGCGTAATGATCCTTGATTCCTGCGACACACTGCTTCGAAACGCCGTTGCCGAAATCAATCGAGAGCTTGTACATTGGCTTCCTGGCCGAGGGGATGTCCTCGATGGAGAGGATCTTGCCTACTCTCATCTCGACCTTTCTGAAGTCGTCTATTGAAAGAGACAACCTTCTCGATTCTTGGCCTGCCCCAGTTAAGGTTTCGTGGGCTGGACGCTTCAACATGCCCCCAATGTGGTGGCAATTCTTATTTTGGGATGTTAGCCCAATCTTGCGTTGACTCTGCAGCGTATCCCCGTCCCTACGAACTTTCGCAGGACGGCCGTGTATGCGTTGATAGTGTCCCTAGTTGCGAGCTTGCTTGTGGCAGTCTTCTTTCCAATTGAGGGCCCTTGGATGACAATCGCTTATGTAACTATCATCACCGCAGTCGCATTGTACCTTCCGCTGAAACTCGGTGCCCTCAATAGGTATTCCTACGATGAAAGGGGGGTGTACTTGAAGGAGAGGCTGCTCTTCCCATGGCGTCAGGTAAAGCGGATCAGTCTCAAGTTCGACGAGAGCACCGGTTCGCTCACGCTAGTAGCGCAACCAACCTGGGCGGCGTTGATTAGCGGCTCGCTGGAACAGCGAGAAACATGGGTGAGCTACCGAGCCACCATTGTCTTCTCCCTCCAAGGTGGAGAAGTCATCTCAATTCCCTCGAACCTAGACAGGATGACAAGAGAAGGCGTGGTTCAGAAAATCGACGATCTGGCCAAAGCGGACAACCCCGCGATTGAGTTCGAATGACGGGAAGAGGATAACTAGGGGTCGGCTGAGACGATCTAACGAGGGCCGGTAGTCTAGTCTGGTAGGATACGGGTCTAAAACCGTCCAGCCCCTTGGCAAAGAAATCCAGACTGGGGGAGGTCGGGGGTTCGAGTCCCCCCCGGTCCACATCTGCAAACTAGGTCCCGTCCCAAATTTAGACTTGGAATCTTCTGGAGGCCTTAGGCTAGGGACATGGCCGCAGTCTAGACCAGCAGTAGCTTAACACTTCTGATTTTTTTTTCTTTCTCGAACTCTTTCGCCATGGAAGCGATGTGTTTGCCATCGCCGGCCAAAACGAAGACTTCGATGCAGTCTTCAGCTGAAACCTTGCAGTGGACATGAGTCCTGACTATGTCTTCAAACCTGTGTTTGAGTCGGGTGACAGGCTCCTCGTCCTCTTTGGCATGGCCGACCACAATCACGGCGTCGGACCTCCCAGCAAGAGCGTCTTTGTGCCGGGTATCCTCAAGGAGGAGCCTTATTGCGGCCCTGACCAACTCAGACCTACCCGAGAATCCGATCGAATCCTGAATCTCATCCATTGATTTGAGCATCTGATCAGGGAGGGAGAGGCTGACTATTGGCATGTCGTAGAGCGAATTATTAATGGCATAAATACATTTACCTGTTTTCTATTAATGATTATTAGATGAATTAATAAGAGGCTGTCCTCGCTCTCAAGTTCGTTGAAGCGATCCTTTGTGATTCTTGCAGTAGGGGTGATAGTGCTCATCGCTGTTGGTGGTGTCTATGCCGGCCTGTTCCTGAGCAGCCCCGGATCGAGCACATGCACCGGTTCGAATGGAATTGTGCAGGTGGTGGCAGGGGAGAGCTTCTGGGGGAGTTTGGTTTCGCAAGTCGGAGGGACTCATGTTCAGGTGATTAGTATCGTTTCGGACCCGAATGCCGACCCTCACACGTACGAAACCAACGCTGCGAACGCCCAGGCCATTGCCAACGCGTGCCTGGTGATCGTAAACGGTGCTGGGTACGACACGTGGGCACTTCGTTTGATTGCGGCTGCGAATAGCCCACACCAGACCATCCTGAATGTGCAACAGCTCTTAGGACAGCCGGTCGATACTAACCCTCACTTCTGGTACAGCCCGTATTATGTGAACACGACTGTCAACGCGATGTACAAGGTTCTTGTTTCCATCGACCCCGGAGACACCGCCTACTACAAACAGCAGTATGCCGCTCTGAATTCTTCACTTGGGATGTACAATGCAAGGATACACACGATCGCCCACCAATTCGGGGGGACCAAGGTCGCGGCAACGGAGGACATATTCGTCTATCTAGCGAACGCGACGAAACTCAACCTCCTGTCACCACCTGAGTTCATGAAAGCGGTGGCCGAGGGGAATGACCCACCGGCGTCCAGCGTGGCCCAGTTCCAACAGCTTTTGCAGGACAAGAACGTGTCACTGCTCGTCTACAACCAGCAGACCGTGACGCCTCTTACAGAGAATATCAAACTCCTCGCGACCCAGAACGGAATCCCTATCGTGGGAGTGACGGAGACGATACAACCTCCTGATGTTTCTTTCCAGGTCTGGTTCAACAGCGAGCTGCTTAACCTCCAAAACGGGCTCAACGCAGCCGCACTGGGGAAGTAAGGATTGAATATCGCTGAGGCAGGGCTTGCCTCCCCAAAAGTGCAAACTACAATCGCAACGGCCCAAAACCTGACCGCGGGATATCCGGGGAAAGTCGTCTGGAAAGACGCCAATTTCACGATTGAGGAGGGCGAGTTCGTGGCGATCATCGGACCGAACGGGGCGGGGAAGACGACATTGTTTCGCATCTTGCTCGGCCTTCAGCGTCCGCTTAATGGGTCAATCAAGCTATTTGGGACCGAGCCCAGGAGAGGCAGCTCTCGAATAGGATACGTACCCCAACAGCACGTCATAGACGACGAATCGCATATAGAATCTTTCGAGCTAGTCCGATTGGGTCTCTCGGGAAAGCGGTGGGGCTTCAGTCTGTTCTCCAAAGACGACACCAACGCAGCACTCGTCGCGCTCGAGGGCGTGGGAGGGACTGATCTCGCCCACCGACCTCTTGCTGAACTTTCCGGGGGAGAGCTGCAGAGGATATTCCTCGCCGAAGCCCTTGTTAGCAATCCTGAACTGCTTTTGCTGGATGAACCGCTGTCGAATCTCGACATGAAACGCGAAAGAGATCTACTGAGTTTGGTTAACAGTGTGGTTAGGTCTCGGAAAGTTGCAGCCCTTCTGATAGCGCACAACATTAACCCGCTGCTTCCCTACCTCGACAAAGTGATTTACATCGCCAACGGCAAAGTTGCCAGCGGAAAACCGGATGAGGTCTTCACATCAGAGAGTCTGAGCTCCCTATATGACACCGAAGTGGAAGTCTTGCATGACTCCAAAGGTAACCTGGCCATAGTGGGCATTGAAGGGCATCACGGAGACGTCGAGTAGAATGGCCTTTAGCCCCAATCTGATAGCTGATTTTCAGCAGATGTGGTACTACCAGTTCATGCAGAACGCGTACGAGGCTGGAACGCTAGTTGCCATTATCGGAGGTTTAGTAGGCTACTTCGTCGTTCTGCGACGCTCCACGTTCGTGGCGCACGCGTTTTCTGAAATCGGCTTCGCGGGTGCCGCAGGGGCAATCTTGCTCGGAATTCCGGCCATCGCAGGGATGATCCTGGGTTCGAGTGTGGGCGGTACCGGAATTGCCCTACTAAGTAGGCGCTCCTCTCATCGCGACGTCTACATTGGAATCGTCTTGGCATTCGCGCTCGGCCTCGGCCTCCTCTTCATCAGCCTCTATTCCGGTGGCTATGCAACCGAAGCTTACTCAATTCTGTTCGGGGAGATTCTCGGTGTCAGGAGCGGCGACGTTGTCCTTACATTGGTTCTATCAGGGCTCATCCTTCTCGGAGTGGGTGTCGTATACAGGCCGCTGCTCTTCTCTTCGCTCGACGAGGCGGTCGCGGAGGCGAAAGGACTTCCTACGCTGTTCATCGGGATATTTTTCCTTCTCTTGGTCGCGCTGTCCGTTTCAATTTCCATCCAGGTGACGGGAGTCTTGCTAATCTTCTCGTTAATGGTCACGCCTGCAGCGACAGCTCAGCATCTTGCAAGCAAGCCAAGAAACGTTATCATAATCTCTGTTGTGATTTCTCTTGCGGCGACCTGGACGGGACTATTCGTGGCCTTCTACACACCCTACCCGGTAAGTTTCTTCATCACTGCCATCGTGTTCGGGCTTTACATATTGGTCAGGGTGCTCCATCGTAAGATCCAGCCTCCAGGGGAGCTTAGGAAGGGCTGAGGGGAAAGGATCCGGACCTTCGTCAGGGATACATCCATTACCTTTCTGCGGTTTGTGCAAGGGTCTCTAATGGAATAACCGATGGCATGAGATTAGTTAGTGCTTACTGATGGGCGCCAGCTTCAACATTTGACGTCCTAGGGATACGAGCCACTACGCCCACCGCAGCGAAGAGAAGTATTCCGGCTAGGACGAACGTCGTGTAGAAACCGATGTAGACTGAGATGAAGCCAGAAATGAAGGACCCAGCCATGGCGGCGATTCCGACCACCGCCGAGTAGACTCCAAGGGCGGCACCAGGATTCCTTCCCTGAACTGTGTTGAACATCATCGTATTGGAAGATGTGTAATACAGGGCGAAGGCGATGCCAGAGGCTAGAGGATAGAATATGAGGGCGGGCCCGATAAAGAGAGGGCCGGCTACAAAGAGGATTGATCCACCAAGGGCTACGTAGGACAATCCCCTTACGAGAAGCCCCTGGATTGAGGTCGCTACCAAGGGTCTTGAACCGATGAACTTCCCAGCCCCTTGAAAGGTAAGGGTCTGGATGACCATTCCAGCGAGGATGACTCCGAACACGCCTTGGCCCGAAATGCCGACGCTCTGCATGGAGGGGACGAAAGACGTGTTGAAGAGACCGCTCGAAAAATAAAAGAGAATCGTCGAGATGTAGAACAGAGGGATGTAGCTCGTCAAGCTTGACCTGAGACCTCTGAAGGCGCGCCTGAAGTCGGAGAGGCGAGGGAGTCCAATGAAGAAGACAGGGTTCGCTAGGAGTCGGCTGAAGAGGCTCGGCAGGGAGACGGCGAGTCCGGCCGAAGCCAAGCCGAAGACCCCGAGAGGGATGAACAGAAGCGTCAAGTGCGCGGGAAGCAGGTCCGACCAGAGAGTGCTGATCACGAGCCCCGCTACGTTCCCGACGCTAGATACCATCGAAAGCCTCGCGAAGGTCGGCGCCCATCGACTCTTGGTCTCCGTCTCCATTATCAGGAGGTTGAGGGGACTGGCAGAAGCGACAGAAACGAATGAGAATGCGGAGTACCTTGCGATCGTCCCCCCGGTGGTGGTGTCGAAGAAGAAAGAGATGAGGACCAGGCCCATGAGCGCGTAGCTTAGGGTTATCATCCAGCGGCGCGTATGGATCCTGTCGATGGCGAAGCCCCAGAACAGGGCGGCTGGGATGCTGACGCCGTTGAAGATTGCAGCGGCGAGACTCCCGTATATCGTGCCCAGGTCTATTCCATTGATATCGATGAGGTAGAGCTGGACCAGCGTCCCCAGCGGGCCCGAAGCCAGCGCGATCGGGAACGTCGAGTAGATCCATCTGACCCGCCGTGGACTCGTCTTGCTCCCCATGTCACCAGACTGTCCTAAGCGAGGGTTCATCTGTGTTACAGGTTCGCAGACAAGACAAAGCTGAATTAATTCAAACTTTGAGCATCGCTGTTGGCACTTCTCGGCAGGAGGTTGGCAGTTGCTTTCCCAGACACATTGTTAGAGGAGAAGTCGTCGCTCAGAGACAAGACTGTCAAGCTCGGGATTGTTGCCAGGGCCTGCGTCATCTACGGGGTTGATGTCATCGAAGTATTCCGGGACCAGAGGGGGCATGGCGAGCTCGCGACCATCAGGAAGGTGCTTGAGTTCCTGGAGACGCCACAATATTTGAGGAGGAGGCTGTTCCCTCTTGACGAATCCCTGAAGTACGCTGGTATCTTGCCGCCCCTCAAAATACCATCTCACAAGCCTATGGTGCCAGTCCAGGGGCTCAAGCTGGGGGAGACAAGAGAAGGAGTCACAAACCCAGACGGGACAGTGGACATCGGGCTCGAAGAAAGTGCGCGTCTGATGGGAAGTGCGAATCCCAACACACGGTTGACAGTGAAAGTCGAGTCGAAGAGTCCGTTGACCGTCGTCCCGGTCGCCCGCGAAAGCGTACAGGATTATTGGGGCTACCAGGTGGACACGAAGTCAGTCGAAGAAGTTTTCTCTGAACGTCGCTTCGACCTCAAGTTGGCCACTTCGAGGCTGGGTGACCCGATTTCGGATAGGCTGTCGGAGCTTCGCGCGTCGTTTGGGAAGTCGGCTGGCGTCAAGCTCGTGTTCGGATCCCCTTCGAGGGGGCTCTTCGATATCGTCGGGCCGGACCTTGTCAAGAAATGCGATTTTGTCCTGAACCTTTTCGCAGAGCAACACGTCGAGACTGTAAGGACGGAAGAGGCGATTTTCGCCGGCCTAGGTCTCGTGAACACTCTCATGCCCGAGAAAGCTTAAGTGCAAACCGCAAAACGGGTTTTCGGAAAGGTTTAGCGTGAGTTGGGTCACCGAAAGTATTCAGCGCCCCGCAGAGGCAGTCTTGCATACAGGCCCAGGGGACGCGCCAAGAGCTTCGTCCCGAGGATAAGGAACTGGCCCAGGGTAGAGGCTGACAAGCCGACTCTCCTAGGGTTTCCCGGTTACAAAGCAGGGACTTTGCACGTCATCACAGTCGATGATCGGGCAAAGACACCGAACTTCGGCAAGCCCTTGTTCAACCTTTCAAGTGTTCTCTCGATGCCTGACACCGAGATTGTGGGGCTGAGGCTCTACAAACACGAGGACGGACAGGACAAGGCCATCGCAGACGTCAAGGCGGCAGGCCAGACAACTGTCGACAAAATGCCATTGGACAAAACGAGCAGGGTGGCAGCACTGGTCTCGTCGATTCCGCGAGACGTAGGGCTTTCTCAAAAGAAACCTGTGGTCCTTGAAGTTGGAGTCTCCGGCGGGGACCTTAAGTCGCAGGCGGAATTCGTCCTCGGTCTCATAGGAAAGAAGGTCAAGTTCACGGAAGTATGCAAACCCGGTATGTACGTGGACGTCCTGGGTATCACGAAAGGCAAAGGGTTCGAGGGCCCTATCACGAGGTTCGGGGTAAAACGAAAGCAGCACAAGTCGAGGAAGAGTGTCAGGGCCGTAGCGGTAATCGGACCGTGGCATCCGGCTGCGGTGATGTACACTGTCGCAAGGGCAGGTCAAATGGGCTTCCACCAGAGGACAGAGACAGGAAAGAGGATTCTATTGGTAGGGAACGCCAGCACGAGCCCAATCACTCCCGCCGGTGGCTTCGAGCACTTTGGCAACGTTGGAGGGGAATACGCCGTGGTCGGTGGCTCGGTGCCGGGCCCAGCGAGCAGGTTTGTGATGGTGAGGCTAAGGGTTAGGGGGGTTTCAAAGGCACTGGCTCCGCCTCAGGTGGTCGAAGTGAGCACGATAGCCAGGAGGAGGTAGAGTTGAAGGCAGAGGTCGTTGGGATCAACGGAAAGACTTCGGGGGAGGTCGTTGTGCCTGAGGTGTTCACAACAGAATTGAGACCCGACCTTGTAAAGCGCGTATTCTGGCTCGTAGGTTCCCACGGGTACCAGCCGCAAGGAAGGGACCCGATGGCTGGGGAGAGGACTTCTGCCGAAACCCACAGCCCCCCGACCGGGACGGGTCGGTCGAGGATCCCCCATGTGAAGGGTGAGAGGTATCCGAGAGGGGGTCAAGCAGGAGGGGTGGCGAGCATTGTCAAGGGGAGACTCCCGCACCCGCCGAGGTCAGAGAAGGTGATTCATCTGGGAGTGAACAGGAAGGAGAGGCGCATGGCGACGGACTCGGCCATCGCGTACACCGCCAACCTAGACGCGGTCAAAGCAAGGGGGCACAGGGTCAAGAAGCTGGCGCTCCCCTTCGTGGTAGCCGATGACTTAGAAACGGTCGAGAAGACGGCTGAGCTCGTCTCATTTCTCGAAAAGGTAGACCTCAAGGCTGAGCTTCAGCGAGTGGGCGAGGGCGCGAAGAGGAACACGGGCAAGCGCAGGCTTAGGGGGAGGGTATACAGGACTGGAAGGGGCCCGCTAATAGTTGTGACCAACGATAGGGGAGTCGGGCGGGCCGCGGGAGGAATCCCCGGGGTCGAGGTGACGAGGGTGGAGAGTCTCAGCGTGCTGGACCTTGCGCCCGGAGGTGTGCCTGGGAGGCTGACACTATGGACTGAGTCCGCTTTGAGTTCTCTGGACGGAAGAACGAAGGAGGTTGCATGATAGTTTGAGGCTCGAGGATGCGCAGAAGATACTCAAGCGCCCGTATGTGACGGAACGGACATTCGACCAGATTGAAAGGGAGAACAAGATTTGCTTCCTCGTCGACGACAAAGTTTCCAAGACCCAGATAGCGAATGCTGTCCAAGCACTATACGAAGTCGAAGTGATGGCTGTCAATACATCCAGAACCATCGCCGGGAAGAAGGCTTTCGTCCGATTCTTACAAGCAGGGAAGGCGGCCGACCTGGCGACTAAACTGGGACTGGTGTAAGAATTGGGCAAGAGAATACTTCAGCGCAGGCGCGGGAAAGCTGGAATCCAATTCAGGGCTCCGATCAAGGGGAAGATTGCCCCTGTCAGGTACCCCATTCTCGGGGGTGAATCTGAGGGGATGGCCAAGGTGACAGCGATCCTCGACGAGAGAGGAAGGAGCGCCCCACTCGCCCAGGTGAGGTTCGAGAACGACAAGTACACTTACCTCCCAGCTGTGGCCGGAATGTCCGTCGGCCAGGAGTTCTCCATCGGACCGACTGGTCTCCCGAAGGACGGGAATGTATTGCCGCTTTCGCGCATCCCAGAAGGGACCAGGGTGTGCAACATCGAACTGAGGCCGGGGGACGGAGGTAAGTTTGTCCGGGCTTCGGGGACGTCGGCCGTCCTCTTTTCGAAGGCCGACGGCAGGGCAATCCTGAAGCTTCCTTCTGGCAAGAACATACTGATCAGTGACAGGTGCAGGGCAACCATCGGTGAAATCGCAGGAGGCGGAAGGAGGGAGAAGCCCTTCCTTAGGGCCGGCGCCAGACACCACGCGATGAGGGCGTCTGG
>WNFB01003071.1_pt1 | contig 14650 bp, 13 predicted proteins | sample 5400501 | NCBI WGS metagenome assembly WNFB01 (sample SAMN13153341, study PRJNA577476) | soil metagenome | isolation source: 200 cm saprolite under Douglas fir tree site 2 hole 1 | place: USA:California | collected 2015-04-18
GCCGACATCGTGGTTCGACGCCGTCCACACCGGACATGCCCAGGCCGGCAGCGCGGCCAGCGTCCCGGCGACGACAGCCGGCAGGTCAGGTGCGGCCAGGCGGGCGAACACGAACGGGAAATTGAAGGCCAGCTGCAGCTGGTCATCGTTGCCGTAGAAATCGGCCAGCCGGTCCGGGTCGCCAACCCAGGTCTCGCCGAGCAGCAAGCGGGCGGCCGGGTAGCTGTCCGCGATCCGCCGCCAGTCGCGGTAGACGTCGTGCGTCTCCGGCCGGTTCGCGTTGTAGGCCTGCTGCTGGCCGAATCTCCCGGCCAGCGGGTTCCCGCTGTCCTCCGGCGGGTTGTCGCGCAATTCCGCGTCCTTGTAGAGGCCGTGCGCCACGTCGATCCGGAATCCGGCCACCCCCCGGTCGAACCAGAACCGGAGTATCTCCCGGACCTCCTCGTGCACACGGGGCTCCCACCAGTTCAGGTCTGGCTGGCTGGGCAGGAAATTGTGCAGGTAATACTGCTTCGTCGGCTCATGCCAGGACCAGGCCGGGCTGCCGGTGGCATCCAGCCAGTTGTTCGGCGGCCCGCCGTCAGGGCCGGGGTCAGCCCAGACGTAGTAATCCCGGTGCCCGGAGTCGCGGCTGCCTGCGGCGTCGACGAACCAGGGATGGGCCGAGCTCGTGTGGTTGGGCACCAGGTCGAGCAGTACCCGCATGCCGCGCTTCCCGGCCTCGGCGATCAGCCGGTCCATATCATCCATGGTGCCGAGGTCAGGATGAACGCCCAGGTAGTCGGCGACGTCGTAGCCCCAGTCGTCGTCCGGCGAGGGCATCGTCGGGGACAGCCAGATGCCGTCAACGCCGAGCCACGACAGGTAGTCAAGCCCGGCAATGACGCCGCCGAGGTCGCCGTAGCCGTCGCCATCGGTGTCCAGCCACGACCGGACGTACAGCTGGTAGAGGGTGGCGCCGTGCCACCAGCGGTGCTGGCCGTCCTTGCTGTTCACGGGCCGTCCTCGCTGTTCACGGGCCGTCCTCGCTGTTCACGGGCCGTCCTCGCTGTTCACGGGCCGTCCTCGCTGTTCACAGGCCGTCCTCGCTGTTCACAGATCTCCTGGTCAATGGTGGCAGGACGCGGTAGCAAGCACGGCCCGACTTGATTCTGCCCGGGCGCAGATCGACAATGGTTGGCGTGCGCCCGGTTATTGAACTGGTGATCGTTATCCTGCTTCCCACGGCGGCGGGATACGCGATTATCGGCGGGTTCCGCGGGGCGCGGTGGTCTGCCGATCGCTGGCACACGCGCCAGCACCAGCTCGATGCCCCGGCTGAGTCGATCGAGCGCCTCGGTGCCAGCCTCCGCCGTCTGCGCGCTGAACTCGACGCGACCGAGACCCGGCGGGACATTCCGGCTAAGAGCATGCGCCTCAAGGCACTGCGCGCCGCGTACGCCGATGCACTGCGCACGGCCTGCGAGCGGCTGGAGGTCAGCCCGCCGCCCGGCGGCGACCGGGCACCGCTGGCGGAGATCTACCGGGTGGAGGCTGCGCTGCGGGAACGCGGCCTTGACGTGCGGCAGCCGGTCGCGCGCTGACCGCGCGACCCGCCCGCCGCTGTGCCCGCGTACCCTCGGAGTGTGGTCTGCGTGCTCGCGGTGTCCGATGAGGTCGACGAAGGGCTGTACGCGGACCTCGGCCCGGTGCGCGCGGCCAAGCTCATCGTGGCCTGCGGCGACCTGCCGTTCGAGTACCTGGGGTACCTGATGAACGGCCTCGACGTACCGCTCGTGTTCGTCCCCGGCAATCACGACGCTGACCTGTCCGGATACCGGAGTTCGCGGACAGGCCTGACGCTGCGCGCCGGGCTGCCGGCCGCGGCGCCGTGGCCGGACGGTGCGGTCAACGCGGACCGCCGGATCGTCGACGTCGCCGGGCTCCGGGTGGCTGGGCTTGGCGGCTGCCGCCGCTACGGCAGCGGGCCGAATCAGTACAGTGACCGGCAGCTCGCGGGCAGGGCGAGGTCGCTGCGCCGGCACGCGGCGTGGCAGCGGCTGCGCGGCGGGCGGCGCATCGATGTGCTGCTGACCCACGCGCCGCCGCTGGGGGTCGGCGACGCGTCCGACCCGCCGCACCGCGGGTTTGCCGCCCTGCACGGACTGGTCGCCGTGCTCCAGCCGGCCGTGCTGCTGCACGGGCACGTGCTGCGCTGCGACGCCGCCAGCCCGGACCGGCGACTCGGGCGAACCGCCGTGCGCAATGTCACCGGCCGGCATTTGCTCGACATCCGGCCAGGCGGAGGCACCGCCGACATGCAGCAGGGGCGCCGCCATGCCCGCTGATACCGGATTCCCGCAGGCGGATGTGGAGAATGACTTTCTCCGCGCGCGGCGACGCCAGGTGCTGGCCAGGCTGGCGCACCGGCTGCGCCGTGGGCCGGACGACGTCAACCTCATCCTCCCGTTTGACGAGGTCGTCGCAGCCCTGGGCAGGCAGGGCGAGCGGTCGCTCGGCCTGCAGACGATCCGGCTGGACACCGTGGTCGGCACGGTCGACTCGCGCCGCGATTTCGACCGCCGGTTCCGGCCCACCTCCGGCCGGGTGCGGGAGCGGTGGGAGCGGCTCGCCCTGGCGCAGCGGCGCGGCGAGCAGATCCCGCCCATCGACGTCTACCGCGTCGGCGACCTGCATTTCGTCATCGATGGCCACCACCGGGTCTCGATCGCGCTGGCCACCGGCCAGCAGGTGATCGACGCGTACGTCACCGAGGTGCTGACCGTCGTGCCCGGCAAGGGCATCCGCGGCCGGCGCGACCTGCTGCTCAAGAGCGACGAGCGCTTGTTCCGCGCGCGGGTGCCGCTGCCCGCCCAGGCGTACGCCAAGATCACCTTCACCGACCCATGGGCGTACACCGAACTCGGCGAGAACGTCGAGGCGTGGGGCTTCCGGTGCATGCAGGACAAGCACCGATATCTGGACCGGAGCGAGATCGCGCAGCATTGGTTCGCCGAGGAGTACCGCCCGGTGGTGCGCATGCTCCGGTCGGCGGAGCTGATCGGCTCCGGCACGGAGGCCGAGGCCTACCTGCGCGTGGCCCGCGAGCGATACCGGCTGATGCGGACGCACGAATGGAACGACGAGGTCATTGAGCGCCTGCGGCGGGAGATCAGGTAGCAGCCGGCCCCGCCGCCGCCGCAGGCTCGGTGCCGAGCGACAGATTCTTGCCGGTTTCCGGATCGAAGACGTGCATCGACCGGACGTCGGCCCACAGTTCTGCTTCCTCTCCCTCGCGGATCCGGGTGGCCGGATCCAGCCGGGCAGTCACCGTCTCATCGCTGGCGCCCGTGTCGGCCTTGCCGGAATCCTGCGCGAGATCCGCGAGCTGGTCGACGCTGCCCGACAGGCCGCTGTCCTGGGTGAAGTACACGAAGACATCCGAGCCCATCGACTCGACCACCTCGATGCTGGCGCGGAACGTGACTCCATGTCCGCGCGCCTCCGGCTGGACCAGCGATGCATCCTCGAAGTCCTCCGGGCGGATGCCCACGATGACCTGGCGTCCCACGTTCGCGCGCTCCAGGGTCTGCCTCAGCTGCGGGGTCAGCGGAAGGGCGCCGAGGGAGGTGCGCAGGCTGCCCTCCTCGAGCGTGCCGGCCATGAAGTTCATCGCGGGCGACCCGATGAAGCCGGCCACGAAGAGATTGACCGGGTTCTCATACAGCTCGTGCGGCGAACCGGCCTGCTGCACGATGCCGCTGCGCATCACCGCCAGCCGGTCGCCCAGGGTCATCGCCTCGGTCTGGTCGTGCGTCACGTACACCATGGTGGTGCCGAGCCGTCGCTGCAGCTTGGACACCTCGGTGCGGGTCTGCACGCGCAGCTTGGCGTCGAGGTTGGAAAGCGGCTCGTCCATCAGGAACGCGGACGGATCGCGGACGATCGCCCGGCCCATCGCGACCCGCTGCCGCTGGCCACCGGACAGGTTGGCGGGCCTGCGGTCGAGGTGCTGGGTCAGGTCCAGGATCCGCGCGGCCTCGTTGACCTTCTCGTCGATGGTGGCCTGCGGGGTCTTCGCCAGCTTGAGCGCGAAGCCCATGTTCTCCCTGACCGTCATGTGCGGGTAGAGCGCGTAGCTCTGGAAGACCATCGCGATGTCACGGTCCTTGGGCGCCTTGTTGTTCACCACCTGGCCGCCGATGCGCAGCTCGCCCTCGGTGATGTCCTCCAGCCCGGCGATCATGTTCAGCGTGGTGGACTTCCCGCAGCCGGATGGTCCGACCAGGATCACGAACTCGCCGTCGGCGATCTCCAGGCTGAACTTGTCGACCGCCAGCGCGCCATCCGGGAAGCGCTTGGTCACCTTGTCCAGAACGATGTCAGCCACTGTTTCTCCTTTTGTCCCGGGTCTTCCCGGCTAGCCCTTGACTGCGCCTGATGTCAGTCCAGCGACGATCCGGCGCTGGAAGAACAACACGAAGATGATGATCGGGATGGTGATGACCACCGCGGCGGCCGCGATCGGACCGGTCGGAACCGTGAACTGCGAGCTGCCGCTGAAGTAGGCCAGCGAGGCCGGCGCTGTCCGGGAGGCGATCGTCGAGGTGAACGAGATCGCGAACAGGAACTCGTTCCAGGCGGCGAGGAAGACAAGGATCGCCGTCGTGACCATGCCCGGCGCAGCCAGCGGGGCGATGACCCTGGTGAACGCCTGGAATGGGGTGGCGCCGTCGACCTTGGCGGCCTTCTCAAGCTCCCACGGGATCTCGCGGAAGAACGCGGACAGCGTGTAGATCCCGAGCGGCAGGCCGAAGGCCACGTAGGGGATGATCAGCCCCGGCCAGGTGTTGAACAGGCCAAGCGCGCGCTCGATGTTGAACATCGGGGTCACCAGCGCGATGGCGGGGAACATCGCGATCAGCAGCGCCATCCCGATGAGCACGCCCTTGCCGGGGAACCGCAGCCGGGCGACCGCGTAGGCCGCCATGGACGCCAGCACGACGGCGATGAGCGTCGCGATGAGGCCGATGCCGATCGAGTTGATCAGCGGCCGGATGAACTGCGAGGTACGCAGGATCCCGGTGTAGTTCCCCCACGTCCATTGCTTGGGAAGGAAGGAGGGGTCGAGGATCGCGGTGGGTGTCTTGAAGGACAGCGAGACCATCCACAGCACCGGGATGAGCGCGAGCGCGATGACGACGAGGTTCGCCGACCCCCAGCCGAATTTCTGCCGGGGCGTCGTGGTGGTGGCAGCCATCAGCGGGTCACCTCTTTCCGATGTCCGTGCCCGGGGCCGCGGTGCCAAAGCCCTTGATGAACAAGAAGGCGATGATCGCCACGCAAACGAAGATCAGGATCGAGATCGTCGACCCGATCCCCAGGTTCAGCGCGTTGAACAGGTTGTGGTAGCCGAGGATCGAGACCGACCCGGTGTGGCTGGCGCCGGCGGTCAGGATGAAGATGTTGTCGAAGATCCGGAACGAGTCCAGCGTCCGGAACAACAACGCGACCAGGATCGCCGGCTTCATCAGCGGCAGCGTGATCCTCGTGAAGCGCTGCCAGCCGGTAGCTCCGTCCACCTTCGCCGCCCGCTGCAGGTCATCGGGCACCAGCGAGAGCCCGGCCAGCAGCAGCAGCCCCATGAACGGCGTGGTCTTCCAGATCTCCGCCAGGATGATCACGGCTAGTGCCTTGTATTCCGAGGTCAGCACCGGGTAGCTGTTGAAGATCGAAGAGAGGTAGCCCTGACCGGGCGTCCAGGCGTACTGCCAGCCGTAGGCGGCGGCCACCGTCACGATCCCGTAGGGGACGAGCGCGGCGGTGCGGACCGTGCCCCGGCCGAACAGCGTCCGGTGCATGAGCAGGGCCAGCAGCATGCCGAGCACCAGCGAGATGGCGACCGAGAAGACCGTGATGATCGCGGTCACCTTCAGCGCCTGCCACCAGAAGGGGGAGCTGAGCACCGCGGCGTAGTTGCTGAACCCGATGAACTTGATGTTTTGCGGGAGCTCCAGGTTGTACCGCTCCAGCGACAGCCAGACGGCGTAGCCAACCGGGTACGCGGTGACCGCGATCATGACGATGACCGCCGGGGCGCACAGCAGCCAGCCGAGCCTGCGCTCGGCCCGCGCGCCTTCAGAAAGCTGCCGCTTGCGGCCGGCCGGCACCTGCTCGGTCGCGCCGGCGACCACCTGCACGGGAGTACTCATCGGCCCCTTCCTTCCCTCGCGGCCTGCCGGTCACCTGCTGCGCGGCGGCTCACGGGACCAGGCCCTTCGATTGCAGGGCGTTGTTCAGCTGGCTGATCATCGACTGTTCCGTGCTCGCCGGGGAGATGCCGGACGGCGGCGAGATCAGGTTCGAGATGTCGATGGACACGACCTGGTAGACGGGCGTCTTCGGCCGGACGCTCGCGTGCTCAAGTGCCTGCAGGATGTCGGCGTGGAACGGGTAGTTCTTGAACAGCGCCGGGTTGTTGTAAAGGCTGGTGATCGTCGGCGGGACGCCGCCGACATTGGCGCCGATGATCTGGTTCTGGCTGTCGCGCAGGCACAGCGCGGCCTGGAAGGCGAGCGCCTTATGCTGCGAGTACGCGCTGACCGCGAGGTCAATCCCGCCGATCGTCACCTTGGCCGGCACACCGGGGGTGACCTCCGGGTAGAGCGCCCACTTGAAGGTCTTGAACAGCGTCGGGTTGTCGGCCTTCATGGCCGGATACACGAACGGGTAGTTCAGCTGGAAGGCGGCGGTGTTCGCCTCCATCGCGAGCCGGTTCTGGTTCTCCATCTGCACCGCCAGCGACGGGTCCGCGCCGGGGCCGGTGGCGAGCTGCTTCATGATCGAGAGAGCCTTGATGGCGGGCGTGCCCAGCGTCACCTTGGTCGCGTTCGGGTTCAGGATGGTGCCGCCCGCGCTGGCCACCATCGTGTTGAACCAGACGGTCGTGCCCTCGTACTGGGCGCCCTGGATCTCGATCAGGTGCGGCTTGCCCTCCTTCTTCAGCTGCGCCGCGTCGGCGAGCATCTGGGCCCAGGTCTTCGGCGGATTCGGCACCAGGGCGGAGTTGTACCACAGCAGCTGGGTGTTGCTGTTGTCGGGCACCGCGTAGAGCTTGCCCTTCCAGATCGCCGTCTGCAGGGCGGGCTTGAGCGTGCCGTTCTCCGCCTGCGCCAAGTTCGCGCCTGTCCACGGCTCTGCCCAGCCCGCCTGGGCGAACTCGGCCTCCCAGGTGACGTCCAGGCCCATGATGTCAATCGTCGAATCGTGCGCGGCCAGCCGCCGGACCAGCTGCTGCCGCTGGCCGTCAGAGCCGGTGGGCAGCTGCTGGTAGGAAATGGTGTACTTGCCGCCGCTTTGCTTGTCGCAGTTGTTGATGGCCTGCTGGGTGGCACCGGAACTGTCCGGATAGAGGTAGTAAGTCAGCGTGACCGGGCCGCTGGCCGCACCGGCGGTACCGCACGCAGCCAGCGCCGTCGAGGCCAGCGCGGCAGCCGCCAGGCCGGCTGCCAGGCGCCGCGGCCGAGCGCCCGGCCGCCGGAGGGCCGGCCCAAAGGCGCCCGGCCTCGCGCGGGCACGACGCTCGGATGTGCTCCGTCGGCGACTGCCATTGCTCATCATTCCTCCAGCGCCTAATCGGGCCGGCCAGCCGGCTGCGGGCATGCGCCCGGCAACGGCGGCGGCGAATCCGTGCATACCCCGGCCCGCCTGCGGCTAACGCTGGGCGCGGTCTCGCGCTCGGGGCGGGCCACTACGCAACTCCCTCGACTGGACCGGCGTGGCGTCTGCCTGGCCAGATATCGGATGCCCGCCGGAACGCGTGCGAGCTGAACCGGCCTCGCTCGGCCGACCGGACATTGGCACCAGCCGGACGAGGGTGTGACCTGGCGCTGCCCGGCCCGGCAGCGGCAGGCCTGCCGGAACTCGACCGCTGCACGATCCGCAGCGGAAGCTGCTGGCGAAGCGGCCTGACCCGCGCGCCGTGCAGCAGGGCGCAAAGCCGCCGGGCGCCCTCGGCTCCGCTCTGCTCAAGTGGCTGGCGCACGGTGCTGAGATTGATCAGGGCGGCCGACTCGATGTCATCGAAGCCCACGACGGACAGCCTGCCCGGTACCGGGAAGCCGCACTGCTCCGCGGCGCTGAGCACGCCCATGGCCTGGGTGTCCGAGGCCGCGAAGATCGCGGTCGGCGGGTCGGGCAGCCGGAGCAGCCGCTCGGTTAGCTCAGCCGCCACCGCCGGGCCATGCGGCCCGAGCCGGACGAGCTCGGGGCCGGGCGCCATCCCGGCCGCGGCGAGTTCCCGCCGGTATCCGACCAGCCGACGCCTGGATGAGGCGAAACCGAGTTCGCACGTCGTGCGGCGGGCGGCGATGTCGCCGACGAAGGCGATCCGCCGGTGGCCAAGGCCCAGCAGGTGCGCCGTGGCCAGCCGGCCGCCTGCCACGTCGTCGATGACCGTCTGCGGCACGCCAGCCGCCAGCACGTCCACGGTCACCAGCGGGACGGCGCCGCGCCGGAAGGCGGCGAGATGCTGCCTCGCGAGCTGGACCGACACGACGATGACGCCGTCGGCCCGGTGCCTCGCGGTCAGCGCGGCCAGGTGGTGGTCGCGCTGTTCCGGCGTATCGACGTTGCAGACGATCGTGTCGTAGCGCTGCTCGTCCAGCACCGCCAGCGCGCCCGCCAGCCGGGCCACGGTCGATGGCCTGGTCAGGTGCGGCACCAGGATGGCGACGGTGCGCTGTGTGCCGCGGGACAGCGCCGCCGCCAGGTGGCTCGGCCGGTATCCCAGCCGCTCGATGACCTCAAGGACGTTCTGGCGGGTTGATTCACGTACGTTCACGCCGCCGTTAAGCACGCGGGAGACCGTGCCCACCCCAACGCCCGCGACCGCCGCGACATCCGCGATCGTCGGGCGATCCGGAGTGCGCAACGGGCACCTCCCTGAACGGAATCGCTCAATTTTGGAAACGATTCCAATCTGGATTTTGCTCATTCTCACTCTGCCCTGAGACCGCGTCAAGAGTGCCTTTGCAGGCGTCGTTGCGGAATCCATGGCACGCAATCCGAGCGCGGGACGCATCCATCGGCTTCCCGGCCCCTGCCCCCGCCGTGCCAGGCGGGCCGGTGCTCGCGCGGCGCCTCCCGCCCCGGCCCCTGTGGATGTCGCATTGCAAGGCACCCGCGCCTAGCGATGCGGCATCCATCGGCTTCCCGGCCCCCTGCCGCAGGGTCGCTGGATGCGCAAGCCAGAATGCCCGGCCGCCGCGCGGTATCGTCATCTTGCGGCGCGTGCGGCCCGGCCGCGGCCCGGCCAGAACACGCTGCGGCCCCAGGACACGCTGCGCATCCGGCCGGTACACTGCGCATCCGGCCGGTAGGCTGCGCATCCTCAGGCCGCGCAGCCCGCGGGCCCCGCCAAACGGAGATCCCATGCCCCTTTTCGCTAAGCCGTCCGGCGCTGCCGCCAGCTGGGAACCGCAGGCCGCGGACAGCAGGCTGGCGCAGACCGCCGGCGCCAGCCCTGCCGGGGTGTTTACCTCGGACCTGTCGGTCTCCGAGTACGTGCTGCTCGGGGAGGCTGGCTTCGAGCCGCTTGGCTTCGTCGTCGGATCGTCCATTTACCATGTCGGGCTGCAGGTCGGACGCTGGTCCCAGAACCAGGAACTGCAGGTCCTTACCCAGGCGATGTACAACGCCAGGGAGCTTGCGATGGCCAGGATGCGCGCCGAGGCTGATCACCTGGCCGCCGACGGGATTGTCGGCGTGCAGCTCCGGATGCAGATGTATGCCTGGGGCCAGGACGTCCTTGAGTTTGTCGCCACCGGCACCGCGGTCAAGGCGCTGGCCGGCACCGGCGCGCACCGGGCACCGGACGGCCGGGCATTCACCTCGGACCTGTCCGCCCAGGACTTCTTCCGCCTGCTGGCCGGCGGCGCCGTGCCGGTCGCCTTCGTGCTGGGCACCTGCGTCTACCACATCGCCCACCAGTCGATCATGCAGACCCTGCGGCAGGCCGGCCAGAACCAGGAGATGGTGCAGTTCACCCAGGGCATCTACGAGGCTCGCGAGCTGGCATTGGTCCGGATGCAGACGGAGGCGAGCGAAGCCAGGTCGTCCGGGATCGTCGGGGTCAACATTGCCGTGGCCAACCACGTCTGGGGCGCGCACGCCACCGAGTTCCTGGCCACCGGCACGGCGATCCGGCGCCTAGCGGACGAGCACAAGATGCCGGACACGACGCCGCGGCCGACCTTCACGCTTGGCCTCGACCGCTGACCGCCGGACCCGCCGCCCGTCCATGATCACGGAAACTTTGGCGGGCCCCAGCACCCAAAAGTTTCCGTGATCATGGACTGACCGCGGCCGGGCTAGTCCGAAGTTCCCCTCCGGATGCACTGATATCCGTGTCCACCAGGGGAAACGTGGTGCATCATGACTAGGCGTAGACATGTAGATTCGCCGCCTGAAGCTCTATGACCTGGGCCGAACAGGTTGAACGCGGGCGCGATCTGGGCCAGGCCCGGCATGATCACGCCGGCCAGGCCGAGCTGACCGCGCTGCAGTTTCTGGCCGGCTGGTGCGGTGGTAGCCATTAGTTGCCCTTTCCGTGCCGGCGCACGAACTCGAGGAAGGTCTCGTTGAAGGGGGCTGGATGCTCCCACAGGCAGGCATGGCCGCCCGGCGTGGTGGCCCACTCGGAGCCGGGCACAATTTCGTGCAGCCGCCTGGACAGCGACACCGGGATGAGAATGTCTTGCTCCCCGGCCAGCACCAGCGTGGGCGTACTGAGCTGGCTCAGCCGGCTGGTGGTGTCATGGCCGGTGATCACCGCCAGCTGCGCCAGGTAGGCATGGACCGGCTGGTCCAGATAGCGCATGGCGGTCTCGAACTCCGCGGCTTCCGCACCGCGCTGCTCGAAAAACGGCACGGTAAAGGCCCACAGGCTGACGTCCCGCATGATGAAAGGGACGCCGAGTACCGGGGCCATGTCCGCCCACATGCTGAACATCCGCGAGCAGAACGGGCCGGGCGCCGCGTAGGTGCAGCCGAAGGTAACCGACTGCAGGTCGGATCCGTAGGCGAGCGCGTACTCCTGGGCGATCATGCCGCCCATCGAGACGCCCATCAGGTGGAACCCGGATATGCCCAGCTCGTCGACGAGCGCCTTCGCGTCGTCGGCGAGCATCCGGCTGGAGTAAGGCCCGGCGGGCTTCGAGGTCGCGCCGATCCCCCGGTTGTCGAAACGCAGCACCCGGTGCCCGGCAGCCAGCAGGTCGTCCATCTGCAGGACCCAGGTCTCCAGGTCGTCGGCAAGGCCGTTGATGAGGACGATGGTCTCCGCTCCGTCGCCCTCCAGCCGGTAGTTGATCTCGATGTCGTTGACTCTCGCGATCGGCATCAGGTTTCCCTCGCGTTAGGCATGGCTGGACTCACTTCTCCGGCCGCTCCCGCCCCGTGGCCGTTCACGGCGTGGTCTGCGCTGATCTGACGCGGATGCGGGCGTGCAGCGCCCTGAGCTTTCTCCGGCCGCTCCCGCCCCGCGGCCGTTCACGGCGTGGTCTGCGCTGATCTGACGCGGATGCGGGCGTGCAGCGCCCTGAGCATTTTCTCGGTCAGTGAGAAGTGCGCGGCTGCCAGCTGCGCGGCCCGGTCCGGGCTGGCCGCGATGACGGCCTCGGCAAGCGCCGGGTGCTGGCGGACCGCGCGGTGATGGACCTCGGGAGAATACGGCTCGGCGTCGAAGCCGAGGCTGACCTCGCGGCGGATCCGAGCGCTCAGCTCGACCAGGTGCCGGTTATGCGTGGCCGCGGCGATCGCCTGGTGCAGCGCATGATCGGCCAGCCGGGACGCGTCCCTGGTGGATGCCTTCGCGTACGTGTCGACGGCCTTGCGGATGGCCACGATGTCATCGTCATCACGTCGCTCGGCGGCGGTCCGGGCGATCAGTTTCTCGATCAGCTGGCGGAACTCGAGCAGTTCGTTAAGGTCCTGCCAGGCTGGCACCAGCGTCCGGCGGATCATCTCGTCAGAGTCGGGCCTGAGGTCGGCTGCGACGAATGTCCCGCCGCCGCGGCCGCGCCTGGTCCGCACGTAGCCCGACGCCTGCAGCCGCTGGATGGCCTCCCGCACGGTCGTCCGGCTCACCTCCAGCATCGCGGCGAGTTCTCGCTCGGTTGGCAGCCGCTGGCCGGAGACAAACTCGCCGAGCGCGATCGCGGTCACGAAGCGCTCAGCGACCCGTTCGCCCGCGGTGCGCATGGGCATCGGCGTCAGCAGCGCCCCGAAGGGCGCGCTGGCGGGAGGCACGGTCATCCTTCCGCCTCTCTATCGGGAAATTTCGCTGGCCGGCAGGCCGCCGCGGGCGAAGAAACCGGCGATGAACCTGGCCAGCGTCCGCGCCCCGCGCACGATGCTGGCCGGCTCGACCGCTTCGTCGGCCGCATGGATGTTCCGCGCGGCTGGCCCGTAAGCCACGCCCGGCCTGCGGAACTGGTTGAGGCGGGAGGTGATGCACCGGATTGACCGCGCGGTCCGCTGCCCCGGCGTGCTGGCATGCCCTCGATCTCGATTTCCGCCCACAGCAGGCCGACGCCGCCGAGCAGCAAGCCGACACGCGTCCACTGCCGCCCAGGACGGGGCCGCCGTCGCGCTCATCGACCGCTCCTGGTCTAGGGACCTGATCGTGGTCGCGGGACATGTGATCTTGGTCTAGGGGCCTGATCTTTGGACCATATTGATGACTGCTGTACATCGTGTCAAGAGGTGACGGCAGTGGCGGAATGAAACTGCCGCTGCGGCAGGGCGGCGGGAGCCGACCCGCCCGGCCAGCCGCACCAAGTCCAGCCGCCCCAGCCCAGTCCGGCCCCACCCAGTTCAGCAGCCGCCTAGAGCACCGGCCAGGCGTGCACGGGCTCGTTGGAGTGCATGTGCTCGAGGTAGCGCTTCGTCATCTGCCGCAGCGCCTCCGGCCTGGCCAGGCTGCCGGATGCCTCCAGCGCATGCAGCGCTGCTGCCTGCCAGGTGGCGCCGTTCCGGCCGGTCAGGCAGCGCTGCTCGATGATGCCGAGCAGCCGGTCCGCCTGGCCGCTGTCCGCGCCCCACCGGCTCAGCCCCGCCCGGGCGAGCGGCAGCAGCCGCCGCACGGTGAGCTCGGTGACCGGCACCTCGCCGAGACCGGGCCAGTAGAGCCGGGCGTCGATGCCGTTCCTTGCGGCCTCCACCAGGTTGTCGTTGGCGGCAGCGAACGACATCTGGGTCCACACCGGCCGCTCCGCCTCGGCCAGCATCCGGATCAGGCCGTAGTAGAAGGCGGCGTTCGCGAACGTGTCAGCGACCGTCGGCCCGGCTGGCAGCACCCGGTTCTCGACCCGCAGGTGCGGCTGGCCCCGCACCACCGCGTACACCGGGCGGTTCCACCGGTAGACGGTGCCATTGTGCAGGGTCAGCTCGGCTAGCTGCGGTGCGCGGCCAGCCGCCAGCACGGTCTCCGGGTCCTCTTCATCGCACAGTGGCAGCAGCGCAGGGAAGTAGCGCAGGTTCTCCTCGAACAAGTCGAAGACCGAGGTGATCCACCGCTCGCCGAACCAGACCCGGGGCCGCACCCCCTGTGCCTTGAGCTCTTCCGGCCGGGTATCGGTCGCCTGCTCGAACAGCGTGATCCGGGTCTCCGCCCACAGCTCCCTGGAGAACAGGAAGGGCGAGTTCGCGCCGAGTGCGACCTGCACCCCGGCCAGTGCCTGGGCCGCGTTCCAGTAGCTGCCGAACGCCTCCGGGCTGACCTGCAGGTGGAACTGGACGCTGGTGCAGGCGGCCTCCGGGGCGATGGTGTCGATATAGGTGTCCAGCCGCTCCTTGCCCTCGATCGAGATGCTCATCTCCTCGCCGCGGGCGGCGAAAATCTGCTCGTTCAGCAGCCGGTACCGCGGGTTCGCCGAGATGGCCTGCTCGTCGACGTCGCTTTCCCGCAGCGTCGGCAGGATGCCGATCATGGCCAGCTTGGTGCCGGATAGCGCGGCCCCCTGCTCAGCGTGATTCAGGCTGGCCCGGACCTGGTCCTCGAGCTCCCCCATGGCCAGGCCGGCCAGCGGCCGCGGCGGCACGTTGATCTCCAGGTTGAACTGGCCGAGCTCGGTGGCCCAGGCCGGATCGGCGATCGCGCCGAGCACGTCGGCGTTCTTCATCGACGGCCAGCCGTCCTCATCTACCAGGTTCAGCTCGATCTCGAGCCCCACCTGCTGCGGCTCGGTCTCGAACCTGGACTCGCGCAGCATCCGCGCCAGCACGTCAAGGCAGTGCCGTACCTTCTCCCGGTAGGCACGCCGGTCTGCCTGGCTGATGACCATTGCCGGGACATCCCTGCCCATCGGAGCCTCCCCGCGGCGTCAAATGGGCCGAAGGCCTTTGGCAGCTAGCCTGGCACGAACGGGGCCGGGTGACCAGGCCGGGCAGTGACCAGGCCGCCGGTGACCAGGCCGGGCGGCCGCCTGGCCTGGTCACCGGCGGCGCCCCGGCCGGATCCTGACGCCCGTCAGTGGCAGTGCAGCACCAGGTATTCGAGCAGCCCGCGGAACGCGGTGCCGGTGGCCCCCGTCGTGTACAGCGCCCGCGCCGACTGCTTCAGCTGGGCCTCCGTGGCAGACCCGCTGAGCACCGCCCCGGCCTCGGACTG
>WNFB01003072.1_pt1 | contig 14649 bp, 16 predicted proteins | sample 5400501 | NCBI WGS metagenome assembly WNFB01 (sample SAMN13153341, study PRJNA577476) | soil metagenome | isolation source: 200 cm saprolite under Douglas fir tree site 2 hole 1 | place: USA:California | collected 2015-04-18
TTCCCGCTCGAGATCGTATCGTTGCCGTAGCTCGCCGCCACCAGGAAGTCCACCTGGAGCGGCCGCTCGATGCGCCGCACGAGATCGCTCAGGAAGATGAAGCTTCCCTTGAGGAGACCGAGCACCAGCAGCTCACCGTCGGGGTAGGCCGCGGTGATCTCCTGGCCGAGCTCGCGGACCCGGCGCGCGATCGTCTCCTCGTCGAAGACGATCCGCTTGAGCTCACGCCCGCCCGTCTGCTTGAGGCTCGCCGTGCTTGGTAACATCCACCCGTACCGCCCGGGTTCCGGGCCGCGGGAGATCGTCAGCACTCCGGCAGATGCCCGGCACCCACAGAATGGTTTCGCCGCGGGCGACGATCGGATAGCCGGACCGGTCGCTCCGCGGCACTCGCGCTTCCATCAACATCCGCCGCAGCGGCCGTCGCCCGATGCCGCCGAGCGGAACCAGCCGGTCGCCCGGACGGGGCGGCCGCACTTCCCAGTTCGCTCCCGCGATCCACGTCGTCCAGTCGGTGCGCGGCAGCCGGGCCGGCGCCGGATCGGGAGTCCAGGCCACGCGAAACTCGCCGAACACCGCACTGCCCCGCTCCCCGGTGGGGACGACTTCCACGGCGGCGGCGACCGCGCGGGTCACCCGCAGGCGATCGAACGCTACCTCCGCCATCCACCCGTCCGCCAAGGGCAGCCGCCGCCCGGATGGGCGGCGCGCCAGCTCGACCAGCTGACGCGCACGCCGCACCCCAAGCACCAGTCCGGCACGCCGCGCCGCGGCCCGCAGCAGCACCGCCGACAGGACGTCATCATAGCGGGCCAACCCCCCCCGGGCAACTTCGATGCGGTGCGGCTCAACGCGCAGTCCGAGATCGGGCAGATGATCGAGGACGCTGTCCCAGGCGTGCCGCTCGCGCGCCGCCGCCCGCCCGGCGCGCAGCACGTCGTCGCTCGCGCGCGGCCCCAGCCGCTGCGCGACGAGCGGCAGCAGCACGCCGCGCACCCAACTGCGCTCGTGTCGCGGGTCGCGATTCGCGGGATCGTCGTGCACCGGGAGACCGAGCTCGGCGACGTGCGCCACGAGCCGCGCCTTCGCAAACGGAAGCAACGGCCGCACCAGGCCGCCGCGCCCCCGCGCGGGGATCCCGGCCAGACCCGCTGGTGCGCTCCCCTTCAAGACCCGGAGCAGAATCGTCTCGACCTGATCGTCGCGGTGATGCGCGGTGAGCAGGTAGCGCGCGCCGTGCCGGCGCTGCACCTCACCGAGCCAGGCGTAGCGCGCGCGGCGTGCTACCGTCTCCGTGGCGTCGGGACCGAGACTCAGCTGCGCGACCTCGCACGGCAGCTTGTAGCGCTCGGCCAGCTGCGCGACCACCCCAGCGACCACGCCGCTATCCGATCGAATGCCGTGATCGACGTGGGCGACGACGAGCTTCAGGCCGAGCTCGGGAGCGAGGGCGTGCAGCAGATCGAGCAATGCGACGGAGTCGGCGCCGCCTGACACCGCCAGCACCGCGGTCCCGGGCTCCGCGAGGAGGCGGGTGCGCGAGAGGTGGTGGCGGAGGCGCGACAGCAGCGACGTCATCCTGTAGTATAAATGATTGGCGGGGCGGCTGCGGGCGCGCGCCTTGCCCGCCGCTCCGGCACGGCCGTAATTATGGCCATGCCAATCCTGCAGCCCGACCAGATCTACCAGCTGTTGCGCAACTTGACCTCGCCCGTCGTGGCGATCACGTCGGAGCGCGGTGGCAAGCGCAACGCCATGATCGCCGACAGCGCCGTGCGTGCGTCGATCGTGCCCACGATCCCGCGCGTGTCGGTCTACATCCACAAGTTCAACTACAGCCACGACCTGATCTTCGAGACCGGCCGCTTCGTGCTGCACCTGCTACGTGACGACCAGTTCGAGCTGATCCACCGCCTGGGCTTCGCGAGCGGGCGCACGCGCGACAAGCTCGCCGGCGTCCCGCACCGGCTGGGCGCAGTGGGCGTGCCCGTGCTCGACGAGTGTTACGCGCACTTCGAGTGCCGCGTGGCGAACGTCATGGATACCGGGAGCTCCACCTGCTTCCTGGGCGATGTGGTGGAGGTGGGACACGGAGCCGCGAGCCGCGCGACGGGCGCGGTCATGACGGCCGCTCATTTCCGCGCCAACATGCCGCCGGAGTGGCGGGGCGAATACGAAGCGCTGCTACGCGCGGCGCAGGCATACGCCGCGGAGCGCTCGCGCGACATTCGGCCGGTGGTGTGGAGGGAATTGAAGGGCCGCGAGTGATTGCGGCGCGATTGGTAGTCTCAGCCGGTTAGAGGACACTGAGGGTGGGACACCACCCCCTCACTCACGCTGCGAGGCGATCATGCGAGCGATCGGAGTTGCGCTGGGGATCCTAAGCGTCTGCCGGGCCACTGCCGACAGCCAGGTGTATTCCCCCACGTCGGGCGTTGGAATGGCGTTTACTATCGCGAACCCCGCCGGGCAGCTCGCCGGCGCCTTGAACGTGTTCGTTCCGCTGAACCTCGGGAGCCATTTCCGGCTGGAGCCGCAGATTGGCTGGCACACGAGCTCGTTTGACGAGGTGCCGGCCAATCCATCGTCTCCCGGGAGCGGCGTGTCCGGATCGACCCGAGTGCTCCTGCTCGGCGTCGGTGTCCTCGGGATGCAACGGCCCGGTGACGGAGCGACCATCCTGTACTACGGGCCGCGCATCGGCCTCGCGTGGACACGCCGCAGTGTCACCGACGGGTCGTCGAGCTCCTCGCTCGCGGAGACGCAGACCAGCTGGTACGCCAACATGGTGGTCGGCGGAGAACATTTGTTTTCGCGTCTGAGCATCGGTGGCGAGGTCGGACTCGGCTACCTCCACAGCGGAACGCCAACCTGGACTCAGAGCGGCCCTGCGACGTTCACCGCCACGGACGTGAAAGGGCATGACCTGGGGACGAACGCGACGGCGTTGGTGCGGTGGTACTTCGGAAGCTGAACGCAGCACCGAGGCGCTACAACCCGATCGATACCCCGACGCCGAGGCCGCGCTGTGTCTTCAGGAGGGTGACTCCGACGTCGGGGTAGACCGACTCCCACCGCTCGCTGCGGACGAAGACGCCGACGAGGGCGCCGAACAGGAGGCCGGTTCCGCCGAGCAGTAAGGCCCCGCCGCCCGCGCCGGGGCAAAGGAAGTCTCCCGAACAGCTCCCGCCCAAGGCCGCGCCAGCCGCGCCCCCGGTCACGAGCCCCACGAGCGCCCCGGTGCCGGCGTGGCCGTGGCGGCCCAGGCTCGCTTCGACGCCGACGATACCGCTTCGGGAGAAGGCGACGAGTGGAGCATCCGGCCGCGGCCGGAGGCGCAGCGAATCACGGTCCTGGGTCACGAGCACTCCCACGGTGCTGCGACCAGACCCAAGCGTGAGACGCACGCGCTCGCCCGCTTCGATCTTGAGGGTGTCCTGCGCGGCGACAGCGGACGCGAGGACCCAGAGTCCAACCAGCAACAGCGTGGCGTGGCGCATCCCTATCTCCGGTCGTGAGATGGTGTAAACGTCGAGGGAGCCAGTCAAGGGTAGGTCAAGTAAAAAGCCAACCCCGAGCGTCCGTAGGGGTTGGCTCTGATAGCGGCGGTCGGACTCGAACCGACGACCCGCGGATTATGATTCCGCTGCTCTAACCAGCTGAGCTACGCCGCCGAGGTTGTGGCGCTTGAACTTACATTCGGCGGGGGAGGCGTGGGAGGCCACGACTGTCCCGTATTGATGGCGCGGTGCTTGGAGCCGCTAGTCGCACGTCCGCGTCCATGGCACCAGGTCGAGTCGCTTGAACGGGATCGGCTTCCCGCTGCGCTCGCACCGCCCGTACTCCTCCGGCCTCTTGTAAAGCCGCTCCAGCGCGGCATCGATCTCGGCAAGCTCCGCGGTCTCGCGCGCGGCGTTCACGACATCCAACTCTTGGTCTGCGGTGTCCGTCCCACGGTCTCCCGGCTCCTGTTGAACCGTGTCGCGGGTTGCGCGATTGTAGCGCGCGAGCGCGTCCACGACCCGTGTACGCTCCTCGAGCAGGCGAGCCTCCAGGTGCTTCCGTTGTGTCGGCGTCAGCGCCATACTCCCTCCCCCTGGGAGATAGCCGCGCTCCGTGTGAGTCGCAAGCACTGCGACGCCACAAGCATCGCGTCATGACGCGTCACGCCCCAGCTCAACGGCCAGCCACGCCCGCGCCGCCCGCAGCTCGCGCTTCACGGTAGCGAGCGAGACGCCCAGCGCCTCCGCGGTCTCCTCGAGCGACAGTCCGCCGAAGTAGCGCTGCTCGAGGATCCGGCTGCGTCGCTCGTCTACGCTTGCGAGGCGTTGCAGCGCTTGGCGCCGGCGGCCACATTAGCGGCCCGTTCACAGCCACACGCAGGTAGCCGAAACGAGGCCCTGTTCACGCCCGAACAATGCAACTGGGGCCTCCGAACCGTGGGGTCCCCGACACACCCGTTGCGCCGATCCAACATATGCCGTCTGGGAGCCCTAGAGATCGGGCCTAAGCGGCCTCATTGAGCAGCACCGACGCGGTGCGACGCTTGCATGCTTGTAGAGCAGCCAATGAGAGCGCTACGAGTTGTCCTGCTGACCGCGCTGGTCGCCGGTTGTCATTTCGACAAGCTCTTCAACAGCTCCGGCGGCGGCGCGGCGTCCCGCGGAGGCGGGGGCCCCCCCGCGGCGACGCACCTGATCTTCCTGACGCAGCCGAGCGATGCTGCGACCGGGGCACCGATTGCGCCTCCCGTGCGGGTCGCGGCCGAGGACGACCAGGACAGGGTCGTCTCGACCGTCAGCGGCACCATCTCGATCGCCATTGGCCAGGACGGAAGCCTGCTCGGCGCCCACTTGAACGGTACGAAGGACGTCGCCGCCGTGAACGGCATCGCCACATTCGCCGACCTGAGTGTCGATCAGCCGGGGGTTAGCGACTACACCCTGGTGGCAAGCAGCTCCCCGCTGGCGAGCGCCCAAAGTGCGCCCTTCAAGGTCACGGGGCCCTGATGCGCTGCCCCCGCTGCACCCTCAGCGAGCTATCGGACGCCGCCGCGACCTGCTGGCTGTGCGGCTACTCCGGCGAGACCGTGGCCGTCGACGAAGCGCCACCGGAGCCGAGTGAGCTGGACGCGCGGCGCGAGCTGGCGTCCGAGTTCCGGATCGACAGCCTGCTCCAACGGCCACCCGGCTCAATCGTCTACCGGGCCCGTGACGCGGACGAGCGGGTGCTGGCCGTGAAGGTCCTACCACGCGCCGAGGTCGGTCCGGTGGAGGATCACTTCCACGCCGCGGCCGAGGCCGCGGCGCAGCTCGATCACCCGCATATCGTCCCGGTCTACGGTCACGGCGTCACGGAGAACTTCCTCTGGTGCGCCACCAAGTATGTCGAAGGCCGCTCGCTCGCGAGCATGCTGCAAATGAGCGGACCGCTCGAACGCTCGGCCTGCCTGCGAATCTTCGAGCAGGTCGCGAGCGCCCTGGACTACGCGCACCGCCGCGGCGTGACCCACGGCGCCCTGACGCCCGACTCCATCATCGTGGACACCAACGAGTGGGCGTTGGTAGGCGACTTCGCCATGCGGGGGTTGGTCGACCCGGCGCCCGACGGTGCCCGCGCCAAGGAGCCGCCGACCGGCGCCGATCAGCGCGCCCTGGCGGCGATCGTCTACCACTGCCTCACGGGGACGCCGCTCGGTGAAGATCCGCTTCCAGCGGACGACGGCCTTCCGGGACTTCCGTTGCACGTTTCGCAGGCCTTGCGCCGCGCGCTCTCGAGCCGCCAAGCCGAGCGGTTCCCCAGCGTGCTCGACTTCGTCGCGGCCCTCGGCGGCACGCGGCCGGACATGCGGACGACCTGGTTCGGCGCGAACCCACGCAAGAAGGGCGCGGGCGCTCCAGTCGTAATCGTCGACGCCGACGCCGACCCTGCCGCGAAGCCGCTCGGCGGACGGATCGCGGCCGCTGGCGCCGGCCTCCTGGTCCTGCTGGGCGGCGGCGCCGCGTGGCTCGGTATTTCCTCGATCCCAGCGTCGTCGGGCAGCCGGGAACGACAGCCTGCCCGCCCGGGTGCTCGCGAGCTCGCTCGCGGACGTCGTCGTCACCCTCGCGCACGAAGATGGAACGCCGCTACGAGAGCTGTACAGGGGCCCGGTGGCCGATAGCCTCCTCGTGAAGTGGGACGGGCTCACCGCCGGGGGGACTCCTGCCGACGACGGCCGTTACATCCTGCAGGTGACGCCGCGGATCCCCACCGCAGATGGGCCGCGCGCGCGCCAGGTCGTGCTCGACGTCAAGAAGGTGATGCCGGATACCCTGGCCTGGCCTCCGGAGCCGACCTTTTTGCCCGAGCGGACGTCCAACGGTCCGGCCTTCCGCTCGCTCGCCGCAGGGCTGGTCGCCGGAGCCGCCGCCGTCGCGCTCCCCTCGATCGTGGCACCCGGCAAGGATGCGTCGGGCGCGCGCTTCGCCGTGGGCGCGACGGTGGGAGTCGCCGGCTTCGTGGGCTTTTTCGCGCGGAAGCCCCGCGTGCTCGAGGCCAACGCGCGCGCCAACGCGTCGCAGCGCGACGCCTGGAAGAAAAAACTCGACGCGGTCCGGGGGGAGAACTCCGCCCGCCTGCGCACGACACGCCTGGTGGTCCGCGCTGGACCCGAGACCATCGCGGACCGGGGAACCCCATGAAGACCATCGGGTCGATCGGAATGCTGACGCTCGTTGCCGCTTCCGCCGCTCACGCGCAGGGCCGGCCGACCCTGGCGTTCCGCGGAGATGCCGGCTTCGTGTGGGTGCGGAACGACACGACGGCCGCGGGGGCAGCCGGTCCGGTTCGGCTGCGCGGGCCGATGTTCGGCGGCGAAGGCCGAGTGGTGTTCAACGGGTTCAGCCTGGGACTGGGGCTCTCGAGCGGGACATTGCAAACGGCCGATCAGGCTGTGAAGCGCGATCTGATCGAAGGGCGGTTGGTGGTCGCCGCTCGGCCTGTCCCCTGGCTCGAAATGAGCGTGGGTCCCTTCGTGCGGGCGTACGTGACGGACTCCGTCACCGAGCGCTGGGTGTTCTGGCAGGCCCGGGCCCGCGTGGAGGCGCCGATCGTGACGGCGAGTCTGACCAGCTACGTCGAGCTGTGGCGGGCGTTGTCCTCGGACGTCAATCTGGTGGCGGGCGCCGGCCGGGTGCAGGGAGGCGAGGCGGGCGTGGTGTATCGACCGCCGCAGCGGCCGTTCTGGCTGCGTCTTTCCTATCGGCTGGATGACGCGGCGGTACGCGCGCGCGGCAGCGAAACGCTGGAAGCGATCAGCCTGGCCATCATGGTGGGAGGAAGCTAGGCCGCACTCACCGCGGGGTAGGTGCGGGGTTCTCGTCGGCCGCGTCCACCTTCGGCACCAACCGATACAGCAGCTCGCCTTTCCGGATCATGCCGAACTGCTCGCGCGCCGCGCGCTCCTGAGCGGCGGGATCGGTTTCGAGCGCGTGCGCCAGGCGCTGCAGCGAGTCGAGCTGGCGCTCGAGCTCCCGCACGGCCCGACGCTCCTCGGCGAGCTGGCTGCGTAGCTTGAGCCAGTCGAGCATGCCGTACTCACCCGCCTGAAAGGCCAATCCCGCGAGGACCACCGCCGCGGCGACCGCGATCAGCCGGGCGCGCGTCACAATCCGTACAAATGCCGGCCGGGGTAGTACGCGGTGTCGCCCAGCTCCTCGGCGATGCGCAGCAGCTGGTTGTACTTCGCGACGCGGTCGGTGCGCGAGGCGCTCCCGGTTTTGATCTGCCCCACGCCGGTCGCCACCGCGAGATCGGCGATGAAGGTGTCCTCGGTCTCGCCGGAGCGGTGCGAGATCACGGCGCCGTAGCCGTTGGAGCGCGCGTGTGCGATGCACTGCAGCGTTTCGGTGAGCGATCCGATCTGGTTCAGCTTGATGAGGATCGCGTTCGCGACGTTCTCCTCGATCCCGCGATCCAGCCGCTCGATGTTGGTGCAGAAGAGATCGTCGCCCACCAGCTGCACCCGGGCGGACAGCGCCGCGGTGAGCTTCGCCCATCCGGCCCAGTCGTCCTCGGCCAGCCCATCCTCGATCGACACGATGGGGTAGCGGTCGATCCAGCTCTTGTACAAGGCGATCATCTCGTCCGATGACTTGGTGCCGGCGCCGCTCTTCTTGAAGACGTAATTCCCTTCCTGGTAGAGCTCTGACGCCGCGGGGTCGAGCGCGATCGCGACGTCCTTCCCGGGCTCGAGCCCGGCGGCCTCGATCGCAGCCATGACCGCCTCGAGCGCCGCCTCGTCGCTCGTGAGATTGGGCGCGAATCCTCCCTCGTCCCCCACCGCGGTGGAGAGGTTGCGCTTCGCCAATACCTTCTTGAGCGCGTGAAACACCTCGACGCCGACCCGCAGGCCGTCGGGAAAGCTCTCGGCGCCGATCGGCACGATCATGTACTCCTGGAAGTCCACGGTGTTGGCCGCGTGCGCGCCGCCGTTGAGGATGTTCATCATCGGCACGGGCAGCACGTTGGTGACCGGCCCCCCGAGATAGCGGTACAGCGTGAGTCCGGCGTCCTGAGCGGCAGCCCGCGCCACGGCCATCGACACCGACAGAATGGCGTTGGCGCCGAGGTGACTCTTGTTGGGGGTGCCGTCGAGGTCGAGCATCGCGTAATCCACCGCGATTTGCTCCTCGGCCGACATGCCCTCGAGCCGCGGGCCGATGACCTCGTTCACGTTCTTCACGGCCTCGAGCACGCCCTTGCCGCCGAACCGCTTCTGATCACCGTCGCGCAGCTCGACCGCTTCGTGCTCGCCGGTGGAGGCGCCGCTCGGCACGGCGGCCCGTCCGGCCGCGCCGCTCGACAGGGTGACATCCGCCTCGATGGTCGGGTTGCCCCGGCTGTCGAGAATCTCGCGCGCGCGCACCGAAATGATCGTGCTCATGATGGCCCTACCCTAGCGGGCGACGCTCTCTGCGTCAACGCGCGCCTTCAGGGCGAGGATCGCGGCATGCACCCGCTCGCGCAGCTCCTGGCGCCGCTCGAGCGACATTCCCTCCGTGGAGATCGGCTCACCGACGGCGATCCTGATCGGCCGCGGCCTCAGGAAAAACCGCCCCTTGGGCATGATCGCGAACGTGTTGCCGACGTACACCGGCACCACGGGCACCTGGGCCGCAATCGCGAGCCCGAAGGGCGCGTTCTTGAACGGCAGCAGCTCGCCCGTGCGGCTGCGCGTCCCCTCGGGAAACAACAAGGCCGACGTGCCACCCCGGATCACCTCGGCGGCGCGCCGGTAGGCCTCGAGCGCCCGCGCTGGATGCGCGCGATCGATCGTCAGATGGCCGGCCGTGACCATCGCGCGGCCCACGAGTGGGATGCGGGCGAGCTCTTGCTTCGCCACCATCCGCACCGACCCCGGCAGCGTGGCTGCGAGGGCCCAGATGTCGAACATGGAAGAGTGGTTCGAGGCGTACACGACCGGGTGGTCGGGAATGTGGTCGAGCCCCTCGGCCCGCACCGGGGTCCCGGCCGCCCAGAGCAGTTGCCGCGCCCAGTCGTTCGTCCCCCAGTCGTACACGCCTCCGGGTCGCCGCTTCACGCCCAGCAGGGCGGCGACGAGCACGGCAGTCGAGTGGATCACCGTCGAGACCACGAGCACGACGTAGAACCACAGCGTGCGGATCATCGCGCGGAGAAATGATCGTAGCCGGGGAGCGGCGCGATCGGTCGCCCATCTTGAGTAATGCGGACACCGCGGCCCGCGCTGCAGGCACCGATGCGTGTCAGGGGCAGCCCCGTGGCGCGGCGAAAGGCGCGACCGCCCGCGGAGCCGAAGCTGCGCGGCATGGCGACCAGCAGCTCGTACTCCTCGCCGCTCCGTGCGGCCGCGCGGGGCGCGACACCCGGCCAGCAAGGAACACGCTCCAGCTCGATTGTTATCGCGATGCCCGACGCCGCGGCTAGCTGCCCCGCGTCGCCCGCCAACCCGTCGGAGATGTCGATCATGGCGCGCGCCCCACGCCGCGCCAGCCACCGCCCGGCGGCGATGCGCGGCACGGGGCGGGCGAAGCGGCGCCGTACGCCCGGAGCGAGACGACGGCCCGCGCGCAGCCCCGCGAGCGCGAGCCCCGCGCCTCCAAGCCGCCCAGTCACCCACAGCCCGTTACCGGGACGCGCGCCGCTCCGTCGCATCGGCCGCTGGGCCACGCCGAGCACGCAGACATCGACGAGATAGTGTGGCGAGCGGACCAGGTCTCCCCCAAGCACGCTCGCTCCGACGCTCCGGGCGGCCGCGCCGACGCCGGTCATGATCTGCACGGCGGGTGAGGCGTTGCCGGGCACTCCGAGCGAAACAAGGACGCCGAGCGGTGTGGCGCCTTCGGCTGCGAGATCGGAGAGGGCCGCCGCGGTCGCGCGCCAGCCGATCTCCTTGAACGCGAGCCAGTCGGTGCGGAAGTGCACGCCTTCGAGCGAGAGATCGATACTGATCGCGAGCGTCCGGCCGCCGACGGGAATCAGTGCGCAATCGTCGCCCAGGTCGCGGCCCGCGGCGCCGAGCGCTGCGAAGATAGCGCGCAGGACGTCGAACTCACCCCGGCGCTTCACGCCGTCTCCGGCGGCTCCAGGACCGTGAGCACGGGAGGCCCGACCGGCTGGGTGTTGGTCCACGCGCGCCAGATCTCGGGCAGGGCGGCCAGGACGTCGGCGGGACGAAGGCTGCGGGCGGTCCACTGGCGCGCTCCCTGCTCCGCCGCCCTACCCAGGGCATGCGCGCCCAGCGCGGCGGCCTCGGGTCCGGCGCTACCGCGGGCGAGGAACGCGCCGATGAACCCCGCGAGCAGGTCGCCCGAGCCGCCGGTGGCGAGGCCCGGGTTGCCGCTCGCCACGACGTGAATCGGCCCGCGCAGGTCCGCGATCACGGTTGGGACACCTTTGAGGAGCACCGTGCCCTTCACTTTTTGCGCGGCCTTGGTCGCGGCCGCCCAGCGGTCGTTGGCCGCCGCGTCGGCAAGCTCGTCGCCGAACTGGGCGCGGAACTCGCCCAGGTGCGGGGTGAGCACGACAGGCCGCTCCGCGGGACCGCGGAACAGCATGAGCGCGTCCGCGTCGAGTACGGTCGGGATCGGGCGGCGCGCGAGCACCGCCTGCAGGAACTGCGCGCGGGGCGGCTCGCGGCCCAGGCCCGGACCCACCACGAGGGCATCGGCCCACTCGAGTGCCTCCGCGGCTTCGGGCTCGAGCTCGGGTCCGAGCGCCGACTCGACGGTGAGCACATCGGGGAGACTGGCGCGCGCCGCCTCGATCGTCTCCTTCGCGGCCACGAGCTTCACGAGCCCCGCGCCGGCGGCGAGCGCGCCGCGCGCAGCATGCAGGGCAGCGCCGGTCATGCCGTGCGCACCGCCCACCACCGTGACCCGGCCGCGATCGCCCTTGTGCATCGTCGGAGTGAGCTTGGGGAGCCGGGCTCCGGCCCACGCGTCGGTTACGAGCACGGGCCAGACGGGATCGGCGGGCGGCAGCCCGATGTCGACGACCTCGATTTTGCCGCACCACTCGCGCGCCAGCAGGTGACCGCGACGCGGGCCCCCGAACGTGATCGACAGCTCCGCGCGCACCGGCCCGTGCGCCTCGCCGCTCGACAGGTCGAGTCCGGTGGGACCGTCGATCGCGACGACGGGGGCGCCGTACGCGACCAACCGCTGCGCCAGCGCCAGCACGTCGCCGCGCGCCGGTCCGGCGGCGCCGGTGCCGAGCAGCGCGTCGATCACCACCGCGGTGGCGGGCCACGGCTCTTCCCGGCCCGTCTCGCGCACCCCGTCCATGCGGGCCAGCGCGCGGTTGTCGATCGCATCGTCGGTCTTGGGATCGAGCGCGGACACCCAGACGGCGATGCCGCTCGCATGCAGCGCGCGCGCCACCACCCACCCGTCGCCCCCGTTGTTCCCCGCCCCGGCGACGACCAGCGCCCCGCGGGTGAGCACCGCGGGGTAGTCCCGCACGATCAGATACGCGACGGCCCGTCCCGCGGTCTCCATCAGCACGCGGGAAGGAATTCGGTACTGCGTGCGGGCGGCCGAATCCCAGCTGGCGGCCTCGGTCGCCGATAATACGGGGATCGGGTTCACGGGATCACCACCCCTCCGTATCCCACCACTGCGTCGTCCTCCCCCGTCACCATACCGGAGTGGCTGTAGTGCACGACCTCGGCGCGCCCGGCGCCCAGCGCTTTGGCGGCGGCGATCACCGTCGCCGCGGGCGCCCGGCCGCACATCGAGATGCGCTCGCTGCGGCAGCGCGCCAGCAGCTCGGCCCCGTCGAGCGCGGCAACGGCGTCGAGCGCCCGCTTGTCCTTGCGCTCCGAGGTGGCCGCGGGCTCGTAATGGTTCAGATCGCTCGACGCCAGCAGCAGCACCCGGTCGGGCCAGCGCCGCACCAGCGCGGCCAGCGACTCGCCCAGCCCGCGGCATCCCTCCCAAGCATCCCACGCCAGGACGAGGGGCACGATCCGCACGTCGGCGCGCTTGAGCTGGAGGAACGGCAGTTCGACCTCCACCGCGTGCTCGGAAGCGTGGGCGGCGTGGTCGGGGCCAACCAGCGGCGACGTCTCGAGCAGCGCGCGGGCGAATCCATCGTCCACGTTCACGTCGCCGAGCGGCGTTCGGAACGCGCCCGCTTCCCACAGCGACGCACCGCCGGGCGCCCGGCTTACCCCGGTGTGATTGGGTGCCAGGATCACAACGATCGGCGGGATCTCGAGGCGCGCGAATACGTGCGCCGCGGTGAGTCCCGAATAGAGATAGCCCGCGTGCGGGGCCAGGGCGGCGCGCGCCGGGCCGGGGCGCGTCTCGTGCACGGCCTCGAACAGCTCCCGCACCGTGCGCTCGAGCTCACCCTTCGTCCCCGGGTAGAAGCGCCCGCTCACGGCGGGCGCGCGCACGGCGTCCAAGCTTATTTGAAGCTCTGGCCGATCGCGCGACCGAAGGAGATCTCCCCGTTATCGATGCGGATGTTGAACCCGCACTCGGGGTTCGAGCAGACCCAGGCCTTGTAAGTGATCGGCGCCCCGTCGCGGCCATAGTCCGACAACGGAATGAGGAGACCTTGCTGGCACTTTCTGCAGGCGGGCCACTCCCTCACGTCGTCCATGCTGCACCCCCTTCACCCGATCCGATCTATCCGCGCTCCACGCCGGGCCACGGATAGCCGGCCCGGAACACCTCGTCAAACTCGTATACCCGCTCGAAGTCCTCCAGCTTGTCGCTCGGCTGGCTAGCGAGCAGTCCCACGTCGATCAGCGTGAACACGATGCGTCCCAGGTCCTCGGTGGCGGCAATGCCCCAGTGCCCGAGGACGGTCGGCGCGAGCAGCCCGAACTGCTCCCGCGCGAAATCGCGGCACGCCCAGGCAAGCTCCTCGCCGCTCAGGTGCCGGCGCGCCGGGAGCTTGCCCTGGGCGTACTCGAGGGCCGCGAGTACGAACAGGTAGCCGCGTTCGTGGTAGCGGTCGTCCTGCCGCCCGATGCGTTGGAACGCCTCCTCGAGCGTCGCGAAGTCGCTCACGGCCGCGCCTCCGTCTGTCCCGACGGTCGCGCCCGTACGGCAACGGGCCGCAACGGGTGCGGCTCGAGCAGCGCGAGCTCGAGCACCTCGTCGATCGTCTCCACCGGCTTGATCTCGAGCAGCTGTTTCACCTCGTCGGGGACATCCACGATATCGCTCTGGTTGCGCGCCGGCACCAGCACCGTCTTGACGCCGGCGCGCGCCGCCGCCGTCAGCTTCTCCTTGAGCCCGCCGATCGGCAGGATGCGCCCGCGCAGCGTGAGCTCGCCCGTCATCGCCACGTCATGGCGCGCCGGACGGCGGCACAACAGCGACGCCAGCGCCGTCGCGATCGCGATCCCCGCCGACGGACCGTCCTTCGGCACCGCTCCAGCCGGCAGGTGCAGGTGCACGTCGGTCTGCGTGAACGCGTCCAATGGAATCCCAAGCGGTCCCGCGCGGGCCCGCAGCAGGCTCCACGCCGCCTGAGCGGACTCCTTCATCACGTCTCCCAGCTGCCCCGTCAGGGTGATCTGGCCCTTCCCGGGCATCTGAATCGCCTCGATGAACATGATATCGCCGCCCACGGGAGTCCATGCGAGCCCGGTCGCCACGCCCACCTCGGCCTCCCGCCCCGCCACTTCGCTCTGGACCTTGGGCTGCCCCGCGAACTTCTCGAGGTTCTTCGCGGTGATCTTGATGGCCGCCGCCCGTCCCTCGACCACTTCGAGTGCGGCCTTGCGGAGCACACCCTGAATCTCCCGCTCGAGCTGGCGCACCCCGGCTTCCCGCGTGTATTCACCGATCAGGCGCTCCAGCGCCCCGTCGGCGATGTTCGCCCGCTCCGTCTGGAGCCCCGTCTCCTTCAGCTGGCGCGGCAGGAGATAGCGTTTGGCGATCGCGAGCTTCTCGCCGGGCGTGTACCCCGGTAAGGTGAGCACTTCCATCCGGTCGAGCAGCGGGTCGGGGATCGGCGCGAGGCTGTTGGCCGTGGCGATGAACATCACGCCCGACAGATCGAACGGCACCTCGAGATAGTGATCCACGAAGGTGCCGTTCTGCGCCGGGTCGAGCACCTCGAGCAGCGCGGCCGTCGGATCACCGCGCACATCGGAGCCCATCTTGT
>WNFB01003077.1_pt1 | contig 14642 bp, 8 predicted proteins | sample 5400501 | NCBI WGS metagenome assembly WNFB01 (sample SAMN13153341, study PRJNA577476) | soil metagenome | isolation source: 200 cm saprolite under Douglas fir tree site 2 hole 1 | place: USA:California | collected 2015-04-18
TCGAAATCGCTTGCGCCTCCTACGCTGCATCGCCAGTCCTTCCTCCCGGTACAGCCGATACACTCGCTTGTGGTTGACCCGCCACCGAAGCGTTCCGTCCTCGGTCTTCTCCCGTCGCAGGAAAATGTACAGCCGCCGATAGCCGAATCGTGGACGCTCGGCTGCCAACTCGCGCAGCCGAGCCCGCAACGCCGCTTCGTTCCGTTCCCTTCGCTGGTACCGCCAGCTCCCACGGTGCATCCCGATCAACCCACAGGCGCGTCGCTCACTGAGCCCTGCCTCTTCTCGCACGACACGCACCGCTTCTCGTTCCGCCCGCGGGCCTACCACTTTTTTGCCAGCACCACCTTCAGCGCATCAAGGTCCAGCGCCTGCTGCGCCACGATCTTCTTCAGCCGTCCGTTCTCTTCCTCCAGCTGACGCAGTCGCCGGGTCTCGTTCACTTCCAGACCACCGTACTTCGCCTTCCAGTGGTAGAACGTGGCGTCGCTAATCCCCACCCGTCGGCAGAGGTCCTTCATGGGAACTCCAGCCTCCGCCTCTTTCAACACCCCGACGATCTGCTCTTCACTAAAGCGGCTCCTTTTCATGGCGCTTCTCCTCTCGTGGTTTTATACCCGGAGAAGCTAAGTTTTGGCTGGACCAAATTTCGGGGAGCAGGTCAACGGCTTCGGATTCATTCCCGCGTGGTAGCTAATTTGGAGTCTCGACCACATGAGGTTCACTGACGACACCAGGCTTGCCGAGCAGCCTCTCAATCGTTGTGAACAGCTCATTTGTCCGAATCGGTTTCGAAATGTAGGCATCCATGCCTGCTGACAGGCAGCGCTCCTGATCGCTCTTCAAGGCATGAGCGGTCAAAGCAATGATCGGAATATGCTTGCCAGTTGACTTCTCACTCTCTCGAATCGTCGCCGTGGCTTCAAAACCGTCCATCTCCGGCATTTGGATATCCATCAGCACAACATCAAAGATTTCCTTCTCCAGAGCAGCCAGTGCTTCCCTCCCGTTGCCTGCAACTGAAACGAAGTACCCTCGCTTTTCGAGAAGGCGGAGCGCGAGCGTCTGATTCACGGCGTTGTCTTCCGCCAACAGCACCCGCGATCGGTTCCTGGCCTCTCGCAAGGTATGACGGGTGACCAATGGAGCTTGCTCCTGATTTGACAGATTCAAGACATTACATATCGCTTGCAACAGCTCTCCCTGACGTATTGGTTTCACAAGGTAGGCAGAAATTCCGAGTTCCCGGCAACGAGCTGCATCCCCCAAGTGCCCGGCTGAGGTTAACATCATGATGGTGGCGCCCACCAGCTCTGGATCTTTCTTTATTCTTTCAGCCAAAGCAAACCCGTCCATCTCCGGCATCTGTCCATCCAACAGGATCAGAGGAAAGGGACGACCGGTGCTTTTGGCCACTTCAAGTGCCTGAAGCGCGGCTCGGCCGCCCTCGACGGCTGTCGGCTTCATGCCCCAACGAGTTAGCATCCCGTTCAGGACTCTTCGGTTTGTGAAGTTGTCGTCCACGATCAAGGCATGCAGGTTTCGCAATTGTTCGGGCTGCAGAGGAACGGAGCCGGCGGCAAGTTTGTCCTGCACAGCCAACCGCAGCGTGAAGTGAAACTTGCTCCCTTCGCCAGGCTGACTCTCCACCCATATCGCCCCGCCCATCATCGTGACAAGTCTCGTGCAGATCGTCAGTCCCAAACCCGTGCCGCCGTACTTTCGGGCCATGGAACCGTCAGCCTGCGAGAACGCTTCAAAAATCTTCGCTTGCTTTTCCGCCGGGATCCCGACGCCCGTGTCCTTAACCACAAAATGCAGGCAAGTGACCCCGGTCTCGTGGGAGTCTTCTTCCACGTTGACAAAGACTTCACCCTGTTCCGTGAACTTGATGGCGTTCCCAATTAAGTTGACCAGAATTTGGCGAATCCTGCTGGCATCCCCAAGCAGCGGCTCAGGAACATCCGGTTGTACGTCGTAGATTAGTTCCAGCCCTTTCTGGTGCGCGCGAAAACTCAGAGATTTCATTGTTTCCCCGATGCTCTCGCGCAGATCAAATGGAATCGATTCAAGGCTGAGTTTACCAGCCTCGATTTTGGAGAAATCCAAAATATCGTTGATAACGGAAAGTAACGACTCCGCGGAAAGCCGAACGAGACCCAAGTGTTCTCGCTGCTCGACTGTGAGGTCTGTGTCCAGGACTAACTCCGTCATGCCGAGAATGCCGTTCATCGGTGTGCGAATTTCGTGACTCATCGTCGCAAGGAACGTGCTCTTTGCCTCGCTAGCCGCTTCGGCAGCCTCCTTTGCGTCTCGCAGGGCACGCTCGAATTGTTTGTATTCGGTGATATCGCGAATCGCGCTGGAGACAAGGATACCTTCCTCCGTCTCGAACGGGTTGAGGCTGATTTCCACGGGGAATTCACTCCCATCCTTGCGCAAGCCGTAGAGTTCGGTGGCCGCGCCCATGGGGCGGAACTTGGGGTCACCGAAAAACTGGGTTCGGTGATACGCGTGTTGTCCCCGAAAGCGTTCTGGCAGAAGCATCTCGACCTTTTGGTTCAGCAATTCGGTTCGCGAATATCCGAACAATCTCTCGGCCTGCGAATTCACGAGAACGATTTCCCCTTCGCGCCTAATGATAATGATTGGATCGGGCGCCGACTCCAAAAGACCCTTGAACTTGTCCTCCGCTCGCTTGCGTTCCGTGATGTCACGGACAAACGCAGTGAACAGGTGATCCTGGCCCCACCGCATGACTGAGATTGCCAGCTCTATGGGGAATTCGTGTCCATCGCGGTGCAGCGAAGTGATTTCAATCCGCTTGTTCAAAACTGGGCCTTCGCCTGAGACTAGAAAGCGCCGAAGGCCTTTCTCATGGGCGGCACGATAGCGCTCAGGAATAATCAATTGGGCAAGAACTTGGCCCACGGCCTCGTCATGGGACCAGCCAAAGATGGCTTCGGCCTGCTGGTTCCAATCCACGACTATCCCTCTCGAATCCATTCCAACAAATGCGTCCAGTGCTGTTCCAATGATCTGGCGATAGCGCCTTTCGCTGGACTCGAGTTCCGAAGCTTGTGCCGAGAAGCGGCGATCCGCCAGCGATGTTAAGACGGTAAGTCCGAGAACCATAAAAGTGACAATGATGATGCCGGTCATGCTCAGCGAAGAGATGCTAAGAGCGTGCGACAGGTCACCGTTGGCGGACGCGGAAGATGTGAAACTGGCTGCTGCCATACCCGTGTAGTGCATGACGGGGACTGCGGCTCCCATGACTACTGCGCTTAGACCCTTTCGCCAGCCGCCCGATCGCGTCTCTCCTCGAAAGTGAAACGTCAGCCATAGGGCGACCAGAGAGATCACGATTGCCAGGACGACGGAAATCGTTACAATCCCTCGGGAGTAGTGGCACATGGCCTGCAGCCGCATCGCTGCCATGCCGATGTAATGCATGCCTGCGATGGCGCTGCCCATGAAGACGCTGCCGACAATCGCTCGAAAGAAGCCCATTTTGCTCCGGCTCACGACGAATAGCGCGACAGCCGATGCGAAAATGGCAGCTAGGAGCGAAACCACTACTGTTGGCCAGTCGTATTGGACCTGAACCGGCAGGCGGAAGGCGAGCATCCCCACATAATGCATCGACCATATGCCAATCCCCATGGCCGTGGCGCCGCCGCTCAGCCACATACTGCGGGCCCCGCGCCGCGCCGACGTGACTCTTCCCGCGAGGTCGAGAGCGGCATAGGAAGCGAACACCGCTATGAGGACAGATAAGGTGACAAGACGAAAGTCGTACGAGCCGACCATCACGAGCTCAGGGGAGATCATAACTCCGCCTCTCATTGACATCTGGAACCCAGTGACTCTCTTTGAGTCTTGGGAGTTGACTAGATAACTCCGCTGGTCGTCTTTCAACAGGGAATAAAGCAGTCTTAGACCAGAGGGAGCAATTTTGAAGGGGAGTCTATTCTGACTCACCCATCAGGCAAGTCAAGTGCGGCGGACAAATCGTAGCGCACTAGTTAACTGACTGAGTTTCTCGAACTGCAGCTTTTACTTGATTACGAGTTACAGAAAAACTCTTAGAGCAACCTGAATGTGTTTCGCGTGCAGTCGGACCAGCGTAGAAGTGATCGGAACCGCTGCGACGAACCCACTCGCAGCAACAGTGTTCATTCGTCTTGCTCCAAGGCTCGCGCCGAGTGGCGTTCTCTAGAAAGCACTCACTGCGTACTTTTGGGGTGCTCCATCGGGTCCGTGCGCTTGCCAGGAAAGTTCGCAAATTTCCTTGTTACACTAGCTATCTCAGGCAGTTCGGATCAAGACCACACCTGAGAAAGCCTTTCGATAAATCGCAGACGCCAGAAACCTTCCCCAATGGACCCACTCATTCAAAGGAGTTCTGAACGGTAAGGCGATAATGGCCACGCCGACCGGTGCTGTGGAGGTCGGACTCCAAGTAATGGCATCAACTCCCGACGGTAAATTGACTGGCACATGACTTTCGCTGATGGAGTGTGGCAACTGCATATTCGTGCGTGGTACTCGAGTCTGCCGAATGCTCCATGTATAGTTTCATTCTTATGGCCTCTCCTTTTCCTCTGGAACAACTCGAAGGCACCTTGAATCAGCAAGCACAGGTCGTCCAACCGTAAGCAAGTCCATCACTTGAAGGAGCTGCTGCCAGCGAAGACCGCAAAAATGGATTTTTCAAAATTGCCTCGCGAAAAGTCGAGGCTTAACCCAGAGGATTGGCAGATTCTGGCTAAATGTCACCTACGACTAAACCCTAGCTTCGCGGGCAAGTACGTCAACGTCGGAATCTCGGGCACAAAGGAGCGCGCCCATAGCCAACTATGCATATTAGCTCGTGAATTAGTTTGCATCCGACGTGCTTTCAGGTAAAGTAGAGTTACCCCTTCTTTGAGGCCGTCTTCTGTCCGCATCTTTTTCCTTCCCTCCCTGCGGGCCGGAGCTGAGCCGTCCTTATCCGAAATAGATGGATGTTAACAAAGGATCGCACTTCGATCGCCTTCAGGAGCTAGACGGAATCGCCGGCGGCGGATGGCGAGCCCAGCGGCAAATTGTTAGGACACAATTGTGACCAGATCCAGCACGGTAGGCGAACTTTTAGTACGGGCAGGACTCATAGACTCCTCCGGGCTCAGCCGTGCCGCGGAGATTCAATCAAAAGGCAATATAACTTTGGGCAGGGCACTGGCCGACCTGGGGCTGGCCGACGAAAACGCCGTGTCCGCAGCCATCGCGCAGGGATTGCGATTCGAGTGTTTAGGCGCGGAACTGCCCGAGATCGCTCCGGAACTTGAAACCCTGCTTCCCATGAAATTCTGCCAGAAACACTTTGTAGTGCCGTTGACTTTGAAGGGCAATTCCCTTCGGCTCGGCATGGCCGATCCGCTGGATTATCCGACGATTCAAGATGTCATATTTCGAACCAGCAAAGAAGTAGTTCCCGTGGTGGCCACCCAGACTTCGATTCTTATGCTGCTGAACAGGTTTCGTTCCGAGGCCATCGAAGCGGAGGAGACTTACGAGAGTTTGACCGGCGCCGTCCCCGAAGGCGAAGTAGTAGCGGTGGGAGAGGCGGAAGAAGCGATCGATGCGGCCAAGCTGGCGAAAGACACGAAGCTTGCTCCCATCATCCGGCTTGTCAATCTGATGTTGAGCGGCGCAGCTAAGGCGGGCGCCAGCGACATTCACGTCGAGCCGAAAGAAAGAACCTTGCTGGTTCGCCAGCGAATCGACGGCCTCCTTCACGATGTCTTCAAAATTCCCAAGCATCTTCAAGATGCCACGATCTCGCGTCTCAAGATTATTTCCGGGATGGATATCTCGGACCGCCGGCGCCCTCAAGACGGCAGGAGCCAATTGCGCTTTGAGGGAAAGCGAATTGATCTGCGGGTGTCTACGTTGCCCACCCAACACGGGGAAAAGGTCGTCATCCGTCTCCTCGATCAGAAACGCGCGCAGATGACGATGGACCAATTGGACCTCACCGCCGAAAACCTGCGGGCCCTCCAGGCATTGCTGGCGCGGCCCCAGGGGATGATTCTGGTTACCGGCCCGACCGGCAGCGGAAAAAGTTCCACGCTATACACTTCGCTCAACTCGGTGAAGTCGGCCACGAATAACATCATTACCATCGAGGACCCCATTGAATATCAGCTCGATGGCGTGAACCAGGTGCAAATCAACACCAAGGCCGGCGTGACGTTCGCGGGGGGCCTGCGATCGATTCTGCGCCAAGACCCCAACATCATTTTTGTGGGAGAGATTCGCGACCAAGAAACCGCGGACATTGCCTTGCAAGCGGCGCAGACAGGCCACTTACTGTTGAGCACCGTGCACACCAATGACGCACCGGCCACCGTGAGCCGACTGCTTGATTTAGGGGTCGAGCCTTTTCTCGTCGCTTCCGCGCTGATCGGGATTCTGGCGCAGCGTTTGGTGCGCCGGACGTGTCTCTTCTGCGCCGTCCTTCAAGCTCCGAGCGCCGAAGTTGTGGAAAAACTGGGCGGCCTTGAGCGACTGCCGGCCGAGGCGAAGTGGATCACCGGGCGCGGCTGCGAAAAGTGCGGACAATCGGGCTTCAAGGGACGCCTGGCGATCCATGAGCTGCTGGTAGTGAACGACGAGCTACGCGAGCTCGTAAGCCGCCGGGCGCCGGAACACGAAATCCGAAGAGCAGCACGGACAGCTGGCATGCGAACCCTGATCGAGGACGGAATTACGAAGGCTGCTCAGGGCTTGACGACGCTGGAAGCGGTTCTGAAAGTCGTAAAGCGAGATGACGCGGCTGCAAATGATGAAGCCGAAGACGCTGCTCCACACGACCATGCCTCTACTCCCAGAGGGGATACTCCAGAAACAGCCGATAAATCTGCTCCGATCGGAGCCGAAACCCGGGGAGTGGAAGGGGCCAAGAAAAAGGAACGGGTGCTCATCGTCGAAGACGATCGCACGATCACTTCCGTGGTGAAGTATTTCCTAGAGCTGGAAGGATTTGAGGTCGTCGTTGCCGAGAACGGGTTCATTGGATTAGAGGCGGCAAAGCGCGAACTACCTCAAATCATCGTGACCGACTGCGACATGCCTGTTATGGATGGGGTGACTATGGTAAAGGCGCTCCGTGCCGACGCTCGGACCCAGGATATTTCCATCTTGATGCTCACTTCCGGAAACAGTGTCGAGGATGAGACCCGGGCATTGGCTGCCGGCGCCGATGATTACATTCTCAAGCCGGTGGAGCCCCGCCGGCTTGTGGCTCGCATTAAAACTCTGCTTACTCGGTCGATGAGAAGACAACTCGCGGACGCGAAATGAGAACAACATGACCCAACTCGTCGTGGAGAGAAAAGCCCTTCTGGAAAACCTGGAGAATGACGCCGAATTTCTCAAAACGCTTATCGGGATATTTTTGGCCGATTGCCCAGGAAAGTTGGCGGCGATCCGGGCTGCGGTGGTTGCGCGCGACCCTTGCGAAGTCATGAAAGCGTCGCATAGCTTGAAAGGGTCTGTCAGCGTTTTTGGTGCGAAGAGTGCTGTCGATGCCGCACAGAACCTGGAGTCTATGGGGCGTGAAGGGAAGCAGGAAGGGTTGGGCGAAGCTTTTGCCCTGCTCGAACGGGAAATGGCCCTCGTTACGTTCGCTCTCGAGGAAATTGCCAAGGAAGCAGTCTGATGATGGCCTGGTCGCAGCAGTTGTTTATTGGGTCATTTGCTGGACTCGGCCCCAAACAACCACCAATGCATCGTTCAGACACAACTGGAAGATAGCCCTCGCATGACGGTTTGGAATTATTCGAGACTGTGCCGATGCCTAGAAAGCAGGTGCGCCACAAGCTCTAGAACCCTCCCCCAAAGTGATTGTAGATCGAAAAGTGCGCGCGCCGTTCTTAATCCAAGTCAAACAGAACATCACTCATATCTCAGCGCGCTTATCGGGCTCACTTGGCAGTGGGCGTTGCGAGGAGGAGAGCAAAGCAAGAAAAATCATGTTTGCGGGCCTACTCAGAGTGCCTTTTCGGAAGGCAGGGGGCAGCAGCAGGTGCGCTTGGGGTGAGGTATTTTTCCAGCGCGCGGAGCAGCTCCGCTTTCATCACCGGCTTCGGAATAAAATCATCCATGCCACATGCGAGACATTTTTCACGGTCGGCATCGGACACGTTGGCAGTCATGGCCACAATCGAGAGGTGCGTTCCATCTCTCTCTTCGCGCTCGCGTATGCAGCGTGTGGCCTCGAAGCCGTCCATCACCGGCATGAGGCAGTCCATGAACACGATGTCGTAAGCTTCCTTCCCGGTCATTTCCAGGGCCGCCCTGCCGTTGGCAGCCAGCTCGACGCGGCAGCCGCATTTCTCGAGCAGCCGCGACGCCACCATCTGATTCACGGCGTTGTCTTCCACGACCAGAACGCGCCCCTGAAAGGCCGGGCGAGCTTCCGGCGAGACAAGAAGATGGCTTCCTACCTGGTTGGCCCCCGATTCCGCCAAGCTGTGACGCGTGATCAGGGTTTGCGCTTGTGTTTTCGTTTGCGATTGCGTCGCCTGGTAAAAGCCCCAAACGCTTTCGAGGGCTTCCAGAAACTGTTTCTGCCGAATCGGCTTGGTCAGGTAAGCCGAAAACCCCGCCTCCTTCATGCGAGGAGCATCGCCGGGGCGGCCCCACGAGGTGAGCATCACCAATAAAGTCTGCTTGAGCATGGGATGCGCTTTTATGACTCTCCCAAGCGACTCTCCGTCCATGCCCGGCATCTGCTGGTCTAGAACGGCAATGTGGTACGGATCGCCCGCCGCATGCGCTTCGCGCAGCATCAGCAACGCTTCTTCGGCGGAATTGCAGACATCGTTGCGCACCTTCCAACAGTTGAGTTGTTCCTGCAGCACGAAACGATTCGTCAAGATGTCGTCCACGTAGAGCACGCGAACGCCCGCCAAATCCCCCCGGGGCGGCGGAGGCTCCTCTGCTGTGTCGTCGATGGGAAGGGGAAGTGCGAACCAGAACGTGGAACCCCGCCCGAGGTGACTGCGGACTCCGATGGTGCCGCCCATCAAGTTCACGAGTTCGCGGGAGATCGCCAGTCCGAGACCTGTTCCACCAAATTCGCGTGTGGTCGAGGAGTCGGCTTGCGTGAACTTTTCAAAGATGGATTCGATCTTCTCTTCGGCTATGCCGATGCCCGTATCCTCGACGGAGAATCGTATCCGCACCGATTCGGCGCTTCGCTCCTCGCATTCCACATTGACATAGACGTGTCCCCGGCTGGTGAATTTGATGGCGTTCCCCGCCAGATTGAGGAGCACCTGGCGAATGCGGCCGGGATCGCCCACGATGCGCGAAGGAGAATCAGGTGCGTAGCGCACGATGAAATCAAGCCCCTTTTCGCGCATCCGCGCGCCGAGGGACTCAGCCAGATCATCGATGGCTGAGCGCAAGTCGAAAGAAATCGGGCTGATGACCATTTTTCCGGCTTCGATCTTGGAGAAATCGAGGATGTCGTTGATCAGAGACAGCAGGCTGTGGGCGGAATTCCGCAGCGTGTTAACGTAATCTCGCTGTTCTGAGCTCAGGGACGTGTCAATCAGTAGGCTGGTCATTCCGATGACGCCGTTCATCGGCGTGCGAATTTCGTGGCTCATCGTCGCCAGAAATTCGCTCTTCGCGCGGCTCCCCTCGAGCGCGATTTCCTTCGCACGGACCAATTCCGCTTCTGCCCGCTTGCGCTCCGTGATGTCGAGGAACGTCACGACGGAACCCATCGATTCCTCGCCCCGGCGGATCGGGTAACACCAGTATTCAACGGGAAAGTTCGAGCCGTCCGCGCGCCAGAAGAAATCTAGATCGCTGTGCACGTTCTCCCCCCGCCGTATCGCCCGATTGATCGGGCACTCCTCCTGGGGAAAGGCCTGGCCGTCCGTTCGCGTGTGGTGGGTCAGGTCGTGCATGTTCTTGCCCAGCAACTCGCTGGGAGGGTCGTAGCCGAGCGTGTGAGCGCAGGAAGGGTTGCTGAACGTGCAGATGCCCTCCGAATCCATCCCGAAAATCGACTCGCCCGTCGAGTCCAACAGGAGCCGGATCTGCTCCTCGCTATCGCGGACGCGAGCCTCCGAGCTCCGGACGACATCGAGCATTTTCCCGCGCTGCACCGCCGACCAGACCGAGAAACCTGCGAAGAGCTGCGTCAGACACAGAATGCCGACCACCTTCCACACTGACCGGCGCGCCGAGGCAGTCACGGCGGCCGACTGTTGGGCAGCTTGCTGCTCATAGACGTGCTTCACGTCTTGCAAGTCCTGTCGCAAGCGGTTGAACGCTGCCACGCCGTCCTTGAGGTCGATCTGGATAGCTTGCTGCGTGCTGCCCTCGAGTATCGACGCCAGCACGTTGTCGCGAACCTTTAGATAATCTCCCCAGTCGTTTTCGAGGCGCTTTCCGGCTCGCATTCCTTCCAGGGTTGGGGCGGCCTCCATGTATTCGTGAATGAAAACGGTCACACGGGCATCGGATGCCCGCGATTGGTCAGCATATTCGATCTGGAGATTGGCATCGGTGCTGGTCAGCGCATAGAGCGTGGTGCGGCGAGCCTCCTGCGCTTCGTAGAGCATGTTGCTGATCCGGCGAAGTCCCAGGACCGAGCCCGCGTACATGTCCTGTACGCCGCGGTTGGCGATGCGGACGTCGCGCACGACGAAGACGCCCGCGGTGGTCACACCGCAACCGATGAGGATCAAGATGATGGTGGTGCGGTAATTCCGCGCTGCGGACCGCACGGACGACCCAAGCGTCGGTGGCCGCGATCCGGTCATCACCATGTCTCGAGCGCGTCGAGCCGCAAGCGGTAGTCCTTTTCGCCCGGCAAGTGCCCGTTTAAACGGACCACCTTCACGGTTGCGTCCACTTCGTCGGCGGGCACGCAGCCAATCGCTCCCGGCACGTTGAAGATGAATTTCCGCAGGCCGCTGGCGGTGGCGAGGGTTTTCGGTGCGGAGAGAGCTTCGCCGGTGAAAGTCGCCTGGACGAAGTAGCGGGTGAAGTCGCGCTCCGACATCTGATAGATCTCTTTGAGCACCACTTCCCGTTCCGGCTGGCCCAGTTCCGGCAAGGCAATGGTTATGCGGCGACCGTCCGGCCAGTGATTCTGTTCGGCCCGAAAGATCTTGCGCAGCTCGCTTACGGAGAGGCTCTCGAGCGGGTTGGCCACGTTTACAATAATCGCCAGGGATTTCTTGCTATTGGCGGACGCCTGCGGAGCAGCTCCGGACAGGAAGCCCCCTGAGAGAAACACAAGGCAGAATCCAGCGGCTAGAAAAAGCTTTACGGTGAGCAAACGCTTCATCGGCTCTCCTCCTCCTAAAACGTGAACGCGAACTGCAACGTCAGCATGTCGAATGCGGGGCGCCGCCGCTGCATGGTGTGGTCGTATTGGAACTTGAGAGCAACCGCATCGTTGGCGTCGAATCGCAAGCCCGCTGAGGGCCCGTGGCGAAGGCCAACGTCGGAAAAGATCGGCTCATCCGATGGAGCATTGATGTACTCGTACCGGAAAAACGGCCGGTACGAGCCAAATCTCCGCGAAATCTGAGTGTAGCCGCCCGGCGTATGCAACACTCGAGATTGGCCGAGCAGCGCGTGGCGAATCACCAGTGCCTCGTTGAGCCACTCGAAGCCAGGTCTCACGTACACAGCATGCAACGACAGAATCGTCTCGCCGATGCGCGGTGACCCGTCCGGTATGAGCACGTCCCGGTAGACTGAAAAGCCCGCTTGCAGCCCCTGAATGGATTCGGGCCGCGCAAGCAGCGCCATGTTGAAGGCCTTGTGGTTGTTTTCATCCACCCTATTCTGGACCGCTTCGTCCAGTGGAGAGCGTGACGCCCGCCCGTTCCCGAACTCGGCAACGTAGTGCAAGCCCAGCGTGCCCGAGGGAATTCGTCCCGATGCGGACACACCCACATTGTGGATCGGCAAAATGCCTCCGCCGTCTTCAAATTCGAAGAGGAAGGGCCGTCCGATGGCCGTCTGGAGCCACGTGCTGTGATGGTAGGCGGTATTGTAGTAGCCAATCGCGGTGTGATAGCGGCCCACGGCGATTTTGAAGTAATCGTTAGGGGAGTACTGCAACATCAGACGCTCGACATCTACGCCGAGTGCGTTCGTTTCATTCGCTTCAAAGACGATCTCGCTGAGGATTTTGAACCGCTCAGAAATCTCCGAAGTGATGAACAAATTCAGTTGACCCAGGCTGAACGCTGTATGGGTGCCCTTCTCGTTGCTTCCGTGCAGCGTAACGTCGGAGAACCCGCGGATCTGCAGATGAGGCCCCAACTCGGGCATTCCCATTCCGTGCTCGGGCTCAGCCGCCGCTGGAGCGGGCGGCACGTTCGCGTGTGTCGCTTCGGCAGGTGCGGCCGGCGTCGCGGGTGCTGCGCTTTTGGCGCGTTCCTCCTCGATCTGTTTTAGGAGCGCTTCCAGACGCTGTACCCGCTTCAGCAATTCTGCTACGGTTTCCTCTTCATTCGGAGGAGCCGTGCCGGACTGTTGTGCTTGTACCGCGGGCGAGGGGATCAGCACTGTCAATAAGGTAGCCCCTGCGATCCTCAAAAAGAAGTGGTTCGGAGCTGCCGCCAGCCACCGCTTTCGCAACGATGTCAGTTCCATTGCTCTCCCTCCTCAAAGCTTGCGGATTCTATCGGCAGCCGAACGAAATGTGAGCAAGACGCCGGCGCAAAAATCATGCCTTGGCGACCGGCGCACACTCGCCGAGTTACTCGATCCGATCGCGAGCGTTTAGCTTGAGAGGGACAGCTGAACGGCACACTGCGAAGAAGGGGAACACCATTATCCGAAGCCGCTGCTGGGCGCGTCAATGCCGGTGAAGAGTTTATTGTCCAGTCTGTAACGCCAGCGAGAGCCGCAAGCTCACCTCAATCTCAGCGACGCTCGCGTCTGCGCGCGCAACGAGAGCTCCGCTCCAAGAACCAGGCGGAACTGACAAACCATCTCCTCGACGCGGGCTTCCTCTCCCGTGTTACTGGCTCCGTTATAGCCCGCAATGAGCAAGTTAAGTTTCTTGTCGGGCGTCCATGTATCGCTCGCTCGCGATGTCCCGCGCAGCTATGCGACCTCGATTAGGTCATTGACCCAAGTCTCAAGAATCAAGTCGCTCATACATCAGAATCCTATTCCTTTGAGGATTTTCGCTCCAGCCTCATCAGCGTACCCGGTTGTACAAGCAAGTATGTGCGATTTGAAGGCCAAGTGAGCGCTCCGAACATACACGAAATTCGGTGCGACAGCTGCGTACTGAGAAACGCATACATGGAGAAATGCCGTTCGCGACCGCCTCATTCCGGGCGTATCGTCGGCAATCCGGAAACTATCCAGAAATGCTAGTGTTCTCTCGGAAGCGCGCATTTCACAAAAGAAGAGCGCCGTGAGCACGATCCGCTCCCAACCGTATTATGATTCACCCGATGCAGGGACTGCATATCCAGCTATGCGCTCTCGCTTGTGGCATCTATCGGGGCTAACAGGGATCTTGCGCTTCCTGGTTTTATCCGGAATCGACTTCGCAGACATCATCCTCGATCTCATCTCAGACTCAGTATGGGAAGCGCCGGAATCTATGAGGTACAAGAGTGCAATGTGGTTACTGCTTGAGAGCAAGCGATCGCATTGAACGGAATCTTGACACTTGCTCAGCACCTGGAGGGCGGGCATGAGGACTACATCGATGATTTCTGTGCCGAGGTCAGCTGTGTTGTTCACTGCTCTAGGTTGGATTCTCTCGGCCACTGCCAGTGCTGCCCAGCAAAGCGCAAGCGATTCGAGCCAGCTAGTCATGACTCTACGAGCTCCAAGCGCCGCGGAGACAACAAATATTGCTGATCCGTTGGACGCTCGGCACGCACTAGCACTTTATCGTGCGCTGGTTGATACCTCTTGCAGCCCCCCTTCTGACCGTCTTCTACGGTGACTTGGCGATTGTTGCTTTTGGTCGCCATTTGCGCTACGTATAGGGCTTCAGGTTGCATTCTCGTAGGGACGGTTACGCAATCTCTTCAAACTCCCAAGTTCAGGTGGTTCGAGGGTTTCCGTCGAGGTAGGCTTGCCTGTAAGCGACGCTCAGCAACGCATTTGCGAATTTAGTCTGTCTTCTTGGAAGGCCGACGCTCGATCCATTAATGCTCACCTTTTGTCGCAGCACCAATTTCTGCTGGCCCTTGTGGGCCAGCCAAGCGGCTAGCGGTGGCTTAGCGCCCCTTAGTGCCCCTTGAACTTTTTGTTATCGGATTGAAAAGAAACGGGAAGGCTCACAGAGAGGGTCGGATTCGAATCCGCCAGCTGTGTGGAAACAAAGGAGTTTTGCGGTGCAGCCTGGCCTTCTAAGGTATTGAAAGGAAAGAGATGGAATTCTTAGTGCCCCCTTAATGCCCCTCAGAAATCCCTCATTCTTGAGCGACCATAGTAAACGCACCAGAAGGTCGCAATGCTCACATTCTATGACTACCCGGAAAAGTGGGCAACTTCCTCGAAGGGGACTTCTGCGGAGTCAGCGAGATTTCACTTCTCCGGTAAGCGCGTTAATCAGGCATGTGGATTACTTCCGGTTGGCC